>Ga0334884_1006442_pt1 | contig 10571 bp, 6 predicted proteins | sample GraSluR1_MG_7_FD_207215 | JGI IMG/M metagenome (GOLD analysis project Ga0334884, IMG submission 207215) | Sludge microbial communities from methane-producing bioreactor in Wageningen University, Netherlands - Granular Sludge_12_05 R1 | ecosystem: Engineered > Bioreactor > Anaerobic > Unclassified...
TCGACCATGCCAGCTTCTCGGCTTCCTCGCACGACGCCACAGGCTGATTGCTCACCTGTATCACCGTCGCCGGGTTGTTCGCTGCAGCATATTCGGGTCCTGTCTTATTCCCTCCCATCGTCTGGCCGTGAACATCCTTGGCTCGACCAATGATCTCCTTTCTCGTCTTTGGATCGTAACCCCGAACCACCACCTCATCTACGACACCCATGGTTGAGCTGGCGAACTGACAGCGTTTCAACAAACGCCCCCCACCCGTTGCAGCGCCACCGATGTTGTTCTCATCCCAAATGAGGTCGCACACCGGGCCAGAAACCTCGGGCTTCTTGAAACGCAGATTGCGCCCTTCGACATCGACCTCAAAGCCAATGCGTTTGGCTCTCTCGAAGAGGAAGTCCATGTTCGTCACGTTGTTCTGCGCGACATAAGGATGAATGATCCCAGAGTCGTCGGCATCACATCCCAGTCCAGCTTCGCCTGCAAGGATCTGCGCAATATCTGAATCTTTGATCTTTTCCCAGGAGCGCCTGTGCCTTCCGCGCGACAACGCTTGCATACCATCGAACCCGCGGACCACAAACAGTTGCCGTCTGTACTCCCGCCTGAAAGATTCGACACCGGTAATGATTCCCTGCACGACCTCGTTGGTCCCCTCGCGGTGATACCCCAACTCGATCTTTGCGCTGTCGCCTTCTTTGATCTTCTGACTCTTCGTGAAGTAATCGTCTCGATCATCGAGCGATACTTTAAAAGAGTCTGGACCATCGGCCACACACTCCACCTCAATTTCAACGACCCGCTTCGCCATCTCTGGTGATGAAAAATCAACACCGCCAAGCGTCATCTTGAAATCTGGAGGATTCGTTGTGCTCATGTTCTCCTCCACCCCGTCCTGCGATAGTCAGCGTCAAAGAAGGCTACAGCCTCTCGTCTTTCGCCTACAAAATCGGTGGTATCAATAACTTGGTTCCAGGCTCCAGTGCCAACGGATCGTCTACCTTGTTGGCATCAGCGATTCGCCGCCATTCCTTCGCATCGCGGTACTCTAACTCCGCAATGGCCTGCAGCGTCTCTCCTCGCTTGACCACCCGCATCTTGGCAACGTCAGGGCTGTTTCCTGACACTCCCACACCGGCAGCTTGCTTAAACCCTACCGTCGCCACGGCACGACAGGGAACTCCTGCAGGAGTGAACATCGTGTAACGCACTTTCACGCTCTCCACGACGCCCTCAAAGCCACCGGAGAAAATCGGACCGGCCCACTCTACCTTCACCTTCGGCGGTCGATGAAGACTCTCATCGACCAAAGCGAAGTTGAGCAGCTTATCCATATCTGGACGCACGTCTCCGTCGGTCTCGTACCGATCAAACATCAACTCAAGGCTAATGGTGATCGACTTCCCCGCGGTAAACTGCAGATCCGGATAGTCGCGGCCTTTGCCTGCCTGCTCAGCCCAACCAACTGACTTCGAATAAGCCAGCTCTTTGGGGTTAAGCATCGCCGAGACGCTGCCACCACCATCTATCCCGATGACCCTGACGGGGGTCACAGTGCCTTGCGGGAGCTTTCCTCCCATGGACTTGATGGACTCACCCATTACTCTGACCTCCTCCGCTGAAGCTCTTCACGAAGCTTCTCCATGATTCGCCGATACACCTCTTCCGCTATCAGCATCAGCTCCTCATAGGGTGGCACTCCTGCGTCTGCCGCTGCAAAGCCCTGCTCCTGACTCTGCACCTCGTTCGTTGCCTTGGTCTCAGAACCGGCAACGCCAAAGAGTGGCTCGCCCCCATGTTCGACCGCCGGTGATCCTCCCACGAAGGGACTAACCAGATGCCTATCTAACTCAATGGGACTGCCTTGCACAGGCACAGCTCCTACCTGTCGCAGCATCTCCCGCAACTCCACGAGGTCAACCCCCTGGAACTGCTCTCCCTTCCTCCGCCACATCGGCAGACCTTGCTCGTCTGCAGAACTCCTATCGCCCAAGACCCTTGCCAATGCACGCAATTCATTGGGCATCACCACGTCCATGCCGTGATCACTGATCTGCTCTGCCCGATCGAGGAGTCTCTCTACTCGCGTCAACATTTCAGCACTCTCGACGCGTTGCGCCCTGCGCTGTGCGTCTTCGCCACTGCCGATGCGGAAGAACTCACCTACCGCGGCCGCACTCCCATCCTGTAACCACGGCTGCTGGCCAGGACCCTGCTGCCCCAAAGCACCTAAACTCAAAGACGCTTTCATCTGCGCACCCTCGCGCAGTCCCACTAACCTCTCGGGCGTCAAACCCAAGTTCATATCCCAGGCACGCCGCGCAATGTCAGCCTTCGCGTCTGCCACGCCACTCGGGACAAAAAGCTCCATAGTATCGGCTAGGGCCCCAACTTCACGAGAAGAACTCTCGCGCAGCGCGACTTTGTCCAGGGAACTCGCGCCATAGCGGCTAAGCACCCGGGACAATCCACCACCGTCCACCTGGGAATAAAGTCCTGCGTGGCCACCCCCATCTCGCTTCGAAGCATCCCCCACAGATTCAGCCCCTGAGACAACTCCGGTCATTGCCAAAGTCTGCCGTTGAGCACTTGACATCTGTCTATAGGTTCCCGCCACTTCGCCACGCCGCGAAAGACTAGACCACTCCCCTCGCGACGCAAGGTCCAGGTCCTTTCGCTCATCCCCCCGCATTATCCCCAACGATTGCAACAATATCCGGGTCGCGCCATCACCCGCAAACGCTGATGGTACAAAGCGGCTGAAATAGCCCTCTTTATTCTGCTTGCGCGCCACGATATCCAAAGCCGCCCGCGTCTCAGCTGCCTCCCGCACATAGCCTGCGGCCATTCGAAGCCCATCTCCAGCACGCTTCTGCCCCTCGTCTCTTCCCTGCACCCCTTCATCGCCGCCGAAGCGCAATCCTGGAAGACGGGCCTCAAGCTCCCTCACAACATCTTCCACCTGGACGCCTCGCCTACCCAGCGACACCAGGATGCTCTCGCGCGCCATCTCCAGGGTCGCGTCACCTGAGCCAAGCAGTGCGCCTCCGCGCTCAGCGTGGTGATGCTTGAGCGCTTCGGCAAAGGCGCCGGGACGCAAACTCACGCCAACGCCGTCACCGATGTTCCACACATCCTTGCCAACGCGTTCGAAGCCTTCTCGCCCTACGGCCTTATCGACCTCAGCCGACACGCGCGCCCGCTGCAGACCCACTTTGGCGATCTCAGGCACAAAGGCCTTTTCCCCGATACCTTGCTTGCTCGAAAAGTCGATTTCTGAAGCCAAACGCTTCTCAAGCTCGCGCGACTGCCTCGACGCACTGCTCAAATGGGTCTGACCAATCTCTTCGCGCAGCCCAAGGGAATCACCCCGACCTTCCTTTCCTCTCGGAGCGTAGGTCAATTGAATCCGTTCCTCCCCCCGACCCAAGCCGCTCTTGACAGCGTAAGCGCCACCGCTGAGCACCCGATCCAGCAGGCCGCCATCGCTCATGTAACCTGCACGCCCAAGGCCCTCGCCAGCAGCATCTTGATCCGTCCATGCCACCCCTTGCCCCGGCGCGACTCTCTTGCCCTCATGGCGCGCCAACGCACCGATCAAGGTTTCGCGGAAGACCTCGACATCACTCGCCCGCCCCGCCTCCAAGAGCCCCTTGACACTGTGGTACGCACCCTTCTTCGCACCAAACATCCGAGTCAGGTCAACGACGCTGCGCCCAAACCGCCATCCATCCTCACGCGCCCCAACGTTACGCACAGCCTCTTCGACGTCTTTACCGCCTGTCGCCAGCCCTAAGGGAACGCCATCTTCGCCCACCCGGCCAGTCAATGCACCAACAGCGAGTTCCTTCACAGCCAGGCTAGGCTCGCCCGTCCGGAATTGGGTACCAGCCACCAAGCCTCGCTCTCTTTCCTTCCTTTCCGTGCTGCTTACGGGCGCACTGAACATGACCTTAGCGATCACCTCCCGCAACCCCTCTCGACTCATCGTCCGCACAAAAGCTTCTATCTCTCGCCTGTCTCCACCGCCTTCGACCTGCTTGCGCAAAAAGGCCTCTACCTTTTCAAGCTCATCACGGGCGAAAGCCTTCTGGCTAGGCGTGCCTACATCAACCAGCGACCGCGCACCAAAGCCACGTAACCCCTGCCCATCGTCAATGACTCTCGACATGGACCTTCGTGAGGTCATCGCCGCATTCTCGCGCATCGCAGCGATCATTTGCTCCCTAACGACGGCACTCTCAGTGCCCACCAACAGCGGCATGGCTTCAAACTTACCCGCCACGCCCCCTGCATCTATGCGACCGGCATCAGCTCCGACCGCACGCGTTGACTTCTGCGCCCTTTCCTGCAAGAGCCCCAAGGCCCCTACCAAAGCACCCGTGTAGCGCGAATCGAGTAGGACATCGTCGAGGCGTAATCTTCGCTGTGACGCGGCCTCTGGCGCACCCACACCCTTCTCGTGCGCCAGCTCCGTCGTACCACTTCCGTGGCGCCTTTGGGATCCAGACCCAACTTTTGTGATTCGTTCTATTTCTGCAACGCGTCTCTGTTCCTGTCGCGCGAGATTGTGCTTCAGCGAGCTAATCTCTTTCACCAAACCGTCGAGCGCCACACCACTCAAGGCTGGCTGCGTGTAAACGGCCTCGTGCCTGTGTTCTTCCCGCCGCTCATCAAGGTGACGCAAAAGAACTCGCAAATCAGCCCCAAAGCTCATGGTTCGACCGCGAGGAGTCTCACTATCCTCTCGTCCCTCACCTAGACTCTGCCAAGCCATCTTGCTTTGCGCTTTCTCAACGAACCCCTGTAGACGCTTCTCACTAAAAATGCCAAGCCGACCCAAGCGTCGCTCCAAACGTCCCGTCTCTTCCCGCATCGCCCCCAGAACGCGACGCCATTCCCCTTGATGGGGAAGCTCACCTCCAGAAAGGTCCATCCCCTCGGTCACGCTTTCAGGATCTGCCAAAAACTGCAGTTTTCTACCCCCCATCGTCGGGGGAACTGCGTACTTGGCCTCCTGCACGAGTCCAGCGCGATCGCTCGTACGGGCCACATTCCCAGAGCGCTGCAATGAACTCTCGGCGATCATACCCGCCCTTCCCAGGGCGGGTGGGTAGGGACTGACAAATCCAGACGCGGGCTGCCCTTGTCTCAAGACATTCGCGCCATGGCCATCGCCACCACTAAGTGACCGATAAGCACCCAACGTCCCCATGTCGGCATTGACGTCCTCGGCGCCCTCCACCACCCTCAAAAAGACGCCTTCCGTACTCCCGTAACCAGAGGATCCACTCTGCTCCATCGCCCGCAAAACCAAACGAGAAGCCAATCTCGACATTCCCTCATGCTGACCCGCGACCACCACCCCGTCTTGTCCCGTTGGATCGTCGACGAGGCTCAGCCCGCGCAAGGAACCCAAGCGCAGCCCCCCCTGCCCCAGAAGCTTTGGCTGCTGCTTCATGATCTCAGCGCTGAAGACGCTATGCCGTAACGAAGCCCATCCAGCCTCACCGCGTTGACCACTCCCTTGTTTGAGCGCTCCCTCACGTCCAGCCCACTGTGAGCCACTCGCCCCGGCCTCTAGCCCAGAGGTTCGCGTGCTCCCACCGAACCCCTCTCCGTGATCTACACGCGCCATCAAAGCATCGCCAACTGGCGCTCGACCCAACGACGGCAACACTTGTGCGTGATCTTCATCTGCTCGCAAGAACATGTTTGATGAAATGGCCCGCGCCAAAATACTCTCGCGCGCCACCTCGCCGCGATTCGAGGCCAAACCCTTTTCTGCCTCAACCTTGCGCAAGGCATCCACAAAGTCCCGCCGCAAATCCTCGCGTTTCTGTTCCTCGCTCTTGCCGGCCCGGTCTCCTGCCGCTGCGTTCGCCTTCACCTTCTGCGCTATCTGTCGAATGAGACCCACGCCTGCACGCTGCAGCACCTCCGGCCGCACACCACTCTGCGCCAAAGCGCTCACGGCAAGCTGCACCGTCTCGCTGCGCGGCATCGGACGCCCAGCACCTTCCGCAAGGTCTTGATGCTCTGTCTCTTCATCAAACAAGACAAGAAAGACAGCGTTGAGCCATTGGCGCCACGGCCCCAAATCGGTAGGCGTCCGCGGCCCATCCCCCACGGCACTGGGGCCGAAGTGGGGCTGCGCTTGCACCGGCAAGTACCTCTCGCGCACTTCACGCAACAGTGACGGCAAGGGTTTTCTTTGCGGCATCGCGAGACGACCCACAAGCCGTTCCGCCCGTGCGACTATTCTACCCGCAACCATGTCAGCGTCTGCCAACACTTCCCAAGCAGAATCACCGACATCCGCCATATCATCGAGCCCAAGCGAGGCCAGCGTCATCCGACGCAAAACCACACCCACGCTCGATTGGTCACGCTGTTGCGTATTCTGATGCCCATTACTCGACATCTTCGTCTCCGCATTTCGGTTGACGTTTGCCGCAAGACCGCTACGCCAGACACCTCATCCGCGCAGCACCCGTTGCCACCTACTTACCACTACGGTCCAGACTCCCCACCGAGTGCTCTACCAAGCCCTCATGAGCAATCTCCAAGCTCTCGACGGCGATCGCATTTTGCCCAACGTTGAGCTGCGGCCCGTCCCATTTAACCGGAATTCCATTGACGAAGCGCCAACGCGCGATCTCCTTACCCGCGTTTGAGTACATCACAATGTTGCCACTCAAACGTCTTTTGTCCCCATGGAACTTCGTAACGGCGTCAAGCAAAGTCCCAGTGCAGAACCCTCGCTTGAGCACGAGGTTTGGAAACTTTCCTTGCCCGACAAGCTTGCGGGTCGTCCAGTTCCGCCCCCCTTCTTCAACCTCCACGACCTCTATTTGTGCGGAAAGCCCACTCACCTCCTGAAAATAGCCTGCGGCCACACCATCCACATCTACCTTGAAGGCGAAAGTCCCAAACGGATCGCTGTTGTCGGCGGCCATCTGTCCTCTCCTTGAACCGGCTCCTGAGTAGAGCTGTTGTCGGTACCAATGGGGCTTTCAAGCCCCGCAAAGAAATAATCTACCGCGCACCTCAAAACACGCGAGAAAAAAGATGGGTAAGCCCACCTTCGTCAAGCATCGGCGCTTCACCTGCAAGGTTAATACCACCGAATCCGCTACGCCCAAAATGGAGCTTTCCCCTTTCTTTACGCGCGCTCCATCACGATTCCCCGGCCCAGAACCACCCGTGCAGATTGGGCACAGGGAACAGCAAACCTCAGACGCCCAGGTCCTCCATGTCACCCAAGCGCCGATCTTCGACGGTGTGCTCGAGGCGCATGGAGATGAACTCTGCCGGTCGACTCGGCGCGACGCCAATGTCAACGACAAGCGTCCCGCTTTCAATCTCTTCGTTGCTGTTGTTGTTCTCGTTACAGAGAACATAGAATGCGTCGTCTTGCACGTCGCCTTTGAAATAGCCGCTTGACCACAGCATCCGCAGAAAATCCTGGACCGCAGTTTGAACTTTCTTCTGCAGATCTGAGTTATTGGGTTCAAAGACCACCCACTGGGTGTTTTCATGTATCGCCCGGCGGACGGCATTCATCACTCTCCGCGTCGTCATGAAGCGCCATTCGGGTTCGTTAGATAGGGTCCGCGCACCCCAGGGACGGATCCCACGCACGGGAAAACTCCTGATGCTATTGATGCCCTTGGCGTTCAATTCGGCGAGGTGCCCCTCTTGGAGCACCACCGCAGTGTCGACCACGCCCTCCAAAGGTAGGTTGGCCGGAGCGCGATGTACCCCTTCCTCCCTGTCACAGCGAGAAATCAGACCGGCGATGTGTCCGACCGGCGGTATGCGCCGCTTCTCGCCGTCATGCACCATCACCAGCCAGGGATAGTAGAGCGCACCGAAGGCCGATTCGTAGCGCAATCGCCAATCGAGGACGCCCTCATAACTGGTCGCATCGGGTGTATCCAGCAGAGCAAAGCGCTCACCCATCCTCTCGCAGTGATCGAGGACGGCCTTCTGTACCCCGACGACGTCTCGCTCACTTTTGAAACCAGAGCAATGAGCACTGGCAAAGTGCAAGTCTGGCACTGCCACGAGGTCGATCTCATCGTTTGCCTCGAGCGCCCCCAATCCATAGCGGGCATCAGGCCCATTGTTATAGCCGATGATGTCCTCTGGGCTGATCCCATCCAAGCCATCCCTACCGCCACGCAACATGAGGCCATCGATCTCCTCAGGCATGTTCACGGGGAGCGGTGAAACGCTGTCGAGATCCCTGACGCGGATGAGATCTGACTCGCTGTTGATGACCCTGACCAGATTCCTGCCCGCCCCAGGCGAGACGGAGAGGTGAAGAAACTTTTCTGACTTCAACCGCGTTTTGACAAAAAGGTTGAACTCCAAGGGCTCCACATAGGTCGGCGATGCCGATTTGAAGGCCTTGCCGACCACACCCCGCCACATCACTTCGGGCCCACGGACCTGGGTCAACACCACATAGCGCTCGTTTTCGCCGTCGCTAAATCGGATCACCATTCCCGCATCTAGGCCACGGGTAGACTGCAGCGTCGCTCTTTGTTCATTCTCATTCAGGTCAAGGGTCAGAAAGGTCTGTACCCTAGGGGTCTCCGGCTTCTGGACCGAGATGGCAATCTCGTTGCCCCAGGCCCCTTCGCTCGAAGCAGTGACCTCGATGGCCGGGTAGCCCTCGCGGTCTAACAGTTCGTACCTGGCCTTTCGCGCCAGCTCGCCGCGTCCCCGCCGAAAGATGTGGGCGACGCGTACGATAAAGCAAAACTTGCCACCGTTCTTAAAGAAACCTTCCACACAATCCGCCAAGTAACTACGTGGCACGGGCGAACCATAGATTTGCCGATAATGCGCCATGCTTCTGACTTTGGTGGGCTCGTTCAGCGGGCCACGCTCAGCCACCCCGACAAACGCGGGAACCCCGGTTTCGCCGAGGCCGATGCTGCGATCCTCACGCACCCGCTCTTCAAAAAACACCCCTGGAACACGAATTCTTGCCATTGTCACCCCACGCACTGATCCAGACTCAAACAAATCAAAATCTGCCTGTCCTCAAGGTGTCTGGGCAGACCGCTCGCATTCCACCACCGCTACAGTGTCACCCCATACGGCTCTCGTTGATCTCTCGGTTGATCTCCGAGATCTCGCGAATCCAGATCTGCCGTTCCTTGTGTTCCATGGACAGGATGTCGTCCACTGACCAGTGGAAATGGTAAGCAATATAAGCTACCTCCTGGTAGATCTTTTCCAGGGGGTAGCTCAGTACCCCCCCAAGCCAGTCCCCATATCCACCTCAAACTCGTGCTTGCATGCGGGGCAACTGACCTTGATGCTTGCCGAGCCTTCCTCGTTGATCTTGCGGTAAAACTCCTGCAGGTAGGCCAAATCCGAACTAAACAAGTCTTCAACGATATTTGGCGTAATGGTTCGCAGTTGACCGAGTTTCACCATCACGCGCGAGAGCAGGATGATGACCAAATAGGCGCGGTTGGCCTGGACACGATAGTCCTGCAGAGGCGCAATTTCATCTTTGGCTGTCGCCAAACGCATCACACCTTCTCGGTGCAGGTTCCCATCTTTATCGACATAGCCTTTGGGTAGCGTGAAGGGAAACTCGGTTTGAAATGCCATTTCTTTGCTTCCTGCGTATTCTTGTTTCTGAAAGGTAACCCGGCCTCGACCATGCCAACTTTCGCCACTGGTGTCGTCCTAGCTGGCATAGTACCAGGGGATCATAATACGGTCACGGCGCCGTTGTCCACCCCTGCGCAGGTTGTCACGGCCACCGCCTCGCGGCAATTGCCTTTTGGCGGCGCTTTCCGGTGTCGCGCAAAAAAAAAGCCCCCAAAAGGGGGCTCGACAGCACCAGAGGTGGTTCTAGGCGATTTCCATCTCTTCGACGACGAAGGTGATCTCTTCGGTCACCACATCGTTGCCCTTGCCGTCAAAGGAGTTCACCTTCCACTGCTTGGGCCAGCATCCATAGAGGTTCCAACGACGCACTTCGTTGCCGGCGTTGTCGTTGAGGATGACGGAGATGTCACGGCGGTCGTACTGGCCATCACGCGCAGCTTTCCACCATTCTTGGAGGTCCGGCGTCACGATGTAGCCCTTCTTGAGGGTCACATCACCGAACTTGGAACGACCTGGACGCTTACGCATGGTAAGATCGTCACCATCTTGGAATTCAATGACTTCGATTTCGGCAGTGATGCCGTCGACGCCTTTGAAATAACCAGCGGCCACGCCTTGAATTTCCACCATGAAGTTGTAAGCACCCAAGTGATCGAGTTCACCACGACGAGTCGGCATATCTTTCCCCTGTAATCTTTGTTCAAGCGCTTCGATTTACGAACGGCCGCCCAAGTCACCTGCGTTCACCTAGGCGGTCCCACAGCGACCATCACCTTAGCGACGATGCTAGGCGATTTCCATCTCTTCAACGACGAAGGTGATCTCTTCGGTCACCACATCGTTGCCCTTGCCGTCAAAGGAGTTCACCTTCCACTGCTTGGGCCAGCATCCATAGAGGTTCCAACGACGCACTTCGTTGCCGGCGTTGTCGTTGA
>Ga0334884_1006455_pt1 | contig 10563 bp, 8 predicted proteins | sample GraSluR1_MG_7_FD_207215 | JGI IMG/M metagenome (GOLD analysis project Ga0334884, IMG submission 207215) | Sludge microbial communities from methane-producing bioreactor in Wageningen University, Netherlands - Granular Sludge_12_05 R1 | ecosystem: Engineered > Bioreactor > Anaerobic > Unclassified...
CGGGCGGAGACGACGGCTCCGCTGGTGGTGGTGGTGGGTCAGGCCGATGAGGATGAGTTGGTGCGCATCTATGCTGCCGGCGCGGATCTGGTGGCGGCGCGGCCGTGGAGCCCACGGGTGTTGGCCATGCAGATTCGCGCGTTGGTGCAGCGAGATCGCGGCGGCAGCGAGCCGGGGATGCCGGATCTGGTGGCTGGCGGGCTGCGGCTGGACGTGGCGCGGCGGCAGGTGGAGGTGGACTTGGGAGAGCCGCGGCGGTTGACGCAGCTCGAGTTCCGCTTGCTGTACCTGCTGATGTTGCACCAGGGACAGACGTTGCCGACGGCGACTATCGTGGAGCGGGTGTGGGGCTATGCCGGCGAGGGTAGCGCGGAGCTGGTGCGCGGGCTGGTGCGCCGCCTCCGCCAAAAGCTGGGCGAGGACGTGCGCTACCCCAGGTTTGTGGTGACGGTGCCCGGCGTGGGCTACCGGCTGGAGGCGGGGTAGGCTGTGCGGGCCCAGGGGGAGGCATGATGAACGTCGTGCTGGTGATCTGCGACACGGTGCGCTACGGCTACCTGGGCCACAACGGCAACCGCTGGGTGCGCACGCCGCACCTGGACGCGCTAGCCGCCCAGGCCGCGGTCATGGAGCGTTTCCACTGCGGCAGCTTTCCCACGGGGCCCATGCGCAAGGATGTGCATGCGGGACGCTATACCTTTTTGTATCAATCCTGGCAGGACGCGCCACCCGACCAAGAGGTATTCCTGGCCGATTGGCTGGGCGCGCATGGGGTTCGGACGGCCTATGTGGGCGATACCGACAACTCGCCGCAGTATCGCAAGGGGTTCGCGGATGAGATTGTGGTGTCGCACGTGCCGTCGCGGCTGGACGAGGTGCCGGAGACGGTGCCGTTGCCGGCGGATGGGCGCAAGCTGCGGTATCCGGAGAGCTATGCGCAGCGAGTGGCCCGCGATGCTGCCGGCTGGGATGGTGAGGCGGACCGACGGGCCCCGCGCACCATGATGGCGGCCCATCGCTGGCTGGAGGAACGGGCCGGCGACGACGAACCGTTCTTCTTGTGGGTGGATACGTTCGATCCGCACGAGCCGTGGGATCCGCCGCACCACTATGTAGACCTGTACGACCCCGCCTACCAGGGCGACGAGCTGTATGAGCCGGCCTATGAGGAGGCTGGGTACGCGAGCCCGGCGGAGATCGCGCACATGCGGTGCCTGTACGCGGCCAAGCTGACCATGGTGGATCGCTGGGTCGGCCACCTGCTGGAGGGCGTGCGGCTGATGGGGCACGAGGACGGTACCGCCATCATTTTCACGAGCGACCATGGTTTCTATCATGGGGAGCACGGGTATATCGGCAAGGTCAAGCTGAATCGAGAGAACCGGATCGTGGGGCGCTGGCCGCTGTTTGAGACGATCTCGCATGCACCGCTGATGCTGCGCGTGCCTGGCTTGGCCAGCGGGAGCCGGCACGCCGCGCTATGCCAGCCGCCAGATATCACCGCCACGATTCTGGATCTGCTCGGTGTTCCAGCACATGAGCGGATCCAGGGCAAGTCGCTGCTACCCGTGGTGCGGGGCGAGGCCGAGACGATCCGTCCCTGGGCCATCAGCAGCCCCACCTATGTGACCGACAGCGAGGTACGGGCGCCGACGGCGTTTCGCGACGACCGCTGGCTCTATATCTATGGGGGTGACGAGGCGCCGACCCAACTGTATGACACTTGGGCCGACCCCGGCGAAGATCTCGACCTCATGCCGGAGCGAGCGGGGCAGGCGCGGGCGATGCATGCCGAGTACCTGTCGGCCCTGCACAAGCTAGGCTGCCCGGAGGAGAGCCTGATGCTGCGGCGATCGTTTGCGCCAACGCCGCGGGAGGGGCTGCCGCCAGAGCGGCGCATCTAGCAAGACGCCCCAGTCGCCGGCGGGGGGATGCGCCTTGGGGGAGGCGCGGCCGGCTCCTGGGGTTAGGCCTATTCTAGCAGAGGGGTGCGTCAGTCCTTGACGGGCGGGGGCGGCGATTGGGCGCATCCTGCGTAGGGGAGGTCTTTCCGACGGTGGCGGCGGCTTGCAGCGCGGGCTGATGGCGCTTGGATGGCCCTCTCGGTTATGCTAGAATCGCGGTGGCGGCCGTGCCGCCACTGGAGAGAGGCGCTCCTCGGCGAGCAACGATGTGGGAGGATCACGATGGCGAAAAAGACGGTTCGCGATGTGGCCTGGGCGGGCAAAAAGGCGCTGGTGCGCTGTGATTTCAATGTACCTCTGAACGATGATCTCAGCATTTCCGATGACACGCGGATTGTGGCGGCGGTGCCGACCATCACGTATCTGATGGGGCAGGGCGCGGCGGTGATCCTGTGCAGCCACCTGGGGCGGCCCAAGGGCAAGGTGGTGGAGAGCATGCGGCTGACGCCGGTGGCGCAGCGTTTGAGCGAGCTGCTGGGCGTGGATGTCAAGATGGCCGACGACTGCATCGGCGCGGAGGTGGAGGCGGCGGCCGCGGCATTGGGGGCGGGCGAGGTGCTGTTGCTGGAGAACCTGCGCTTTTACCCCGAAGAGGAAAAGAACGATGCGGCCTTTGCCGAGCGCCTGGCCAAGCTGGCCGACATCTTTGTGAACGATGCCTTTGGGACGGCGCACCGGGCGCACGCCTCGACCGCTGGCGTGGCCGACTATATTCCGGCGGTGGCGGGGATGCTGATCGAGAAGGAGCTGGCGTTCCTGGGGCAGGCGGTCAGCGATCCTGAGCGCCCGTTCGTGGCGATCCTGGGCGGGGCCAAGGTGAGCGACAAGATCAAGGTGATCGATAACCTGCTCACCAAGGCGGACAAGCTCTTGATTGGCGGCGGCATGGCGAACACTTTTTTCAAGGCCCAGGGCCTGGAGATGGGCGATTCGTTGGTGGAGGCCGATAGCCTGGACGTGGCCGCCGAGTTGATGGCCAAGGGCGGCGACAAGCTGGTGCTGCCCGTGGATATGGTGCTGGCCGATGCCTTTGCCGAGGATGCCGCGACCAAGGTGGTCCCCGTGGGCGACGTGGCGGCGGGCTGGCGGATTCTGGATATCGGGCCCGAGACGATCAAGCTGTTTGCCGAGCAGGTGGGGCAGGCCAAGACGGTGGTGTGGAACGGCCCCATGGGCGTGTTCGAGATGGCGCCCTTTGCCGAGGGCACCTTTGGCGTGGCGCGCGCGCTAGCGGCCTCCTCGGCGACGAGCATCGTCGGCGGCGGGGATTCGGCGGCGGCCATCGCCCAGGCCGGCCTGACCGACCAGATCGACCATGTCTCCACGGGCGGCGGGGCGTCGCTAGAGTTCCTGGAGGGCGCGGAACTGCCGGGGATCGCCGTCATCGCGGAAAAGTAGGGGTGACGTTGGGCAAGGGCGGCAGAGCCTGGGAGTGGCGGCATGCCTGACAAGACCCGCCGCATCGCCGTGGTGACCGCGGGCGAGGACTGCCCCGGGTACAACCCGTGCATCCGCGCGGTGGTGCGGATGGCGCTGCATCAAGGTTGGGAGCCCTGGGGCGTGCGCCGTGGATTCGCGGGCCTGGGCAAGGGCGAGCTGTTGGCGCTGAGCAGCCGTCAGATGAGCGGCATCATTGGGCGTGGCGGCACCATCTTGGGCACCACGCCCAGCCATGGCCTGGCCGATGAGAGCGCGCTGCGCGATAGCCTGCGCGCCCTGAACACGGAAGGCATCGGGGCGTTGGTGGTCATCGGCGGGCGAGGCGCCATGGAGGGCGCCCTGGCGCTGGCGGAGGCAGGGGTTGCTGTGGCGGGCGTGCCTGCCACGGTGGAGAACGAGCTGCCAGGGACCGATCGGGCCGTGGGCGTGGATACTGCGCTGAACACGGTGCTGGACGCCATCGACCATCTCAAGGATACCGCCTCGTCGCGCCAGCTGGCGTTCCTGGTGGAGGTGTGCGGGCGGGCGTCGGGCTATTTGGCGCTCCAGGCGGGCATCGCGGGCGGCGCCGAGATGGTCTGCATTCCCGAGCAGCCGTTCGATCTGGACGATGTGGCCCGCGAGGTGAGCGACTCGTATGTGCGCGGCAAGGAGCACTGCATCGTGGTGGTGGCCGAGGGAGCCACTCCCGATGCGACGGCCATCTATGAGCATCTGCGCGGGCAGCAGGAGCGCTCGGGCTTTGGGGTGCGACTGAGCATCCTGGGGGAGATCCAGCACGGCGGTGCGCCGACGGCCCAGGATCGGTACTTGGCCACGCGTCTGGGGGCTGAGGCGGTGCGACGTTTGGCCGAGGGCGAATCGGGCGGGATGGTGGGGTTGGTGGACGGCGCCATGACCTACACCCCGTTGGCCGAGCTGCTGGGCGGGTCGCGAGAGCTGGCGGAAGAGGATCTGGCGACGGCAGGCATGTTGGCGCGCTAGATTGCGGCTTGGGCGCCTCGGCGGCGAGATCGGCTGGGCGCACGTGACCTTGACAGCGCCCCGCGCGCATGCTAAGCTCGTGTTCGTCGAAAGGAGCGCTGCATCCGTGCAGATCGACCGCGTGGCTGAGGACGTCTATGTGATGATGAGTGACCTGTATGCGCAGGTCACTTCGACCATCGTCCTGGACACGGATGTGGCGGTCGTGATCGACACCCTCCCGTTCCCCTCGGAGACGCGACAGATCCAGGCCTTTCTCGAGGAGAGGGTTGGACCGGACGCGCTGGCGTATGTGATCCTCACGCACCACCACGCCGATCACGTGTTTGGGGCGTATCTATTGGGCGGCGAGGTCATCGCCCACGATGCCTGCGTCAAGCTGATGGCGTCGCAGGGCCCGAGCATGCTGGCAACCGCCAGGCAGACCAACCCTGCGCTGGCCGAGGTGGAGCTGCGCCTTCCTGGACTGTCGTTCAGGCGACGGATGCATGTGCACGTGGGCTGGCACCACCTGAAGCTGTTTCACGCGCCCGGCCATAGCCCGGATGGCATCGCCGTCTTCTTGGAAGAGGAAAAGATCCTGGTGGCGGGCGACGCGCTCATGTCGATCCCGTACCTGGTTGGAGGCGATTCCGAGCAGCTCAAGGCCACGCTGCAGAGCTTTGTAGCGTACGAGCCCGATTTCGTCGTGCAGGGGCACGGGCGCGTGCTGCTACGGGGCGAGGTCGAGGAGGCGGTGGAGGCCAGTTGCCGCTATATCGATGCGATCGTGGAGCGGGTGTCAGAGCTGGTGCGGGAGGGAGCGCCTCCCGAAAAGCTACGCGAGATTGACATCGAAGCCTGCGGCATGCCACGCATAGCACTGGACGGCCTCGTTACCAGGCTTCACCTCAACAACCTGGTCGATCTGTACAAGCGTTTCTCGGCCGAGTTGGCCTAAGAGCCGCTGGCGATCTCCTCAGGTTGCCCCTCGGATATCCAGCCTCGCTGGCGCAGCAGCTCGATCATCTGCGTCACCTGTTGTCGCCTGGCGGCAGAGTTCTCGCTGACGCACTCCTCGTACAGCTCTTGCGGATCGATGCCATCGAGGGTGGGGCTGACGGCCATCGCCTCGGCGATGACATCCAGCTCGCACTGCATCCGCCCCAACACAAAGGTGATCAGGAGCTCGCGATCGAGGCCGCTGGGCAGATCGCCCACGTGGTCCCCATAGGCCTGCACGATCGCATCCACGGCATCGAGGATCTCGGACCGAAAGGCGAACGAACCATCATCATGGAGCATACCAGGTTGCCTCTTCTCCTCGCGCCATCCAGGCCCCACAGCGTTGTTGGGACTGGAGGTGACCCTTCTAGCGCGGGATTATAGACGGCTAAATCAAAGCCCGCAAGGGCAGTAGCGAAGCTGCTGGCTCAGGGCGTTGACAGGCGCTGCCCCAGGTATTAGCATGCAGATATTAGCTGCTGTCTCGTTGGGCTGGTCCGGGGAGGCTCCCATGGCATGGTCTAGTGAGCTGGGCAGGTGCGGGCGGAGGCTGGGGGCGATCACCTGGTGCGTGGGCGTGTGCCTGTTGGCGTGGGCGGCCTTGGCTCCGCCCAGCGCTGCGGATGGCGCCAGTCTGACGATTCAGCCGCCCGATCAACAGATCGCACTCTACGACACGTTCAGCGTCACAGTGGTCATCAGTGGGGTGGTGGACCTGCAGAGCCTGGACCTACGGCTGCTGTACGATCCCTCGGTGCTGGAGGTTCAGGACGCCCGCCCGGCCACGCCAGGCGTGCAGATTGCCTTTGGCGACGTCTTTACCAGCTTTGCCGAGCTGCTGAACGTGGTGGACGCTACTCTGGGGCAGATCGACTATTCGGTGATGGCGGATGCCTCGCCGCCCTATAGCGGGACGGGCAGCCTGGCGGTGGTGACGTTCAAGGGCATCGCGCCAGGGACCAGCTCGTTGACCCTGGCGATGCACGACCTGTGGAGCAGCGTCACCCAGACGATCACCCACACCATCGGCGAGGGTTTGTACACGGTGGCGCCGCCGGTGTATCTGCCGGCTATCTACCGGAGCCACCACACGGGGTACGAGCTGATCGAGAACGGCGATTGCGAGGCCGAGGGCGGCTGGTTCTTCCGGGCGACGCGCTACACCGGCGGGTACTCGTCGGTGCGGGCGCACACGGGGGCGCGTTCTCTGCGCACGGGCTTCGAAGAGGGCGGCACGCAGACCTATAGCTATTCCTCGGCAACCCAGTTGGTGAACGTGCCAGCGACATCCAGCGCCATGCGGCTCTCGTTCTGGGCCTCGATGGACTCGGTCGGCGACGCGGCAGACACCGCCGATCAGCAGTATGCCCTCATCATCGATCCCTGGCTGAACTATCACTATCTGTTCTTCCGCCAGGGCGCCAGCCAGGCGCATCAGCCGGATTGGACCGAGTACGTGTATGGCGAGGCGCTGCTGGATGCCTTCAAGGGGCAGCAGGTGCAGCTCCATTTCGAGACGTACAATGACGGGCTGAGGGCGCGTTCAGTGATGTACGTGGATGACGTGAGCTGGCTCTACTGGCCGTAGCGGCCAGGCTACAATTACGATGACGAGACGAGGGCCCGGCGCATTGCGCGCCGGGCCCTTGCTGCGTCTCGGCTAGTCTTGGGGCAACTCCTTGAGGCTGAGCGCGATGCGTTGCCGGTTGCGGTCGACCTCGATGATGCGGACCTGGACGACCTGGCCAGTGCGGATGACGTCGCGGGGGTCGCGCACATAGTGGTCGGCCATCTGCGAGATATGCACCAGGCCATCCTGCTTGACGCCGATATCCACAAAGGCGCCAAAATCCACCACGTTGCGGACGGTGCCTTTGAGGACCATCCCCTCGCGCAGGTCATCCATGGTGAGCAGATCGCTGCGGAGGATGGGCGGCGGGAGCTCGTCGCGGGGGTCGCGCCCCGGTTTGAGGAGGTTCTCGACCATATCCTGCAAGGTGGGCAGGCCGATGCCGAGCTCTTGGGCGATTATGGCGGGGCCGGGGGCCTCGGCCAGGCGTCGCCAGGCGGCGTGTAGCCGATCGGCCGCCAGCGGGCCGTGTGGATCGGCGCCCAGGCGTTCCAGAAGGCGGGCGCAGGCCGGGTAGGACTCGGGGTGGATGGCGGTGTCATCCAGCGGCTGATCGCCGTGGCGGATGCGGAGGAATCCCGCGGCCTGCTGAAAGGTCTTGGGGCCGAGGCCCTTGACCTGCAAGAGCTGTTGGCGCGAGCCAAAGGCGCCGTTGGCATCGCGGTGGGCCACGATGCTCTCGGCCAGCGACGGCCCCAGGCCGGAGACCCGCTCCAGCAGGGCTGGCGAGGCGGTGTTCAGGTCGACGCCGACCTGGTTGACGACGCTCTCGACGACGGCGTCCAGCGTCCGGGCCAGGGCGGCTTGATCCACGTCGTGCTGGTAGAGCCCCACGCCGATGCTTTGGGGCGGGATCTTGACCAGTTCGGCCAGGGGGTCTTGCAGGCGGCGGGCGATGCTGACGGCGCCTCGGATGGAGACGTCCAGACCGGGCAGCTCGGCGGCGGCCAGGGGCGAGGCCGAGTAGACGGAGGCTCCCGCCTCGCTGACCATCACGTACTGGACGGGGGCGCCGCCGGCGATGAGGTCGGCCACGAGGGCCTCGGTCTCGCGGCTGGCGGTGCCGTTGCCGATGGCGACGATGTGGATACCATGGGCGGCGATGAGCTCGCGGCAGCGCTGGGCGGCCTGTTCGCGGCGGTTCTGCGGCGGGTGGGGGTAGATGGTGGTGTGTTCGCGCAGGGCGCCGGTCTCGTCGACGACGGCGACCTTGCAGCCGGTGCGGTAGGCGGGATCGATGCCCATGACGCGGATGCCGTGGATGGGCGGCTGCAGGAGCAGGTCGCGGAGGTTCTCGGCGAACACGGCGATGGCGTGCTGCTCGGCCTGCTCGGTGCGCTGGGCGCGGATGTCGCGGATGATGGCGGGCAGGAGCAGGCGGCGGTAGCCGTCCTCGATGGCGAGATCGAGCTGGGCCGTGAGGCTAGAGGGCGGCCCCTGGCGAAAGTGGGCCGCGAGCAGCCCCAGGATCTGGTCGTCGTCGAGCTCGACCTGGGCCTTGAGCACGTTCTCGCGCTCGCCGCGATTGACGGCGAGCAAGCGATGAGGCGGGATGCTGGCCAGGCGTTCGCGGTACTGGGCATAGGCGTCATAGGTGCCGTGCGGGTCTTGGGCATCGGGCCGACGGGCCACGACGATCTCGGCCGTGCGCAGGGCGGACTGGCGGGCCTCGGCGCGGGAGCGGGCGTCCTCGGCGACGGTTTCGGCCACCATGTCGCGGGCGCCGGCGAGGGCGTCCTCGGGGGTGGGCACCTCGTCGGAGAGGTGGCGCTTTGCCAGGGCGAGGAGCTCGGCCTCGGGGGCGTCTTGCGCCAGGATGCGCTGGGCCAGCGGCTCGAGGCCGCGTTCGCGGGCGATGGTGGCGCGGGTGCGCCGCTTGGGCTTGAAGGGGAGATAGAGGTCCTCCACGACCTGGAGCTGGCTCGCGGCCAGGATCTGTTGCTCGAGCTCGGGCGTGAGCTTGCCCTGGGATTCGATGGACGCCAGCACCGTCTCTTTGCGCTCGTCGAGGTGGCGCAGGTACTCGGCGCGGGCGGCGAGGGTGCGGAGCTGTTCCTCGTCCAGGCCGGCGGTGGCCTCTTTGCGATAGCGGGCCACAAAGGGGATGGTGTTGCCCTCGTCGAGCAGGGCCAGGGCGCGGGCGACGGCGGCAGGGCTATGGGCGAGCTCTGGGGCGATGGTGGCTGCGAGATCGGTGCTGGGCACGGGTTCCTCCTCTCGATCGTCGGACGAGTATAGACCGGGTGGCCGAGCCTGTCAGATGCGCCTTGACCGTGACGCTGGGCGCCCCTACAATGCGGGCTATTCACTGAAGGAGGCGCGCATGTTGGGCGATGGGTTGGCAGGATGGCTGAGCTGGGGTCTCAGCGGGGTGACGCTGGTGGCTCTGGTGGCGACTGTCGTGCTGTTCCGTCGGCGCATCGGCCGGCTAGAGGCGTCGTTGTCGCGACTGATGAGTGATAGCAGTGGGGCCTCGTTGGAAGAGGTGCTGTACGAGCATGTGGATCGGGTGCGCCGGGGGGTGGCCGTCGCGGAGGAGGCGCGCGCCGAGGTGCGGGCGCTGCTGCCCCAGGTGCGCTCGTCGTTTCAGCATCGGGCGCTGGTGCGCTTTGATGCGTACGGGGACGTGGGCGGCGAACAGAGCCTGGCGCTGGTGCTGGCCGATGCACGGGGCGATGGGGTGCTCTTGACCTGCCTGCACGGGCGGGAGGGCTCCCGGGTGTATGGCAAGCCGCTGGCGGGGTGGTCCAGCGAGTATCACCTTTCGGACGAGGAGCGGCAAGCGGTGGCACGGGCGCAGCAGGAGCCTGGAGAGGTCTGAGCGGGCGCGGATGGGGGTGGCGATGCATCCGGTGACGACGTTCGAGGCTGGGGCGCGGTATCTGTGCCTGCCAGTGGCGCAGGAGGCGCGCCTGGCCAAGGCAGAGATCCGGGTGGATGGCCGGGTCGAGCGCGCGTTCGACATCCCCTTGACAGGCAGCGAGCCCGATTTCTGGGTGGGGGCGGATCTGGCGGCGTTCCAGGGGCGCCAGGTGGCTTTTCTGGTGGACGATGAGGGGCTGGCTGGCGCTCCGGTCTTCCAGGCGGACGCGATCCCCGGCAGCGAGGAGCTCTACCGGGAACGCTACCGGCCCCAGTTCCATTTCAGCGCTGCGCGGGGCTGGCTGAACGATCCCAACGGGCTGGTGGCCTATGGCGGCAGCTACTATTTGTTCTTTCAGCATGACCCTTATGCGAACCATGGCAGCGGCAGGAACAAGCATTGGGGGCTGGCGACTAGCCGCGATCTGGTGCATTGGCGCGAGGTGGGCGATGCGCTGTATCCGGATGCCCTGGGCGCTTGTTGGAGCGGCTCGGCCGTGGTGGATTGGGGCAACAGCTCGGGGCTGGGCGATGGGGATACGCCGCCGCTGGTGTGCGCCTATACCTCGGCGGGGGAGCCTTTTACCCAGTCGCTGGCGTACAGCGCCGATGGCGGCGCCACCTGGCAGCCGTACGACGGCAACCCGGTGGTGGGGCATCTGCGGGCGGAGAACCGCGATCCCAAGCTGATCTGGCACG
>Ga0334884_1006457_pt1 | contig 10560 bp, 10 predicted proteins | sample GraSluR1_MG_7_FD_207215 | JGI IMG/M metagenome (GOLD analysis project Ga0334884, IMG submission 207215) | Sludge microbial communities from methane-producing bioreactor in Wageningen University, Netherlands - Granular Sludge_12_05 R1 | ecosystem: Engineered > Bioreactor > Anaerobic >...
AATGGCCGGAGTAATAATTGCGGTTTGTTACAAGATGGGGTATACTACTCTTCAGTTCTTTCTCATGGGGGCGACTGGTTTCGACGTGCAGGTTGAAGCTGCAGTTGCGCGCAGAGGACCCCGGTTGGCCTCTTTAATCACCCGGGAAACAAACACAAAAGCCAATACAGAATTGGCCCTCGCGGCTTAAGTCCGTGACGTCTCTCCGCCGACACCTGCTGAGCGGTTGAGGCGTAGACAGCAGGGTAGTTCCGAGGGTGCGTACCCGGCCTGAGGAGCGAAACTTTCACGTGGGTGCTGGCGCTGTGAGTGGCCTGTCTATCGGCAGCTTTCAGGGCGAGACTCAAAGATGGAACACGCGCGTAGAAGCTGTAGTGACTCTTGTGCGGACGGGGGTTCGATTCCCCCCGCCTCCACCATTTTGATAGGCAACGAGTTGCGTAATATTAGTCCGCTGGTTTACAACAGGGCTTACAACATGCCCATCTATATCGGTGATGTTTGTTGATGTGGCAGGATGTGCAGAGAATCTCTGCTCCAGATTCGAATGCCGCGTTTGTCAGTTCACCGATTTTAGGGGTACGTCCGAATTACATCATCAAGCGTTCAGGTTCTCCAGCCCCTCACCGCTTGGGGGATTGAAGATTCCTGTTCAGTCTCATGCGTACGGGCGTAGCCGATAGCCTGAAAGCGCTTCTCAAGCCGATCCCGGTAATGACGATCACATTCATTATCTTATCGCCATATCATTCCTGAACATTGCTTTCAGAACTGCGCCACCGTATGAGGACATGTTGAACCAGAGATGTGAACGAATGGACAATCGGTCAATCCGCAATTCCGGCTGTCACCGTAAGGCTTGACCGCATTTCTCTGGGGGTTATGCTCTGAGCAGGAGGGCATGCATATGATGTTTCTTGGGGGTGCTGCAAATGGGGCCGGCAATTTCTCATGCAGCTATTCTTGACCGCGGAAAATGTTCATTCGCTATATTGCACAGTGGCTTTCTGAACATGGTCAGTTCGTTGGCAGGAGGTGGTGGGGTAGAATCGGGTTGTTTCCCGCTTTTCTAATATCCAATGTCTGGAAATTAGTTTTTCAGTAAGAATTAGACGATGATGATGATGAACATACTGGCGAAGATGCTACGACTTGTCGCTCTGCCCTGTCTCGGAGCTACAATTGCACTTGCATACGTCTGGTATAAGGACCCCACAGGGAACTATGAGCCGATCACGGTTATGCTCGGAGCAGCAACTGCGCTTTCGGAATTCGGGCGCCGCGCATTGACGAAGATTGCCAATCGGAAGGTTGATGCCATTTCAAGCGCCGAGGAGATACTTCAATATCGAGAGAAGATGAGGAACGAGTTTGAGGAGCACTTGGGAGAATGGATCAGAGAACGCCATCATGGACGATTACTGATTAGAGATATTGCTCGAATCGACAACTACCCTCAGTCGGAGCCGACAATTGGCCGGATTGCTCCTTGGTTTGGGACGGAGTTCAAAGGCTTATACGACAAAGGTGTTGAGGTCTTCAATTCCGTCGTGAAGGTAGTTCCTGTTCCTGACAGCGACGACTGGCGGTTTTGTCGTGAGACTGATGAAGATGCAGAAACCGCCTATGTTGTTGTGCGGATCCCCTATGAGAAGATTCGCAAAGTCCTATGGAATGGGGATCAGATATACTCAGAACCTCATCTGTTTTGCATTTTCGACGGCATGTTTGGCACGCCGTATTCCGAGGGACTGATCTACCAGGAACGTGGGACGGAGCCGAATAAGTATTTTCACGAACTGTGTGATCTCGAAACGGCAAAGCGGCTGACAAGGGAGTTCCGGAAGGTAATGGTCTAACAAACACCTTCACACTTACGGTTGCCCCGCTGGTCAACTGATGGTAAGGCGAGTCTTTCGACAATAGAAGATGAAAAGCGAAATTACTTTCTCGAGTGATGACGTGGCAAGAGTCAGGAGTGTCGTAACCAAGATGGCTGGTCACGCAATTGTCGTTGAACGTCGAGACCGGAATGTCAGGCGGCGAGGGATCGACCTCTCCCGTCCGCTCATATGGAAAAGACATATTGGATGCCTTCTCACAACGCAACAAAAGTCCAGTGAAGATTCTGCTGTTCAACGGTTCATGCGATCCGATTCGCCGCTACTGTCCTTGCGCCGATGCGAGAAATCCAAAGACATTTCTCGATTGGCTGCGTCAGAACTCTCGGCATTTGGTGGGATCAGACGGACTACTGTCATTCCTAAGCAGATTACAGACAACCTCCGCTGGCTCAACGCCAGCGGATGGGGCGAACTTGATGATGTGCTAGCACCGCTGAAAAAGGCTGCTCAACCAAAGGCCATGGAACGCATCTGCGCAGACCAGATTGACAAACTCTTGAAGGGATTTGGTCCCAAGCAATCCCGAAACCTCCTTCAGTGGCTTGGCCTGACCCAGCACGAGATACCCATAGATAGCCGCATTCTCAGGTGGTTGAGAGGACTGGGGAACGGAGGCTCCCTCGATCTTCTATCGTCTGCAGCCCTTGGCGAGGCTAATTACTACTGCTGCATCATGGATGCGATCCAAGTACTCTGTGCGAAAGCGAAGGTGCTTCCTTGCATATTCGATGCCTCGGTCTTTGCAAGTTTCGAAAGACAATAAACAGGTCTGACAATGCGGTGGAGAGTGCCTTCTTCGGGAAAAGTGAAAAGTGAGAATATTATTGTGAAGGCATACCGGTGACTAATTCCTCAGGTCTACGATCTCCAGCACCGGGGTAGGGCGACCGCTTCATCAGATCACGACGTTTGGTCGTTTGGACAGGAAGATTAGTTTCAAGCAGGTGATTGCCCAGCCTTGGCGGGATCGAAAACAGCGTGCGTAATTGACCAAGGCTATTGCGGTGATATGATCACGACAGGAGGGGTGAATGAGGATAGTATTCCGATGTGAGCACTGTGGGCAGTCGCTGGAGGCTGAGGCTGACATGGCTGGCGAGCATATGCCGTGTCCGAGTTGTGAGCGGTTGATTGCGATTCCGAAATCCGTGCATCCAGAGGTTCCTCCACCTGTTCTTCCAGTCACGAGCCCGGTGTGTGCGCAGCAGCCCGTATTGCCCAAGACATCCGGCATGGCAATCGCAAGCATGGTGATCGGCATCCTCGGCATCGCTGGCGGCTGGATGTGCTGCGGTATCATCCTCCCCATCGTGGCGATCATCCTCGGGCATATCTCCTTTTCACAGATTCAGCGCCGCCCAAGCGAGCTTACAGGCAAAGGGCTGGCAATCGCAGGCTTCACATTGGGATACGTGGGGTTGCTGTTCGGCCTCATTGCCGCCTTCGCGTTCGGCACGTTTGCAGCCACCATGTCCGCGGTCACGAACGAGATGAACAGAACCCTTGGACAAGGCGGAGGCATAAGAAGGTAAGCCCCTTCGTCCGGCGGGAGGCGCACAAAACGACACCCACTTACTTCGTCCGCGCTTCGAAGAGTTCCTGAAAAGACAGGAAGTTGCGGCTCAGCCACCCGGAGCCCTTCTGAAGCGTTTCTTTTCGGACAGGAGGGTGAAAGACCAGCTGCGGAGGAGAGGTGATCACAAGGCTGCGCTTTCTGCGTTGCCTGAGCCAAGACACGTTCTTGAATATGCCATAATGGGTCTTCATCCATGTCTTCCCATGGTGGTCCTGAAGGGCTGACAAGATGTCTTTCCAACATTCCACAACTTCCACCTTTTCAATCCGCGCGATGTAGCTGATGCCTTGATGAATGCCGGGGTAGTTACGGACAATCTTGGCTCCGAAATGAGGCGCAAAATACAAGGCTTCGGGCAGACGACTTCCTGCCTTATAGTCACAGGTATAGACGCCAGCCTTGATGAACATGGCCAGGGTTTTCTCTTCATTGATTTCACGCGCATATATCTCAACGGTTTCATCTCGTCTGATCATGTTGTGTTCCTCCATGTAGCCGATCATGCTTCGACTGATGGCTCTTGCCTCAGCGTCAGCGTCCTTCGCCAATACTTCCAGGACCGGAAGCAGTTGCTTCCACGTAAGGTAACGGTATCGTCCCGATTTCACTTCCGCGGACGTCGGCTTGTACCCCGTGATAAGGACGCGACGGGCTCCAGGGTAACGGGCGGCTTGTTTGCGGGGATTCGTGAAACCAACCTTTGCCTCTATGACAATACTGCCACTTGGGGAGCGCAAGATGACATCGGACCGGCCTAGATCGTGCCGATGCTCCAGTTCAACGCTGGTAATGTCTAGTGGTGTGCCAAGGATTCTCTGAAAGGCATCGGGCCGCAATGCGACGAGATAGCCAAGCGCTGCGGTCAGTCGCGTCTCGCGCAGGCCATGGCCAAAGGCCCCCAACAAGTTGCCCACGACGGTCCCGCCGCGGAGAAGCGGGATCGTCTCGATGTTGTCTTGTCGCCTCGTGCTCATTCCATCAGAAGATACCTATTGCTCACATAGTCGAGCCACGGATTCCAGACGGAGGAGGTGCCGTGGGTTTTGACCCATGCGACCCATTGTTGATGGGTGAAGGTTTTGAAGCGGGCTTTGCCGTTGAAGAGGGTGGGCCAGCCGGAGTCGAGATTGCTAATGCCGGTCTTTTTGAGGCAGTTGAGGAGGGTGGTGTTGCGTGCGTCTAGGGCGACACAGGAATACACGAACTCGTAGGGGCCATGGGTAGCGATGCCTTCAGCAAGTGCCTGTTGTCGGAATAGCTGATAGCCTGCAGAGGTGGCGGGACAGCACTTCAGGGCGGTCATGGCGGGCTCATTCATGACGGGACGGAGGATGTCCCAGTATTTCCGCCCCCAGACGCATTGGTGGCATTGAGTCCTGTAATCCCGCAGCACACCGTTGATGTTCTTGCATCGGGTGGGGTCTGGATTGCCCGGGCGATCCTTGCTGTCGGTCCGACGCCGGGCAGAGCAGGGGTAGAAGGAGTGTTCTGTGAACTTGTTCTCGATCAGGATCAGGCCCTTCCTGCCGTTCACATGAAAAGCCAGGTCCGGTGAGGTTTGTCCGCTCCCGCGGCTGCCGCCGGGCTCGCCAAGCAAATTCGATGGATGCAATTCCCCGTCTTCAGCATACTCAAGGTGCAATTCGTCAATCGTCTTCACATCAGGCGAGACATGCTCGCGGAGAAATCCGGCAAGCAATTCCAGCCCTTCAGGCGTTGCTTTGAACGGAAAGTAGAGGTTCGCACACAACACCCAGGAACTTTTCAGATTGTGTTTACCCTCATGCGGCTGAACCTTGGATTCTGCAAGGTAGTCGGGCAAAGAGTTGGAGGTGCCGGCGCGGATGCCTGGCCAGAGATTCTGCTCCCATTTCTCGCTCGGTAGAATCCATGGGCGTCGGCTCTTGTTCTGCCATCCTGATTCGGTGCATACGCAGTTAGCGGGATTAGCACGCCACTTCACCTGTTGCTGTGCCATGCGGATCCCGAATGGGCTCTGTTTGATCATGTATGCACGCTACTTATTGTGTTTCGGTGTCTTTGATGGATTGGAGCGCTCCGTCAATCTGATCTCGAAGCGCTTCAAGGGTCTCGCGGTCATCTTCTTCTGTTAATGTCTCAAGCCAATCGGAAAACGCTACAGAGGGTTCGTCAGGAGTGGGAAGTGGGCGCCAGCGTTGGGCCTGCCAGTCGTAGTAGATTTGGCTGTGTCTATAGCGGAAAGGCTTCGGTAGGTGTTGGAGGACTTCGGCCATTACACGGCCGCCGCAATCCCCGACTACAAGTGCGGCAAGGAAACGCAGTTCCGATTCCTGTCCTTCGTCCAGTTGCGTTACTTCGTCCGGATTGAAACTCAACATGCCGTCCTCGTACAGTTTGGTGACGGCCCACCAATTCAGGCCCAGATCGCGACATAGTTGGCGAGGGTCCAAGGGAAACAGAAGCTGCTGGCCTCCACCAACCTTGGGAAGAATCTCGCGTTGGCCTTCATGATCACTTGCATTCATCAGCTTGGTTCCGTTTCCGCCGTATCTCTTTGGACAGTAGTCGCGATCTTGCTCTTGCCGATGTCTCTGGCTCCGTTTTCCATCAGTGTCGCATTTGCGGGATGGTCGAAGGTGTAGAGAGGCTTGCCGGAGGCAAGGATCTCGCGGGAGAGGGTTTCCATCTTGCTGCCGGGGGCGGCGTGGGCGACGACGACGGCAGATGCCATGTCCGCCACAAGACGGTTGCGGATGGTGGCTGTCTTTGCGGTGATATGCCGCTCGGTTTCCGGGAAGGGCGTCACCATTACAAGACGACCTTCTGCCACTGCAGGCCGACAGTCCACGGGCTTGGATGGGATCTGGCGGTATGATCCGCGGGCGAGACACCAAATGACCGGGTGCGGGGACCGCAGGAAGATGCGTAGGCACTCCTGTTCCATCGGGGAGTGAAAGCCGCTGATGACCGTGACGCCATCGTCCCGGAATCGCTTGGCAAGATCGTAGGTGTCGAGGATGAGTTTGCCAGGGCACTTGACGGAGCAGAATAGGGCAATCTTCGGGTGGTCCAATACCGCTTTATCGCCTTTGATTCGTAGTGCGGGGGTTCGTGCCATGACTTACTTTCCCTGTTGAACTCGGTCCCTTCCCGCCGGCGTGATTTCCCATGTGCCGTGCGGGGAATCGTCCTTGAGCAGCCCTTCCTGGCGCATGGTGTTGCGTGCCCACTGGGCGGAGTTGCGCCAGCGCGGCATGGCGGGATCGCTGGCGAGGGGTTCGTGGTCCACGTCCTTGAGGATGGGCTTCATAGCCTTGTGGACCTTGTCAAGGACCGCCTGCATTTTGGCGCTGCCGCCGAGTTCGATCAGGGCCTTGAGAATGGGCAGGTAGTAGGCGGCCTCGGGTGTGCGCAGGCCCTTGCGCAGGCGGCCGAGATTGCGCCGCTCTGCCTTGGTCTCATCGTCCTCTTCTTCAGGTTCTTCGCCGCTGATGGTATCCCACTCCTTGCGCAGGGTCGCGATTTTGTCGCGGAAGGCCGTAACCTTCTCCGCCTGGGTGCGGGCTTCGTCTACTTTTCGAAAGTCCCTGCTTTCGAATGCGCGGGACCCGATGCGTGTGAAGAAATCAATCTCCGCTTCGATTTCCTCCAGGAGCATTTCAAATGCGCTCGACACGTTGCTGGGGTTGTTTTCGATCATAATAATCCTCCACAAAAACAATTCAGTTGTTGGCTGTCTCTTGTTTCCACATGTCCTCCCACCACTTGAGCAAAGCAAGGCGAACAACATAAGCGAATATATGCAGGTGAACACACCTTGTATCAGTGGCGTATGGGGGCGGATATTCAGCATATATACCATCATCGGAAAGATCGGGCAGTGAACAAAGTTCTGGAGGAAACGGGCGGCCTTCGTGAAGCGCTTCAGAGCGAAGGTCGTAAATGTTGCTTAGAACTCTGTTCCAGTTCTCCCAACCCCATGACATTTGAAAATTCGCGTTTGGGCGGGCAGGTGGTTCCGGGGCAAGCCGATTGCTTATGAACGAGACAAATTTGCGCCTAATACCGGCATTGCGAGGGATTATTTCGCCGATACGATCAATTTGAGGTTGTAGTAGCTTAAGTTCGAGCAGGTATTCGTGAAGGTTTTTCCCCCAGCCGTCATTCCACACGGTATTATCTTCCGTGCTATTCAACGTGCATTGCTTTGCTGCCGTTTCCACGGCTTGGACCAGCATAAGCCACGAAAGTTCGGGCATTGCGTCACTGTGCCATAGCGCGTCCTTATACAGGCGAGAAGCACGTATGAGAGCCGCCGCCTCGATGGGTGACAACAGAGGATACGCTGACAGGAGATGCGTATATTGGTCGATTTTCGGGGGGGCGGTATCATATGGGATCATGCGCCGATTCCCGCGCAGGGGCCGGTTGGGGATATTCTGAATATCGAAGGAGCACGGGTGCCCTTCAGGATGACCTTTAGGGTAAAACTGGCGAATCTCGCCCCCGTCGTTTATGACCGCTCCGAGGCAAAGCGACAGCAAAGCCGCGATCTCTTTGACGATACCACCATGGTCAACGTTCTCGATGACATCACTCTTGCTGTAGCGTTTTCTTCTCTTCTTTTGGCTAGGCTTGTTGCCATAGAGTACGGCACAATCGCAGTACTCATAGGGTACCCGGTGCGTGTGAGCACCCGTCCCAAATAGGGGTGATGGGTAGAGGTGTCGATCAACCCTTAGGACCAATCGAATCTGGGTGGTCCCTGCCCCCATCGAAAACATCAACGGATGCAAGATTCGATACGGGCCCAAGCCGTTTTGAATTTCTCCGATAATGTGTGTATCCGTGACGAGGGCATATTCGCTCGATCCGTGGTCGCGGCGCTGCTCAATGTATGCAATCCAATTTCGATATGATGTAGGGGCCAGCGCTTGGTCTTTTGCTTCCCAATAACGAGCCCGAGGGAATCGCGTTCTTTCCGCAAGAACTGTCATGCGACGTCCTCATCGTTGTCCGCGCCGCCCATGCGGTACTTGATGTCGTAGTTGATGATGAAATCCAATTCCTCGTCGGTAAACCCGTAGTGCTTCGCCAACACTCGGTCGATCTCGTCGATGATGGGCTTGGATTTATCCCATCGGAATTGCTGGAATTCGCTCTCACCCCGGTGAGCTGTGAATGAGTTTGCCCGGAAGTCGTCCATGAGCGATTTAAACAACGAAGTCAGTCCCTCCTGCGTCCCGTTGCTGAGTGCCCCTAGGGGGAACTGGTGTACGTCGTCCAAAGTCAAGTTGCGACAATTCCCAGAGGCGAATAGCCAAAGGAAGTACAAAGAACTCGATACGATTGCGCCGATGGCACCGGCGTGAAGTGTTTCCTTACAGTGAATCTCGCGAATATGGTGAATCGAACGATCTCCCTGTGGTGAATGGAAGTACGGAAGGAAGTCCATTACTCGCACCCAGTACCCGGGTGTCCTGTGGAAAAACAGAAGATTCTCTCCCCTTTCAGTGAGCAGCCTAGTTATTGGCACACTCCGGTGCGCGTTGACCTTGCCGAGGATCGAAGAGACCAAGGGCGTTCCGGTCTTGACAATGATGTTGCTCAGGTGAGACTCGGGCGGTGGCGCGTATCGCACGCAAGAAAAGAGGGCATCGCGTTCGTCGACGAACCACTGATGGTACTTTGAGCTGTATATGGCACGACCTTCTGACAGGTGAGTCTGGCCCATGTATATTGTCAACCGCTGCTCGACACCATTGAACAACTTGGCCGGTCGGATTGCGAAGTGAGCTGCATACAGCGTCAGCAGATATTTCGACAAGCATTCGCGGAATGTCTGGGTCTCAGCGAGACTGGCAGAGCCGATTGGAACGATTACGCCGAGCCGGCCCTCGAACCTTGATATGGCGATGGATCTTTCGACAACAAGCGCATAGAGGTTCCCGCAGGGCTCCGTAGCGAACCCATGCACTCGATAGAGCCCTCGTAGTTTCGGGATTTCCAAGTACGGCGGATTTCCGATGATCACATCGAAACCACCGGTGTGCATGATGCCGTAGAACTCGATGAACCAGTGGAAGGGTTGATGGGATTTAAGAAATGCGTCGTAGGCTAAGGTCTTCTTCGGGTCAACTTTATAATCCTGCGCCAGATATTGGTTCAGGCGGGCATTGAGGGCTTTGAGCTGACCCGAAAGCTGCGCCTTGGCTTGGGGCAGGGTGGTGTCATTATCGAGTTGGGCCTGCCGAAAAACGTTGAACAGCCGGTCACAGCCTTCAGCCTGTTCTAGTATTTCAGGGAGGACCGTCGAGTAAGCCAGCAGGTCGCTCCGCAGCGCGTCTTCCATCTGTGTTCGTGTCGCATATCCCACCAGCGTATTTCCCGCGCGGATGTTGAAGTCTATGTCCGGCAGCGGCTCGATTCGAGCGCCATCATCCACTTGTGCAACGAGTTTCAGGAACAGTCGCAGCTTGCAGATTTCGACAGCTTCTTTCATCAAGTCCACGCCATAGAGGTTCTGTACGATGATGGATTTGTAGATGAAATACTGCGGCGTGGGATGCTTTTTTATATCGTCGAGGACGGATTGGAAGAATGCGGCGTAGTTCTTGTGTTTAGGCTGTGAGCCCCATTCCTGAAGAAAGGTTTCCATGCGCTTCAGGCAGGCTTCGTAGAGCGGTTCAAGTATGTTCAGGGCGGCAAAGAGGAACGCGCCGGAGCCGCAAGTGGGGTCGAGCACGCTGATGCCGATTTTGATTTCTCCATTAGCTTTTTCGGGGATGCGACCGGCGATGGCCACCCAGAAAGCGTTTACCAGATCCGGGCTTTCAGCCTGCTCGATCACGTCCTGGGCGAACTGCCGGCTGTCGAGGTTCAGCGTGATCAGGTCGTTGATGTTGCGCACTTCGCCGCGTTCGAGTTTGCCACGCACCTCTGTGTAGCGTTGACGGCGGGCGATTGTTTCTCGCCATATTTCGGTGGGGAGTCCGGCTTCTGGCGGTGTGGCTTTGTTCCAGTCCTTGCGCCGCTCTATTAGGACAGGCTGGGTGGTGTCGAGTCCTGCGGCAATCTCTGGAGGTATCGGAAACGGCT
>Ga0334884_1006463_pt1 | contig 10553 bp, 6 predicted proteins | sample GraSluR1_MG_7_FD_207215 | JGI IMG/M metagenome (GOLD analysis project Ga0334884, IMG submission 207215) | Sludge microbial communities from methane-producing bioreactor in Wageningen University, Netherlands - Granular Sludge_12_05 R1 | ecosystem: Engineered > Bioreactor > Anaerobic > Unclassified...
CTCGGTCCGCCGCGAACATATCATGAATTACCTCATGGCCATGAAGGACCGCGGATTGAGCACCAACTCCATCTCCCGGCGCCTGGTGGCGATCAAGGTCTTTTTCCGCTATCTGCAGCAGGAAGGCCTCCTGGGGCAAAATGTGACCGAATCCATGGATTCTCCCCGGCTGTGGAAAGTGCTGCCCGGAACGCTGACTTACAAGGAAGTGGAACGCCTGCTTTCCGCGCCGGATGAGAAACAACGCTTCGGCATGCGCGACAAGGCGCTTCTCGAAACGCTGTACGGCACCGGATTGAGAGTAAGCGAACTGGCGGGGTTGACCTTGGACGACCTGCATTTTGATGCGGGTTATGTGCGATGCATGGGTAAAGGTCGAAAGGAACGCGTGGTGCCCCTCGGCGATTCTGCGCGCCAACGGCTTCAGCGTTACATGGATGAATTGCGGCCGGCGATGCTGCGTGGCAAGCAGCAGTCAAAAGTCTTCCTGAACTATCGCGGCCAACCGCTGGGACGCAAGGGGATATGGAAACTCATTAAGAAACACGCGCGTGCCGCCGGCATCGCGCGCAACGTCAAGCCGCACACCCTTCGGCACTCCTTTGCAAGCCACCTGCTGGCCAATGACGCGCCCCTTCGGGTCATACAGGAAATGCTGGGGCATGCGGATATTACGACCACCCAGATTTACACGCATGTTGACCAGGCCCGTTTGAAGTCCGTTCACGCCCAATACCATCCACGATCATGAGAAATCCATACAAGCAACTAGAGAAAAGCATCGGGTACCGATTCCGCAAAAGACGTTTTCTCGAAACGGCATTGACCCATCGCTCGTACCGTTACGAGTCGCCGGACATTGACGGAGACAATCAGCGCCTGGAATTCCTCGGTGACGCCGTATTGGGCCTGGCCGCAGCCGCCCACCTCTACACGGTGCATCCCGATTTCGAGGAAGGCGATTTGACCCGCACCAGGAGCCGTCTGACCAACACCAAGGCCTTGGCGCGCATCGCGGAATCCATACAACTGGGATCATTCATCCGCCTGGGCCGCGGTGAACAGCAAAGCGGCGGAAGCGAACGCGCTTCGACATTGGGAGATGCGCTCGAAGCCATCCTGGGCGCGGCCTATCTTGACGGTGGCCCGAAGGCAGCGGCACGCATTTTCAAGAAGCTCTTCATCCCGGAATTAAGCCACGAAGAAGAGGAGTTATGGAAGGATAACCCCAAGGGGGCGCTCCAGGAGTTCACTCAGCGAAAATGGAAATTAAGCCCACGCTACCGGCTGGTGCGCGAAGAAGGCCCTGCCCATTCGAAACGATTTGCCGTTGAAGTAGTGATCAACAGCATCGTCAAGGGAACCGGTGAAGGCTCGAGCAAACGCGAAGCGGAAATCGCCGCAGCCATCGAGGCCCACAGGAACATGCAGCGCATGGGACCGGACAAACCAGCCGAGAATAGCACGGCGTAGAAGGCGGGAAAGCTTCCCGGCCTCGCGCAGAAGCTCCGCCGCGGCACGCAGGTTTCACCTTCCCTTGCGATTCCGGCTGGCGCGCTCCAGTGTTTCGCGTTCACGGCGGGTAAGGCTGCTCATTCCTTCAAAAGCAATTTTATCGAGAATGCGGTCCACTTCTTGTTGCAATGCAGCCCCATCATCACGCCCGCCCTGCATTACACGCCAACCGAAAGAACGCCGCCGCTCAAAAAGATGGCGAAGCGGTCCTCCCCCACGAAACGCGAGCGCAGCATACAAGTATCCAGCAATGCCACCGGCCAAGTGCGCCGAATACGCAATTCCGCCACTTCCGGGTTGAAGCATATATATCAATTCCACGGTCCCGAGCACCACAGCAAGGACCCACGCTTTCATCGTTACGGGTAGAATAAAGAATACGAGCAGGGTTATAGGCTGGTCTGGATACAGGGCCGCAAAGGCACCGATCACACCGAACACCGCGCCTGACGCCCCGATGCAATAAGTCCACGGTGCGTTCGTAATGATAACCCACCCCAATCCACCGAGAACGCCGCTCAGAAGAAAGAGCAGGTAGAATTGTTTTTTGCCTATCGCGCGCTCTGTTTCCGGTCCGATAAAAAACAATACCAGCCCGTTTAGAAGCAGGTGGATAAGGTTCGCGTGAAGGAAAATATAGGTCAAAGGCTGCCAGAGAAATCCCTTCTTCAGACCAGGAATGCTCAGCGCGAACATCTCCATGAAAAGACTACGGACCTCGCGAGACAGCAGCAACTCCATCACGAAAACCCCGGCCATGGCAAAAAGCAGCTTTCGCACCGCGGGCGTTAGCCGACGCCGGCCGTAAGATCCTTCCCATGGACTGTCCGATACATACCCCATAATATATAAATACTCCCGACGGCTTATTTTGACAAAGTCCGAAGATTACTCTAACGTACTGCGTCTGGTTTTCCAACCAGATGAAATTGATGGGCCGGTAGCTCAGTTGGTAGAGCACGAGCCTTTTAAGCTTGTGGTCCTGGGTTCGAGCCCCAGCCGGCTCACCAGTCTTCGTTCGGAGCGCAGCACTGAACGAAGACTCCCGCGGCGTAGCGGCGGGCGAATGCGAGCTCGCGAAGGTGGGGGCCGAAATTCTTTTCTCAGATCCTGGTTCCCGACGGGATAATCGCGTTCTTGGGGATCACAACGATTCCGTCGCGCACCGTGTATTCCGGCGTAACAGTGTTATCTGGCTTGTTATCGGGCGTGATGTAAGCCCCATCGCCAATCCGTGCGTTTTTGTCTACGATCGCATTACGAATATAGCAATCTCGACCAATACCAATGCGTGGAACCCCGTCTTCTGAACTCCGCTCATACAAGTCCGCACCCATAATGACCGAATGCTCGATCACACTGCCCTCGCCCACGATGGCCCGAACCCCGACGATCGAATGAAGAATCCGATGCCCTGAAATGATACACCCCTCTGAAAGCAAACAACGGTTCAGATCGCAGCAATTGATTTTCGAAGGCGGCAGAAATCGCATGTGGGTATGGATGGGGGCCTTGGCGTCATAGAAATTAAACTCCGGCACGACATCCGTCAGCGCGACATTCGCTTCCCAGAAAGAGCGAATGGTTCCGATGTCCTTCCAATAACCTTCGAAGACATAGCTGTACACCTTGTACGATTCAATGGATGCAGGAATGATGTGCTTTCCAAAATCGGGCTTGTCATTGTCGAGCAACTCCTTGAGCACACTTGTCTTGAACACATAAATACCCATGCTCGCGAGATAGCGCTCGTCCTTGTATATTGGCGCCCGCAACTCATCCAACACCGGCGAATTACCGGGTTTCTCCACGAACCGAATTATCCGCCCTTTGGAGTCAACCTGCATGATCCCCAGGGCACCCGCCTCAAGCCGTTCAACAGGCTTGGTCGCAATGGAAACATCCGCGTTGCTCTTCAAATGGTTTTCCACCACTTCCGCAAAATTCATTCGATAGAGCTGATCGCCAGACAGCACAATGATTAGATCGGGCTCCTCATCCATGAAATATCTGAAATTCTGGCGTACGGCATCCGCCGTCCCGTGAAACCAGGTCTCCGAGCCCGGCGTTTGCTGTGCGGCGAGCAGTGCGACATAACTGGGCGAAAACTGATCAAACCGGTAGGTCGCAGAAACATGACGATGCAGCGAAACACTGTTAAACTGGGTGAGAAGAAATATTTTGCGGATACCGCTGTTGATGCAATTACTGATCGGGATGTCCACCAGGCGATACTTGCCCGCAATCGGCACGGCCGGCTTCGCCCGATCCCGCGTCAACGGCTGAAGCCGCTGCCCCTGACCTCCGCCCATAATAACCGCAACAATGTTCATGAAGGACACCTCTTGGCTCTGTCTGAATCCCATCGTTACCTTATGAAACACCGTGGCAAAGACAATAATAAAAAGGCGTCCTCTTTCATGCACTGCAACCGACTGGGTTTATCATGATTTTGGAGCGGAGATGGAACACCTGAACCCTTGCTGAACAATGCCGTTTTTCGGTAGGATTGGAGCATAAAGGAAACTAATATGACCCCGAAAACCATGAAGATCGGCATTTTAGGTGGAACCGGCCTGTATGATATGGAGGACCTCAAAGATGTCCGGACCGTGGAAGTGGACACTCCCTTCGGCAAGCCGTCGGAGGCCTTCATTCTCGGGCACATTCGCGGAGTGGAAGTGGTTTTCCTCCCCCGGCATGGCCACGGCCATCGAATCCTCCCCCACGAATTGAACCATCGCGCCAACATTTATGGACTCAAGAAGCTCGGCGTGGAACGAATCATATCCGTAAGCGCGGTGGGCAGCTTGCGAGAAGACTACAGGCCCCGGGACGTCATTCTTCTGGACCAGTATTTCGACCGCACCAAGGCGTCCGACCGGCACACTTTTTTTGGAAACGGCATCGCTGCGCATGTGGCTTTCGGCAATCCGGTCTGTAATGAGTTACGCGGACGGATTTATGAGTCGGCCTCCCAGGTGGCCGAATCCGGTCAATATGGGAACATCCGGGTTCACAACGGCGGTACCTACGTAAACATGGAAGGCCCGGCTTTTTCCACTAAGGCGGAGTCTCATTTTTACCGTCGCTGCGACTTCGACGTTATCGGCATGACCAGTCTTGCCGAGGCCAAGCTTGCGCGCGAAGCAGAACTCTGTTACGCGCCGATAGCCATGATCACCGATTACGACTGCTGGCACGAGACAGCGGAGCCGGTCACCGTGGAAATGATCCTCGGCCATCTTCATGCCAATGCCGAATTGGCCCAGGCTATAATCAGGGAGGTTCTCCCGAAAATCGCCTCGGAACGCGACTGCACCTGCTGCAAGGCTCTTGAAAACGCCATTGTCACTGCACCCGACAGAATTCCCGCGGACGTGAAAAAGGCGTTGGAGCCGATTACCGGCAAATACCTGCGGTAAAGAGACAGAGCTCAGGGGGCAGAGGGCAGGCCGATGCCATCCGGTGTTGAAGTGCAGCAACTGATTATTGCGTCGCAATCACGCACTTGGAGCACGGAACCTTGCCCGTTCCTTCGCATGCGGCGCAGTATGAAAACTGCGTGTCGGGCAAAGTTCCCATCCCATGACAGAAGGGACACTGCGTTTTTCCTGCGCCAAGTCGCGCAGCATACATCCCTGTGCCATCGCATTGCTGACACGTCTTGTCCGCCTTTGTCGGCAGTGTTCCACGCCCCGCACATTGCGCGCAGGGTATCACGCCTGTGCCATGGCATAGGTCGCACGGAAAACTCCGAAGCTCCTTCACCACGCTTGCGATATCCATGTTCAATTCCTGGGGATACAACAGCAACAACAAGCGTCGCCAGTAAGTGCCGGGCAGCTCGGCTGTTTTTCGGAGTACATCCTGCCGCAGGATCTCGTCGAACCGAATCAGTTCGGCGGGATCGAACAAGTGCAGCGGCAGTACTGCCATGCGCCCCTGTTTCGACTGCATAATGATGCCGGACTGGCCGGAACCAAGAAGCACTCCGACTATAGTTCCTCCCGTGGCGCTTCGAACGGTTACAGTCTCTCCAATCATGCAAACGGGATAAAACTGATTCACATAGGCATGGACTTTATCATTACGCTCCTGAGCGAGATTACAAAGCCCATCTTCATACCACCGCAGCGTGCGGGGAACCACGGCCACGGCTCCGGCAACAAAACCGACAAAAAGCAGAAAAACAACAATACGCCCCCATCGCCGTGGTTCCGTTTGAGCTTTTGTTCTGATCTGCTTGCCAGTCCGGACATTCAAACCGCAGCGTATGCAAACCACAACACCTCGATCAATGCGTGAACCGCATGCCGGACAGACTCCATGCATCAATTCAAGATTTAGCTTTTCTTTCTTGAGCTCCATCCAACACCGCTGCCAAATCGCCAGCCCCCACAGCCGCTTCCTCTTACTGCGGATCCCCTATTTTGCCGGAGGATATTTCAGGTACCCCATCGAGTTGCACCGCATGCAGGGTTTTGCCGTGACGCGCGTTCCCGCTTTGTGTGCACACTTTCCCATACCGCCGCAATCCGGACATAACTTTGCCCCGGCGGGTAAAGAAAGCTCCCGGTAGCCGCGCCCTCCACAAGCCTGACAGGCATAGGGTGTGTCGCTACGGTTCTTTTGGCGAAGCATTAACTGCCCTTCACCAGAACAGACAGGACATACCACGCGCGGAGTCGCTTCCTGAATCACGGGTGGCGGCGCCGGCACTTCAGCCTTTTGCCGCGGCCAGACGTACCACGCCCCCACTCCAAGTAGAGCGACAAGCACAAGACTCCCCCAACGCATGACTCCTCCTTTTTCTATACGGCATCAAGGATTCTTGATGACTCTATAGAACCTCAAAACAGGCAGCGGCACATTCGTATCCACGATGTCCATGGGATCGTTGGTTGCGGACAGCGTGCCCAATACAGACCACGGTCCGAGTATATCATCCGCGTAGTCCACGCGGTACATTGCCCCAACGTCCGCATCCCACAGCACCTTGGATCCGGAGTTCATCTTGAAGTTGCTGATTGAGAACGGCAGCGCCCCATTGGTGATATTCTGGAATGCCGACCAGTTGCTCTCGTCAATCGTGATCGGCCCCACCGTAGCTCCCTGGCTGTACAGGAAGTACTGACCCTGCGGCAGAAGCCCGAATTGGAAGAAGCCGGAACCGGACGCATAGGTGTCATCCAGGGCCTCGCCCAGATCGTTCACACCAAACAGGTTCACGATTGCGTTGGGCTGATTCGAGAAGATGCCCTCGATCTGTCCACCCTGAACGATCGCCACATCATCAATGTACCAGCCACCGGCCACGCCGGCCGCATCGGACAGCAGCGTAAAGCGCAGGTAGAGGTTGCTCTCGTTCGCCACGGGATCAAGAGGCGCGATCACGCGCCGCCAATGCCCGGTCGTGTTATATGCGTAATTACGCTCACCCACGATCGTGATCGGCGGGCGGTTCGTATCAGACCGCCGGGTTGTGATATCCGCCGAAGTCCTCGGACGCAGCACATCCACCTTGACCTTGTCATTCGCGTCGGCCAGATCCAGCCACTCATGGAAGATGAGGAAATAGCTGCCCATGTTGGTCGAAGTCGAATTCGGATTCGGCAACTCAAGACTGAACAACGGAGAATAAAGCTCCATGGTCGCGTCGTTCGGATAATTACCGTTCAGATCCGTTCCGAAGACCCAACGCCCGCTGTACGCATACGCGGGCGCCCGGACCGTTCCAACAATACTGTTGTCCGGCACACCAAGCTCCCAGACGTTGCGCGGATCATGCTCATCTCCGATCCCATGACGGCTGTACCAGAGCCTGATCTGGCTCGGTACGCGCGTCTCCACACCGGGTTCAGGATCGCCACCGGACACTCCCACAAAGGAATCCGGATGCGGCCATGATTCCCAAGGCAGGCCCATGCCAATCGCATAAATCCCGTCGTCATGCCGCAAGGATTCCATGTTGGCAATCAGCCCTCTCGGCCAAATGTCCGCGGAAGGCCTCGACCCAATCCTCAGATACGCAAACGGCAGCGTCTCCGTAGGATGATCGGGCTGCGCGAGCTTACTCACACGAGGATCACGGCCTGCAGCCGGTCCACCCAACGCATGTTCCATGCCGTCCTCGACCATATCCCCGTCCGTGTCGCGCCCCGTAGGCAGAAGTCCTGTACGCCCCCCGAACAGTAACGCGGCGGGCTTGGCATTCGGTCCGTCCGGCGGTGAAACATTTTCACGATATTCAGCACCACCGTCTATATCAGGCAGAAGGCGTGCGTTTTGCGCCCACGTAAAGGTGGCAAAGGCGCGCGGAGTCGGGCTTTGCGACTGCTCGCCCACCGGGTTGACAAGAACCCAGCGCGGCAGTTCCGAGTCATCCAACACCCATGTATCGTTGAAGTATGTCTTTCCGTCCGTTCCTCCGAACATGACGATCTTGCGCTTGTTCCCGCTGACGCCATAGCCGTCTATTGCGCGATCCCAATCGAAATCGCCCCAGTAGATCATACTGGCCCCACCACGTGGTTGCGGGCGATCGGTAGTGCGGTATTCGGTAACCTGTTCCCAGTAACCGAAGCTCGTAACCACCTGGCTGATCGTTTCCCCACCATCCGCATCAATATCAATGCTTTCCTCGATCTCGCTCGGATAGAAGAACCAGAGGTCATTCAACGGCCGATGATTCGCATCAAAGCCGCCGAACATTACAAAGCGCTCGTTCTTAGCGTCATACACCATGGAATGGCCCCATCTCGCGGGCGGTGTAGCCCCGCCCGGAGGCAGTTCCTTCCACCAGATCCAGCGAGGATTGCTTGTGATGCGAAGCGTACCTTCGTGCGTATCGCCCAAGACATCATTTCCATCAATGCCGCCGAACAGGACCACGCGATCCTTGTTCTGGTCGTAAGCCATCGCGTGCGACTTCCGCTTCTCCAGCTTCCTTACATAGTGTTCGTAGAATAGTGTTGACGGACCGCGCCATTCCGGCGGAATTCTATATCGCGGCTTGTATGCCACGACGATTCGACTGTTTTCTGTCCGGATCAGTCCATAATCGGTTGCCGCAGGCGCATGGAAAACAAACCCGATCGTGGAACCGTCAAATTGATCCGGATTCTCGAGAACATCGCGAACCAAGTCGGTCACATCAATGCTGACTGTGCCGATAAACGGCGCCACAGGCATCGCGAAGTTTGTAATCCGTGAATTGAAGAACAACGCACCTCCCACGCGCAAGCTGGGCTCGAGTTCGTCCGGATTGCTGTTATATTCCGTTTCAGAATGCTTGAGTTCTTTGGTGATCTCCGCCAAGACATCCACATCGAAGGAGGATGCAGGCGCTCGCCGGACATCAAGCACCAGTTCCGCAGAAACGATTTCGTGCGTGTTGGTTATCAGGGCAAAGGCAGCGAAATTCAGCGCCGCATAGCCCGTCAAATCCCTGACGCCCGTCAACCCGTCAATACTCAGGCTCACCCCGTTGCCGATGGCAAACCTTGTTGATCCATTCATGGTGCCCGAGCCGATGATGTCGCCCGGCCCCGGAACAGCCAGAACATATTCCGTCACGCCGGCCGCTCCGCCCTCCGGATGCAGCGTCTCGGTAATTGGCCGCTGGTCATCGGAAGATTTATAGTATATCTGGCCTTCATAATAGGAATTCACATTGTCCCAGCCACCGAACAGGTATGTCCAATCCATGCTGCGGCTGTCTTCGTACGGCCTTTCCGTAGGCAATCCAAATCCATCGTCCTTTGGATCGAACAGCGCAAAATCGGGGAGGCCCGGACCGGTATTGCGATACGCATACTTGGTGATCGCCTGGAACTCACTGCGCCCTTCCAGGAACCTTGCATCCAGGCTGTCCAACGCTATTTCGCTTCGATACCACATATTGGAGCGTATCCGATATTCCCATATATCGGTGAATTTCGTCACCCCATTACGACCGCCCAAAACGACGAGTTGGCGGTTATCCATGAGAGTAATTGTTGCAGCATCGCTTGCGGGCGTACGATCTCTCGGCAACTTCGTCTCATACACCGGCACATAGGACGCCGCATGGCCCCATCGAGGCGGCGGGATCGGGCTGTCCGGCGCCAACTCCACCTGTTGCCAGTGCGGAAGGTCGCTCGGTCCCGGCCAGACCAATTGCCAGAGGTCGTTCAGGGCCTGATCGTAGTGATTTGTAACCGACTCAACACTATCGGGCCATTCTACGATGAAGTGATCAAACACCGCCTCAAACGAGCTGGGAATTGTAAACCACTGTCCGAAGTTAGGTCCGGTTCCTCTCATCCCAACCATACCAAGCGCATTGGAAGGACTGTCCGCTTCCCAATTAGCATAGGTAAGATCTATTACGGATCCCAGGTGGAACGTGGTTACATTGGTCGTAATCGTGAACTCGAAATTAGGCAGCCAGTAAAAGTCTTCATCGGAACTGATGAACGCACCCAAGGCAATGTCGCCCGTGAGGATTTGCGTCTGGAGCCACGTTTCGATCTCGGTCTGGGTTTCCTCATCACGTATCGTCGCCAAGCGGCCCATGTATCCTTCATTTGCAAACGGACTGGGGATCTGGGACTGACGCAAAGCGTCTCTGAACGTGAACGGCGCGGGATTCGTGCTCGCATACAACCCATAGAAAGCATTGCGACGAGACGACTCCAATTCGCCCCATTTTTCTTCAACCCCTGCCCCGTCCACCAAGCCTTCGCCATCCGTATCCTGCAGCGTCGGGTCGCTTCTCAACGCGCGGTCTTCTTCACCATCACGCAGGCCATCGTCGTCTGTATCCGCCTTCCTCGGATTGGTGCTGCGACCGGGCATGATGAACGCATCGCCATCCGGATCGAGATAGAAGCGGATCTGATATTCACGAATGTTCCACAAGCCGTCACCATCAGGATCACCGCCCACGGCAAGTTCCGCATAACGGGTATGCGACTCGTCTTCCCGGGTGAATATCGGATCCATAGGATGCAAGCCGAAGTACACTTCGTAGCTATCCGGCATGCCATCGCCAT
>Ga0334884_1006467_pt1 | contig 10549 bp, 5 predicted proteins | sample GraSluR1_MG_7_FD_207215 | JGI IMG/M metagenome (GOLD analysis project Ga0334884, IMG submission 207215) | Sludge microbial communities from methane-producing bioreactor in Wageningen University, Netherlands - Granular Sludge_12_05 R1 | ecosystem: Engineered > Bioreactor > Anaerobic > Unclassified...
CAGTCATCATCGGTTTTGAAGCGCCCAGCAAACTCTAAAAGGTCTTGTCCTTGAAATAAATTCATAGAATCATTGATTTTATTGGAATCAAATATAGCACAAAATATGTAACTATCTACTGACCTCTGCAACATAAAAATATCTGCAATCTCATTTTACAAATCAGGTTAGCATATATTTGCAGAAAATGGTTTATCGGAATGAGTCAAGTAAGTATTAAAAGAATAATTGCAGCCACAATTACAATGTACTTATGGCTTGGAACCTCTTTGGCCCAATCCACTGATAAAATAGACAGTCTGGCTAAGGAGTTGATCTTTGCCAATGACTCCATTACCAAAGTCAAAATTTTATTGGCACTTTCAAATGAACTACAGGGCGATCGCACCTCTGAAAGTCTTTTTTATGTACAAAAAGCTCTCGGTATATCAAATAGAAACGGCCTGAATAGGGAAATGATATCATGTCTGATTCAATTAGGTTACATATATAATCGCACAAGCGATTACCAAAAAGCGTTTGAAGCAGCAGAAAAGGCCATCGAATTGGCTTCTGATTTAAATCTCCCCGCTGAAACAACTGAGGCAAAAGCAATTATGGCGCTTATGTATTATCAGCTTGGTGATTATGAAAAAAGTACAGCTTTCGACTTTGAAATCCTTAATTATTATGAACAAGTAAACGATCAAAAGCAAATCGGCATCTCCTTAGGCAACATTGGCATCGACTTTATTAGTCAAAGTAATTATCAAAAAGGACTGGAATATCTTAAACAATCATTGGATTTAGCTATAAAAAACAATGATCTTCAAGGAATGGCCTATCAGTACAATAACATTGCTGGTGTTTATTCTGAACACTTTAACGACCATCGTTTGGCACTCCGATATTATAAGGAAGCGCTAAAAATAAATGACAACCTTGCGGATAAACGACAACAAGGAATATACCTGATGAATATAGGGACAAGTTATTCCTATTTGAACAAGAAGGATAGCGTTCTGACTTATTATCGACAGGCAAACAAATTATTCAATGAGATTAACAATCCCTTTTTAATTGCTGAATGCCAAACCTTAATAGGTGATCATTATTTATCCTCCAACCACATTGATTTGAGTTTATCCCACGGTGATTCGGCTTTAAAAATTGCTTTTAAAAACAATTTCAAAGATAAAATCCAATTGGCAGCCGGACTGTTGCACAAAATATTTTTGCTTAAGGAAGATACCATTAGCGCGTATCAATACGCAATGATTGAAGACAAAGCACAGGATAGTTTGTCGGCTCTACAAAATCAAAAGGAACTTTATAAACTGGAATTTCAGTACAATTTTGAAAAGATGGACAAAGCCAGGCAAATAGCACGTCAAAAGAAAGAAACCTGGCTAATCATCATTATTGGCAGTCTGATCTCAGGTTTGATTATTCTTTTTTTAATCTTCTCCAGACACCGCATGAAATCGAAAAACGTTTTTCTGGAGAAGCAATCCATTGAGAAAGATTTACATTTTAAAAACAAAGAACTCTCCATCAACCTGATTTCTTTGATCAGGAAAAATGAAATGTTGTCGGATATTTCCAAAAAACTGGTTGAGATAGGAAAAGAGGTCAAAAAGGAGGAAACCAAGGAAGCCATTACCAAAATTAACCGTGAACTTCGAAACAACGCCGACGACAAAATGCTCAAGGAATTCACCCTTCGCTTTCAGGAAGTACACAAAGATTTTTACGAATCGTTACTGCTGAAATTTCCGGAACTTACCCCCAACGAATTAAAATTGTGTGCCTTTCTACGCCTGAACATGTCAACCAAAGAAATTTCTGAACTCACAGGCCAACGAATACTCACCATCGACCATGCCCGGTACCGGTTGCGTAAAAAGCTGGGCATCTCCAATTCTGAGGTAAACCTCATCACCTTTCTTCACCAGATTTAAAGGCTGATACCGTTTTATCACCTATTTTTAATTGAATAACAGGCATTCCTGTCATTCCGGGACCCAACACCTCCGGAAAATCCCGATAGCCCAGATAACCATCGGGGGGCGCACATAATAGGATGTCAAAACCCAAAGCGCAAGGGTGTCATTTCGACCGACGAAGGAGCGGAGAAATCTCCTTGGCGAATGTTAGCTAAATTTATTAAATTGCAGATATACAATCTGCATCCATTTAATTTGATGGTTTTCATCCATGTAAGCAAAGCCTATTAATATCTGTGTGACTTTTCATTAATTTTTTGTTAAACATCAACCATTTGATAGTGTGATGTATATGCCTTATGTTATATAAAATGTAGGGGTTCCTTTATCCCGCTGTGTGATTATTGTATGTGACATATTCTTGGCAAAAAGTAAATCATTAACAGATATTTGCGGCATCAACACACGAATAGAAAATGAATAGAAAGAAAAAAAACTTCACTATTAAGGCTTCTAAAAGGTCCGAAATGCAAAAGTATGGAATGGAATCCGAAGAAGAGGTCGAAAGATTTATAAACCGCCTGGCTATCCAGCGCAAGCTACTCTGTAATTTCGTTGACCCTGAATCCATACCTTCTATACAAAATCCATTAAATGAAGAGGAAAATGACATACCATAAACAATCAATAAATCTATACCATGAAAAAAAAATTACATCTCATTACTCAAGTTAAACACATTAAAACACATTTACTATGAAAGGAAAATTACTCATTTTAAGTATGCTTACAGTACTTTGTTTTCAAAGCATGATGTATGCAGCCGTAATAACTTCAGTACAGTCGGGCAATTTTTCTGATGCTGCTACCTGGGGTGGCGTTGCTCCCGCACCAAACGATGACATTGTTATTTCAACCGGCCATACGGTTACACTTGATGTGAATGCGTATGTTTTCAATATAGAGATACAGACGGGCGCTGTACTCGATAACAGTACTTTCACACTGACTGTAGGAACCGGATTGACACCTTCAAATCCAATTTATACGAATTACGGCATCCATAATGGAACCGGAGACTTCACTGCTTTCGACAATGGTCAACTCAGTCTTTCAGGGAATGGAACCCTGAATTGCAATATTGTCATCCGCAGCTATGGAATTAGTATGAAAACGGGCTGTAACCTCATCATCAACGGGAATATCCAACACGCCGTACCCGGTAATAACGGAATGTCGAATAAGACGTTGATTGAATCTTTCGTAGCAGGAACCTCCATTACTGTTAATGGGAATATTATAACTGATCCATTGTATATGGTCGGAATTATTATCGGAACGGGATCAACTCTTACCGTGAACGGTTATATGAGCTTACCGGGAGGAACAGATACCGGAAGTGGTTCAAATATTACGAATTCAGGCATTATCAATATCACGGGTGATTTAACTTTAGGGCCTTTTTCTGGTTATTGCGAAAACTTTGGAAATATGTCCATTGGTGGTAACTTAACCGGGGCCTATGATACCTATTTCATTCAGGAAGCTAACTCGAGTGTCGCATTCGGAGGTACCGTTTTCTCTGATGGTGATGGATTTCTTTTTGCGGTAGAAAGTCCCATAATGGGATCTTCCATTCCAAACACAGTAAGTTACAATGGTGTTGTAAATCAAACTATTACACAACCTGCTGATATTTCATATTCAGCTCTGGTGGTAAGTAATTCTAATTCTATAACAACCATAAGCTCTGCCATCGATGTTCTTGGGGATGTAACTGTACAACCCGGGTCCGCACTAACAGTTGTTGCGGGTGGTTCCTTAACAGTAAATGGCACTTTAACCCTCCAAAGCAATGCCACCGGCACAGGGTCGTTTATCACCAGTTCAGCCACTACAGCCAGCGTACAGCGCTATGTACCGGGATATACCGATGCGACGCACGGATGGCACCTGTTAAGCTCACCCGTAGCCGCTCAAGCCATCAGTACTTTCCACACACCAGGTTCGACTGACGACTTTTATAAATGGAACGAAGCCACCGACACCTGGATTAACCGCACTGCCGATGGTGGCGGCCTGAATGGGGCATTCGAAACCAACTTTGACGTTGGTACAGGTTATCTTGTGAGTTATGCCGCAACCGACACCAAAACGTTCTCGGGATCGCTGAATGTGAGCAACACATCGGCTTCAGGATTAAGTTATACAGGAGCAAGTACAGCCGCCGGGTGGCATCTGCTTGGCAACCCTTTTTCTAGTGCTTTAACCTGGAACGATGGCAACTGGAATCTCTCCAATGTTGATGCCAATTGTCAGATTTGGAATGAAGCCAATGCATCCTATTCGGTGATACTACCCAATGGCATCATCCCTTCCATGAACGGGTTCATGGCCCATGCCTCAGTAGAGGGCGCTTCTCTGACAATTCCAAAAGACAGCCGCACCCACAATGCGACCAACTGGTATAAAAATACTGAGCAATTGGAACAAATCGTACTCACTGTCCGCGACCTGAACGGACAAACCGCTCAGCCTACCATCATTCGATTCGAACAAGGTGCTACCAATGGCTACGATAGTCAATACGATAGTTACTTTCTGCCGGGATTTGCTCCTATGTTTTATAGCAACAGCCAACAGGAGAGCTATGCCCTCAACACCTTGCCTGAGTTAACCCAAGGCTTAACCATTCCACTGGGATTTGTAAAGAATTCAGGAAATCAGTTCGTTATCGAATTAACAGAAAGTATCCAGGGTCAGGACATTTATCTCACGGATAAACAAACGCTCCAAACTGTTAAGCTAAACGACGGACACTATGCTTTCGGTGCTGAGCAAGGCGATAATCCCGACAGGTTTGAATTGCACTTTGGGGTAGTTGGAATTAATGACATCACTTTGGCAGATGCCAGCTTGCATGCCTGGGCCAGCAATGGACAAATTTACCTGCAAAACGAACAAGGGCCTGTTACCTTAATGGTTTTCGACCTTCAGGGTAGAACCATGCATAAATGCAATATCGCAACTTCAGGTATTTATAGCCAGACTCTCAACCTGACGACCGGAATCTACCTTGTCAGTGTTCAAACAGCCGACAGCATTAAATCCATGAAAATATTTGTTCACTAATCGTAAAACTTAAACCTTAAATAACATGAAAAAATATATTGTATCTCTGGCCATCACAGGAGTTTTTATGTTCGCAGCACAAAATATGATCGCACAAGGCCCACCACCGCCGCCCAGTGGAGGACATGCCCAACCAGGTAACAGCCCCAATGGCGGTGGCGGGGCACCCATCGGCGGAGGATTGGGCATTCTCCTTGCCCTGGGGGCTGCCTATGGTGGTAAAAAAGTGTTCGGACTAATTCAACATCAGGAAAAGCTGGAAGAATAAATAGTATTTTTCCAGGCCACTTGTTTGCTGACTTAGGCAAAATTAAAAGGTAAAATCAAAAAAAATAAATAGTACTAATTATATCATGAAAAAAAAATTACCTATTTTAATAATAATCACCTCAATTTTAATTATTTGTACAAATGTTAAAAAGTCCACAGCTCAATGGGTACTATCCGGGCCTGAAGGTGGATATATCAAATGCATGACCCAATCAGGCAACAACATTTATGCTGTAAGTAATTTTTTCTGGTTTACAAGTGCCGGGTTCTACAGTTCTTCTGATGACGGAAACTCATGGAATAGCATTAACAGTGCTTCATTGCCCGCAGATATCCGTGACATTGTTTCTTTAGGAAATAGTTTGTTTATAGGAACCGGTTCTGGTGTGTACCGTTCGGATGATTATGGATTAACCTGGGTTGAAAAAACCAATGGATTTCCTTTTGGAGATAAATGGATTAATCATCTGGCCATAAGTGGCAGCACAATTTTTGCTGCCGGAACATCATCAGGAATGCTTCGTTCTCTTGACAATGGTGAACATTGGACAGTGATCAATACAGGCCTGACTGATAATTATATTTATAGCATGACTGCAAATGAAACGGCTGTATTTGCCGGAACAGGTGATCAGAATCTGGGTGTTTTCCGCTCAACCGACAATGGTAACACCTGGCAACAGGTTAAAAATGGAATGGGATATTATTATGATGGTAATTGGATTTATTCCGAAGCACCAAAGATTACTTCCCTGAGTTTTATTGGTACCGATCTGTATGCCGGAACCGCTGAATCACAGGGAATCTGGAAATCCTCTGACTATGGCGATAATTGGGTTTTTACCAGCATGGAAACGATGAATTATTCAGAGATTACTGATATCACGGGAAATGAATCGGTCCTACTTGCCGGATCAACCAATGTAGATGGTGGTGGAGTCATACGTTCTGTGAATGGTGGCATTAACTGGACAGATGCAAATAACGGTATTGGGAATCACGGCCGGGTAAATACATTTCTTAACAGGGCTGGAAATATATTTGTTGCAACAAAAGGTGGTATCTATAAAACAAGTGATAGTGGTGAAAACTGGTCTGGTTCTGGCAGTGGTATTTATTCGCAAAATGTTGCTGCTCCAGGATTTGCTGGCATTGGCTCTGAATTATTTGTTTCAACGTATTTTGGCGGTGTATTTAAATCGCAGGATGGTGGCAATAGCTGGATTGAATCCAACAATGGACTTCCGATCAATACATGGGACGGCGGTAATTTGTTTTCGACTTCGACTGCACTTTTTTCCTGGGACCGTGTCTCTTTTGATGGAGGCAATAGCTGGGATATGTCTATTAATTATTCACCGGGTACGGTAGGCCCCGACTATTACGGCCCCCGTTGGTTAGAGCACGGGGGTGCATGGTTTGCTATCAGTTGGAATCAGAACGCAGGCATGTATCGTTCAACTGATAACGGCCAGAATTGGACTCTTTTAACCAACGGGCTTCCCGATCCTTTCACAACTCCTTTTGTTCAGGTTAGCTCCGATGAAACAAACCTGTTTCTCTCTACAGAAGGTGGTGTGTATTATTCTGCTGACAATGGCGACAATTGGAACCTGAGCGCATTCAATCCTCCTGTTGGCTTCAACATAAATCGTTATGCCGGTGGCGCTTTTAATGCCGGAAACAGCACTTTAATAATGACACCCGGGGGGCTTTACAACTCAACAGATCAGGGTGCTTCATGGAATATGCTGCATTATTGGGCCCCAATTACTGACTACGCCATATCTTTTAAAAAATATTTTAAATCCGGAAACATCACCTATTCTCAAGGTGAATATAGCTATTGGGATGATATGGCCGGCCGTGTTTATGTAAATAATTTTTATATGTCGCCGGACGAGGGGGTAACTTGGACAAATATTACAGCGGACTTTCAAGCTGTAAATGTTACCAGCTTTGTATATGAAGCATCAAATATCTATGTTATTGGTAAATCCAATAACATTTGGAGTATCTATCGTTCATCTGACCAGGGGACTAGCTGGGTTAATATAAGCCAATCCTTTCCAAATTCGCTGGCTACTATACTATTTATTTACGGAGACCAGATTTTCGCAGGTACAAACGGGAGTTCTGTATGGAAAAGAAATCTGAATGAATTTGCAGCTCCGGCTCAGCCGGGCGCAATCTCAGGTATAGAAACACCATGCTCCGGTACAACAGAGATATACAGCGTGGAAAATGTTGCTGATGTAACCTATCAATGGCAGTTTCCTGCCGACTGGGTAATTCTGACAGGAAACGGCTCGAATTCAGTAACCGTTCAGGTGGGGTCTCAATCGGGGATAGTGTTGGTGATTCCCTCCAATGTATTTGGAAGTGGCCCTTCACAATACTTACTTGTGGAACCAACTTTAGGCGTTCAGCCAACTGTTGCCATTGAGGCCGATCAGAATGATATTTGTGATGGTGAACAGATGACTTTCAGCACGTTAACAACAAATGGCGGAGATCAACCTGAGTACAATTGGTACGTAAACGATCAGGTACAGGGAGAAAACCTGCCTTCTTTTAATTACGTTCCTCAAAATGGGGATATTGTATCTTTAAGCTTTACCTCCAGCCTGGGTTGCACAACCCAAAACCCGGTGACTTCCAATAACATCACTGCCATTGTAAAAGCGGCTCCTCAGGTAAGTTGGTCTGATATCGCTCAAGATACATTTTGTATCAATAGCCCACCTATACTTTTAACAGGAGGCCTACCCGAAGGAGGCATCTACTCAGGAGCTGGTATTTTCGCAAACAACTTCGACCCTTCAATTGCAGGTGAAGGCAACCATGAATTAATCTATACCTATGTAAACGAGGCCGGCTGCTCTAATCATGCTTCACAAGTCGTAAATGTAAACCTGTGTTCCGGAGTTTCTGAAATTAACGCTCAGTTGCTTGTTTACCCAAATCCTGCCACCAATGCTATTTATATTGAATCGCTTTCAGGTCAAAGAATTGAAGGCATAGAGTTGGTCAGTATTATGGGTGAAACGGTTATTTCACAAACGGAAATACTAAATACCAATATAATTTCTATTCCTGTGCAAAACATATCTTCCGGATTATACATCCTGAGGGTAATATACCACAACTCCATTGCGACCAAATCAATTGTTCTTAAATAAAAAAAATCAAATGAAAAGAAAACAGATAATTTTTTGTCTCCTACTAGTAGGAATTTTCCAAAATGCATTGTATTCAGCTGTCAAAACCTCCTTTCAATCGGGAAATTTTGGTTCAGGATCGACCTGGGTTGGTGGAGTAGCACCGGCTATCGGTGATGATATCATCATTGCAACCGGACACACCGTCACTCTTGACTATAATGCCCGTGTTAAAAATATTACTATCGAAGCAGGAGGAAATCTTGTAAACAGCACTTTTAACATAATTGGACACAGTGTAAATCCAGGTGCAATTCCCCAATACATTAACAATGGAACGCATAACGGGCCAGGCAAATTTGTGCTGTATGATGGGGGGAGAACTCAAATTCAAGGAACAGGTACTTTGAACTGTAGCATTGAAATCGTGAGTTATGGGCTTGAAATTTTAAGCACCTGCAACCTGACTATTAATGGCAATATTCATCATGCTTATCCTGGAAACCCTGGCATGAATATGAAAGCCATTATTGAAACATGGGAAGGTGGTGGGGGAAATCTCACCATCAATGGGAATATTACTACAAACATTGAATATGGAGGTGTAACCATTGATAACCATACAGGAACAATAATTGTAAATGGCAACGTCACTTTATCCGGGAGCTCAATTACCGGAACTGGTGGTATATTAAGAAACTTAACCACATTTAACATACTGGGCGACTTGACTTTAGGTCCATATTACAGTTATGTTGCCAATTTTGGAGAAATGGTAATTGGAGGTGATTTGCTTGGTGCCAATGAAAATGAAACATTTTTCCTTCAGGCAGTCAACTCCATTGCTAAATTCGGTGGCGAAGTTTTTCCTGATGCCAACCCTGGATATCTTAATCCCTTGTTTGATGAAAACTTTGCCTCCGCAGAACCCAACACAATTGAATATAATGGCATAAATGCTCAGGTAATAGAAAGCCCATCCTCAGGAGCCTATTCAAGTCTGGTCATTAATAATAATAGCAGTAACGGAGTAAGCCTGAATTCCGAAATCACACTGAATGGTGACCTAAGCTTAACCAATGGACTATTAACTTTGGGAGATTTCAATTTTGTGCTGGGAGATACCACCGCCATCCTTGGTTCTCCATCTGCATCAACTATGATTGTTGCAACAGGCACAGGTGAGTTGAGAAAAATATTCAATTCCCCGGAAAGTTTCACCTTCCCTGTCGGGGATAATGACAACCTGGCTGAATACTCACCTGTTACATTAAATATTACTTCAGGGACTTTTTCCGATGCCTATGCAGGCATCAATTTAGTAAATCAGTCCTATCCGGGTGTTACAGGTAGTTACCTGAACCGATACTGGAATGTAACTTCATCTGGTATCACAAACTTTACGTGTGATGCTCAGTTTAACTATGTCACGGAGGATGTAACCGGAAATGAAAACCTCATTTATTGTTATCGGGTTGACCCAACTACCGATCTTTACAATGTAGCTGATGCTACATCGCACCAACTCACAGCCAATGATTTGACCTCTTTTGGCACTTTTACCGGCAAACAACAGGATAACCTTCCGCTTCCATTGGCATTTGAGGTTACCGGAGGAGGCGAATACTGCGAAGGAGAGCCCGGCCTTGAAGTAGGGCTTGACAATTCAGAAGCCGATGCAATCTATACGCTCTATCAAAACAACCAACCCATCATCACTGATGTTCAGGGCACAGGCAGTGCATTGAGCTTTGGACTTCAAATCGAGGGAGTATATACAGTAAGCGGCACCAACGATAATGGCACCACCCTGATGCTCGGCGAAGCAAACATTATCGAAAGTACCTACATCACACCAGAAGTAGCAATAACTACGGCAAGCACAACAGTATGCGAGGGAGAAGAGATCACCATTGTTGCAGTGGCACAAGGCACAGGCCAGGAGCCCCTATTCGAATGGTTTGTCAATGGCATACCAGCAGGCCAGAACAGCGACACCTATAGCTATATACCCGAAGATCAGGATGTCGTACAACTACAGATGACCTCCAGTTCAGGCTG
>Ga0334884_1006473_pt1 | contig 10541 bp, 9 predicted proteins | sample GraSluR1_MG_7_FD_207215 | JGI IMG/M metagenome (GOLD analysis project Ga0334884, IMG submission 207215) | Sludge microbial communities from methane-producing bioreactor in Wageningen University, Netherlands - Granular Sludge_12_05 R1 | ecosystem: Engineered > Bioreactor > Anaerobic > Unclassified...
GGGGAGAGTTTTGTATAATATTATTATGAAAAAAATTGATTTTCAGAAATTAAATAAAATAGAACAAAGTCTTCTGCAAAAAGCTTTTGAGGTTATGAACAATTCTTATAATCCTTATTCTAAGTTTTATGTTGGGGCTGCTATTTTAGATAGCGAGAATAAAATTTTTGTTGGCACTAATGTTGAAAACGCTGCTTATGGTAATACAATTTGCGCTGAGTGCTCAGCCTTAACTAGCGCTAGAGCAAATGGAGTAAAAAAAGTTTTAAAAATTGCAGTGATTGGAAAAAATTTTAAAAAAGCAGTACTAGATCCAGTTTCCCCTTGTGGTTCTTGTCGTCAAATGATTTTTGAAGTTTCTCAAGTTTCTGGAACTGATATTGAGGTTATTATGTCCAATACTAAAATGGATAAAATTATTATAGCTAAAATTAGTGAACTTTTGCCATTGGGATTTGGTCCAAAAAATTTTGGTTTTAAATAATTTTTATATTTCTTTGTTAATACTTATAGTCATATAATAGGATTTTTAAGACTTTTAGGATAGTTAAGATTTTTAGGATAATTGGGATTTTTAGGATTTCACTTTCCCTCTTGTCATTCCAGCGAGTCGCGTACGAGCGAAGCGAACTTTACGCGAAGTAAGCTGGAATTTAGATTAAGCACTCAAGTATTTTATTATTGAAAAAAATAATTAAAATATTTAAATAAATTTTAAACGAAAAAAAGAGGCTTTACCTCTTTTTAGTATATAAATATCTTTTATAATTTTATAAAAACAAAAAATAAGCCAAACAGGATATAAGAACCCCCAAGATTGAGCCAGCTAAAACTTCTCTTTTGGTGTGACCAATTTTTTCTTTCATCTTTGGATATTTTTGGTCTAAAAATTGGTCTTCATCTAAGTCCTCGACCAAAATATTAATAGTTTCACCTTGTTGACCTAAATACATTCTAAGTTTTAGGGCGTCGTTTATTACAATTACAGCAAAGGCAAGCGACATAGCAAATATTGGCGAATGCCAGCCTTGAGTTAGTCCCATTATAACAACTAGCGACATTACAAAAGCGCTATGACCCGATGGCATACCGGCATAAGTAAAAGCAAAAAAATCTCTTAGTTTCAATTTATTTCTTTGTTTAAGTGATATTTTTATTGCTTGAGCAATAGCTGCCGAAGCAAATGGTGTAAATAAAATTAAATAATCAAACATAAGTTTAAATTAAACGTCTAAATTAGAAACATTTTTAGCATGAGTTTGAATAAAGGTTTTTCTTTTGGAGGCATCATCTCCCATTAACATATCAAAAATTATATCAGCCTTAGCAGCGTCTTCTATGGTTACTTTTTTTACTATTCTAGTTTTAGGGTTCATTGTTGTTTCCCATAATTGCTCTGGATTCATTTCTCCCAAACCTTTGTATCTTTGAATAAATAATTTTTTATTCTTTTTCTTGTCATCATTTTCTTTTTCAATTTCCTCATTTTCATTTTCATTCTCTTCGCCCTCTTTTTCAACTTCCTCATCTTTAACCTCTCCTCCAAATTCTTTGATTATTTCTAGTTTTTCTTCCTCGGTGTAAGCATATTTAGAGGTACTTCCTTTTTTTATTTGATATAATGGTGGTTGGGCGATGTAAATATGCCCATCAATTATTAGTTGGTTAAAATATCTAAAAAATAAAGTGAGTAAAAGTGTTCTAATATGGGATCCATCAACGTCAGCATCAGTCATGATAATAACTCTATGGTATCTTAATTTTTCCATACTTAATTGATCTCCGATATTTGTTCCCAGAGCAATTACTAAATTTTTAATTTCATTGTTGACTAACATTTTATCTAGTCTTGCTCTTTCAACATTTAATATTTTTCCTCTCAGTGGTAATATAGCCTGAAATTTTCTATCTCTTCCTTGTTTAGCGCTACCTCCGGCAGAATCTCCCTCTACTATATATAGCTCGCATTCTTCAGCTTTATTGCTGGAGCAATCAGCCAATTTTCCAGGAAGAGTCATTCCTTCTAGAGCTCCTTTTCTGAGAATATTAGCTCTGGCTGTTCTAGCGGCTAGTCTAGCTTGAGCAGATATAATGCATTTTCCAATAATACTTTCAGCTTCTTTGGGATTTTCTTCTAAAAAGGTTAAAAACGCATCTCCAAAAACCTGCTCTACGTATGTTTTTATTTCAGCATTACCTAGTTTTCCCTTGGTTTGACCTTCAAATTGTGGGTTTGGTAATTTAACACTGATGATGGCTGTTAAACCCTCTCGAACATCATCTCCGGTAAGATTTTCGTCTTTTTCTTTGAGCAAGTTTTTATTTCTAGCATAGGAGTTTAATGTTCTGGTTAGAGCAGTTTTAAAACCAACCAAATGAGTTCCACCGTCTACGTTGTAGATATTGTTAGCGAAGGGAAGTGTTGTTTCGTTGTATTCATCATTGTATTGAAGAGCTATTTCAACTTTACAATCATTAACCTCTTTTTCAACATAAAAAACTGTTTCATGTTTTACATTTTTTTGACGATGTAGTGACTTGATGTAAGATTTAACTCCACCCTCAAAATAAAATTTGTATTTTTTTGGACTATGCGCTGGTCTCTTATCAATAATATTAAGAACTATGCCTTTAGTTAAGTAAGATTGTTGTCTTAAACGATCAAGAATTTTACCCCAGCTAAATTCTGTTTCCGTAAAGATTGTTGCGTCTGGTTTAAAGGTAATAATGGTCCCCGTTTTTTTAGTTGTGCCAACAGCTTTTATGTTTTTTAATGGTTTGCCTGTTTTATATTCTTGTTCCCAGACTTTACCATCTCGGTGAACTTCGGCTTTTAGGTATTCACTTAAAGCATTTACTACAGATACACCAACTCCATGAAGACCACCAGAGACTTTGTAGCCCCCACCACCAAACTTTCCTCCGGCATGTAATTTTGTTAAAACCGTTTCTAAGGCAGATAAGCCAGTGACTTTATGTTTTTCAACTGGAATACCACGACCGTCATCGGCAACTTCAACCATGCCGTTTTCTAAAAGAGTAACACTAACTTCAGTGGCATAACCAGCCATAGCTTCGTCAATACTGTTGTCAACCACCTCCCAGATAAGGTGATGAAGTCCTGTTGACGAAGTTGAGCCAATATACATACCGGGTCTTTTTCTTACTGGATCTAGACCTTCCAAGACGGTGATAGCATCAGCTCCATAATTTGATTTTACTTTTTCTTTACTGTCCATATTTATATAATAATTTCTTAATAAATTAAATGATAAAAACAAACAAAAAAGCGAATTTTCGCTTATTTTAATATTAAATCACACTATAATTATAGCAAAATAATTAAAGAGAGTAAAGACCTTGAATTCAGTGTTTTTTTGACTTTTAGCTCTTTTTTAGATAAAATAAATATACAAGACTTTTAGGATGTTTAAGATATTTAGGATGTTTGAGATAATTTTGAAATATTTTTTTATATCCTAAAAATCCTAAATTTCTTAATTTTCTTAAATATCATTTTTAAAAATTATGTCAAAGATATTAGTAACCGGTGGGGCTGGTTTTATTGGCTCTAATTTGGTTGATAAATTAATAGAGTTAGGTAATGAAGTTGTTGTTATAGACAATTTATATAGTGGAAAAAAAGAATATCTAAACCCTCAAGCTAAATTTTATAACTTGGATATTTTAGATAGTAAAATTCAGGAAATTTTTGAAATAGAAAATTTTGACTATGTTTGTCATTTGGCTGCCCAAATAGATGTCAGAAAATCAGTAGAGGATATGGAATTTGATAATCAAGTTAATGTTTTAGGCTCTATTAATATTTTAAAAAATTGTCATAAGTTTAATGTTAAAAAAATAGTTTTTGCTTCTTCTGGCGGAGCTGCTTATGGATTTCCAGAACAAATTCCAACCTCAGAGGCTTGTTTAACTTATCCAGTTTCTCCTTATGGAATTAATAAGGTTTCTTTTGAAAAATACCTCAATTATTATTACAAAGTTTTTGCTCAAAAATATACAGCTTTAAGATTAGCTAATGTTTATGGACCTAGACAATATAAAGGCGGGGAGGCTGGAGTGATAGCTATTTTTACTAGCAATGCCATAGCTAAAAAGAAAAGTTATATTTATGGAGACGGACTTCAAACCAGAGATTATGTTTATGTAGATGATGTAGTCAACGCTTTTGTTTTGGCTTTGCAATCTGATTTTGTGGGCGATTTAAACATTGGAACCGGGGTTGAAAAAAGTTTATTAGAAGTTGTGGATGCTATTGAAAATTGTTTGGGAGAAAAAATAGACATAGAGCACCAAGCAGCTAAATTAGGAGAAGAAAGAAGGAGCTGTCTTGATTTTAAAAAGGCTAAAGAAAAAATAAATTGGCAGTCTAAAATTAATTTAGAAGAGGGAATAGAAAAGACTGTTGAATGGGCTAAAAATAATAATTAATATCTGGATACCAGTTTTCACCATGTAGAACGTGGCTTGCTGGGATGACAATTTTGGGTGTATGAAAAAAATAATAGCTGGAAATTGGAAAATGAATTTAGATTATAAAAATTCTTTATTATTAGCTGATAAGCTTGGTAAAATTTTAAATATTAAAAAATCCAGAAATGAGGTAATTATTTTTCCTGATTTTTCTTCCTTGTTTTTAGTTTCTAGAATTATTAAAGACAGTCAGATTAAATTTGGTTCACAAGATGTAGCTCAAAAAACATTAGGAGCTTATACTGGAGAAGTATCTTTGGAAAGTTTAAAACAATTAGGCTGTAAATATATTATAATCGGTCACAGTGAAAGAAGGCAGTATTTTTTTGATGATAATTTGGTGGCAGATAAATTATTTAATATTATTAAAAATAGCAAAATTACTCCGATTTTATGTATCGGTGAAAGTTTGAGTGAAAGAAATAAAAAAGAAACTTACAAGGTTTTGCGCAAACAATTATTGTCAGCTTTTTCTAAATTAAAAGTTAAAGATATTGAAAATAGAAACATAGTCATTGCTTATGAGCCAGTTTGGGCCATTGGCACTGGATTAGTTGCTGAAGTGAATGATGTTGTTTTAGTCCATAAAAAAATAAAAGAAATTTTTTCAAAAATGTTTGTTGGTAAAAAAATAAGAGAAACGAAGGTTTTATATGGTGGTAGCGTGAATGTTGAAAACTTTTTAAATTTTCAGAACGCCAAAGAGGTTGATGGACTTTTAATAGGTGGGGCCAGTTTAAAAGCTGGTGACTTTTTGGACATAGCTTATAATTTTTAAATATATGTATAATATTTGGCCTTTAGTTATAATATTTTTTTTCTTGTTAGTTGTTTTGTTTGTTATTATTCGTCGTTTTCCGGCTCTAGCCGTTTTAGATGTTGATAATATTCCTGAAGAAAAAGAGCAGCAGATTAAAGAAAAAATAATTAAAGACAGGATGAGAAGAAAATTTTCTAATCTTAATAAGTTTTTTTCTTTTATTGCTGATTTTTTTATTAAAATTTCTAAGATAATTGGCGACAAACTTAATGATTTTAAAGAGAGACAGGAAAATAAAATTAAAACTGGGTCCTTGGCCAATATCAGTAAAGAAGAAAAAATAAAATTGCTATTTTCTCAGGCCAAGGAAATGATTAAAAACGAAGAAAACCTAGAAGCTGAACAAAAATTGATTGAAATAATTAGTTTGGATGATAAAAATTTACTAGCCTTTTCTGAGCTAGGAGAGCTTTATCATTTGCAGGGAAAACTGCAAGAAGCTAAACAAACATTGCTTTATGCTTTGAAGTTAGCTGATATGTCTGGCCTTAAAAATGAGCAAGCTGAAATAAATTATAATTTATCTTTGATTGCTAAAGATCTCAATGATATTGATGGATCAATTTTGAGTTTGTTAAAAGCGCTAGAAAAGGACCAAAACAATCCTCGTTATCTTGATTTAATGTTGGATTTATGTATAATTAAAAAAGATAAAAGTTTGGCTTTAGAATATTTACAAAGAATTAAAGAAGTGAATCCAGAAAATCAGAATATAGTTGAGTGGGAAGAAGAAATTAATAAAATTTAATATTGCAAGCAAGTTTTTGTCGTGTCCAAGCAAAGTATTTTGTGATTACGTGAGACTTATTTAGTTTGCTGGGCTGACAATCGAGTATTGCCGAAATAGCTCAGTTGGTAGAGCGTTTCCATGGTAAGGAAAAGGTCACGGGTTCAAATCCCGTTTTCGGCTCAGTTTTTTAAAATTGTGTTTAACTAATTTAATAGGGTTGATTTTATTGAAGATTATAGTTAATACAATTCAAGGCTATCTACCAGATAGCCTTTTTCTTTTATGTTTATTATGTTATAATTTTTTTACTTATAATTAATTATATAAAAATATGGAAAAAGAATATAAAGAAAATATTGCTTATTATCCAATAGTTGGCTATAATGCCCCCGATTTTTCGGTTGAAGCTTATTTGGATGGACAAATTAAAAAAATCAACTCTTATGATTATCGAGGCTCTTGGTTGATTATTTTTTTCTATCCCGGTGATTTTACTTTTGTTTGTCCAACAGAGCTTGGAGACTTAGCTGAAAAGTATCCTGAAATAAAAAAGATAGGAGCTGAAATTTTAGCTATTAGCACTGATAGTGTTTATGTGCATAAGGCTTGGCATGATTTTTCTCCTTTAGTTCAAAAAATAAAATATCCACTACTTTCTGATAGAAATGGAGAGGTCAGTCGAGATTATGGGGTCTATTCAGAAGAAGATGGAATAGCTATGAGGGGAACTTTTATAATTGACCCTGATGGCATTCTTCGTTCTATGGAAGTAAGTGATGCTTCAGTTGGTAGAAATAGTGAAGAGCTGATTAGAAAATTAGAGGCCTGTAAATTTACTTATGAACATGGTGATCAGGTTTGTCCAGCCAATTGGAAACCAAAAGGGGAGACTTTAAGGCCGGGACTAGATTTGGTTGGTAAATTGTAAATACTTTTTTAAAAATACCATAAAAAAGCAAGCAAAACTTGCTTTTTTTGTTTGGTTCACATTGCTTGACAAATATTTTAAAATATGATATAATGTAATGTTAGTCTAAGCAGTTTTATGTCAGACTAATAAAGAACCTTGACAATTAAAATAATTAAAAACAAAAAATAAATAGGAGGACCAATCATGAAACTTTCAGAAAAATTTGTAGGAAAAAGCCAGTGGGCTATTTTCTTTATTGGACTAATTTCTTTTAGTCTAATAATTATTACCCTTTTAAGTTTTGTACTTAGCTTGTTTTTAAGCATGGCGCTTGGCTTGTTGTTGTTTGTACTGATTTCAGTTTATGCCTTGATAATGGGTTATACCTTTTTTTACAGGAATTACCCTTATTGCAAGGATATTGAGGCTAGACCTTTTTATGCTATTCCAGAAAAGCACGCCGCCTTAGTAGAGGTGCACGGAGTTTATCCCGAGAAACCTCTTCATGCTGGCTTTTACTTTGTTTTTCCTTTTTTGAAAATTGTTACCTTTTCACATGTTATTTTTTTAGGTGATTTCAGCGGAATTATTTTTGATGGTGATCCCAAAAACAAGGTTGATTTTAATAATTCAATTTCTACTCCAATTAAAGCCAGCTATATTGCTCATCTTTATTCTGGACCAGAGCTGGGAGTTAATTTGGCAGCAATAGATGAGGATACAGCCTCTATCTTGTCATCTCTTTTAAGTAGAGAAAAAGCTGAGGTTAGATCAATGGGGCTGGTGACTCGCGAAATAAAAAATCAAATTCTTGATGGTAGTATTAAAAGGTATGCCAGGGAAAGTAAGGCTGATGACAATATTCAAGAAATGCTTATGTCTCTTTTGCGCTTAACACTTGGAAGTATGAGTTCCGATGAGGCCAGAAAAGATAGAATTGGTCTAGATAAGTTAAAAGATGAGGATTCTTGTGTTTTTAACTCTATAATAAAGCATTATGGGGTTGATATTCGTTCGGTTAACATTTCTGACATTGAATTATCAGAGCAGGAAATAGAAATAAACCGAACAATATATGAGTCCAAAACTAAAGTTGAAGTTGCTAAAAACAAAAAGGAAGTAGCCAAAATAGATGCCGAAGCCGAAGCTGATTCTATGGCTATAGTAGCCAAGGCTTTGGAAAATAAAATAAGGCTAATATCTGCTATTCCTGGTATGACAGCTAAAGACGTTTTGGAGTATTTAATGAAGATGGAGCAGTGGAAATCAATGAAGTCTACTGACAAATCATTCATTATTGAAAACGGTGGCAGTATCGCCGGCATTCTAGCGGCCTTAAAAACAATTTCTTAAACCAAAAAAGGAGAAAAAATGAACACTGGAGGAAAAACAATATATCTAGTTCCCAAAGAGTCAAAAACTGATTCAGACAAGGGAGAAAAAAAGGAAGAAAAGGTCAAGGTGGCGAATAAAACTAAAAAATCAATCAGAAATCTGATTTTAGCTTTCGTGGTTGGCCTTGTTTCTTTTTTACCAGCTTTTATAGCTATGTATTATTTTGGAAACATTCCTATGCCTGATATTTTGGCGAGCAAGACATCTTTTCCTGTCGAAGATTGGAATTTTTTGTCAGATTTAATAGTTTCACTTACCTTTGCGGCTTTTGTGCTTTTAGCAGCTAACGCCGTAGCTGAGGAGAAAAATAAGTGGACCAATGGAATTTCTTGGTCGCTAATTTGCATCCTTTTCTGCTGGCTGGTTGGTTATTATGGCTATTTTCGAAAAGTAGAGCCTCAAATAATAAACCACCAAACAGTTGTTTATGATCCAAACCCTTTTAGCAATCAGGTCCCAACCTACTCCCTTTATTTAGATAAAGGGGAAAAAAGTTTTTGGATTGATTGGAAGGTTGGCTATAACTTAGATACCTGGAGTAATTTTCACAATTATAAGTATATTTATGAAGATGGCTCTGTGGTTACCATTAAAGAGAGAAAAGTAATAAACCTTCCTAATCCAGGGAAAGATGTTAAGATTAGACTCGAATCATTGAGTGATAATCAGGTAATCTATGTATATATAAAAAAAATATAGATTCCGAGGGGCAAAGAAATTTGCCCCTTTTTTTATTTGCCTTTTTAAATAAATAATGATAATATTAATTAGAGATATTATTAATTTTTTGTTTATGTTTAAAAAAATATTTGTTTTGTTTTTATTTTTATTTTTATTATTTTTTTCTTTTTTAAATAGTTCTTTGGCTCAAACTTCTGGAACAAATACAGGTGGCTCTAATCCAACTACAGTTAGATTATCTAACCCTCTAGGTTCTGGCGCAACTGCTCAAAGTGTTATTGGTAATGTAATTGACAAAGTTTTGGGGGTAGTTGGAGCCCTGGCTTTGATTATGTTTATTTATGGAGGTATAACTTGGATGACAGCCATGGGTAATGAACAACAAATAACTAAGGGTAAAAATGTTTTAATGTGGGCGGCTCTAGGTTTGATAGTTATATTCTCTTCTTACGCTTTAGTTAAATTTGTTCTTCAGGCTATTGGAGCTTAGTTCGTCTTTTTAAAAATCTTCATTTATCTTTTGAAGATTTTTGTTGTTGACATAATTTTATTTTACTGTAAAATATATTTATTGAATAAAAAATGGGTCGATACCAAAGCGGTCAACTGGGGCAGACTGTAAATCTGCTGGCGTTAGCCTTCGCAAGTTCGAATCTTGCTCGGCCCACATATGTTAATTCATCCAGATAAAATTGGTAGAAGTTTTTTGAAGATTCTCCTGATTCTGTTTTCTTGTCTAGCTCTGGTTATAATAGTTTTAAATATTATTTAATATGCCAGAATTACCAGAAGTGGAAACAATTAAAAACGGTTTAAGCCGTTTTGTTTTATTTAAGGAGATAAAAAATGTTTTTTTAATTGATTTAAAGTTATTTTCTGGAGCAGAGAGTGATTTAAAAAAATTAAAAAAAGACAAAATTTCTAAAATTGAAAGATTTGGCAAGGCCATTGTTTTTTTCTTTGAAAAAAATAAAAAGAAGATGATAATTCATTTAAAAATGACGGGACAGCTGGTTTATTTTTTGCAAGAAAAAAATAACAGCTCTATTTTAACGGCCGGTGGTCATAGTGAAAAAAAACAAAAAAATTTGGAGATAAAAGATTTTAAGCATTTGCGATTTAAAATATCTTTCACAGATAATAGTTTTTTGGCCTTAAATGACACCAGAAGATTTGCTTATTTAAAATTATTAAATGATGTTGAGTTGGGCGAGATGAGAAATAAGCTTGGCTCAGAGCCGTTTTCCTCGGATTTTACTTTTAAGTTGTTTTTAAATATTTTAAAAAACAAGAAAAAAAATATAAAGGCTTTTTTACTTGATCAAAAATATGTTAGTGGCATAGGCAATATTTATGCTGATGAAATTTTATTTGCTTCTCAGGTTAGTCCCTTTAGAGATGTGGCCAGTTTGAAATTAGAGGAGAAAAAAAAGATTTATTCAAATATAAAAAGGATACTAAAGTTGGCTGTTAAAAAGAAGGGAACAACTTTTAATGATTATGTTGATGCA
>Ga0334884_1006476_pt1 | contig 10537 bp, 10 predicted proteins | sample GraSluR1_MG_7_FD_207215 | JGI IMG/M metagenome (GOLD analysis project Ga0334884, IMG submission 207215) | Sludge microbial communities from methane-producing bioreactor in Wageningen University, Netherlands - Granular Sludge_12_05 R1 | ecosystem: Engineered > Bioreactor > Anaerobic >...
TGCTGTTCCATAAACTCTAGTCAACTGTTTATTTTCAGATTTTCCACGCCAATAAGCTCCAGCTAAACTAAGTAGTTTAAAGTTTTTTATCCATTTAGTTCCAGGCAAATGAGGACCTCTACATAAATCAGTGAAATGACTTTGCTTATATATGCTGATTTCTTCATCCTTAGGTAACTCTTTAATTAACTCAATTTTATACTCATCATCTTTAAAATAATCTAAAGCTTGCTCATAACTTAAAACATCTCTGACAATTTTGCTGTTCTGAGAAGCGATTTTTTTCATTTCTTTCTCAATATTGGCCAAGTCATTTTCACTCAAAACATCATCGCCCAAATCCATATCATAATAAAAACCATCTTCAATAATTGGTCCAACACCAAATTTAGCGTGCGGATATAACTTTTTAACCGTTTCAGCCATAAGATGAGCTGTAGAATGACGTAATACTTGCAGCGATTCCTCATCTTCTTCAGTTAAGAAACTGACATTTGCATCATAATCGATCACTCGGTCTAAATCCAATATTTTCTCATTTACTTTTGCAGCAATACTTGCTTTTCTTAATGAAATAGAAATATCATCTGCAATCTGAGATAATGATTTTGCTTCTTCATAATTTTTGACTTGTCCATTTGGTAATATTATCTTCATTTTTCTTCCTCCTAAAAAATAAAAAAACGCCCTATAAAAGGGCGAATAATCGCGGTACCACCTTAATTTTTTACTCTATCCGTTAACGCCTGGTACGGGTTTGATTAGAAACCACTCCAAGGTGGTAATCATTAAGTTTTTATAAGTAGCTTCCACCAAACCTACTCTCGCTAAATAAAAAGAAATTAATGATATTGTCCTTGTCTTTGTTTTATATTTACATTATATATCTATTTGAGAAATTGTCAAGAAATATGTGGTTTTTCCAACAAAGAAAACATCTCTACCATTCGCTTAATTCTTTCAACAATCCGATAAGATGCAACAGTATCAAGATGATTATCTGTTTTTTTCATTGATTTAGCCAATTCAGAAATTCCTAGATTTGAGGTAAAGAAAGTGGGTAAATTATCCAATAAACGATGCTGCAAAATTGGTCCTAATACCTCATCTCGTACAAACTCAGAGAAATGTTCACCACCAATATCATCAAGCATTAGAATCTCTACTTTCTTGATTTTTTCAATCTTATCCTCTAAACTTCCATCGCCTATAGATGATTTAATCTCTCTAGCTAAATCTGGAAAATATGCAAAATAAACCTTGTGACCTAATTTTGCTAACTCATTTGCTAAAGCAGCTAGCACATAAGTTTTTCCAGTGCCATAAGAGCCTGAAATATACATTCCTTTAACAAAATTTTTCCTCGAATACTCCTTGAGAAATCTAAGAATATAATTATTTATTGTTTTTCTAGAAGGTCCTATTAAATCAAAATCTTCAAGATTTGCTTCAAAAACCTTTTTAGGAATATATACAGCTTGAAGATTATCGAAATCATCCTTAAAGGTATTATGCTTGCATTTGACATAGGTTAGTTCTACATATTTATTGTTAAATTCCAAAACCGGTGTAAACCCAACAACACTAAGTTTACAATTTCTTAAATCTTTGCAATGATTGCAAATGTCTTTCTCTTCTTTGTAAGTCATTAAAGCATTCAAAGATCTTTAAATCATGACTTAATACAAATTTTTCGATTAGTGCATCTTCCATTAATCTATCAATTATCTGGTCTAAATCAACTTTTAACTTATAGGTTTTTAACATATCATTCACATTTTTCATTATTGACCCTCCCCTTCAAAATTAGCTAAATATTCATCTAGCCAATCTGGTTTAGCATCAGGCTTAGAACTCTTCTTGTATTTTTGTCTTTCTCTTGCGCTTTCAAGATGCTTTATATAATCCAAAGCCATCTCAACAGTTTCAATATTATCTCTTTTCCATCCCATACCAACTTTTTCAATATAAGCATAGCCAGGTAGATTATTTCCTTTGGTTTTTACTAAATATCCCAATAGAACATTAACAACTCCAGAATTTAAACCAACCTCATCAATTAACCTTTCAACATGATGTAAGTCTGCAGATGATACCAATCCATCTCCTAGTTCTTCTAAAACATCTTTTGGGTTCATCGTCTTAAAGTAATCAACAATATTATCGGTAATTGGTGTTCTATTATCTATCTCTTCATTAGGTTTATCTTTCGGATCTTTTTTGTAATTAGCTCTACTATTTCTTGCCAAAGCTGCAATATTGACAAAATTGTTATTATCTAAAGATTTGATAAATATCTCTTTCATTTCCAACTCGCGAAGTGAATATACATAGCTCAATTGCTCTATTTTTGCTTTTATAGCTTCGGTGAGTTCTTCGACATCAAAGATATCCTTTGGAATACTATCATTGAAAATACGCCAATCAAAATTTGAATTTGTCAGTTTTGCAAAACTTCTCGTCTTTGTAGATAGAAGGTTTCCTTCATACTCATTCTCTGTTGAATCAAGATTAAGAAAAACTTCATTAAAGGATTTTGAAATATTAAATTTTTGCTTCTTATTTGAAGGTTTTACTTTAAAAATTTTAAGAAGTTTCTTAAATCTTGCTTTCGTTACAGCTGCTATTAGGTACTCTCCCAATATTCCATCATTTATAAAGTTTCTAGCACTTAATGGTAATCTCAGTTGATACATAAAACTGTCATTGCCAAAAAAAGTGATCAATAATCCGATCGCTTCTAGCTTAAATCTGTTTTTTTCGATATCATCGATTCTTTGTCCTAACATGCTTTCAAGGTCTGCATGAAAGAATTCTTCAGAAACTAGATCTTGACGATTCATAAGGTTCATCAAAGTGAGATAAAGCACAAAAGCCCCTTGACCGATAATTGGTTGATAGAGAATTGTCAAAACCTGATAATCTGTGCTAGAACAAAAACCATCTCCAGATACTGAAAACGTATCAGTTCTTCTAAGTGTTTCCATTTAACCTCCTATGGATGCAAAGACACACCTTTAAACCTGAGAATATTTTTGAGTTTTGCATAGAAAATTACAACTTTCTTCTTTGGCCGATGAAATCCGAATCCACTAAACCAATTTACCTTGAAATCTATTCCGATCTCAACCGGTGTTATTTCAGAAACAGTTACAATCGCATCAAAACCATCGCCTAAGATATATATTTCGCGATGAGTTTTATTTACATCTTTTACTTCCATATGTTCCTCAGAAGCAATCTGTTTTAAAGCATCAACTGCTTGATTAAAATTGTTACGATAATAATTTGTTCTCAGTTCTGGATCAACATGTAATTCTTTGGTTTCGCAAGTATTGCGGAAAAAACTTTTAAAAGACATTGTAAACCTCCCTAATTCTCTCAAAGATCTCTTGAAATTGTGTTACTGTATTTAGAATAGTTCCCGAATTATCGATAACATAATCGCTTTTTACACACTTATCGATAAGTGGCATCTGCGACTCTATTCTTTTAATTGCATCATATTCAGATAGACTATTTCTTGCAATTAATCGCTTTTTTTGGACACAAATATCAACATAGACACAAATAATTGTATCACAATAACTCTCCATTTTTGCTTCAAATAGCAGTGGAATATCCATGACTATAATTTTTTCTTTTTGTTTTAATTCGTCAAGTTGCTTTTCAATTTCTTTTAAAACATATGGATGAGTTATTTGGTTCAATTTTTTTAATTTACTAGTGTCATTGAATACGATATCGCCCAACTTCTTAAAATCTAAATCAAAAACTTTAAACTCGTCCTTAATTTCATTATACAATATCTTATTGTTTTTTAATAGATTTTTATAAATCTTGTCAGAATCTAGTACTTTAATTCCCTTCTCAAGAAATAACTCACATATTAATGATTTACCGGATGCAATTCCACCGGTCAAACCTATCTTTATCATATTATTTTCCTTTTTTGGCAGGTCGGACAAAAATATGTCCCTCTTCCACCAACTTTAGTTTTCTTAATGGTATCGTTACAAACCAAACAAGGCTCATTCTCTTTTGTATGAACTGCTAGTTCATTTTGAAACCTTCCATCTACACCTAAACTGGATTGATACGTTCTTATCGTTGTTCCTCCTAGTAAAATTGCTTTATCAATAACCGATTTAGCAGACTTGAGTATATTCTTAACTTCCTGAAAATTAAGTTTATTTGCAACTTCCTCTGGATTTATTCTTGCTCTAAAAAGCGTTTCATCTACATAGATATTTCCCAGCCCAGAGACTATCTTTTGATCTAACAATACAGTTTTAATCGCTCTGTTACTTTTGACTATCATCTTGTATATTTCTTGAGAATCAAGGTTTGGATCATTTACTTCTTTACCAATACTTTTTAAACTCTTTACTTGAAATTCTTGACCGATATTAACCAGTTCCATTGTACCAAATTTTCTTACATCATGATAACTTAGAAAGACATCATTATCCAACTTGAAAATAATGTGTTCATGTTTAGTAATTTCATCCATACTACTTCTGATAAAATACTTACCTTCCATTCTCAGATGGCTTATTAAAGAATAATCATCCAAGACAAAGATTAAATACTTACCAAATCTCAAGATATCATTAAACCTTTGACCTAATATACAGTTTCTAAATTGACTTAGTTTTGCTTTAATGATATCTGGGTATGGTGTAATCAAGTCATCTATTCTTCTTCCGATAATATAATTTTTTAAAGTATTTCTTACTGTCTCTACTTCTGGTAATTCAGGCATTTATTTCACCTCATAAAGATTCTTTCCACTAGCGTAATTAGCAACAATTAATGTCTCAAAGTCTACAGCATTTTCCATTACTTCCTTAGTTATACTGATAACTTTTTCTAACTCATGTTCAGGAACATCAATAACAATCTCATCATGTATTTGTAAGATAATCTTAGCCAATAGATCTTCTTCCTTAAAGCGTTTATCAATCAAGACCATTGCAATTTTCAAGATATCTGCTGCTGTCCCTTGAATGGGAGCATTCATCGCTATTCTTTGTCCAAACTGTCGGGTTTGATAATTCTTCGACATAATCTCAGGTATATATGTCTTGCGATTAAACTTTGTCAATACATATCCATTTTCTTTTGCAAAAGCGATTTGTTTATCCATATATGTCTTTATCTCAGGATAATTCTCAAAATATGAGTTAATAAACTTTTCAGCTTCATAAAGTGAAATATCAAGGTCCTCTGATAATCCCCAAGCTGTTTTTCCATAGATAATACTGAAATTAATTGCCTTTGCTACTGATCTCTCATAAATACCGATTTCATCCTTGCCAAAGATTTTCTTGGCTGTTTCTTTATGAATATCTAGATTTTCCAAAAAAGCTTTCTTGAGATTTTTAGCTCCTGCTAACTCACATACTACTCTTAATTCAATTTGTGAATAATCAAAAGATAGGAGAACATTGTTATCATTAGCAATAAATACTTTTCTCAATTCTCTTCCCTCATCAGTCTTAATTGGAATATTTTGCAAGTTTGGTTCTTTTGATGAGAGTCTACCCGTTTTAGTTAAAGCTTGTTGATATATTGTGTGGATTCTTGAATCATTCTTTAAATTCAATGAATGCTTTAGTCCTTCATAGTAAGTAGAGTATAATTTAGAATAAGTTCGATATTTGATAATCTCCTTGATAATTGGGTGTATTTTTACTAGTTTGTTCAATACAGAGATATCTGTAGAATAACCACTTTTAATCTTCTTTTGGGTTGGTAAATTCAACTCATCAAACAATACTTCACCCAGTTGCTTTGGACTATTGATATTGAACTCTTTATTTGCTAAATCATATATTCTTGTTTCAAGAGATAATTTTTGTGTTCTAAGATTTTCGCCAAACTCCTCTAAGACTTCTCTATCCACACAAATACCAATAAACTCCATTTCAGCTAAAACTTTAGCTAAAGGTATTTCTATTTTCTCTAATAATTCCAATTGATTATCACTGATGTTCTTCTCCAAAGCTATCTTCTTTAAAGATTTTATCGCTTTAACTTTATTCATAATATGTTTGATATATTCATTCTTTTCTGGTAAAACAAACTTAGCACCTTTGCCATAAACATGCTCATCAGCCAAAACTTGATCATAACCAAGACTTTGCACTACTAATGAAAAGTCATCTTGCCTAATGCTTGCATTTGTTAAATATGCTGAGAGCAAAAGATCAAAGCAGCAATTCTCAATTTTTATCCCATCCCATAAAAGAGCAACAGTTAACTGTTTTAGATCATAGACATACTTTTCTATCTCCTTATCAGTTAAAAAAGCCTTGAACCTATCAGATTTGATTGCTATATCATAAGGTAGATAATAACTATCATTACCCATAATTAAACCAAAACCAACTCTTTTGTCAGTATGGTAATTATCTCCAAAAATTTCTAGATGAAGATATGCATTTTGATAGTTAATTTTATTAACTTTCTCCAAAGAATCTAGCACAAGGTAACTAGTATTTATAATCTCTTTATCCTTGCTTAGCGACTTCATAAAAGAGTTAAAATTCATTTTTTGATAAAAAGATAGCAATTCTTCATTTTTATATCCTCGATACTCTGTTTTGTCAATCTCGATATCATTCTTAAAATCGGTGAGGATAGTCGCTAATTTTTTTGAGAATTTTGCGATATCGTGATGCTCAATCAATTTCTCTTTTAGTTTTCCTTTTATTTCATCAATATTTCTATATATTCCTTCTAAAGATTCAAACTCCTGTAACAGCTTAACAGCTGTTTTCTCGCCTACACCAGGTATTCCTGGAATATTATCTGAAGTGTCGCCGACTAAACCCTTGAAATCAATTACTTGATTAGCTCTAAATCCTAATTTCTCAACAACACTTTTGTTAGTGAAATAATCAATTTCTTTCAAACCTTTTCTTGATATTAACTGTCTTACATTATCTTCTAGCAATTGAATCAAATCATGGTCATTGCTATATATTGTTATTTCATCAAACTCATCTTTGTGATTTTTAACAACATAACCGATAATATCATCGGCTTCAATCCCTTCTTGTTCATAAGCATATACACCTAGAGCTTTCAAATACTCCTTCATATAAGGAAATTGTTCTTTTAACTCTACAGGAGTTTCTTTTCTTGTGCCTTTGTAATCATCATATATCTCATGTCGATGAGTCTTTCCTTCAGAGTCCATAGCCACTAAAATATGTGTATACCCTTCATTGATAAGCTTTGTCATGGCATGGGCAAAACCATATATTCCATTCGTATACATGCCTGAAGAGTTTTGCATCAGATTTCCTGTGTATGCAGTTGCATAATATGATCTAAACAACAAATTCGATGCATCAACCAATAACAGACTTTTCTTCATATAAACCACCTCAACCTTTCATAATTCTAGCACAAAATTAGAAAAAATGCACTAAAGCAGTGCATTAATTTTTTTATTCTTCTTCAAGATAACGAACAATCCTTTTAGTATCAAAAGTTCATCGATCGTTAATTCTTCCAAACAATGATTTGCGACAATCTTTGCATGTCCACCAGTGATAATAACCTTTAAAAAAGGCTTTAGCGTCTCTTCCTTTATTCTTCTTATCAATCCATCAATCATTGCTGAATGGCCATAAACCAAACCTGATTTAATGCAGTCAATTGAATTTGTACCCAATACTTTTTTTGGTGCGTTCAATTCAACTTGAGGTAAAAGTGAAGTCTTAGCTATTAAAGCATTCTTACTAGTAGTCAGACCAGTAGTGATAACTACTCCTTTGAGAACCTTTTTTTCTAAATATGTAAAGGTTGTTGCTGTTCCTGTGTCTATTATCAAACATGTATCTTCATAATAACTAGTAGCACCAACTGAGTTTGCAATCAAATCAGCGCCTACTTCTTTGGGATTATCCGAATTGATTTGAATTCCAGTTTTCACACCATGACCAATGAATAAAGGTTCAACATTAAACCTCGCTAAAAAGTAATCACGGAAAACTTCATTTAGTTCAGGCACGACAGAAGCAATAATCGCTTCTGAACATGAGTTTATAAATCCATTGAGAATAAGTGTATACTCATCTGAAGATCGATTCTTCTCAGTGTTGATTCGATATAGTTTATCGATCTTTTCTCCTGTATCAGATAAACCAATTGCGATAGTTGTATTACCTATATCAATTGCCAACTTCAACTTCGACACTCTCACTCTCACTTAGATACTCATCTCTTTTTAGGTATTGAGATAGTCTAACTACTAATATTGAACCGATAATTGCTGCTAACAACATTTCTACAAAAGCAGCAAAAGGTACATTTAAGGCAACTAAAATTGTGATATACGGCACAAATGCAGCTGAGATTGAATCATACTCAAAAACCATAGTATATGAAGTTAACATCATTGTAAGAACCATTACTGTGTGTAAAAAAGTCAAAATAAAGAAACTTATTCCAAGGCCCAAAAATTTATTCTTAAATAGTCTAACAAAAATATGTGTTAAATCATAAATAATCAAACCAAAGACAAACCTTGGCAATACTGCTACCCAAGGGTAAATAAATAGTGGGCTTGCATAGATAAAAGCTGCAATATTGGATACCACACCAAAAGCAAGACCTAGGTAAATACCAAATTTTCTACCCAATAAAGCAGCTCCAATCAAAACTGGTATGTGAATTATGGTTGCTTCAAGATTTGGTGCAATCTTTATAAAACCGATTGTCCCTCCAAACCCATTGGGAACTAATCCTAATACAGCTATGATTGCAATAAACATAGCTAAAATAGTCATTTCTCTAGTTTCTTCATGTTTAGTTAAAATACGTTTTTCTTTCATTTTCTTTTCCTTTCCAAGCCACATTTTTGTGGTCTCATAAGTAATTCTTTTCTAAACGTTTTGCTTTATTTCTTTAATCTTATCTAAATCAATCAATTTCAGCATTGCTAAAATTTGATTTCTAACAGCCTCATAATCATCTTTATGAATCATTGAAGTCGTCGAATGAATATATCTTGATGGCATTCCAATCGTACATACTAAAACACCTTCACGAGAAAGTTGTACAGCAGCTGCATCAGTTCCTCCCAAAGAATTGTAGTACTGAAACTTAATATTGTTAGCTTTAGCTGTTTCAATAATGAATCTTTTCATTCCTTGATGTAATAATGCTCGAGGGTCATAAAATCTAACCATGAAACCTCCGCCTAAACTTCCACCCACTTCACTTTCTTCAAACGAATCAGAACAGGGTGAACAATCTATTGCAATAAACAAATCTGGTTTCAACTTATAAGAGGATGTGATTGCACCTCTTAACCCTACTTCTTCTTGTACATTAGCTCCTGCAAATAAACGACATTTTAGTTCTTGCTTGTTTACTGATTCTAAAATATCCAAAGCCATAGCACTACCAAATCGGTTATCCCAAGCTTTTGAAAAAACCTTCTTTCCATCTTTACTTTCCACATAATTGTTAACAAAAACAACTTGCTGACCAATCTCTACACCTAAATCCTTCGCATGTTGATAATTGTTTGCTCCTATATCTAAAAGAAAATCATCAAAACTAGAAACTTGCGATGTCTTATTGTCTCTTAATAAATGTGGAGGTTTAGCGCCAATTACTCCAGGCACATAAGTTCCATCGTCAATCACGATATTCATATTTTGAGATATCGCTACCATAGGATTGATTGCACCAATGGGTATTAGTTTAATCATTCCATTTCTAGTAATCTCTTTGACCATAGCACCTACTTCATCCATATGCCCAGCAATCATTACTGTAGGTCCTTCGCTTTGAAGATTTATTCCACCAAAAATAGATCCTAAATTATCTTCCACTACAACTTCAGAAAACTTGTTCAAATAACCTCTCATGTATTCTCGGATATACTTTTCTTGACCAGATATTCCTGGTAAATTTACTAGATCTTTATAATAGTTTTTCATTTTTTTTCCTCTTCTAGACTGCTTGCAATATAGTAAATCGGTTTATTTTCGCTTATAAACTTAACTTCAAATTCTGTTTGAATATTATCATGAATTTCATCACTGTAAAGATCTAGTGATATCCTATGAATTTTAAATTTGCAATTATCATTTAATGTCATCATCGAGTACTCAAATAGCAAATAATTATCTGTCTTGAAAAACAGAAAACCATTAGGATTCATAATTTGGATATAGTGCTTCAAAAACAAAGGGCTAGTAAGTCTTCGTTTTGCTTGTCTTTTTTTAGGCCATGGATCACTGAAGTTCAAGTATATGTTCTTTATTTCGCTCTTAGAGAAAACTTTATCTAGAGTATGAGCATCATATCTAATAAGCCTAAGGTTATTTAGGGGGTTGATAATCGCCTTCTCTAAAGCTCTAACTACTACTGAATCAAATTTCTCAATACCTATAAAATTTCTTTGTGGATATTTCTTTGCCATTTCGTAAATGAATTTACCCTTACCACAACCAATCTCGACATCAATTGGGTTACTGTTATTAAATACTTCTTTCCAATACCCGATAAC
>Ga0334884_1006477_pt1 | contig 10535 bp, 15 predicted proteins | sample GraSluR1_MG_7_FD_207215 | JGI IMG/M metagenome (GOLD analysis project Ga0334884, IMG submission 207215) | Sludge microbial communities from methane-producing bioreactor in Wageningen University, Netherlands - Granular Sludge_12_05 R1 | ecosystem: Engineered > Bioreactor > Anaerobic >...
TTCGCAGCAGATAGACATGTTTCGTGCATTTCTCCTTCTTGAAACGGGCATGAAAGAGCCGGGGAAAACCCCGGCTGTTCTTCTGGGGTATATTGTACGCTATTGGGTGGATTTTTCAAAAGGGGGGGTAAGGAGTTGAGGAGACCAACATACACTTCTTCAAAAAAGAGATTCTCCATAGTATTTGTTGCATAATAGAAATGCCTTAAAAGTAGAAAATCAGCTTTTTCCCAATCTCACTTGGGGGCAACTTTAAAAAAGTGCATATTCAAAAAAGAGGTTCCTCTTCATATTCATCTACAGGTTCATCTTCATCTACAGGAACAAGAACAAGCCATTCTTCAGAAACCAGAATCACCAGGCAACAGCCTGCAAAAATGGATCCACCTGAGAAGAAGCAATACCTCTCATACAGAACGCTTACACGATCACCCGTTGATAGATAAGTCAGCAGTTGTAGCGAATCCACAGGAATACCAAGCTTGTCTGCCGCAATTTCCTTTGCACCAATAATCATTCTGTCATTTTCAGGAAATAGACGTTTGTCATGACGGGAACCATCTTTATTCCATGAATATTTACCCTTGCACTTATGTTTTCGCCAAACATGTACATGGCGTTGCCCGTTAGCATGATGTGGTCCATCAACGCGAACCTCCCATTCCCCCTTGGCTAACCAGCAAGCAAAAAAACTATTTATCGTACTCATCGTTATCTTACGAAGGAAAATGCCAGCGCAAGCTCTCGAAGTCGCTTTTGTGTTCGCATAAGAAAATGGTGGAAGTTGCCCCTGGGAACTTCTGTCTGATTACAATTCCAGGATGGAGCGAAAGAACAATTATTCCGCCAACTAGAAATAAACTTCGATATGATAAACCTACATTCACGTAAAAAACAACATGCTCCTAAATGCCACGACAAATCGTTTAACATATCAGCGCTTCCATTACTTCATCAATTAACTTTTCAGAATCATAACCTAGCTGCTCTATTCTATTCAACGACTCCTCTTTTATTATAAGATACTCAGAAAAGCTCTCCGAAGAGACCCCAAATCCCTCTTCATCAACATCAACGATTTTCTCACTAATAAGTTCCTTTAGTTCCTCTTCAATAGACTCTTTTCTGCGCCCCAAACCCTTTGCTATTTCAAAAGCCGTTGATTTTCCATTTTCCAAAATAAATATTATTATTTTTGAAATCTTACTATTAAAACCATAAGGTGTGAATGATTTTCTTAATTCGATGACAGATTTATTGTGCTTTTCTCGAATATAATTAACCACAACTTCAGATTCATCCAATTCTTTCAATTCAACAACGCTATCCATTAAATGAAAGTAGTCTGCAAATTCATCCTCATAAGACTCTGCGATCCATTTTGCAATTTCCTTTCCCTCAATAAACCGAATATTCTTTTCCGCGAATTTATCAACGATTATTGACCTTGCGACAGGTAACACATTGCCGGTCGTAAGTATTACAAATGTTTTTATATAGTAACTCGTCTTGTCCTTAGTGTTGTACATTTTTTTTGTAAACGCTTGTTCCGCTTGAATTGATATTGAAGCAATACCAGTGTTAGGATTCTTACTCGAGTCTATATTACCCTGTTTTACTTGAACACCGGTGTATTCTTTCGCCTTCGTATCATGTGTAATTTCGTAATATGTCACATCGCACCCCTGCTCTGTCACTTTATTCCCACCAGTAAATTCTATCTCATGATATTTTCCTTTGAACCTTCTCTTATATAAAGGCACGATAACGTCTCTTGACATAATATCTTCATTAAGGGATTCAAGTTTCTCAATTATAGTTTTTTCGTTAAATCTCATAATACCACCCTTCCTTCTAGCGCAGAATATATCTTTCTAAAAGTGTGTTTTTACTAAACAAAGCGCTGGAAATCTATAAGCCCTCCAAGGAAACGAGGTAATCCAAGACAACACAAAACACCAAAGGATCCTAGTCTCGCATCACTCGCTTGTTGCAATCTCCTAGTCTAGGAGAAGAAACAATCAATAGCAATGTTAGTCCGAGGTAATAGAACATTACTGAAAAGAAATGTGTCTACGAGATCCCAAATCTTCAATAACATTCGTTTCTTTCTACTACTTTTTAAATCAGACACGGGCACTACACGCCGAATAGCGCATTTACAAACTCAGTATTCTTTATTGCCTCACTAAAAGTAATATCACAAAAATCAACTTGAGTGCCCAAGGTTGAAAATGCACGACGTTTTGTTTCATCTAAATTTGGATCTATCACCATGATATGTGAGGTTGAAGGAATGTTTTTCTTCAGCAGCACTCTGATGTGTACATCCGCTTCTGGAAATGAGTAACCGACGAAAACTATTTTTTTTGCACATCTAAGCTCTCTTGACGCTTCTAAACGCAAACTCGCTATTATTGGATTTGTAAGTTCCTTAATATAACTTGGAGGTAAAATCAAGGTATCAAAACGAGTACCGTCTAGTGGACATGTAAACAACTCCGACTTTTTCTCTGGAAAGTTAAAACCAGCCCCCTCTTCATAATTAAATCGCAAAAAACCTCCACAACTCAAGTCAATGCCACAACTCCATGGGGTTAAAAGAACTTGGCCGCAACAATTACAGTACTTCCAGTCCAAACTACCATGAAGCTTTATAAGCTTTATCGGGCTCGGAAGAGCGTTATTTTCAACCAAGACAGGTTCTCTAGGATTTATCCACCAGTTAAATGGATGGATGCACATGTGGTGACGCTCATACTGGTCATAGTTCATTAGATGTAAACAGTAATCGATATAACCAGCATCCGGATACAAGGAAAACGCATCTTCAAGCAAAGAATCATAGTTAGTAGTAACTATACTGATATTTCTGTTTAAAAATCGGACTTTCTCCCAAAATTTCGCATATACACTCTCCCTCGGTCTGCTTCGTTGCGCTATCGTGTAATGAATGAGCTTAACAAGAGACTCTCTAATTTCTTTGATTTTTGATAAGGGGAAGTTGGGCCCTAGGGATTCGCGATGCATCGATAAGTAATCTATCAAACCAAAAACAGATTCTAGACTTGGATAGTAGCCCCCTCCAATAGCAAAGTTTTCTTTGATGAACTCAGCCACATCGACTACTAGGCTAGAGGTAGCTATTTTTTTATCCTCCCCTGAAAGAATAAGACACAGCAAATCTTTCTGGAGAGGCACACCATCTTGATAAGATGCGCCAGCGCCGAAGAAAAAAACCACATCCCTCTCGGATTTATATCTTAGAAATACTTCTTTGCCGCTCATAATATTTTCACAACAGTTAATAAGATATAGAGAACACCGCATAGCAATATGTAGGCGACATATCTTTTCCTGTTATTAGGAAAAATTCACAACGCTTTCTTGCAAAACCAAACATTTCATCGCCTATGGAACTGGGAAAAACATCGCTTTTACTACGATGCAATATGCAGAGTCGCAAGAAAATCTCCCCTTTTGTCCCTTCAAAATAGTGCCCCTTCTATCGATTTTTCTTGTCTGCCTTGCCATCGATGCAGGTGACCTAGATTTAGGCGGTTACAAAGCAAAACGTGGATGGACAATCAGAAGAAGAAGAAAAGCATCAGAGGATGTCAGCCAACCTGTCGTTTTTCTGAGAAAAACCAAACAATTCCCCACATCCTTCCATCCTTCTCGAGATTGAGTCATATCGTCTTCCTCTTCCATGCTTCTCACCGGACGTTCCTTTCATTAAATCCGTTTGTAAGCACCTACCTCCTCAATGCGTTGCCTTACCAAAGCTTCAGCCGCGCCAGCATAGATTACGGGCCAGATGCTTCCACCGTCAAATTCTTCAGCAACGAAAGTAGCCCAAGCATCGCAATAGGCTTGCCACTTTTCTTGCGCGTCATCGAAGACAGTGCATTCTGCCGTATCAAGGCGTGATCTAAGTTTTGCTACCGAATCTCTGAGCAACTCTCTCCTTTCTTCGAGCGATTGCCACGCCGCAGCATTCATCTCTGTTTGAGTCAGAGGTACGCCAGGATAAAGAGTCTCTGTAATAAACTCGTTGGCAGCTCTCAAAAAGGCCTCACAATCCATGAAACAACGCGCAACTTCTTCAGATTCGATTGCGTAGGCAGATGCTATCTCATGACAAATAATGTGTCGTAGCTCAAAAGTTCTCGCCACGCTTGCGAACACTTCATCAGGCTTAGGCAGAATAGGTGCGGTAGGTTTTCCCTCCACTTCATGCGCCCATCGATCTGTCGCCGCGCGCAGCGCTTGAAGAAACCCAGTACCAATCAAGCTCGAAAAAGCGGTTTCCAGATGCTCAAGGCTACTTAACCGTACACTGTGGGCCACAAACTCACCTACTGTTATTTTCTTACCATACACCGCTCTGAGTACCGAGAAATCAGATTTTGACGAGGAGAGAAGCTTTTCTGCATTGGCCAGATATGGTTCGCCAGCATCTATAAGCTCCTTTATCGCCATTCGACAATACCCTTCAATGCAGGCAACGAGTGCAACCGGAAAGTAGCGTATCGTTTCTTCCTCCGATTTATCATGTTTCTCAAAAGCATGTTCAAGCGTTAAAAACCGCTGCCACAACTCCCCCATAGCCGAGCCGGACACTTGGCGTTGCCGTATTTCAACGATTTCTTGAATGAGGTCTCGAATTCGGCTCATGAGTTGAATAGACTAACAAGAAATCGACAGCCCTGTATTAGCTGTCAAAAACCTTTTCCCTCTTCTTATACAGCAGCTTGAGGCAAGGATGTTGAACGCGATAGGAAAATTTAGCTCTGAACGTTTATAAACAAAGGCATATCTGCTATAGCATGATATACACGTTCTAAAGCTGTACTCATTCTTTATTGAATAGGCTTTGGGCTCGCCAACTGTGTCCACTCGAAGGGTAATGATATCCGTCTTCCGGAGGTTCGCATTCTCTGTTATGAGAGCATTCGGATGCAGGCCGCAACACATTGAAGCGGCATTCCGCTTGTTTTGGTTAGGGTGATTGTTTGTATCATGATAGGCGGTCTTCATGGAACGCTCCTCTCGCAGAAGATGAACGAAACAGAGACAAAAGACCTTATAAAAGTGTTCCCAAAATCTACACTCTCATATTTTTACCACAACTAATCTTTTCCTACAAGTTTTTTTCGAAAAGAGCAACGAAGTTTCTTACCCTATGTTTTCCCTTCTCCAGCAGCGGGTTTTTCTATAGTTCGTCGCTTTCGGCGAAGGAGTAATAGCCTTTTGTGTTGAAGATGATGTGGTCGAGGAAGCTGAGGCCGAGGATTTTTGCGGCCTCTTTGAGCTGTTTTGTGACCAGGAAGTCTTCGGGGCTGGGTTTCAGTTCGCCGTGGGGGTGGTTGTGGGCGACGATGACGGCGGAGGCTCTTTCGGAGAGGACGTCGGCGAAGACTTCTCTGGGGTGGACGTGGCTTTTGTTGACGAGGCCTATGCTGACGACGCGGACGTTCATTACCTCGTTCGCTCCGTTGATCGAGACGCTTAAGAAGTGCTCCTGTTTTCTGTCGGCGTAGTGGCGGATGAGGGGGAGCACATCGGCGGGGAATTTGATTTTCAGGCCTTCGGGTTTGATTCTTCGTCTGACGAATTCGAAGGCTGCGGCGATGGCGGCGGCTTTCGCGCTGCCGATGCCGTCGACGCTGGTGATGTCGTGCGGGGAGAAGAGCACGCCCTTTTCGTCGATGATCTTGATGATCTTCTTCGACAGCGCCGGCACGTCGTCTTTTTGCGTGCCTCTGCCCAGAATGACGGCGAGCAACTCCTGATCGGAGAGGAACGGCGCTCCCTGTTCGAGGAGCTTTTCTCTGGGGCGTTCGGAGAACTATCGTTCGGCGCTTTCGGTGTCCTTACGGTATTTTTCGAGGAAGGTCTGCGGGGAGTGGAAGTCCGCCAGCAATCGGGAGGCGTTTTCTTTATCTGCGCACTTCGAGGTGAAAGATCGACTCGCCGTTGGTGGAATAGAGGAAGGGAACTTTGTACCCCCGCCATTCGCCGACCGTGTCCGGCACGCCACGGGCGTATCGTTTGGCCTGTTCGAGCACGTTTTCGGCGCCGAGAGAGACTTTTTTGGCTTCGATGATGCCGAGTAGCTTGACGTCAACGAAAAGGACGTAGTCGGTAGGACCGGTCTCGGTGGAGTACTCTTCGACGGCGTGACGGGTCAGCTCGAAAACTGATCTTGGGCGAAAGCTGGCGCAACAACCAGCTTCCCAACTCTTCGTTGCCGACTCTTGTGAGAACTGGATTGAACGAAGTACCGACGACTTCATGATTTTCGTTACTCACCCCCCAGACAAGCCAGGCGCAAACCTTGCCGGTCAGGGCAGCAGAGTTTGCCAGGGCGGAGAGGTACTCGCCGATTTCGTCCGGTTCGGCATTGTTGTGCTTGAACTCCATCCATTCAGTTTCGCGGGGCAGTTTACGCAGTTCGTTCAAAATGCCACACAGATCATGATCCGGTCGATCGACGCTCACTCCATCACCTCCCCAAGCAGAATCATAGTCAATTCCTTCAACGCCGCCAACCCGACGCGGAGCTCACGTAATGGGCACGACGACTGGTGTTGTCTTCATATCACATTGCTCTTCTGCTGGAGAACAAGAGCTTTCCTCCGAGCAGGCTTCTCAGCGAAGCACCCTTTGTTATCAGCATACCTTCAGCATGTGAAAACAATAAAGACATCTTTGTTCCCGTTTTACCATAGTCCATCTACTTCTACAAGGTTTTTTCTGGAAATGCGAACGAATTCTCAGTTTACACGCTCACGCATCCTGTTCGATCTTCAGCTTCTCCTGGATGTACTTTCGAATGTCCTTCAGGACTTCATCGAACTCCGATCTATGAATTCTCTTTGATTCGAAGTCTATCTTCACATCCTGCAGAAATTTCTCGAAGTCGGAGTTATGCTCGCAGAGCTTGTTTATCGTCTCCCAGTCGAGCGTTTCACGGCCCCGAGCCGGATAGAGAATGCCGGAACTATCGATGTCGGAGGGATCCAGGTGGATGATCCCTATTCCGAAGGAGGAGGCGAGTCGTTCCAGTTCGGCTAGAAATTCGTCGTCTTGCAGGATGTCCAAGGCAACGAGATATCCTTCGTGCGCCCAAGAGGAATTGGAAACGGCCTGAAAGTACGACTCTCTGTAATTGGCCTTATTGAGGCTCTTCTTCAACTCGAACGAGAAGAGCCTGAGCGAGTTGTTGTCGGAGAGGCGGTTGAATTCGATCACATCGGGCCGCCAGTCATCCAACGGCAGATAAAATCCTACGATGTCGGGATGAATCCATTCGTTATAGCCGGAGCGTTGCGACTTTTCGTGATAGATCGTCTTGGTGAAGATGGAGCGCCCCCGGTTGAAGGTAGGGTTGGCGTAGGCGAAGTACGTCAAAAGCGGATGAAGGTCGCGTTCACTGTACTCCGTCTTTTTCTCCTTCTTCTTTGCCTCCTCCTTCTCGATCTTGGCGACGGCGTCGTCGGCCAGTTCGGATGCACGCGCTTTCAGAAAGAATCGTGCCGGGCGTCTTCCGACCTTGATGAAACGAGAACCGTCGTTATCCCGAACCTCAACGTAAAGTTGGGCTCCGAGGGTCTGCCACGGGGTCTTGCCCGATGTTTTGATCTTATCGGTCAAGCTCTGCTCTTTCGCGGTCTGCCAAATCTCCTGATACGTCAAAGGTTGCGTGGCCGTTTTGAGAACGTCGTAGGCAAGGTCAAGGAACGAGTAGGAGGACATGTCAGTGGTCTCCCATCTTATGATAAATGCCTGAAATTTCCAGCATCGATATCGGTTGCAAGGAACATGCCGTCGGCGTTCTTCCGCATCCAGTCGGTGAGTTCGTCTGCTCCGGCGGCGATCTCATCGGCTACCTTGTCGATACTGAATATCTTTTGGGCGCGATTGCTTTCGATCAGCCATTCCCAGAATGCAGGGCAGAAATCGAGCCCGTAATGAAGGTTCTTCGCCTGAATGAAAACATTCGCGTCGAGCAGGTAGATCACCCCATTACCCCCAGCTCGCGCGCGACTTCGTAGAAGGTGGACGTCTTGCGCATTCCCAGCATTCGGAAGGCGTCCCGAAACAGAGTCTGTCCTTCCAATGTGCTGGAGAACACGGCGTGTGCGAAGCGTTTGCCGGTGCGAGCGGCCAAGGTGCGGTAATAATCACCGCCGCCGCTGCCGCCAATATCCAGCGCTCGTATTCTTGCCACCTCCTGACGGTAGTTCAGCCACAGAGTGTCCCGATCTATGAAACCGGCATCGAACAGACGGCGCAACGCCACCAGAGAACTCACTTTGAACAGGTGGGCCAAGCGTTGCATCTCGTCGGCAACAGGCGCGTCGGGTTCGTACGCCTCATGCAGCACATCCAACGGCATCAGCAGTTCGGCGGCAACTCTGTTGCACCATCGTTCAACCCCTTGCTTCGGGACTCTGCCGGCTTCGGGATCGGAGACCCCGCTTTCTCCCAGCCAAATATGCGCCAGTTCGTGTGCGAGTGAAATCATCCGGGCAGCCTTGCTGTCGGAGGCGTTGATGAAAACCAGCGGCGCTCTGTCGTCGACCAGAGCGAAACCGCGAAATTCGGCCGCGTCCAGTTTGCGCCGGCTGTTGCTGCCGACGATGGAACTGGCCATCACAAGTATTCCGGCGTCTTCAGCCTTGGAGACAAGCTGACGCAAGGCATCGGTCCATGTCGACAACGTGCGCCGTTCGGCGACGGAAAGCCCCAGGATTTGCCGCATCTCCCCGGCCACCTGTTCGGGTTGATCCTCTACGGTTGCACTTGAGACAAAATCGAGGCGAGCAAAGCCGTGGACGCGTGCATAGTCGCGATACCAGTCCTGCCGTTGCTGACAGAGATACAGGGTATCAAGCAACGCGGTGCTCGGTTCGGCTAGGGATTCATCGCGCTGAGTTCGGAAATCGGGTACCGGGAGTTGCAGTACGGGCGGTTCGGGCAGGAAAAAATACCCGATCGGGGTGCGGGTGAGCCTGGCGAAGTCCTCAAGCTGTTTCAGTGTTGGTTGGGCATCGCCGGAGAGCCATAGAGCCCATTTTCGAAAAGATCTCTCCAAAGCTGTATCGGACAGACGAGCCCGTTCCGCTGCCCAGAGCAACACTGGAATAGAAGCAGGAACGGTGTTCATGCGCTCATCTCCTTGGCATAAATTTGGACGGTTGCGGCGATTGCGATCGAATGACGCCGACAGTCTTTTTTACGGTGAGAACCTTTCGAAAAACCCGATCTTCGTTTTACCATAGTCCATCTACTTCGGCAAGACTTTCCCAAGATTATCTTCGAAAAGAGCAATAAATTTCCATGCGTACCACTTCGACAGGGGGGGGGCATAGTTCATTCGGGGAGAATGAGCAAGGGGGCCAACAATCGCTTGACGGAGCGCTTTTCAAGATGTACAGTAACATGTACATGCAAGGAGGGGCTCTCATGAACACGATCACCTATACAGCGGCGCGGGCGAATCTTGCGGATACGATGGATCGGGTCTGCAACGATCATGAAGCGGTCATCATCACGCGCAAGAGCGATCAGGCCGTCGTTATGATCTCGCTGGAGGAGTACAACGCCCTTGAAGAAACGGCGCATCTGCTGCGGACACCCGCCAACGCGGGGAGGCTGCTCTCGGCCGTCTCTCAACTGAGGGCCGGTGAAGGCGTGGAGCGGAAGCCGGCGGAATGAGGGTGATTTTCGCCGACGAGGCGTGGGAGGATTATTTGTACTGGCAAAAACAGGACAGGCAAATGGTCGAGCGGATCAACAGGCTGATCAAGGAGATTCAGCGGGATCCGTTCGCGGGAGTCGGGAAACCCGAAGCTCTGAAGCATGCTCTGGCCGGTTTTTGGTCCCGCCGGATAACAGGAGAACACCGTATCGTCTATCGCGTCGAGGACGATGCGCTTTTGATCGCGCAGCTTCGGTTCCATTACTGAAACGCGCCCGCTTCCGGCGATCGTCCGCAAATCTTTCTTGAAGCGCGACGTCGGCTTAACTTCGTACATCGGAAATGAGCAGGCGACCGGTGAACGTGAGCACCGCGAACAAGAAACCGTGTCGATCGCTTAGTGCGACACGGTTTTGGTCGCTAGTATGGCTTCCATCATTTCGGCGACGTCGGTAAATCCTTTCACCGAAGGATCGCGGGCGATTGCATCGGCCTCCTGCAGTGCGGCGAGCGTTTCATCGCTGCGGCGCTCCTCTTCGTGGGCATCGATGGCCGCCAGCTGCTTCTCGGCACGGCGGGAGAGTTCAATCCTCCAGCCCAAGACGGCGCCTCACGTCATCAAGAGAGGAAGAGGCGCGGCCGTCGAGAAGATACTCTTCGTAGGCGGCCGCAGCAAGAGCGGCGTCCTCCATATTGTCTATGTATGCCTCGATGGCTTTGCGGGCATACCAAGTCTTGGTCCTGCCCGTCTTTCGTGCCAAGGCGTCAAGACGAGATGAGAGTTTTTCATCCAATCGGATAGCAAGCATAGAAAGCCCCCCCTTTC
>Ga0334884_1006478_pt1 | contig 10534 bp, 6 predicted proteins | sample GraSluR1_MG_7_FD_207215 | JGI IMG/M metagenome (GOLD analysis project Ga0334884, IMG submission 207215) | Sludge microbial communities from methane-producing bioreactor in Wageningen University, Netherlands - Granular Sludge_12_05 R1 | ecosystem: Engineered > Bioreactor > Anaerobic > Unclassified...
AGGGGAGATTAATGTACTTGGTGGTTATACTGGAAACACCAATGATCTTAATATTCTCTCAGGTGGTGCTTTAGCTGGCGTTACATCAACAAATTTTCAATATTTAGTAGGTACAACATCAAATTTACAAACTCAATTAAATTCAAAACTAAATCTTTCTGGCGGCACCATGAGTGGTGCTATTAACATGGGAGGGAATAATATTACAGGAACTGGTGATATTAGTTTTAATGCAGTAACAAATACTATCGCTGGCATACAAAATCAAAACTTACTTGACCTTTCTGCCAACGAAACAATTACTGGAGGATGGTCGTTTAACAACAATATTACAGTTGCAGATGGACAGTGGGTGGGGTTAGGAGCTACTGATGCTAGGATATTGTTTACTGAAGTTGGAGCAACCGACTCTATTACGGTGCAAAATGCTAATTTAATCGTTGATAATATTTATCCGAGCAATGTTACAGCAGGTACTTTACGATTAGGTAATAGCATAGATGCGACAAGTGTATTAGATTTAAGATTTAATAGAGTGACCATGTTGAATGTAGAGGCTTCTAATAATGACACAATATTTACTATCAACCAGGCAGGTGTAAATGTAGAAAACACTACTGGTATAACTGTAGAAAACAATGCTTTTACTAATGATGAAAATTATGTAGCTAAATTTATTGGTAATTCTAGCATTGGTCAAATATTTGGTATTAAAACTAGGGGTGGTGTAGTTGGCGGTGGTACTTGGACTGGCCAATCAACAGGAGCATGGACTATAGATGGTGTAGAGGCATATATAGATATTACTTTAGATGGTAATGCTCGTTTGGCGGTAAATGATTTGGTATATATTACTCCTGCCTCGCAACCACAGGGAATTTATTGGGTTGATTCTGTAAATGCTGGAATCCCACCAGGTTTTAGAATTCGTTCAAATAATAATGGTGAAAATATGCAATTTAATTGGATGATAATAAGATTGCCATAAAAAAAATCTCTCAATTGAGAGATTTAGTTACTTTATTCAAAATCGGCAAAACATCTTGACGATTTTTTATTTTTGCAAGATCTAACGGAGTGTTGCCGTTTGCATCCGTTTTTTTTGGATCTGCACCCCTAGCTAGCAGAATATGGATCGCCAGCTCGTGGTCCGCTTCAACTATAGGATACCCATCTAATTTTGTCTGAGCATCCATTTTTGATGCGTAGTGCAAAGGAGTTTGCCCTATATTGTCATTGGAGTTGGGGTCTATTCCGTTATCCAAGCTCCAGACGATACAACGGGTTCTAGCCCTGTAGCTTTGGATGTGCAGGATTGTCCGACCTACCTCATCCTTTATGTTGACATCTACACCTAGGGCAATTAGTTGTTCTAGTCGTTCTATATTGTCTGCGGTGTAGTGTGCTATTGTCCAATAGCACTGATTGGGATTTTTTGCATTAGGCTCTACGGTTTTATTTTTTATCATTTCTAATGCATTATCCCATTTGTCTTCTTCTATATACTCAAAAAATTTTTTATTGCTTCTGCTTCGCCTATTATCTGATTCAAGACCTTGAATCTTCATTTTTGGTATGACTGGTTTTATTTCCGATGAAGGTTTCACAATTATCGCTATTCGGAAGGAAATAATTATTGTTAGAAAAGCAATAATTGTTATTATGTAATAAACAATATTTTTTTTGGTGTTGTTCATTGGTTCACACCTCGCATTTTTTCAATATGTAGAAGTTGTAGTCACTAATTACTTCGTCGTAATCTTTGACTATTTCGAAACCAAATTTTTTCATTAGTTTTTTGAAGGTTTCCTTTGTTACGGCGATTTCTCCACCATGTTTTCCTTCTATGACAACTAATGTCGCATTAGGCTTCATTGCTTTTTTAACCGATAACACGAAGTTTTTATTTTCTTCATATATTGCATTTTCGATCCTGGACTGCTCTTCTTCGTCAGGATTTATTTCTGAAGCTAGTCCATTTTCTTTTTTTTCTGGATCGTAAAACAGTAGATGCACATCCTTTATGAATGCAATATCTAATATTTCATTTGGCAGTGTTAAATCGTAGGTTCTATTAAGAATAATTGAAATGTTATCATAATAGTAACCCTTTTCTCCGTATTTTTCTGCCATTTTTGTTCGCAATTGCATTTGATACCACAGAACATACGGATTAATATCTGTGGAGTAAACCTTTCCTGTTTTTCCAACTACTTGAGAAAAGGGAAAGGTGTCATATCCGTAGGCAGCGCCAATGTCAGCAATAGTTTGACCTTCTTTTAATTCGATCATGTCGATTATTATTTCTGGTTTAACATGACCAAATCTATTTGAGTGCAATATTCCTTTTGCACACTCAAATAGATCTTGTTGACTTTTTTCTTCAAAGTAAATTGGGTCATTTATTGCAGTTGGGTAAAATATTTTAAGCCCAGTTGATTTAACAACGCCTGAACTCAAGTTTATATTGTCGACCGTGTATTCCGGGGTAATCTCAGCTGCGGTTATGGTTTTAGTTGTAGTTGAAAAAGTTGGGATGTTCTCTTGGACTGCCACATAGGCAGATCCTACTAGGAGGATTATTGTCGAGACAATAATCAGTGTTAAAAATGAAAATTTTTTCATTTTTCTTTCCTCCTTTTTTTAAATAACCGTTGAATCTATTTTAGTATATCACACTTGCTCATACTTTTTTATTGACGCTGATGCAAAATACGATTCACTAAAACACAAAATCTTATCAATAATTTTGCAATTTGTCAATTATTTGTGGTTTAAAATCACACCAAATTACTAACCTCCGGGGTTTGCAAGAAATTTGCAGGTTCGAGCCTTTTACTAACCTCGTAGGTTTGCAAAAGGTTGTTAGTTTTAAGTAATTATTATTTTCTCAATAATTACTCTTGATATAGTGATTGAAAAATGTTAATATCAATCTAATTTTGTAATTCATAATTAGTATTTTAAAAATAAGGAGGGTGAGTGTATTGAAATATTTTAGGAAATTGTTAAGTGTTATGGTAGTGTTTGTTGTCGCAGTAATTTTTAATGGATGTTCTGCACAAATTACCCTAACACTAAATCCAGACGGAAGTGGTAAGGGTAGTATTGTGTGCATGGGAGTTGAACAAAAAATTTCTCGACAAGAAGTGGAAAGCCAATTAACAGATCTTGGCTTTAAGGTAACAGAAATTAAAGAGTATGATGGTTATTTGGTTGCGAATTTTCAATTTAGTAAATTGCCACCATACACTGGCTTGCATCAAATTGTAACAAAAAACGGAGATGTAAGATTTTATTCCAAAGATCCTATATTGCCACCCCATTCTTTAATATTAATCACACCAGGTGAGATTACAAACTATAAGAATGGAATAATACAAGAAAAAAATAAAATTTTAATAACCAATGGGTTTGTTGATATTAGTTATAAAAATCAGCGATCTCCTTGGGCATCAATATTATTAATTTTAATTATTGCAGTTTCTTGTACCATTTTATATAAATTTTCTTAAGCAACAATTACGGGATATATTAATCCCGTTTTTTTTAATTAAATTTTTAAAAATTACTAACTTCCGGGGTTTGCTAGAAATTTGCAGGTTCAAGCCTTTTGCTAACCCCGGGGGTTAGTAAAAGGTTGTTATAATGGTGATTTTTGTTACAATAAATTTACTATGAGTTTGTATTTAAAATACCGACCACAAAAATTTAAAGATTTAGTTGGTCAAGATACAACTAAAAAAATATTAGAAAATGCCATTAAAACAGGTGCTACTAGCCATGGCTATCTTTTTGTGGGTCCAAAAGGAACTGGTAAAACTTCTTCTGCCCGACTTTTATCTAAAGCATTAAATTGTACTAATCGAAAATCACTGCAATCTGAACCTTGTAACCAATGTTCTAGTTGTAAGGAAATTTCAAGCGGACATTCGCTAGATGTACTAGAGATTGATGCTGCAAGTAATAGAGGTATTGATGAAATTAGAGATTTAAGAGACAAGATTCGGTATGCACCTTCTGGTTCTAAATACAAAATATTTATTATTGATGAAGTTCATATGCTTACAAAAGAAAGCTTTAATGCTCTTTTGAAAACATTGGAGGAGCCACCAAAACACGCAATATTTATTATGGCAACAACTGAACCAGATAAGGTGCCAGACACAATTTTATCTCGAGTTCAAGAATTTCAATTTAATCGTGCTCTTATTAATGATTTGGTAAAAAGGATAAGTCAAATTGTCAAAATCGAAAAAATAAAAATCGAAAATGCTGCTATAAATCTTATTGCACAAAAATCAGACGGTTCTTTTCGTGATGCACTTTCAATTTTAGACCAGGTTAATTCCGTTGGAGAAAAAAATATAACTTTGAATATTGTAGAAAAAACTATTGGTTTAGTGGGCGCCGAAAAAGTTGGAGATTTCATTGAATATCTAACAGATAAAAAAATAACACTTGCTTTAGAATTAATTAGTAGTATACACATTAAAGGATTTGATTTAGTAGAATTTAATAACCAAATAATTCACTATTTAAGAAATTTATTGATTTTTTCTTCAAAGGCCAAGATAAATTTAATTGTTGCTGAAAAAGAATTAAAAAGAATGAAGAATATTGCTGAAAAAATAAAGATTTCTGAAATTTTAGATATTTTGGCAATTTTTATTGGTATTTCAAAAGAAATAAAAATTATTGATTCACCAGAGCTTCCACTTGAGCTTGCTGTATATGAGGTTTGTGAAAAGAAACAAGAATCATTAAAGTTAAATAATAATTTAGAATTAGAGAAGAAAATCAGCCCAGGTATTATTAAGAATAAATTAGAGGTTAAGAAGGAATTAATTAAAGAAAATTCTGTTCAAGAATCCAAAAAACAAGTAGAAACAATTAAAAGCGAAGATATTGATGTTTACAATCCTCAGGAAAAATGGAATGAGTTTATTGATAAAGTTGGAGAAGCTAACCGTTCATTGTCTTTATTGTTGAAAGATTCAAATTTTTCAGGAATAAGCAATAATGAATTTAAAATAAGCGTTAAATTTAAATTTTACGCAGAAAAAATCACTGAAAATAAAAATTATTCAACATTAGTTGAAAAAATAGAGCAAGTTTTTGGTAAAAAATGCAAAATAAATTGTCTGATTGATGATGCTCAAATTGTTGATGCAGCTCAAATTGACTCTTCTAAAAAAAATAGTAAAAATGATTTAGTTTCACAAGCGATGGATGTGTTTGATATATAATGTATTGTAAACGCTGATTTTATTTATTTGGGTTTAGATGAAAAACAAGATCTGCTAATAACATAAGTTATTGTATGGGAATGGCTATGAAGTTAGTATAGAAAATCGGGTTAAGTTTATCAGTTAAACACAATAATTTAACTCTTTAACCAAACTAGCTTTTTAACTCTAACCATATAATAATATAATTAACATATTTAAAAAAAATAGTAGGAGAAACATATTTTTTATCCACTTGTTTTCCTCAATTTAGTTTTTTAAACCTTAAAATTGATATAAAAATTAATTTTATTTATATTATCAATATGAAAAGAACAAAAATTGGACAATCAAATAAAAATTCTGAATTACGAATACCGCCTCAAAGCATTGAAGCAGAACAGTCTGTTTTGGGTTCGGTTTTACTATCTAAAGATGCAATAATTCAAATTGGTGATGCGCTACACCCAGACGATTTTTATGAGGAAAGACATAAAAACATTTTTCAAGCTATGGTAGAATTATTTGAAGAGCGTCGGCCAATAGATATTGTGACTTTATCTGATAAATTAGAAAAAGCAAAAATAATTGATGCTGTTGGCGGAGCAACATATTTAACAACCTTAGTAAATTCTGTGCCAACAGCTGCTCATGCTGAACATTATGCTGAAATTATTAAAAACAAATCAGTTTTGCGTCGTTTATTACAAGCAGCGATAAATATTACTCAAATGGGTTACGACGAAAACAGAAAAATTGACGATGTTCTGGATCAATCGGAAAAAGAATTGTTTTCAGTTTCGCAAAAATTTTTTCGACAATACTTTACTCCTGTAAAATCAATTTTAACTGAAGCATTCGATAGAATTGATGAATTGCATAAACAAAAGGGTCAGTTAAGAGGAATTGCAACTGGGTATCGCGATTTAGATAATATTTTAGCTGGTCTGCAAGAATCAGATTTAATAATTTTAGCAGCTCGACCATCGATGGGAAAAACTTCATTGGCTTTAAATATTGCTCAGTTTGTTGCTACAAATATAAAAAAAAGTGTTGGTATTTTTTCTTTAGAACAATCTAAAGAGCAATTAGTTGATAGATTGCTTTGTTCTCAGGCGGGCATAGATGCTTGGAAATTAAGAACTGGCAATTTGTCTGAACTAGATTTTCCAAAGATCGGCCATGCCATGGGAATTCTTTCAGAGGCGCCACTTTACATTGACGATTCGCCGATGTTAAATGTTATGGAGATTCGAACAAAAGCAAGAAGATTGCAAGCTGAGCACAATTTGGGTTTGCTTATGATCGATTATTTGCAGCTTATGCAGGGTAGAAGAACATCTAATGATACAAATAGAGTCCAAGAAATTTCTGAAATATCTAGAGGTCTTAAAGGGCTTGCTAGGGAATTAAATGTTCCAGTGATTGCGCTGTCTCAACTTTCTAGAGCGGTAGAGCATAGACCAGATAAACGGCCAGTGTTGGCAGATTTAAGAGAATCAGGATCAATTGAACAGGATGCAGATGTAGTTATGTTTATATATCGTGAAGATTATTATGATCCTGACACAGAAAGAAAAAACATCGCAGATATTTTAGTTAAAAAACATAGGAATGGTCCTATTGGATCTGTAGAATTATATTTTCATCCAGAGCAAACTAAATTTAGAACTATTGAAAGAAAACAAGTAGATAATATTGAACTGTAAAAGATAGAAGCAGATATACGCAGATAGTAACGCAGATCTACGCTGATAAATTTCCGCTTTTTTTCTGCGTAGTAATCCGCGTCGTTCAGCTTTTATTAAATAGTTATCCACAGGATGATTTTTGATTTATCCACAGGTAAGAACTTAAATCTAAAATCATAAATCTAAAATCTAACATTTTAACCTGTTAATTTGTTTATTTTTATTAAGGGCTTGACATGTCTATTGGTAATTGGTATTATATTATAATCAACGAAAAAGCAGGAGGGAACATTAAAAAGGAGGGATTATTGGTAGAGTCAGTATGTCTCGAATTAATTATGTACTCACAATTCGGGACAAGCTGATCCTACTAACACATTAAACAAAAACAAAACGAAACTTAAAATAGATTGTAGGATCAACCAGCGTAATATAGGCCACATAAGTAACTCTTTCTTGGGAATAATATCTCCGGAAGGAGATACAATAAGGCCGATATATCGCCTTAGACCCAAGAGAAACTGCAGCCACTTTATTAAAAAATGGAGGGCTACAAGCAGATAACTCCTGGGTCTTTTAATATAGCTACGAATCTTTACAAATCATGAATAACATACTAATTACTACAAATAAATTATTAACTAGTTAACTAATAGCTGATATACTAAAAACTAAAAACATAAACCATATTCCACTTACGGAGTGGAATATGGTATGTCTTTGTCATTTTGTGTTTATAAATAAAATTCAAGAGTTTATGGTATGGATAAAATTTTTGTAGTAATGAGATTTTAATAGTTACTGAGCGAGATGTAGCGAGATATGCAGTATGGATACGGTAATTTACGCATTTTTTTGTTATACTAAAAACATGGATATTTTAGAGGATTTAAACAAAAAACAACAGGAAGCGGTGCTGGCCACAGAAGGGCCAGTTTTGATATTAGCTGGAGCAGGAAGCGGTAAGACCAAAGCTTTAACACATAGATTAGCATATTTAGTTTTAGAAAAAAATATAAGTCCATATAATATTTTAGCAGTAACATTTACAAATAAAGCAGCAACAGAAATGAGTAGTCGAGTGGCCCGACTACTCATTTCAAATAACAAATCACAAATAACAAGTTCCAAACAAATTCAAAATTTCAATGATCAAAATCTAAAAAATTCGAAAATTGTTTCGGATTTAGATATTCGTGCTTCAGAGTTGGCAAACGCTAAACGTTTGCCGTGGATGGGTACTTTTCATAGTATTTGTGTAAAAATTTTGCGTCGAGAAATTCACCAAATAGGATTTGAAAGAAGTTTTGTAATTTATGATCAGAGTGATAGTTTGAGTTTAATTAAAAAAATATGTAAAGATTTGAGTATTGATATAAAAGAGAATAATCCGAAGGCAATTAAAAATTTTATTTCTGGTGCTAAAAATGAATTAATTCGTGCAAAAGAATATCATAATTATGTTGATAATCCTTTTTTAGAAAAGGTCGATAAAGTTTACACGGAGTATCAAAAGCGTTTAAAGCGCGCCAATGCGCTTGATTTTGATGATCTGTTGGTTTTAACTCTAGAACTTTTTGACAAGTTTCCAGAAGTTTTAAATAAGTATCAGAAAATATTTCGTTATATTTTAATTGATGAGTATCAAGACACAAATACTGTTCAATATGAATTAATAAAAGCATTAGCAAAAAAACACAAAAATGTTTGTGTAGTAGGCGATGATTATCAGGCAATTTACGGATTTAGGGGAGCAAATTTTCGTAATATTTTAAATTTTGAGAAAGATTATTCTAATGCAAAAATTATTAAGCTCGAACAAAACTATCGATCAACGGGTAATATTTTATCTGCTGCGAATGATTTAATAAAATATAATCGAAGTAGAACAGAAAAAAAATTATGGACAGAAAAAAAAGATGGAGCACCTATTACAATTTATGAAGCAAGTGATCATGAAGATGAAATTAATTTTGTGGTAGACGAAGTGGAAGCTTTAATATCTGAGCAAAAAAGCTTAAATAATTTTGTTATATTATATAGAACTAATGCTCAATCTAGAGTTGTTGAAGAAATTTTATTAAAAAGATCAATTCCTTATAAAATAGTTGGAGCAGTGCAATTTTATCAACGCAAGGAAATTAAAGATGTTTTAGCATATTTGCGTTTGATTGCGAATCCTGATGATGAAGTATCACTGGAGAGAATCATTAATGTTCCTACAAGAGGGATTGGCGCTAAAACTCTGGGAAAAATCCTAAATTCTAAATCCGAAATCCTAAATAAATTCAAAAATCAAAATTCAAAAATTCAAAATTTTTTTGAAATGATGGAAAAGTTTAGGAAAAGAGTTCCAGAAATGACACCCGCAGACTTGATTGAACATGTTATTGACGAAGCCGGATATAGAAAGATGCTTTTAGATGAAAAAACCGAGCAAGCCGAAATGAGATTGGAAAATATTGAAGAATTAAAATCAGTAGCGTCAAAGTATACTAATTTAGAAAGTTTTTTAGAGGAGATTGCATTAGTTTCTGATATTGATAATTATAATAAAAACCAAGATGTTTTAACCCTAATGACACTTCATAATGCAAAAGGTTTAGAATTTCCTGTAGTTTTTATTGCAGGAATGGAAGAGGGGTTGTTTCCTCATTCTAGAAGTATTTTAGATTCTTCAGAACTTGAAGAGGAAAGGCGATTAGCCTATGTGGGTATAACTCGAGCCAAAGAAAGATTATACTTAACTTATGCACAATCTCGATTAATTTATGGAAATATCCAAAGTAATATTAGGTCCAGATTTATAGATGAAATACCTGAAGAATTCAAAGAACAACTATAAACTTTTTACACAATTTGACAAATATTATTTATAGTATATATTTAATTTAAATGTAAAAAATGGAGCAAAAAAGTGCAAAAACATATTAAAAAAAATATTATATATTATTTTAAAAAAAGGAACTATTAGTTCCTTTTTTTTATGGAGGAAAAAATGAAACATGAAAATAAACATTTGCTTTCTTTGGCTAATCTAAGTTCAAAAGACGCTCTGTTTGTTATTAATTTAGCAAAAAAGATTAAACAAAATCCGAAAAAATTTAAGCATGCTTTAAAAGATAAAACACTTTTAATGATTTTTGAAAAACCATCACTTAGGACTAGGGTCAGTTTTGAAGTTGGTATGACACAATTAGGTGGTCATGCGATATATTATGATGTTTCAACTTCACCTCTTGGAAAAAAGGAAACGATAGAGGATACAGCCAAAACTGTATCTAGATATGTTGATATTATAATGGCTAGAATGTTTAAATTTTCTGATATTAAAAAACTAGCTCAGAATGCTAGTATTCCAGTAATAGATGCACTATCAGACGAAAATCATCCGTGTCAGATTTTAGGAGATTTACTAACAATACTTGAGAAAAAGAAAAGTTTTAAAAAACTAAAATTAGTTTATTTTGGTGATTGTGAAAATAATGTTACTTATTCTCTTATGCATGGTTGTGCACTTATGGGGATAGACATGGTGGCAGTTTGCCCAAAAGATAAAGAATTTATGCCAAAAACTGAAATTGTAGATATTGCTAGAAATATTGCAAAAAAAAC
>Ga0334884_1006480_pt1 | contig 10530 bp, 9 predicted proteins | sample GraSluR1_MG_7_FD_207215 | JGI IMG/M metagenome (GOLD analysis project Ga0334884, IMG submission 207215) | Sludge microbial communities from methane-producing bioreactor in Wageningen University, Netherlands - Granular Sludge_12_05 R1 | ecosystem: Engineered > Bioreactor > Anaerobic > Unclassified...
CTTCATAAATAAAATGTTGCAAAGAACTAGGCCTTATAACCATCCATATGGTAAAAACGGCTCCCAAGCCAAAAAGAAAAATCAATAAATAATGATATCGTTTCATTCATCTATCAAAGGAAATGGAGTTCCACAATTCTGACAATGACCCTTCTCCAAATGACCAAAAGAAGTCCGGTAACCCGTACGGGTGATTAAAGGTCTTCCACAATGTGAACAATAGGAGTTTTGTCCTTCGGTTCCGGAATAGTTCCCTAAATAAACATAGTACAATTTTTCTCGAGCAATTCGATAAGCATCAAGGAGTACCTTAGGATCGGTTGCTGGTGTTTCCATCCGATGAGCTGGGAAATACCGAGAGAAATGGAGGGGGATTTCAGGACTCACTGAAGCAACAAAATCAACCAAACGCTGGATGTGTTCAGGAGTATGATTAAGACCAGTTACTAAAAGATTGGTAATTTCAATATGTACTTTATTTCGATAACTCAATTCAATGGTCTCCAAAACCGGTGATAAAGATCCGCCACAGTATCTTCGATAAAAGTCATCGTCCATCGCCTTTAAATCAATGTTCATCGCATCGATAAAGGGAAGGAGTTCCAGGAGTGGTTGTGAATTAACGTATCCGTTCGTTACCAAAACATTCTTCAAATGAAGCTTTTTTGCTTTTTCACTGGTTTCTCGTATAAATTCCCACCAGATAAAAGGTTCATTGTAGGTATAGGCAATTCCTATCGATCCTTGAGATTGAGCAAGTGAAATAATTCTTTGGGAGTCCATTTGAGTAAGATTATCAACAAAACCGCTTTGAGATATCTCCCAATTTTGACAAAATTGGCATTTCAAATTGCAACCAACGCTTCCAACCGAAAGAATTTCCTTTCCAGGAAAAAAATGGTATAAAGGTTTCTTCTCAATCGGATCCATATGAACAACGGAAATCCGGTTATAGGTTAAGGCGTACAAGACCCCGGATCTGTTTTCTCGTATTTGGCAAAGTCCACGTCCTCCTGGATTAATTCGGCACTGATGGGGACAGAGCACACATCTTACTTTCTGAGCAGACTCGGCTGTCCAATATTGAGCTTCAATCATCGGTGATCATCCTCATTATTTTCTAATTCACTATATCGTTCAACCCCAAACCGAAAGAGTTCAACTGGTTCATTGGCTCTAATCCCAGCTTTGGAACGAGCAATGCGGATTTGTTCCTGGATAGAATCAACTCCTTCAATATCAGGAAGCAAAAGACCTCTTTGCCAACCCTTTTGAACAATAACTCCATATTTCTTTGGATCAAGTTGATCCGGAGAGGGAATAGATTCAGGAGGAGTCAGAACATCAACGGTAATATGAATATTGGGAAGATCTTTAAGAGTAACCGGAGAAAAGCGGGGATCCTCAACAGCAGCGCTTACGGCATTATGAATAATTTCTGAAATTAAATGATCTTGCTGGGGACGAAAAGTACCGATACATCCTCGAAGTTTTCCATGAACTTTGAGACAAATAAAAATTCCCGCTTTTTGGTCGTACAACTCCCGAGGAAGATCCTTAGGTACCGGAAGATTGGTTTGGTGAATTAAATAATGTTCAATGGCCTTTCTGGCCAAATTGGTTAAAGTAGAACCAATATCATGAGGTAACATCATGGTCGTCACCGTCCGATTTATTATGAAAAAGATAGCGCTGGCCGATTATTACCGCCGACCAATCATCAATCGCTACCGAAGGGACTAAAAAACCTTTTGGTAAAAGCTTTTTAAGGCCTCGAGGTGGATTCATTTTAAAATAAAGTTTTCGAGCTTCCAAAGTACTGAGTCTTTCTTCAATAAACTCATAGTTCATTTTCATTTTTTTCATTAATTGTACTACCTTCTTGCGGCCAGTACTGTTCCCAATGATGACTTTCAAAGGTGAATATGTTTTGGATAATTTGTTTATTGAGGGTTCTAATTCGTCAACCGGCAGGATTGCCTGGTGAATCACCCCTCCTTTTTGATCTAAAAGCGCAATTCCGCACTTTTCGGTTCCAGGATCAATTGATAAAATAACCTTATCCATAGAAATTCATTGTACTCGAGATTCAATTTCCTTACAAGAGAGACCGGGAAGGATTAAAGCAGGAAAACACACATTCCGTTCCCCTTTTATACAGTTAAGGGGAACGGAATGATTAGCTTAAACAAAAATTTTTAATTGTTTAAAACCTAATTCATTACATTTTTTCCCGACAGGTGTAATGGGTATGTAATAGATGATGCGACTTTTCACTGTTCGGTTCGCCAAGAAATTCTTCATAGAGTTTCTTAATAGCTGGATTATCATGAGATTTCCGAATTGGAAGGTTTCGATCAACCTCATAAATCGCTTCAATTCTCTTCATACGAATCTCCAAATTAGTTGGGATAGGTTGACCTCCTCCACCGATACATCCTCCGGGACAAGCCATAATTTCAATAAAATGATATTTTGAGTTACCCTGATTGACTAAATCCAATACTTTCCGTGCATTTCTCAATCCATGAGCAACGGCAACATTCACCTCTAACCCACCAACTTTAATGGTTGCTTCTTTTACTCCATCGATACCGCGGACATCGGTGAAGTCAATCCGAGGTAATGTCTCTCCAGTTAAAACCTCATATACCGTTCGCAGAGCTGCTTCCATGACTCCACCGGTAGCACCAAATACCGCTGCCGCACCGGTTGAAATACCCAGGGCTGGATCAAAGTCTTCTTCAGGCATATCCTTGAGATCAATACCCTTTTCTTTGAGCATTCGAGCTGCTTCTCGGGTAGTAAGAGAATAATCGACATCCTGGTATCCGCTGGATTTCATTTCATCCCGTTGGCACTCATATTTTTTTGCAGTGCAAGGCATGATAGATACAACCACTATATTCTGAGGATCAATACCCATTTTTTGGGCATAATAGGTTTTTGCCATGGCACCAAACATTTGTTGAGGAGATTTACAGGTTGATACATTCTCCATTAGGTCCGGGTAAAAATGTTCCATAAACTTGATCCAACCTGGACTACAGGAAGTAATCAAGGGTAATTTCCCACCCTTTTTCACTCGATTGATAAATTCTGTTCCTTCTTCAAGAATAGTTAAATCTGCAGCAAAATTGGTGTCAAATACAACATCAAAACCTAAACGGCGTAAGCCAGCTACCATTTTTCCGGTTGATATACTTCCAATGGGCATCCCAAATGGCTCACCAATACTAACTCGCACCGCAGGAGCGGTTTGTAGAATAACATATTTCTCCGGATCGTCAATGGCATCCCAAACCATCTCAACATGACTTACTTCCGAAAGAGCACCGGTAGGACAAGCTAAAACACATTGACCGCAATTGATACAAACACTCTCACCCAGAGGAAGCCCCAATGAAGGACTGACATAGGTATTGAACCCACGATCGGCAAAATCAATTGCAAAAACGCTTTGAATTTCAGCGCAGGTCCGAATACATCGGCCACAAAGGATGCATCGATCAAGATCCCTTTTTACGGCCGGGCTGCTGGTATCAACCGGATGAGTTTTTCTTTCTCCCTGAAAGCGAATCTCTCGAACGCCAAATTCATAGCAAAGGCTTTGCAGTTCACAGGATTGGTTTCTATCGCAGAGCTGGCAATCTAATGGATGGTTCGATAAAATCAGTTCAAGATTAGCTTTTCGGGCTTCTCGTACTTTTTTTGAAGCCGTAAGAACTTTCATCCCTTCCCGAATTGGTGTAACACAGGAAGCAACCAAATTAGGTTGGCCTTCTACCTCAACCACACAGATTCGGCATCCACCCCAGGGCGTGAGACCATCCATGTAACAGAGGGTTGGAATATGATATCCTTCCATTCGGCAGGCTTCTAAAAGAGTTAAATTTTCTGGGACATGACATTCTCGTCCATCAATGAATATCGTTACCAGCTTTTCTGGAGATTCTTTTTCATTTCTATTTTGTATGACTTTTGCCATTCTCTTCTCTCCTTTCTCTTAATCAGACCTTCAATGATTTTATTTTTTTTGGGCTTTCCATTGGACAAACATTAAGCGGACACTGTTTTTCAATGACGTGGGACTCAAATTCCTCTCGGAAATAATCCAAGCATCGGAGTAATGGATTTGGAGCTGCTTGACCCAATCCACAGAAGGATGTTCTTTTGATATGTTCACCTAAAAACTGAAGTTTTTCTATATCGTTTTCGGTACCTTTTCCCCAAGAAATCCGTTCTAGCATCTCAACGATTCTTTTATTTCCAATTCGGCAGGGGGTACATTTCCCACATGATTCATGAAGAAAAAACTCACAGAAATTCTTTACAACATCGACTATACAATGAGTATCATCGATCACAGTCAATGCACCAGAACCAAGCGCCGATTGGTAACGAGGAAGAGTATCAAAAGCCATAGGAACATCAAGCAAATCGGGAGTCATTGTCCCACCAGAAGGACCTCCGGTTTGAACTAATTTAAGCCCACGGCCGTTTTTGATTCCCCCACCTGCTTGATAAACTAATTCTCGAAGAGTGATTCCCATGGGAACTTCAATAAGTCCCAGATTGATCACATTCCCGGTTAATGTAAACACCTTGGTTCCCGGACAGGTAGGTGTCCCAATATTTTTAAACCATTCTGGTCCATTAAGAAAAATTGGTGGAATGTTGGCAAGAGTCTCGACATTATTGATAACCGTCGGCTTTCCCCATAAACCTTTTTGAGGAGGGTAAGGCGGCTTGATTCGAGGTTCTCCTCGACCACCTTCCATCGATTCCAAAAGCGCGGTTTCTTCACCACATATATAGGCTCCTGCCCCTTTTCGAATGCCAATTCGGAAAGAAAATCCCGAATTGAGTATGTTGTCACCCAAGAGGCCGTAATCCAGAGCTTGGGAAATGGCTATTTCCAAATGACGGATACTTTCCGGGTATTCGCCTCGGACATAAATATATCCCTGATGAGCTCCCACTGCATACCCAGCAATAGCCATTGCTTCCAGGATAGAATGAGGATCTCCCTCGAGAATCAGACGATCTTTAAAGGTCCCCGGTTCACCCTCATCAGCATTACAAACTATATATTTCTCATCTCCTTGGGCTTTTAGAGTATACTCCCATTTCAATCCGGTTGGATAACCGGCACCGCCTCTACCAAGTAATCCAGAATTCTTTACTATTTGAATTGCTTCTTCAGGAGAACCAGATAATACATTTCCTAAAGCTATATATCCGTCCCGCGCAATATAATCATCAATATTGGTTGGATCAATATAGCCACTATTCCTCAAAACCACTCGCTTCTCTTGTGCTAAAGGAGAAAGAGGTTGAAAATGTTGAGGAGCGGTTTCGGTTCGACCTGAATACATAAAGTTCTTGACCGGCCTACCCTTGAGAAGATGGTCTTCAACAATGGTTTTAACTTGATCAAGCTTGATCGGAGCATATACAACATTATCCGGAAAAATAACCACAAAAGGAGAAGGGAGCCCTGCTCCAAATGATCCGGTATCAAGAACCCGGATTTCCTGAGAAAGACCAACCCGTTCAATTTCTTTCTCAAATTTTTCTCGGACCTGAGCAGCGCCTAACACAACCGAACTACTCGTCATTTCAACCAATACATGTGCACGAAAAAGCATAGATAAAATCCCCCCTCTCGGTCATCGATATAGAGCAAATATTTCTCGAATACGTTCGGTATTTAAGTTTCCATAAGTAACATCATTAATCATCATTGCCGGTGCGACACCACAAACTCCTAGACAACTGGTAACTTCAAGGGTAAATAAACCATCCTTGGTGGTTTCGCCCTCTTTCACTCCTAATTCCCTCTTTACGGTTTCTAACACATCGGTAGCGCCTAAAACATGGCAGGGAGCATTCTTACAAATTCGAATGACATACTTCCCCACTGGTTTGGTTTCAAAAAAAGAATAAAAAGTTGCCACCCCGTATATTTTACTCGAAGGAATACCGGTTTTATGGGATATTCGTTCTAAAATATCCTTGGGGAGATAACCGTAAATTTGAGAAATATCCTCAAGTATAGCCATCAATGGGGTCTTTTCCTCTTTATATCGATCGATGATTTCATCAACCTTGGAATAGACCAATTCAGCATCTACCGTTTTGATCATTGTTCTTCCTCCTCCACAGCAACAAGTTGATGAAGCTTTTTCATCCTCTTTTCTAAATCACATCGTAAGCACCTTTCTGCTTCTCGTTTGGCATCGGCTTCACTCATACACATTTTCACTTCAGCAAAACTACAGATCCGTTCTTTCACTGGTAATTCAGATATATAAACCCTTTTTATTTCTTGAAGAACCGGTGGTTCTTCAACAGTTCTCATTCTTTCCGGTTCAGCAATATACTCTTCATCTTCATCACCTTTTAATTCTCGGAGATATTGATGAATACTATAGGCAGCCTTTTTCCCAAAAGCCATAGCATTGACAACGGTTGCTTCAGCTCCAATCATATCGCCTCCAGCAAAAATGCCTGGTCGGGAGGTGGAAAGAGAATAATGATTGACGGTAACATTCCCCCATCGATCGGATTGTAAACCGTCTCCAAGTTCATCAATTTCAGGCATTTGACCAACGGCTGGTATGACCATATCACACTCGATTATCATTTCTGCACCTTCGATTGGAGTCGGTCTTTTTCTTCCGCTTCGATCAAATTCACTCAAACGCATACGCTGCAATTTAATCGCCTTGACCTTTCCATTTTCATCTCCGACTATTTCTAACGGGGCCATCAGGTAATGGAAAATAATTCCTTCTTTCTCGGCATCTTCGATTTCTTCTGGGATGGCTGGCATTTCCGAATGGGTCCTTCGATAAACAATATTCACCTGCTCAGAACCCAGTCTTAAAAGAGTTCGAGCAGCATCCATGGCGGCATTTCCACCACCTAAGACCACAGCATTTTTAGGAACTTCAATCGTTCCTCCTAAATTGATGGTTTTTAAGAGATCGAGCGCCGGAACAACGCCATCAAATTGCTCCCCAGGAATTCCCAGAGGGGCGCTTTTCCATGCTCCAATCCCCAAAAAGACGGCATCAAACTTTTCTTGTAATTCGTTTAGGGAAATGTCTTTGCCAATAGTTGTGTTTAAATGTATTTTTACACCCATTGCCCGAATCTGATCGATATCCCAGTTGAGCGGTTCCCTTGGTAGACGATAGGCTGGAATACCGGCAGCCAACATCCCTCCTGCAACCGGTAGTGATTCATAAATGGTTACCGAATATCCTTTCCTCGCCAAATAATAAGCACAGGTTAAACCAGCTGGTCCTGATCCGACTACGGCAACAGTTTCATCCCGCTTACGGTCCATCATAACCGGCAACATGATATGATTTTTCATGGCATAATCGGCCACAAAGCGTTTTAAATCGTCAATGGCTGCTGGTTCGTCAAGCTGGCCTCGTCGGCATTTCGCTTCACAGGGTCGATGACAAACTCGCCCACAAACCGACGGCAATGGATTGGATTCACGAATGACTCGGAGAGCTTCAACATACTCACCCTCTTTAATGAGCGAAATATATCCTGGTATATCAATTTCCAAAGGACAGGCATGTTGACAGGGAGATTGGAATAAAGAACGACAAACGACAGCTGGGCAGCGTTTTTCACGAATATGCATCTCATATTCTTCGCGGAAATACTTCAGGGTGCTTAAAACTGGATTGGGAGCGGTTTGCCCTAAACCGCAGAGTGCGGTATTTTTAATCTGAACTGCCAATTCTTCCAACAGCTCAATATCTCCTTCTCGACCTTGGCCTTCGGTGATTCGTTGTAAAATTTCTAACATTCGCTTGGTTCCAATTCGACAGGGAGTACATTTTCCACAGGATTCATCTTGGACAAACTCTAAAAAATACCGAGCCAAGTCCACCATGCAGGTGTCTTCATCCATGACAATCAAGCCACCGGAACCCATAATGGCTCCTAATTCTTTCAGAGAATCATAATCAATCTTTACATTCAGGAATTCTTTGGGAATGCACCCACCCGACGGGCCACCAATTTGGACAGCTTTGAACTTTTTTCCATCGCGGATGCCACCACCCAGGTCATAAACAATTTCACCAAGGGTCATTCCCATTGGAATTTCTACTAATCCGGTATTGTTAATATCGCCAGCAAGAGCAAATACCTTGGTTCCTTTGCTATTCCCGGTTCCGATGGAAGCAAACCATTCCGGACCATTATTAATTATCGATGGAATGTTCGCCCAGGTTTCAACATTGTTGATGACAGTTGGCTTATTCCATAAGCCACTTTGGGCTGGAAAAGGTGGCTTGGGTCTGGGCATTCCCCGTCGTCCTTCAACTGAAGCTATCAGTGCTGTTTCTTCTCCACAAACAAAAGCTCCAGCCCCAATACGAATTTCAACATCGAAGTCGAATCCACTGTTCATAATGTTTTTGCCAAGGAGTCCCAGCTCACGAGCTTGGTCAATTGCAATGGATAGGCGTTCAATTGCCAGCGGATACTCGGCACGCACATAAACATACCCTTGATTCGCACCAATGGAATACCCGGCAATTGCCATGGCTTCAAGAACTGAATGGGGATCGCCTTCTAAGATGCTCCGATCCATAAACGCTCCTGGATCACCTTCATCAGCATTGCAAATAATATACTTCGGAGTATCCTGGCTTTTTTTGGTCAATTCCCACTTTAATCCGGTTGGGAAGCCAGCTCCTCCTCGTCCGCGAAGCCCAGATTTTTTAACCATTTCGATAACTTCCTCGGGCTTCATCGACGATAAAACTTTTCCTAAAGCAAGATATCCATCTCGAGCAATGTATTCTTGGATATTCAGAGGGTTGATAAAACCACAATTCCGTAAGGCTATCTTAACCTGCTTTTGGAAAAAATCAATTTCTTCAATAAACTTCTTTCGCTCATCTTCGGGTCCTTGGAAAAGAAGCCGGTTGACCACTCTTCCTTTTAAAAGGTGTTCTTCGACAATTTCCTGAGCATCTTCGGGAACTAACTTTTGGTAAAAAACTCCTTCTGGATAGATGATCGCCAATGGACCCATATTACAAGGCCCAACACACCCGGTTTCTACTAACCGGACTTCATTTTCTAATCCATTTTTCTGAATTTCACGGATAAGTGCGTCTTTGACCAGCAATGCACCTGATGAAACACACGCTGCTCCAGCACATAGCAATATCTGGCTTCTTTCCATCTCAGCCATAATGTTTATCCTCCTATTAAGTTCTATCGTTCAGTATGTACGACCCATTCTCCAATGATTTGACCGTTTACCACATGGGAAGAAATGATTTGTCGCGCTTTGTCCGGTGATAAATCGCCATAATATACCTTCTCTCCGCCTTTTTCTACACTAATTAAAGGCTCCCTGTCACAGAGACCAATGCATCCGGCTTGGGTTATAATGACATTTTTTAGATTCCTTTTGGAAACTTCATCAAGAAGAGAAGACATCACTTGACGAGCACCGGCTGCTATACCACAAGTCCCCATACAAACGACGATCTTTATATCAGCAGTTCCTTCTCGAAGTAAGGTGTTTTTTTGAGCTTCCTCTTTTATTCTCTTTAAATCTTCAATACTGGTAATTTTCATCCCCCTACACTCCTTCCTGAATTTGGTTTTCATGATATTGTATCCACTCTTTAATTCCCTGAAGAACTGGAAAAATATCTTGTGGTCCTTGAAGACCTAACTCTTGAAATATTTTTTTGGTATTAAATGACCAGCGACAATTATCCTTGACATGTTCATACTCGATTTCAACTTCTGGATGAGAGGCAAAGAGCACCATAAGAGTTTCGGGGAGATCGCCGAGGGGTGGAAGATCGATGTGGCTCTTTTGAAAGGTAGCTTGAATCATTGTCCCTTCCCCAGGTTGGGAAACAATATCAAGTTTACCACCACACATCGAAGCCAGTTGTTCTAAAAGAGGAATACCCATGCCCACCTTCTTGTTTTGGCCTGTAAAAAAAGGATCTCTTACTCGAGCGAGGACCTCTTTATCCATACCTTTCCCGTTATCTTGAATAGTGAGAATGTATTGATTTGAGCAACTATTTTCAACAAGAGAAACACATATCTTGCTTGCATTAGCTCGTATGGAATTTTCCATAATGTCAAGGATATGCAAGGCTAACTCTTTCATTATTGATAGTTTTTAAGAATGTTGGTTATATGAGAGGGATTGACACGTTTATGGACATCGCTGTCGATACGAACTACAGGAGCCAAACCACAAGCCCCTGCACATCTCATGACTTCCAAAGAATAAAGTCCATCTTCAGTGACCTCTCCAACGTCTATAGAAAGTTCCTTTTGAAGTTGAGTAAGAATTTCCTGACCTCCCCGAACGTAACAAGCAGTTCCAAGACAAACCTGGATAACGTGCTTTCCCCGAGGTTTCATAGAGAAAAAATGATAAAACGTCACTACTCCATACACTTCACTCAAAGATATATCAAGCACTTTTGCTACTGTTCTTAAAACTGGGGG
>Ga0334884_1006482_pt1 | contig 10529 bp, 8 predicted proteins | sample GraSluR1_MG_7_FD_207215 | JGI IMG/M metagenome (GOLD analysis project Ga0334884, IMG submission 207215) | Sludge microbial communities from methane-producing bioreactor in Wageningen University, Netherlands - Granular Sludge_12_05 R1 | ecosystem: Engineered > Bioreactor > Anaerobic > Unclassified...
CAACAGTTAAACCTAAAAATATGGAATCATGCGCCCAATTTGAGATGGCCAACCTGGAAATGGCATATCCGGATTGTATTGACTTTTACTTTGGCAGTGTAGCCCCAGGAGGATATGCATGGATATTCCCTAAGGGAGATGATATGGCCAATGTAGGTCTTGGAATTTTAACCACCCAAACCGATAAAACTGCCTACGAACATCTTCTGGAATTTGTAAAAAACAATCCAGCAACGCGTAATGCTCAACCAGTGGAATTAAATGTTGGAGGCGACCCCGTGGGAGGTATGCTTAAAGATATTATCGCCGATAACGTTATGGTGGTTGGAGATGCAGCCAGCATGGTTAATCCATTAACTGGCGGCGGAATCATCAGCGGAATGACCGGTGGTATGATTGCAGGACAAGTAGCAGCAGATGCTATCAAAGACAAAGATTATTCTAAAAAGAGACTAACAGAATATAAAGATAAGGCTAAAACAGAGATAGGAGATTCATTCATCAAGTATCTCAAAGCCAAGGAATATCTTCTAAGTTTATCTGATGAAGAGTTAGACTCTATTGCAGATGCATTCCAGGATGCGGAACTTGATTCAATAAATACGAGTGAATTGATCAAACTATTAATTAAAGTATCTCCAAAGGCCCTTCTAAAATTAGGCAAGCTGTTTTAGATTCTGAATAAATCCTAAAACATAACCTTCTTTTTTTTATTATATTTTCATCTCCAGTAAGTTACAATAATCTCAAATACTTTTATCTGAAAAATTATACTCATTTTTTTAAATTTATTTTAGTATAACTATTTTTTGAGATGTGTTTTATTCTTGTTATTTCCTGTGAAATTCAGGTATAGGCCTACTCAAATTAGATATCAACCTGTAAATAGAATAAAAATTATACAAATTAAAAAAAATACCATCGCTACCTTGTGATATAAAATATCTGCAAGCTTAATCATTTTATCTTTCGCATAGAAATTTGATAGATAAAGTGGAATAGTTGATAGAAATGAAGGTAAAACTGCTATTACAAACTGGAATATATTCATTTCACCTACTGAAAATATGTATATTAATAAAATTGCGAATATTATGGAAATTATGGTGGTAATTACTTTTTTAGATTTATACATAAGATAAGTTCCCATACCGGCCAAATACATCAATAAATACACACTTAAAGGGACCAGAAATATATCTCCAAGTAAAACACAACAGGATGCGATTCTAAGAATAGTATTAGTAGCAGTACTGGTTAAAGGAGCTAAAAATGTATCTTTAAGTCTGATGGGGGGTACAGTATATACAAACTGGTTTAAAACCATTAATCCTAATATTATACTGAAAAGAGGGGTTAAAGTTGTCAGTGAAATTATAAAAACTGATGATAATATAACTACAATAAATGTAATTATCCATTTTTTGTCGATTTTATTCTGGATAAATGCTCTTGATCTTTTTATCTTATCTTTTCGATCAACTTCCAGGTCAGTTAAATCATTTAAAGCATATAATGCTCCCCATAAAACACAAACCAGTAATAACCCTTCCAATATCTCAAATGGATTTTTGATAATCATATCTGAAAAATAAGCATAAGTTAGGGCGAGTAGATACATATTAATATTTTTAGCAGCCCAACTAAGTCTTGTGGATTTTATAAGAGTTTTAATCATTTTAATACCTATAAATAAATAATGTGAATTTTTTTAAGTTTTTAAAGTATTTAACCATTTTTTAGATTATAATCTTTTTCTATATGGGATAATATGTATCGTGGTTTTAATCCATATTTCTTGATATATTTTGTTATTTCTCTTTCATCTAGAGTGGGGTAATGCGCTTTAACTATTTTAATTATTTCTTCATCTGTATATGCTATGGTTACCACATCAAAAAATAAATTCAACATTTTTTTAAATATTAGAGAGATTACTCCCAGATCCGAGAATAAATCATATTTTTCGCCACGGATATAAATTCTCCAGGCAGTTTGAAATACTATGTTGATATTTTTAAATTTCTCCCGCTGAGAGAAGTACTCCTTAATACATAGCCAGTAAAAATAAAATGATCTAAAACCTTTTGAATCAGTCCATCTACTAAAACCCACCATTTTATCATTATTTAAATGGGTGTCATGAAATTTATCCGCAAATAAAATAGCATCATACTGGGATAATTTTTGAAATAGTTCATCAGAGGATTTCACACCTAAATCTTTTTTAAGTTCATGAATAACTTTGTTGAAAACAATTAGGGGGCTTGCATTTTCATCTTTTAATATAAATTTAGGTTCATAATATTTTAAATCTAGATCATAGATAGCAAAATAAATATTAGTAGATTTACCAGTACCAGGGGCCCCAATAATATGGATAATCTTTCCTCTACTTGTTTTTAATGTATTAAATAATTCGTAAATTTTTTTATAGGATTTTGATTTAATAAAAATAGCATTATCCAAGATAGAACTCACCTTATGTTTTACTTGGATCTTTGCTGAGTTAACTTCATTATTTACCATCATTAATTAATAAACTTTATTTAATTATATAATTTACTTATTATTATAAAAAAATCGTTCTAAAAATAATTATTAGGATTAAGGAGGGACTAGTTCCCATTATTTATCGTAAAAAAATATTTAATAGTATAATAGCATATAACATTAGATAATTAACTATGAATATAAATAATTAGTAATTGATAATTTTATTGTAAAATTCATTATTAAACAGGAGTTATAATTTTGAAAATAAAGGGTGAGGAAATTAAATGTTAGGATTTCAAGCATGGGTTATTATAGCTGCATTTTCATTTATTGGTGAAATGTTAACTGCAGGATTCTTTTTGTTATGGTTTGGTATAGGTGCATGTATGGCAGCAGTACTAAGTTACATGGGATTTTCAGAGGTCATCCAGATATTGGCATTTATAATAATATCATTAATTCTACTTGCAGTTTCAAGGCCATTAGCTTCCAGAATCACTAAAGAACCAACAAAAAAAGCAGCATCAGATAGATTAATCGGGAAAAAAGGATTGGTAATTGAAGACGTATTGCCTGAAACCGGAGGTCTAGTTAAAATTGATGGAGATACATGGAGAGCAATTTCAAATCAGAAAATAGAGAAAGATAAACCGGTTGTAGTTGAATGTATTGAAAGTGTGAAATTAGTGGTTAAACAAGTGGAAGATGAGGTTAACCATTAAAAATTATGTAAGATTTTTTTTGGAATAAGAATAATTATCTTAGAATATGAGAATAAATTGAATAATAGGAGGATTTAATATGGATTTAATAACATTGGGAATTATTTTACTGGTGCTTTTTGTACTTGCATTTAAGGCATTAAATATTTTAAGACCATATCAAAAGGGAGTTGTTGAAAGACTAGGAAAATATCAAAGAACCGTTGAAAGTGGTTTAGTAGTTATAATACCCTTCATTGAAACCATTAGGAAGGTGGACTTAAGGGAACAGGTAGTGGATGTTCCTCCACAAGATGTGATAACCAAGGATAACACAGGAGTGGTTGTTGATGGTGTCATCTTTTATGAAGTTGTTGATCCATTCAATGCAGTATACAATGTGGTTAACTTTTACCAAGCCATAACTAAACTGGCACAGACTAATTTAAGGAATATAATAGGGGATCTGGAACTTGACCAGACACTTACTTCCAGAGAAATGATTAACACCCAATTAAGAGAAGTTTTAGATGAGGCTACTGATAAATGGGGTACCAGGGTTGTCCGTGTGGAAATTCAAAGGATTGAACCTCCTAAAGATATAGTAGATGCCATGTCCCAACAGATGAAAGCTGAAAGAATGAAAAGAGCAGCTATTCTTGAAGCTGAAGGTTACAAACAGTCCAAAATTAAAAAAGCTGAGGGTGATAAACAATCTGTGATTTTGGATGCTGAGGGTCGAGCCGAGTCTATAAAGAAGGTAGCTGATGCAAATAAGTACCAGGAAATAACCATTGCTGCTGGTGAAGCACAGGCAATACTAAGTGTTTTTAAGGCTATACATGAAGGAGATCCTACCAATGACCTACTGGCGTTAAAATACATGGAAACTCTTCAAAAAGTAGCTGATGGTAAGGCCACTAAAATATTCTTACCTCTGGAAACATCAGGTGTTTTAGGTTCAATAGCCGGGATAGCTGAGTTATTCAAGGATAAAAAGGAAATTAAAGATTTAAATATAGGGGAAGTTAAAAAATAATTTTTCTCTATTTTTTAGATAATTTATTTATGTTGTAGTTTTAAGTTGTATTGGTGATAATTTGGGCAAAGTGTACAATTTTCTTGATATTCATAGAGATAAATTAGTATTAATTGTTCTCTTGATTATTGCAACAGTTATTTGTTATTATAGATTTTTAATACAAATAGATAGAGGTCCAGGATATGATACTTATTCTTTCTTGTTAAATGGATTATTCTTTGCTGGAAAGGTGAATTATTATGAAGTTGGAAGACCACCTTTTTTACCATTTTTATATTCATTACTTTTTAGAATGGGTTACACAAATGAACTTGTTGCATATATTGCTGATTGTATATTTTTTGTTTTGGGTATTATTGGTTTTTATTTATTATTAAGGTTAAGATTTCCATCTAAATATAGTTTTATTGGTTCTTTAATTTTAATCTCATTTCCCCAAATTATAATGAATTTAGGATTTGGTATTTCTGATTTACCCTCTGTTTTTTTATCAATATGGACAATATATTTCTTGATATTGGCGGTAGAAAAGGATAGTCGTTTTTTTTATTTAGTTTTTCCTTTTTTAGCAATTACATTTATGACTAGATTTACAGGAGCTGTTTTAGTATTTCCTGTAATATTGTACTTTTTTTTAAGAGGGAAGCTTTCTTATTTAAAAGATATTTTTTTAGGAATACTTATTTCTATTATAACAGTTTTTTTACCATATTCCATTTTTTTATGGTATTTTGTTGGCGATCCTTTAGCATATTTAGGTCCTTATACTGTAGCCACTGCAAGTCCTGAAACAGGTGCTGCAGGAGTAGCTTCTGCTCCTACGGCTTCTTCTTATTTTTATATTGAAAGTTTACCTAATTTTTTAGCGTCAACACCTTTTAAAGCTTTTCTTTTGTCTTTATTGATAATTGGTTTGATTTCCATTGTTCTATCATTAAAAAGAAATGTTATAATATCCAAATCTAAATCAGGATACAAAATAATTAAGAAAAAAATAAATATTTTGGCAAAAATTGGGTTAATTTTATGGTCTATACTGCTGTTATATTTGCCTTTCTATTCTTCAATTTCTTTTATTCCAGCAAGTATTTTGATTTTAATTAGTTTTATTTTTATTTATCCTTATTTCTTTAATATTAAAGGTAAGAGAAATACTAGTATAGATATACTTTTCGTCGTTTGGTTTTTAATTTATTTAACTGTCCATAGTCATATGTATGCAAAAGTTGAACGGTATTTTGTTGTAATGGCTCCTCCTATAAGCTATTTTATAATCCTTGGCTTATCTAAAATGGAATTATTAAAAAAGATATCGGATAAAAATAGAGTGAAAAAGGTAGCTACATTTTTTATAGCCATTATCCTGATTTTTTCTACACTAGCGACATTTAGTTCCATATCTACTTCATATCAGCAAGTAGTTGATTTAGGATATTGGGGAATCCCAGATGATCTTAAAGAAGCTTCAGAATGGTTTAATAAATATGAAAAAAGGGAGAATCTAACAATATTTTCAGATTATGGAGTATCCATTGGATGGTATACTCAAAGAAATATATTATTAATGCCAGAATATACAAAGGAAGAAGCATTTCAACATCATCTTGACAAATATAAGGCTGATTATTTTATAGCTATTCACTTTGGAAAAGGTCAATTTAATAAAACTTATGATCATGTAGCCCAATTTGGTACTGTAAATATTTTTAAACGAAAAAATAATGCCACTCAAGATAAAAACAGAGTGAACGTGCTCCTTATTGGAAAAGATATTAATAATTATATTGAAAATGTATTGGATTATCAAAAATATTATGTAATATCTAAAAAAAATTATCTTCATCCCGATTATATGTTCGATACCTCCTATACATATATAGATGATTATAGTTTAGAAGAATTAAAAAAATATCCTATAATACTTTTATATAATTTTAGATGGCATGATGATAAAAAAGCAGAAAATTTGTTAAAAGAGTATGTTAAATCGGGCGGGACTGTGATTATAGATGCTTCGAGAAATTCTGTAAGTTTTTCTTATAATTTAGATGATAGAATATTTTTGGACACTTTAATTATTAGAAAAAGTGTTAGAGAATATCCTGATATTAAAATTATTAACAATACCTACTTTAATGAATCAAATCCCATATTTTCAAAATTTTTAACTGAAACTGGTCAGGAATGGCAAGGAACTACATATAAAAGCTTACCATTCACAGCTAATAAAATAAACAGCATGGTTACAGTAGATGGGAATACATTAGTTGGTATTCAAAAAATAGGAAAAGGAAAAATCATTTGGGTTGGATATAACTTATTTTTCCATGCTTTTTATTACAATAACACTATTGAAAAAGAGATGGTAAAAGATATATTTTCTCTATATACTAAGAATTGATCTTCAAAGGAAAGTTAATTTATGAATTTAAAAGTTATTCTTGCCAAAAGAGACAAATTAATCAAACTTACCATATCTCTTTTAATATTAATCTTTTTATTCAATTTTATTGACTTTAAACTATTTTTTGATAGTATTAAAAATGTAAATCAGTTATTCCTTTTGGCCCTTCTGTTTGTGCCATTGAATATTTTGCTTCGAGCTTACAGATGGAAGATAATTCTAAATCATTACATCAAAATTGTATCTATTAAAGATTCATTTGTACTTAATCTTGTAGGTATTGCTTTAAATATATTTTTACCTGCTAGTTTTGGTGATGTCGCAAAATCTTACTATGGTTACAAATGGCATGGATATAAAGAAGAAATGTTGTCATCCAGCATATTAGATAAATTTTTGGCTCTTTTTTCAGTCTTTATTATTGGTAGTTTAACATCGTTTTTAATAGGATTATATGTATATTCTACATTATCTATAATTTTATCTGTGTTAATGGGAATTACAATATTCTATCCAAAAATAGTTCCCTGGAGCATATTAAATAAGATAACATCTTATTTTATTAAACAGGAGCTAAATGAAAAGAAATTGAAGTTTGCGTTTAATGTTTCAAATAAAATCAAAATCTATTCCTTGTCTATATCGTTGTTGGCATGGTTATTGTTATATTTACAATTTTATTTAATATGTTTATCTTTTTCTATTGAAATTAGTTTTATTTACATCCTAGCAGTATCACCATTAATGAATATAGCTCTATTGTTTCCTTTTACAATTAATGGATTGGGAACGGGGGAAGCTATGGTAACATACCTTTTTAGTATTATTAACATATCCCCTACATTGGCTGTATTGGTTTCTTTAGTTTCACAGATAGTAAATGCCATAATACCAGGAATTTTTGGATTTTTCTTTATTTTAAGGAAATGATTTTTATCTGGTTTCTCATATATTCCATTGGAGTTGAAAAAAATTGAAAGTTTGTATTGTTCCATCTATGTTCCCGAAATATCTAGGGGATTATTATGGTTCCTTTGTTTTTGAAGAAGTTGTTAAACTAGTAGAAAATGAAAATGAAATTCATGTTATTACTCAACACAATTCTGGAATTCCTTATGAAGAATTTATGGAAGGAATTCATGTTCATAGGTTCAAATGGTTAAAACCTAAAAAATTTAAAGCTCTTGTACATTTTACTGGATTTATTGACTATTTAAGATTAATTACATACTTATTTTCTTTATTTTTCTCTTTGATGATTTTGATGAAAAGATATGATTTTGATGTTATTCATGCTCATTCAGTTATTCCAACAGGATTTATCGCATCAATTGTATCTAAACTATTTAATAAACCTTTAATAATAACAGTACATGGAATGGATATTAATAATTTCTTAGGGAATTTTCTCATGTTAAAGTTAATAGTCTTTTCTTTGAATTTATCTAATAATATCATTACAGTAAGTAAAGACCTATATGAAAAAATAATACAGTTGGGTGTAGATAAGGATAAAATAATAATTTTAAGAAATGCAATTGATATAAAAAGATTTAAACCAAAAAAGAATAAACAAATCAGGAAAAAATTCAAAATTGATCCTGAAGATAAATTAATTTTATTTGTTGGGTATTTAGACAAATTTAAAGGTATTTTTGAGGTTGTTGAATCATTTAATATATTAAAATCTAAATATAAAAATTTAAAATTAATGTTTGTAGGTAAAGGACCAAAAAAGATGGAAATACAAAAAATTGTTTCAAAAAATAAAATGGAAGATGATGTTATTTTCACTGGGCAAGTTAAGCCTAAAAAAATTCAAGATTATTATCAGGCTGCTGATTTTTTCGTTTTACCATCCTATTCTGAGGGAGGAGGTCCTCCATTAGTTGTCTTAGAAGCTATGGGATGCGGAATTCCTGTAGTAGTTAGTGATGTTGGTGGCATTCCTGAAGTATTGGAAGATGGAAAAAATTGTTTTTTAGTGCCTCCTCAAAACATTGAAATATTAACCGAGAAATTGGGAAAACTTATTGAGGATGAAGAATTATCCAAAAAATTTTCAATTAAATCGGTTGAATTAGTTCGTAATTATTTTGATATTAACAAAAAAATTATAAAATTGCTTAAAATTTATGGAGAAACATCCTAATTTTCATTTTTTTATTAAATATCTTTTTAATAATTTGTTCTCTTTTTGAATAATATAAAGTTCCCTTTTCAAATTACTTATTTGGGTTGCCACAAATCCGAAAATTAATATTTGAATACCTGAAATTATCATTAAGACCATAAACAACATTAATGGTCTGTTAGGATCAAGAGAACCGTTTAAATATTGGTTAAATAAGTAAATTGCACTTATAATCCCTATAATTAGCATGAAAAACCCAATAAATCCAAATAATATCATTGGTTTTTCATAGAATGAAAATAATAAATGGGAAATGGTGGTTGCTCTAAATTTTAGCTTTGACTCCCCCAATTTTCTCCCCTTTAAAACAGCAGGTATTTCCTTAAATTTATACCTTGTAGCACTGGCTTTGGATAGGATTTCAAGGTTAATGGCTGTACCACTTGATTCTAAATCAAGAGAATCAAGAACATCTTTTCTATATGCTCTTAAGATTCCAGTGACAGTACTTAAATTTTCATCCATGGAAAATCCTACGAATTTGTTTGCCATTTTACTTATAAAAAGTCTAAAAAATGGCACTTCTTCAACTGTTCCTCCAGCCATGTAAGGAGAACCAACCACTATGTCTATTGTTTCATCCTTTTCAAGCTCTTTTACCAGTAAGGGAATATGATTGGGAGAATAACTAAGATCAGCATCTATTGTTACAATTATATCGTATTTAGCTTTTTCAAAACCAGTCCTTAACGCATAACCCATTCCCAAGTTAGTTTGATGTTTTAGTACTTTTACATGTTGATTATTAGATGAAAATTTCTCTGCCAGTTCATAAGTCTGGTCTTTACTACCATCATCTACAACCAAAATTTCATAATCATCATAATTTTGTAGAACTGCTGCAATTTCAGCCAGAGTTTTTGTAACATTTTCCTCCTCATTATACATGGGAATGATTATTGATAGTTTCATGGTACTAATTGAGAAAGAATTATAAATATACTTTGCTAATCTTTGTATAATGAAAATATTAACCATACTTGGAACTAGACCCGAAATTATTAAATTATCTCCACTAATCCCATTGTTGGATAAAGAATTTGAACACACAATAGTCCATACTGGACAACATTACTCTTATCAGATGGATAAAATATTTTTTGAGGAATTGGAGTTAAGGGACTGTGAATATATTCTAAATGTAGGTTCTAGTACTCATGCCAAACAAACAGCAAATATGATGGTTAAAATAGAAAAAGTTCTGATAAAAGAAAAACCGGATATTATTGTTGTTCAAGGTGATACTAACTCAACACTTGCTGGTGCCCTTACTGCATCAAAAATGAACATTCCTGTAGTTCACGTTGAAGCGGGGTGCAGGTCATTTGATAAAAGCATGCCCGAGGAGATAAATCGTATAATAACTGATCATTGTTCTGATCTTTTGTTTGCACCTGATAATCAAGCTTTTAAAAATCTAATTAATGAAGGTATTAATGAAAATCAAATTTATATAGTGGGAAACACTTCGATTGATGCTTGCATACGTATCATGGAAATATCTAGTTATGATATATTAAAGAAATTAAATTTAGAGAAAAATGAATTTGCTTTACTAACCATTCATCGCCAGGAAAATACCGAACATGAAAAATTAAAGGATATTTTAAAGGCTATAAACGAAATTTCAGAAAAAATGAAAATTGTATTTCCAATTCATCACAGAACAAAGAAAGTGATTGATAATTATAA
>Ga0334884_1006486_pt1 | contig 10522 bp, 7 predicted proteins | sample GraSluR1_MG_7_FD_207215 | JGI IMG/M metagenome (GOLD analysis project Ga0334884, IMG submission 207215) | Sludge microbial communities from methane-producing bioreactor in Wageningen University, Netherlands - Granular Sludge_12_05 R1 | ecosystem: Engineered > Bioreactor > Anaerobic > Unclassified...
ACAAGCGATGCCTGGACGACGGGCTGCTGATCGGGAGCGGGATGATTGAGGGCGGCATCCGCTTCATTGGCAAGGACCGCCTGCATCGAACCGGGATGCGCTGGAGTGAGGCCGGCGCCGAAGGGATCCTGGCACTTCGATGTCTTGAATCCAGTGGCAGGTGGGAACGCTTCTGCGAGAGCCGTGAGCAGGCCAGGGCCGCCAGGTATCAAGCCTTCCGCTGGGCGACCGCTCGTGCCGCCTGATTACCGACGATCCTGGCCAAGACCCTGAAGCCCCACGACCGCGTGGCCACGCCCCTTCCCCCCCTCACCCGATCGCTGTCCCACCCTCGTCTGGCCTCCCGTTGCCAGCGATGGATCGTGCAACGAGCGACCCCGAGTTCCTTGCCTGCCCGAGTGGCGCCGACTTCCTCTGCGCGATGAAGGGCCTGCGTCCGCTCGTCAGGGGTGAATTGCCGTATCTGCCGGGTCATGGACCATCCTCCCTGGAGGCCCGCAGCGCCGGGAAGGTCGCCATCCGGGCGAAGGTGGGCTCAGGTCCCGCCATCCCCACTCCCCTGCCGGCGCCAGCCTCCCAGCATCCGGCCGGCCTCGTCGAGCCCCCGGGAGGCGTGTTCATACCCACGATGGTCCAGGTACCTGCGGGAATGGGCCAGCCGCAAGAGGACCCGCAGCCGGGCCAGGCGGCCGTCCGCCCGGCGCAGGGCCTCCGCCCGCTCGCGGCCGGCGGTGTAGCGGGCCTCCACCAGGTCCTCCAGGATGTCCAGGGCCAGGTTCTCGATGCGCGCCGAGAAGGTGAAGCGCACAGCCTTCGGAAAGCGGGCGGTCCGGTCCAGGAGATCACCCAGCAGGTTCTCCCAGAAGACGAAGAGGACCGGCGGCTCAACCACCCGCCGGGCCCTCAGGCGAAACCCCATCGAGGCCGCTCAGGAACGCCAGCAGTTCATCTCCGAAGCCATCCAACCGGGACTCGCCGAGACCGGGTATCTGGGCGAGTTGGGCCCGATTCGTGGGAACCCGCCGCACGATGTCGCCGGCCTGGCGGTTGGTGAACAGCGCGTAGGGCGGGCGCCCCACGCGACGCGCGTACTGGTTGCGCCAGGAGCGCAGGGCCTCGTAGCGATGACGCTCCTCCCCGGTGAACTCGGGAACCGGATCCACCTGTCGGAGGGGGGCATGAGCGGAATCCCTGTGAGAGGGACGGGCCCGCTCAGCGCCCTCCCGCCAGGTGACCACCAGGACCAGCACCGGGGTCTTCTCGTGCACGAAGAAGTGCTGCGAGACGTCCAGGGCCGTGCGGCCCTCCAGGAACTCCTGGACCTCCGCATCGTCGAAGCCGCCCTCCTGCCTCCAGGGCAGGGTGAACACCCGAACCTTCATCGACAATCCTCCCTTGCCGGGCTTCCGGGGGTGCCCCCGGAGCAAGGGGGTTCCCCCCTTGCATCCCCCAATTACCCACTGGCGAACGCGCAGCCGACCGGACCGGGGTCCGGCTTCGCACGGCCCCGGTGCGGCCGGCTGCGCTTGAAACGATCAAGGGTCCAACGATTCAAGAGCCAATGGTCCGGCCCGCTGCCTGCGGCAGCGACCTGGCAAGGCGGAAGCCCAGAAAGTCGTAGCGGTAGTCGGGGTCAATGATGATGCGGCGCGCCGCCCGCGCGTACTGCGCACCGTAGTCCCACGACCCGCCGCGGTGCACCCGGCGCGAGCCCGAATCGGGACCCACCGGGTCCACCACCCTGCCACCGGGATAGGTCCCATACCAATCCCAACACCACTCCCACACGTTCCCCAACATATCGCACAGCCCCCAGGCGTTCGGGGCCTTCTGGCGAACGGGATGGGTCTGGCCCCCAGCGTTTCCGGAATGCCAGGCGATGGCGTCGAGGTTGCCGTAACGCGCCCCGGTGGTGCCGGCCCGGCAGGCGTACTCCCACTCGGCCTCGGTGGGCAGGCGCCAGCCGGGGCAATCCAGCCCCTTCCAGCGCACATCGGTGCCCCGAATGAGATAGGCCTCCTCCAGGCCCTCGCCCCGGGAAAGGGTGTTGCAGAAGGCCACGGCCTCGAACCAGGACACCTTCTCCACCGGAAGGTCGCCTCCCTGGAATCGCGACGGGCTCGTCCCCATCACGGCCTGGTATTCCTTCTGGGTCACCGGCGCCGTGCCCATCAGGAACGGGCGGGTGAGGACCACCTCGTGCTGATCCTCAACGGACGACCTCCCCTGCTCGCCGGAAGGTGAGCCCATCAGGAAACGGCCCGGCTGAATATGCACGAAGGTCACGGCCGGGGCGTCGCGCACCTCTTCACCGAAACCGTTCACCAGGGTATAAACCTCCACGGTGCGGCGGACCTGCCGCGCGGCCGGGGGCGCCGGCGTCCCCTCGAAGGCGGCCTTCAGCGTCGCGAAGAACCCCTTCGGAGGAGGAGGCGAGGGCGCCGGTGCCTCCTCCACCACCTCCACCCGCTGGGGAGGCCCTCCGGAACGGCGCTCCAGATGCACCGTCCGGCGCAGCCGCTCCACCGTCTGCTGGCAGGCGGCGCAGTCGGCCTCCAGGCCAGCCGAGCGGTAGCGCAACAGCTCGACCAGCCCCTGCCCGTCCTGCCCCGCGGCCAATCGCTGCAGGCGCACCAGCTCGGGAAGGCTGGCCAGTTCCCGGCTGCGCGACGCCAGCGGCTCGAAGGCCTGGAAGGCCTGTGCGGCCCGCCTCTCCACGTCCCGCACGGCCTCCTCCCGCATGGTGCGCAGGAAGCCGTCCAAGTCGGCCTGGTGGCGCTGATGACCCGGGTCCTCGGCGGCCCGCACGGCGAAAAGCGCGTCCTGCTCGATGGCGCTGCGCAAGGCCGGCAAGGCCTCCTGCGGGCGATCCAAAAGCATCCGGGCGCGAGCCACCTGGAAGGCCGCCTCGGTCAGCGCCTTGTCCAGGCTCCAGGCGGACTCGGCGTGGGCCAGCATGTCCTGGAGCTTCGCCGGGTCGTCGGCAGACTGGACATAGGCCGCTACGCTGGCCATCAGCAGGGCCCGGGCCGCCTCGCCCGGCGCATCCTTCCGGGAGTACTTCGCGGCCAGAGCGAAGCACTGCTCGGCGGCCGAGGGGTCCAGCCCCTGCCAATCGTGGCGCGCCGGCGCCCCCAGAAGCAGTTCCCCCTTCAACCAGTGGAAGTGCCAGTCCAGCTTGTAGCCCTTGGAGTGGGAATCCCCCTCGATGGCCGCGGTGACGTACTCGTGGGCCTCGTCCCACAGGCCCCGCTCCATGGAGTGCACCGCATAGCGGAAGTTCTCCATGGCCTTCTTCTGCTCTTCGTACTCCACCAGGTCGACCAGGCGCTTCAATTCCTGGTGGATCGCGTCGGACTTGCGCAGCATCCCGGCGAAGCCGTCCTCCAACGCCCCGGCCACGTGGTCCAGGCCCGACTCGATACCGGCTTGCAGGGCCGAAAGGTCCGAGCTCAAGGCGGAGGACAGGCTGTCCATGGAGCCCAGGATGTCCCGGGTCTGGTCGGCGATCCCCGAGGTGATCTCGCGGGAGAGGCGGTCGCCCATCTCCTGCATCCCGCGGGCGCTCTCCCGGCCCGCCCGCCGCATCCCACCCAACTGCTCGTCCAGGATGGCCCGATTGTGCAGGTAGCCGTCCCAGCTTTCGACCCCCGGTCTCCAGGCGTAACTCACGGCGCTTCCTCCCTCTCGCCCGGCCGATCCGTCGCGTGCGGCCGGGCCCTTCGTGGCGCGGGAAATTCAACGGAATCGCCAGGACGCCTCCCGAGCGTCCCCAGCCGGCAAGCGGTCGGCTGACACTGAGCCCCCCCCGAAGCCCTCAGTCCCCCGCCCCAACCAACAGCCCGTACTGCAAGGCCACCCGCAGCACCTCCCCCACGCTCCAGGCCTGAAAACGTAGGCGGCGTCAGGAAGTCGATACCCCCTCCCGACAAGGCCTTTCCAGGCCCGGACTGGGGCCTCTGGGGCGAGTCGCGGCCATCCTCCGAAGAGGGCGGCAGATGCTCCGAGACATCAAAGGGAAGGCCCAGACATGGCGAGCAGGGCAAGCCCGGCCCTGTCCGGCTGTCAAATCGATGCCCTGAACCTGAATCCGCCACCTACCGTGGCATTCGGCCGCCGATGCTTGGAGGCCCACCCACACCAGATGTGGGTGGGAGGGCCCGTCTGCGTCGTCAGGCGCACCTCTGCGGTGCTCACGTAGTTTCCAACTGCGCTCCGCTCCTCGACGCACGCCTTCCTTGCATCCAGACCCGCCTCGACGCCCTCGGTTCTCACGCCAGGCGGCGGATTCAGGTTTGCGGGTGCGGTAGCGCACTTCGGCAGTGGCCTCGTCGTAGCTCAGGCGCTCGAGGGCTACCGGCGCCCTCGTCAGGTAGCGCAGCACCGTGCGAAGCCGGTCGCGGTCGTCCTCCGGGATGGCGCTCTCTACATGGACCCGGAAACCGCCGCGCTCCGGCCTCCTGCGGAGAGGCTGGCCGGAACGGGTCCACCCGGCCCGGCAGGGGCGACTCGCACTCCCTCCATCAACGTACGCCATACGCCGTGGCGTGGCACGTCAACGCACCCGCCGGCGAAGTCGTAATCCTGCAACCTTCTCAGGAATCTCCTGCGAAACATGACGGAGAGCAGGCTGGCGGGGGTGGATCGCGTCGGCCCTCAGGCCCCGCCTCCGGCGGCCTCCACCAGCACCCGACTGCGACCGCTGCCCTGGGGCTCGACCCGGACCCGGGCTCCCAGGCGCTCGGCCAGGCCCGAGACGTGCGAGATGATGCCGACCTGGCGCCCTCCGGCCTGCAGGGACTCCAGGCAGGACAGGGCCACCTCCAGGGTCTCGGCGTCCAGACTGCCGAAGCCTTCGTCGATGAAGAGCGAGTCGATGCGGGCCCTCTCGGCGGCCATGGCCGACAGGCCCAGGGCCAGGGCCAGCGAGACCAGGAAGCTCTCGCCTCCGGAGAGGCTCTGGACGCTGCGCACCGCGTCGCCCATGTCCAGGTCCACCACCTGGATCGCCAGGTGTTCCTCGGCCACCCGGCTGGAGGCCTCGCGGGGCGCAGGCACCCGCTCCAGGCGATAGCGGGGCGCCAGGTCCACCAGGTTGGCGTTGGCCTCGGCCAGCAGGGCCTCCAGGGTCAGGCTCTGGGCGAAGACCCGGAAGCGCTTGCCGTCGGCCGAGCCGATCACCTCGCGCAGGCCCTCCCAGACGCGCCAGCGCTCCCTGCGCTCCTCCAGCCTCCGGGTCACGGCCTCGCTCTGGCGCCGGTTGGCGGCATCCTGCTCCAGGGCGCTCTGGGCCCGGGCCAGCTTGAGCTGGGCCTCGGACTGGGCCTGCCGGGCCGCCTGGAGGCCCTGCTCGGACTCCGAGGCCGCGCGTGCGGGCCGCCCCTGCGACTCGTGATGCTCCAGGGCGCGGGTGCGCTCCTGGAGGACGGTCCCGAGATCCCGCCGGCGGGACTCGATCCCATCCAGTTGCACACGCACCTTCTCCGCCCAGTCGGCTCCCCGCTCCAGGCGCCGGCGCAGCTCGCCCTCCTCCAGGCCCGCCTGGGCCAGGGCCCCGTCCAGGGCTGCCTGGGTTCCCCGGGCCAGGACCTCGCGTCGGGAGGCCTCCTCCCGACAGGCCTGCAGGTGCCCGTCGGCCTGGGCCAGCAGGGCGGCGGCCTCGGAGTCGCCTCGGCGGGCCTCTTCGCAGGCCCGTGCGGCGGCTTCCAAGGCCTCTCGCAGACGCTGCTCGACCCGGTCGACGGATTCTCCGGCCAGGAACCGGGCCCGCTCGCCTTCCAGGTGGGCCTTCTCCTCCAGGAGGAGGCGCAGGGACTCCTCCTTCTCGGTGAGGGCCCGGGTCTCGGCCTCCATGCGGGCCTGGAGCGCCGCGAGCTCGGGCGCGAGTCGGGTCAACTCCTGCCCGGCCGCCTCGCGCTCCTCCAGGAACCGGTTCCACTCCGAGACCCTCTGCTGGCAGCGGTCGGCAAAAGCCTGGGGATGACGGCGCAGCGAGTCCTCCCAGCCGGGAACCCCGGCGAAGGGCACGCGGAGTTCCTTGAGCGCCGCCTCCCTCCCCCGGGCGGCCTCGTCCTGACGGCGGGCCGAGGCCTGGGTCAGCTCAATGGCCTCGCGGGCCGCCTTCTCAGCCGCCTGGACCCGGTCTGAGGCCTCCTCGAGTCCCTTCTGCCGCGTCTCCACCGCTGCGGCGGCCTCCTGGGCGGCCTGATCCAGACGAAGCGCCTCCTGCTCGAGCCGGCGCACCGCCTCGCGCTGTTCCTCGAGCTCGGCCATGGGGCCCGAAAGACAGCCGGGAGCCAGAGGCGGCAGGTCGGGGTCGGCCTCTGCGGCCTGGGCCCAGGCCGCCTCCTGGATCGCGGCCTCGCGCCCGAATTGCTCGGCCTGGCGCAGGTGGTCGGCGGCCGCGCGTTGCAGCATTTCGCGGCGCGTGTGGGCCCGGGCCAGGGCCGCGGCCAACTCCTGGACCTGTCGTTCCAGGTCGGTGACCCGCTCCTGCTGGACACGAAGCGCTCCCGAAGTCGGAGCCTGCTCGTCCGCGAAGGGGTGCGCGGTGGCCCCGCACAGGGGGCAGGGCTCGCCCGGTCGCAGGGTGGCGCGTCGATCCTGAAGGTCCAGGCTGGCATGCAGCCCCTCCAGGGCCCGCCGGGCCTCCTCCAGACGGGCCTGGAGCGTGGTCAGTTCGGCCTGGCGATTGGCCTCGCGCTCGGCCTGGGCGGCTTCGGCCAGGCGGGTCTGGGCCTCGGCCCGGGCCTGGGCCTCCGCCTGCCGGGCCCGCCCGGCCTCCTCGGCGATCCGGGCCAGCTCGCGCAGGCGCTCCAGGCGCCGTTCGAGCTCCTCGCGCCGGCGGGTCAGCTCCTCGGGAGCCAGGGCCCGGCGGCTGGCCGCGACCTTTCCGGAAGCCTCTCGGGCCTCGCGCAGGGCCTCGGAGGCCTGCACGCGCGCCTTCTCGGCCTCACCGAGCGCGGCCTGGGCCCGCTCGGCGTCCTCGGCGAGAATGGGACGCCTGGACTCCTCGAAGGCCCAGACCTCCTCCGCCTCGCGGAAGCACTGGACCGCGTACTTCCAGCGATCCCACTGGCGGACCAGCTCGGCGAGGTTCTCCTTCTCCTTGAGCCACTCCAGGGCCCGCTCCTGGCGGGAGCGCGCCGTCGCCGCCTCCTTCTCCAGCGCGACCTGGCGCTGCAGCCCGGCCGCCTGGGACTCGCGGGCTCCCAGGACCTGGGCGCGGAGCGGCTCCAGGCGCGAGGCCAGATCGCCCAGGCGCAGGTCCAACTGGCGTGCCTTCTGGAGCTCGGGCTCGAGGCGGGCGCGCTCCTCCTCGGCACGCGTCCGGGCCTGCTCCCGGGCGGCCAGCGCGGATCTGGCCTGCAGGCAGGCCTGGTCTCGCGAGGTCCGGGTCTGCTCGGCCGCGCGCAGGGCCTCCAGAGCCTGCGTCTGCCCCTCCAGCGCCTGGTCCGACTCGCGCAGCACGCCCTTCAGCGGCTCCACCGCCTGCAACCCGGCCAGCTCCTGGCGCAGGGGAGCGGCCGCCTCCCAGGCCTCCTGGGCCTGGCCTGCCTCCCGGGCGGCCTGCTCCCGAGCCTCGAGGAGTTCAGCCAGCCGGCGGTGCCACCCGAGATCGGCTTCGGCCTGGCGCAGCGAGTCGCTGGCCGCCTGGAGTTCGGCCTGGCCGCTGGCCAGCCCGGCCTGCAGCGCCGCGAGCTCCTCCTCCCCCAGCAGGCGCACCGCGCCGAGTTCGGCCTCCAGGCGGGCCAGCTCGGCCTTCTCCTGGGCCGAGCGCTCGTGGGCGGCCCGGGAGAGGCGCGAGTAGAGGTCGGTGCCGGTCATCTTCTCGAGCAGCTCGGCCCGCTCGTCCCCGGAGGCCTTCAGGAAGGCGGCGAAGTCCCCCTGGGCCAGAAGAACCGAGCGGCGGAACTGGGGGAAGGTCAGACCCAGGCGCCGGGAGATCTCGGCCAAGGTCTCGGTGCGCCGATGGTCCCCCAGGGGCTCTTCGGAGGGCAGGGCCACCAGGGTCACCACCGGATCCTGGATCTTCCCGGCGGCCTTGCCGTAGGCCCGGCGCACCTCCCAGCGGGCCCGGTAGCGCCCGCCGTCCAGGCCCACGAAGTCCACCTCGGCATGGGCCTGACCGGCCCCCCGGCGCACCAGCGAGCAGGCATCGTGGGCGCCCAACCGCGAGGCGTCCTCCTCCCGGCCGATGCGAGGGCCTCGCGAACCGTCCAGGCGCGGCGTGCAGCCGAAGAGCGCCAGGCACAGGGCGTCCAGCAAGGTGCTCTTGCCGGCCCCGGTGGGACCAGTGATGGCGAAGAGGCCCGCCCCCTTCAGGCCCACCTCCAGGTCGACCTCGAAGTCTCCCTGCAGGCTGGCCAGGTTCGAGCCGCGGACGGCGAGGATCCTCATTCGGGTTCTCCCTGGACGGATTCGAGAAGCTCGTGGAAGGCGGCCAGCAGCTCCGGCGGCGGCTCGCCCTGGTGGCTGCGCTCGTAGCAGCGGCGGAAGACCTCGTCGGGCTGCAGCTCGGAGAGCGAGCGCTGGGGAACCGCCTCCACCAGGTCCGCGCCCGAGCCGGTATAGGAGACGCCCAGGCGGATCAGGCGGGGGGCCCGGCCTTCCAGGGCCTCCTCGATCTGCTGCTGGGCCTCGGGCTGGGGACGCTCCAGGCGGAGCAGCACCTCCAGGAGGGGGCGCCGGACTTCGGGAATCCCGTCGGCCGGGGGCAGACCGCGGATCAGCTCCAGGACCTGCTCCAGGGGTTGCGGTCCCTGCTCGGGAAGACGCATCAGCTCCCGGCTCCGAGGCACCTCCAGGGCCTGCAGATCGGCCAGCCCCCCCTCCTCCAGGTCCACCAGCAGCACGTGCTGGCGCTGGCGGGCCTCGTCCATCGACAAGGGGATCGGCGAGCCCGAGTAGCGCACCTGGTCGCGCCCGCCCACCCGCTGGGCCCGGTGCAGGTGCCCCAGGGCGACGTAGGCCACGGTCTCGGGGAAGAGATCCGCGGGCAGGGCCAGTTGGTTGCCGACCTGCACGCGGCGCTCGCTGAGCTCCGAGACCTGCCCGCCCACCATGTAGCAGTGTCCCATGGCCAGCAGGGCCTCGCCGGGTCCGGCACGGCGCGCGCACTCCGAGAGCACCTCGTCGTAGATCCGCCGGGTGGCGGGAATGACCGGGTCGGAATCCCCCGGTGCGCCGCGCAGGTCCGAGGGTCTCAGGAAGGGGATCGCGGCCAGCCGGGCCCGGACCTGCCCGTCGCGCCCCGGCAGGGGAACCACCAGGCGCTCCAGGTCCAGGGCCTCGCGTCCCAGGCGGGGCAGTCCGCCCACCACGTGGACCCGCATGGCGCGCAGCAGGGTCTCGGGAGCCTCCAGGCGGGAGGCCGAGTCGTGGTTCCCGGCGACGACCACCACGGTCAGCTCGGGCAGACGACGGTGCAGCTCGGCCAGGAAGGAATACCAGGCCTTCTGGGCCGAGGCCGGAGGATTCGAGGTGTGGAAGACGTCGCCCGCCACCAGCAGGGCATCGGCCTCGCGCGCCTCCAGGGTCTGCAGGAGCCAGTCCAGGAAGCACGCGTGCTCGAAGTCGCGCGGGTCCTCCCGAAGCGTGTGCCCCAGGTGCCAGTCGGCGGTGTGCAGGAGCCTCAGGCGCCTGGCCATGTGGAAGAACCTCCCTGAAGAGAGCCGGCCTGGACGCGACCGGTCGCCTGCGAGCCGGATGGGACCGGCCCGAATGGATCGGGCCGGGAATACCGCGACCGTCGTGGGCGGTCGCCTGCGGTCCACCGGAGCGACTCGAGAGAGAGTCTTCGCAGGGGATTCGGGAATCCTGCAACGGGGGATGCCTGGCATGGCCTTGCGCAACCAGGACCTGGACGAGCCGTTCGCCCAGGCGGCAATCGCCGTCGGCGGCGTGGGGCGGGGGGGGGCAGGCGGGGCTTTCCCACGGGGAATCCGTCAACCTCTCCGAGGGGCCCTCGATCCGCCGCCAAAATAGTCTGAGGCGAGCTCGAATCCTCTGCGCATTGAGCGCTGGGGTGGTGGGGCCCGAGAGGCGCCTTTTCAGTCCAGGGCCAGGGCGATTCGCAGGCCGGCATCGACCTGCAGGACGACCTCGGGCGGAAGCTGTCCCCAGCGGCGGAGCGGGTTCCCGTTGGCGTCCATGAGGCGTCGCTTGTCCAGGACCCGCACCTGGGTGCAGGAGATCCGGGAGGGCTTCGAGACCCCTGCGACGGGCGGCAGGACCAGGACCTCCGTCGGGTAGACCTTTCCGCCCCTGTGTTCGGTCAAGGGGACCACCATGACGCAGGGAGAATGGCGATTGTCGATGTCATTGCTGACGATCACCACGGGTCGGGTCTTGCGCATCTCGGACCCCTCGGTGGGGTCCAGGCGGGCCGTATAGCATCTGCATTCGGTTAGGACCACGAGACCCCGAGATTCCGGGTTCTGGAGCGGTTGGGGTCCAGAAACTCCTTGGCAAGAAACTCCTCGATTCGCCTCCATTGACTGGCCCTGGCCTCCGGGTCCAG
>Ga0334884_1006488_pt1 | contig 10521 bp, 7 predicted proteins | sample GraSluR1_MG_7_FD_207215 | JGI IMG/M metagenome (GOLD analysis project Ga0334884, IMG submission 207215) | Sludge microbial communities from methane-producing bioreactor in Wageningen University, Netherlands - Granular Sludge_12_05 R1 | ecosystem: Engineered > Bioreactor > Anaerobic > Unclassified...
CTCTCGCGCCGCTCACCAGACCAGCTCAGCCACCTCTGGAAAAGGGCCGTGGCCGCCATCGCCATCGGCCTGGGCGCCGCCGCCTGCATCGCCACCTCCGCCTTGCCAGCGCCGCACTACCCGGTGACGGGAAAAGCTGACATGATGATGGGCGACGTGATCCTCCTCAACCAAACCGACAGCGCCGTCGGCGTCCACATCGCCATGCTCAGCGATCGCGTCGATCTGGACTGCGAAACCACCGCTTCCAATCCGCCCCACTATCTCCGCAAGGATCTCTTCACCGAGAACGGCCTCTGGACCCAGCTTCCCGGCGAAGCCGCCGCCATCTGGCCCATCGGCGCTCGCTCCAATCGCACCGAACGCCGCGGTTGCTACGCCATGCTCCTCTCGGTCGACTCCTCGGCGACGACCCTGGTCTTCTGGCAAGCCGACAAAGTCCCGGTCCAAGCCCAGCCCATCCGCCCCGAAGCGGGAGAGCCCCTGTCCCACGCCATCATCCTCACTCAAAGCGATGGGCGCTTCATTTTCGACCTCGTCGGCAACGTCCAAGTTTACCAGTGGAGCACCCCCTAGCCCCTCATCCATTTCTCGCGAGGACCCGCCATGTATCAACCTACCCCTGAAGACCTGCACTTCTTGCAGCTCGCAGTCGAACAGGCCTTGGAGGCCGAGGCTGAGGGCAACCTCCCCATCGGCGCCGTCATCACCCTCGCGGGTGAAGTCATCGCGGCTGGCCACAACCGCATCGTCAAACCCATCTATAACCCTGGACTGCACGCCGAGATCGACACCATTCGCCGAGTACCCGTCGAGCTCTGGCCGCAGGCCAAAGCCATGACCGTCTACACCACCCTCGAACCTTGCGTCATGTGCATGGGCACCATCGTCTTGCACGGCATCGGGCGCGTGGTCTTTGGCGCCTATGACAAGGCCGGTGGCTCGTCCATCACCCTGGCCCACCTCCCGGGCTACTACGCCAGCGGCGGCAAACCCGAGTGGCTTGGACCGGGCGCACCCGACCTCTGTGATCCCCTCTATGAACGCGTTGCCAAACGCTTCCCCGAGCTGCCCTGCGGCAAAGTCTAAGCGCCGCCCAAGGCCCACCCTCTATGACCATCTTGCTCAGCGCCCGTGAACTCGCCAAAGCCTACGGACCGCATCAACTCTTTTCGTCCATCGAGCTCGCCATCGACGACGGCGAACGGGTCGGCCTCATTGGCCCCAACGGCTCGGGAAAGTCCACCCTCTTTGGCATCCTCGCCGGAGACATCGAGCCCGACCACGGCACCATGGAGTTCAGACGCCATTGCCGCGTCGCCTACCTCTGCCAGAACCCTACCTTCGCCATCGGCGCCACCCCGCAGGACGTCGTCGCCAGCGCCCTCGCCGAGCTGCACGCCGCCCACGAAGCCTACCATCGATGCAGTGAAGCCTTGAGCCTGCCCGACGCCGACCACGGCAAGTTGCTCCGCGATCAAAGCAACGCTGCCACGGAAATCGAGCGCCTCGGCGGCTGGAATTGGCAGCACGGCGTCGACGCCATGCTCGACCGCCTGAGCATCGATCGCAGCAACCTCCACGCACCCGTCGCGACCCTCTCGGGCGGCCAACAACGCCGCGTCGCCCTGGCGCGCGTCCTCCTCATGCGCCCTGACCTCCTCCTCCTCGATGAGCCGACCAACCACCTCGACACCGACACCATCGAGTGGTTCGAAGACTTCCTCCGCAACTGGCCAGGCGCCATCCTCATGGTCACCCACGACCGCTACTTCCTCGATCGGGTCGTCACCCGCATCGTCGAGCTCGAGCCCGAGGCCTTGCTCTCCTACCCCGGAAACTACGCCAGCTTCATGGCGCGCAAGATCGAGCTGCTCCAGCAACGGGAACAACAAGCAGAGCGCCACGCCAAGACCCTCGAACGCGAGCTGGCCTGGCTGCGCCGAGGCCCCAAGGCGCGCACCACCAAGGCCCAGTTCCGCGTCAAGCGCGCTCACGCCCTCATGGAAGAGGCACCGACCAAAGCACAACAGAACCTCGAACTCCAATTCCATACCAACGATCGCCTGGGCGGCATCGTCCTCGAGGCCACTGGCCTACACAAGCGCTACCAGGACCAGCAGGTGCTGCGCGGCGTCAGCCTCAACCTGCGCAAGGAAGACAAGGTCGCCCTCGTCGGCCCCAACGGCTGCGGCAAGAGCACCCTCATCCGCCTCCTGGTCCAAGAAGAGAGCGCCGACGCCGGCGCCATTCGCCTCGGCAAGAATTCGCACCTGGCCTACCTCTCCCAGGACCGCAGCGGACTCGATCCTGACGCCACGGTCTATGAGGCCCTCGATCCCAACGACCGCGTCCAAGTCGGCGAGCAAAGCCACCACAAACGCGGCTTTCTCCAGCGCTTTCTCTTCTCCTACCAGGATCAAAACAAAAAAGTCCGCTCCCTCTCGGGCGGCGAAACCTGTCGCCTCCTCTTGGCCAAGCTGATGTGCACCAACGCCAACCTCTTGATCCTCGACGAGCCGACCAACGACCTCGACATCCTCTCCCTCCAGGTCCTCGAAAACGCACTCATCGACTTCAGCGGCACCCTCCTCCTGGTCACCCACGACCGCTATTTCATCAACAGGGTCTGCAACGCCGTCCTGGCCTTCGAGCAGGATGAGCTCATCCGCTACGACGGCGACTACGATTTCTACCGCGACTGCGTCGAGACGGCGCAAGCCGCCAGCAAACAGAACACGCCCCCTCCCAAGCGCACGCCCCCTGCGCCCGTGGCTTCCCAAGAAGGGCCCCGACGCCTGACCTACAAGGAACGCCTAGAGCTCGCCGGCATCGAGGGCGAAATCGAAGCCGCCGAAGCACAACGCGACGCCATCACCGCGCGCCTCTCCGACCCGGCGGTCTACCAGAGCGACCCGTCATTGTTGCGCACCCTGGCGCAGGATCTGGAGCAGGCCGAAAGCCGCGTCGAGGCGCTCTACGCGCGCTGGCAGCTTCTCGACGCCCTGCGTCAGGACGCCGAGGGCCCTTAGCCTGTCGCGCGCCACGACGGAGCGCGCCTTTTGCCCGCGCCGCTGCTTTATCACGCCTCGCAAATGGTCTACAAGTGGGAGCCACTGCACCCGGCGCTCGCGCCATCTGGCCGGCCCGCCGCGCCGCCTCACCCTCACCCCTAGGGATAGCCATGGCTCTCGACCAAGACCAACGATGCGCCCTCCTCGTCGCCATCCTCGCCACCTACAACTACAGCCTCGACCGGGCCTGGTCGCTCCGCGAGGCGCTCCAAGCCAACGCGCTGTGCGATCCACCTACCATGGCCCAGCGCACCCCCCAAGACATCGGTCAGCGCCTCAAGGCCGCCGGTTACGACCGCGGCGGCATCACCTACATCATCGCCGAACGCGTCGCCGCGCTGATGCGCGCTTTGAATGACGGACAGCTCGACGCGCTCCCCTTGCACATCGCCGCCAACGCGCGCCAGGAGAGCCAAGAACTCCTCCTCCAAGTCAAAGGCGTGGGACCCAAGTGCGCCGAGCTCGCCTGGCAGCTCCTCAAACCCTTGCCTGCAGCCTGATCCCAAGCCCAGCGCCCACCGCAACGGGCAGCCAGCATCGACCACCTTCACCATCCGAGGTCTCCATGGACAACCTTCAGCTCACCATCCAACGCCGCAACTTGGTCCATCGCCGTACCAAAATCGTCGCCACCCTCGGCCCCACTTCGACCAAGCCGGCGACCCTGGACGCCCTCATCCAAGCCGGCGTCGATGTCTTCCGCATCAATTTCTCCCACGGCACCCACGACACCCACGCCGAGACCTTCCGCTTGATCCGCGAGGCCGTCGCCCGCGCGGCTCGCCCCGTCGCCGTCCTCGCCGATCTCTGTGGACCGAAGATTCGCGTCGGCCGCTTCCCGGGTGGGCCTATCTTCCTCAACAACGGCGAAAAGATCATCGTTACCGTGCGCCCCGTACCAGGCGAGCCCGGCCTCGTCCCCTCGGAGTACCCAGCCCTCGCCCGCGACGTCAAGCCCGGGGATCGCATCCTCCTCGCCGACGGGACCCGCGAGCTCCGCGTCGAAGCCATCGAAGACACGGAAATCACCTGCACGGTCATCACCGGCGGCAGCCTCTCCGATCGCAAGGGCATGAACCTCCCAGGCGTCGACATCTCGACCCCAGCCCTGACCGAAAAAGACCGCGAAGATGCCGCCTTCGCCGCCAAACTCGGCGTCGACTTCATGGCCCTCTCCTTCGTCCGCACCGCTGACGACCTCCACCAACTCCGCACCCTCTTGACCGGCCTCGGTCACCACATCCCCATCATCGCCAAAATCGAGAAACCCGAAGCCCTCGAACAGATCGGGGCCATCCTCGCCGCCAGCGACGGCATCATGGTCGCCCGAGGCGACCTCGGGGTCGAGATGGCCGCCGAAGAGGTCCCCCTCATCCAACAGGAGCTCGTCCGCATGGCCATCGAGGCCAACCGCCCTGTCATCGTCGCCACACAAATGCTGGAATCGATGATCGAGAGCCCCTCCCCGACCCGCGCCGAGGTCACCGACGTCGCCTGGGCCGCCATGGCCGGCAGCGACGCCGTCATGTTGTCCGGCGAAACGGCCGTGGGCAGCTACCCCGTCGAGGCCGTCGCCACCATGAACCGCGTCCTCCGCCTGGTCGAAGGACACCAGTGGCACACAGACCTCTTCGAACATCTGGTCAAGCACGCCAACCCCGCCACGGCCCAAGATGGCATCGATCTCCAACTCAACGAAGCCCTGGCCCGCGCCACGGCCCAGCTCTCCCGGGAGCTCTCGGTGCGCGCCATCGCCGTCCGCGCCGACACCGGCTTCACCGCCCGCATGATCTCCGCCGAGCGACCAGCGGCTCCCATCCTCGCCTTCAGCGCCCACGAGCGCGTCTGCGCGCAACTCAACCTCTACTGGGGCGTCACCCCCCGCTGGGTGCGACCAGAGGAAGCGGCCGAAATCGACACCTGCGTCGCCCAGCTCACCCGTCAGCTCAAAATGCTCCCCGAAGGCGACGACAGGCATTTCGTTTTGGTCGTCGCCCGGGCCCAAGGCGAAGCGGACCTCACCCCCTCACTGCGCATCCTCTTGGCTTGAGCCCCCACGCGCAGCACCAGCCGGATCCACCTCCCCCTAGGCGCGCGCGTTGATGAAATCCATCACCTCATGCCGTGTTTCGTGATCCGGCGCCACCACCACATAGGCGAAATCACCCATCACCACCGAATCCATGGGCATCGCGTGCCCAATGTTCTCGGGGTAACGCGCCATGATCTCCTCGTGTGAGTGGTGGTATGGCAAGCGGTTGAGGCGGCCGTTGTAAGCGCAAGTCCAATCACGGGCAAAGTCCACCTTCACCTTCTCACCCGTCAGCATCCGCGCATAGAGATCCCACACATTCAAACCCTTGGCGTGGTTCATCAGATCCAGCGTCAAGACCCCAGGCGGTCGCGCGTTGATCTCTAGCCCCCAATAGGTCTCGCCAATGCGGAAATACTCGATATGGAAAAAGCGCTTGCGCAGCCCAAAGGCCTCGACCGTGCGCTTGCCCAGCGCGACCAACGCCTCGGGTAGCTCGGCGTTGAGGTAGTTGAAATAGGTCAGCGGGTTACCCTCCACCACCTCCATGATGCCCGAGCAATAGCTATGGACGCAGTAGAAGATCACCTCACCCGTCCCATCGGCGATCCCGTCGAAGCTGATCAGCTCACGCCCCTCCTCGGGGACGAAGGCTTCGAGGAAATAGCAGACATTGGGATCCCGCGTCTCCCAAAAGCGCTCCGCCGCCTCTTTGCTGCGGATCCGCCGCGTGTCACTCGCCCCAACCCCGACATCGGGCTTGACGATGAAGTCACCCACCTCGGCAGCAAAAGCCAGTAAATGGGCGCGATCGCGCAAAATCTCGCCCCGCGCCACCTTGGCCCCCGCCGCAACGAAGTGCTGCTTCATCAAAGACTTGCGCGTCATGTGCTCCATGTCCACCGGCTTGGGGCCCGGGACGTTGAAGTCCAGCCGCAACTGCGCCTCCAAAGGCAACCAGTACTCGTTCAACGACTCGATGTAATCGAAGCGGCCGTGCTTGCCAATGAGGTAGGCGACCGTCTGGTGCAGCGGCGCATAGCGCACAGTGTCGATCACGCCACAGGTGTGATAGCAGCTCAGATCGATCTGAATGTAATCACTCAAAGCCCACTTGAGATCGTCGTTGAGCTGTGCCCACGGCGTGTCGCCCATGCCAACGACAAAAAAACCGCGTTCCTTCAAGGCCTTGGCAAAAAAATAGAGCCGCTGCGGGTAATGGGGAGAGATCAGCAAAATCTTCATGAACAAACTCGCCAATGGAAAGAGAAAACAATCCGTGCGTCACACCAAGCGACCCACAGTCACCTATGCTCAGCGGGCCAGCCACACGACCCCAGAGCGGCTGGACCACCCATCACGCAACCCTCATCTTTGTAGTCGAAGCGACCACCCTGTCAATCAAATCCCGTCTCCAGCGATCGCTCTCCCCCAGCGCCCAGCGCCCCGCTCACTCATCCAGCGCCATGGACCGTCGCCTCACTGAGCAACAGCGGCGGCACCCGGTGTGAACACAACTGCGCCGGGCCGAGCGCGAGAGCACACGGCAGGGCAATGCTCTCCACCAGCTCCGCGTGGCCCACCCCATGGCAAGCCCGCCACCACCCCAGGGGATCGCCCACCAAGGCAGGAAAACGGTACGCCTCAGCCAAGGCGCCATCGCGGATGCGCAACGCCAGCTCACACCCCAGATGCATTTGCCGCCGGTCCTCGCTCACCCACCAAGATCGCGGTCCCAGCAAATACAGCCCCCCTTCCGCCCGCGCCAACAAATCCCGCCAGCTCGCCCCACCGGCGTGGACGCACACATCGGGCATCCGCTGAAAAAGGTCGTGGTCCAAGTCGTCGCTCCGTCCCCAGCCCAGCGCATCCTCCTCGGTCGCCTCGCGTACGTAGCCAGCAACGATCAGGGGCATGATCCCCCCAGCCACGCCGCGGTGATCACAGCCAGCCCCTGCCGCCCCCCAACCGCTGGTGTCGAGATCCACATTGATCTGCCCCGAAGCGACCCGCGTCCCCTCCCACCCCAGCGATGCGCCGCTGGGGTAGATCCCGTGCACCAAACTCTCGTGGGCCAACACGGCCACCACCTCTGGCGCCAAAACCACGGGCCCCGATTCGGTCGGGCTTGCCCCGGCGCGCTCGGCCAAGGTCAGAGACCGCGCCCACGATTCGAGCTGCCATCCGGCGCGTTCCAGCGCCTCCCACCCACCCTTTTCGAAGAAACGCGGAGCCTCCAAACGCGCCAATGCACCATTGATGGCGAGGACCACCCACGCCTCGACGCTGAAATCCGTCCACGCCAAGCGCCATCGATCTCCCGCGCTGCTCACCCCTTCCTGCACCACATCGCGGGCCACCACGCGCACAGCGCGTCGCTGCGCCTGGGTCATCCGTAGCGTCGCATCCAGCGCCTCCAACGCCGCCAAGCGCTGGGCCGCATCCAGGGCCTGCGCCCGCGTCACCACCGCTGCTTCCCAGCACAAGCCATCGCTCACGGCGTCCCTTGCGCCCAAGTCAGCGCCTGGCCAGGTCCCGACCACCGACGCCAAGCGCGCAGACTCCAACGCGGCCCGTCCCGCCGCCAACATGGACGACCACGCCATGGGGCCCAGACACACGCTGACTTGGGCCTGTTCAACCGCTACCCGCAGACCACAGCCCAGCCCGACCACATCGACGCTGTGCACCTCTGCGCCCTGCCGCTCCATGTCGATCCCTTCGTAACGGGTCCACCACGCATCGACACGCGTCGCGCCATCGTCGCGGAGCGCCTTCACCAGATCCATGAGGCTCGCCGTATCCATCCAACGCCTTCAGGCAGAGGCCACCACCACCGCTGGGGCCACACCGCGCACTGCCCTTCAGGGCGCCAAGGGGGGCTCGAAGTAGATCGGCACCTTCACCACCGCCAGCTCGGCATTGCCTGGGGCGACTTTGAAAGACTGCAGCGACAGCCCGTCTTCCACACACGCTTGGATCAGCGCGCTCTCTGTCGTGTTGGCGAGCACCGATACCGTAGACACCTTGCCGCTGGGCTCCACCGCGAGCTGAACCGTGACCACGCCACTCAAACCGGGCTTGTCCGCGGCCTCCCTGTCGTAGCAAAGCGCCAGCGGGCCCATGAGGGGCTTGAGCTCCGTCGCCACCTGTTCCGCCGTGAAGGGTCCCGTGACCACGATCTCATGCGCAGAAAAACCTACCCCCGCGCGCCGCATCTCCGGCAGGCCCGGCGCTTGCCGCGCGCGTTGTTCCGTCAACACCACGCTCTCGATGCGACGTTCCGGGTTCTTCGTCCCCACGACGGTCTCGGCTTTGACCAGATCCGCCCCGTTGGAGATACCGAGACGACGCGGATAATCCAGCACGTGCAACGCCGCCAAAAGCTCGGCGATGGTGGTCTCGTCGGCAGGGTCGATGATGAGCCGCATCGTCCCCACTGGGCCCAAGGCATCGTGAACCCTGGGCAAGGCCGAGAGCAAGCCCTCTGGCGCCGGCACGCGCCAAACTTGGCCCGGCCACTCATCATCCTGCTCAGGGAGGCTGCCAATCTTGCTGACGCTCACGCCATTGGGTTCCCACCACAGGGTCACCCACCCGGGGCTCTCTTGGAGCAGCACATCGGCCACCGCCGCGGGATTCGACGCGATCCCCAGCCACGCCCGCCGACCACCCTCTCCGCGCACGGCCAGCACCCGCTCATCGATGCCAATGGAGCGCGTCGCCCGAAGGGCCTCACGCAGCAAAGACACACCAGCCTTCGGAGAAATCACGATGGCCACCTCTGAGGCCAACTCGGGGCGCAAAATCCGACGCAAAGAAGTGGGCACGCCTAACTCTACCTGAGCCATGACCCCTTCCAGTTTTCCGTGCCGCGGCGCGTCCACCAGGCGTCCATCTCGCACGATCTTGTGGGGCCAAACCCCAAATTGACTGCCATCGTAGCCCAAGGTCAGTAAGTATGATGTGGTTTTCTGCGCCGTCGCCAAGTAGGGATAGCTCCCGAGCTCTTCCGTGGGCCAGTCGAAAACCAGCACCAAGGCTTGCAGGAAAGCGTCGACGTTCTGATGGACCTTGGCCAAAAGATTGGCATCCACCGCCGTCGTCCCCTCCTTGACCCGCCGATGCGCGTCCAAGGTCTCACTCACTGCCAACGCTCCGAGCAATCCCTGAGGCGTCTCCAGCTCTCGGCCGAGCCCTTGAGCCGCTTGGAAGGGCACGCGCCGGCAACTCCCCAAGGCCACAGCGATCTCGGCCAAGGTCTCCGCACCCTCCACGCCGGCACAGTAGCCATAACACTCTTGCAGAACCGAGCTCACCGCATGATCCGGCGCCAACTGGCCCGTCGCCAAGCTCACGAAAACCGACTCTTGGCCGTGCCAAGGAGCATCGGGACACACCACGGCGTGGGCCACACCGAAGGCGGGTGATCCGTTGGCGCCACTGCCCGCCGACAGAGCCCGCAACCCATGGGCCAATTCCAGCATCGCCCCGGCCTGCGCAAAAGGCGCCTGGGTGGGGCGTAGTTCTCGCAACGCGCGCCCCAGCTCCGCCAAAGTCAACTCCCCAATGACGCCGCGCAACGCCGTGTCCAACTTCGCTACGCTCGTCCCCAAAGCTCCCTGGCTATAGGGCGCCAACTCCTTGCGAACCGCCGCCACCAGGCGACTCCCAAAGCCCGCCTCGGCATCACTGACCCCCATGGCTCTCGCCAACACGACGCGCTCGGCAGCCAACGCTTCCGTCGCCGGCCCATAAGCCGCTTCCAACACGAAATAGGCGCACGCCGTGTGGACAAAGCGCAGCGCATCCTGCCAGCCGAGATCATCGTCTCCTGGCATCGCAGCGCTCGCACTCTCATCGATCACCGGCGCCTCCACCTGTGGCTCCACCGCTGGCGGTGGAACCGCTTCAGCACGCTTCTCCTCACCGCTCTTGCGCTCACTGCAACCCAGCATCAGCGCCAGCACCAGCACCACCCCAAGCCAAGACCTCGCAAAGCCAATCGCCATATCCATCGCTCCCTTCCCGTTTCGCTGAGACCGGGCTAAGCTCGCCTATGCTCACGCAGGCGTCCTAAACCGAACCCGAGAACACTACTAGACCCCACGCCGGCACTCAAGCCACCCCATCACCACAGCCAAAGCAACCCGCCATGTCCACCCTCTACATCGCCCTCGGCGCCAATCTCGGCCGACCCCAAGCGCAGCTCATGGCCGCTCTCGACCTCATCACCGCCCACCTCACCCTGCAAGCCTGCAGTCCCCTCTATCTCAGCCCCCCCAAATACAACACCCAACAACCCCCCTTCACCAACGCCGTCTGTGCCGTCTCCACCTCACTCCCCCCCTTGCCATGCCTCCACCTCCTGCAGCGCCTGGAGGACCACCTGGGACGCCAACGCGATAGCAACGA
>Ga0334884_1006491_pt1 | contig 10515 bp, 7 predicted proteins | sample GraSluR1_MG_7_FD_207215 | JGI IMG/M metagenome (GOLD analysis project Ga0334884, IMG submission 207215) | Sludge microbial communities from methane-producing bioreactor in Wageningen University, Netherlands - Granular Sludge_12_05 R1 | ecosystem: Engineered > Bioreactor > Anaerobic > Unclassified...
GATACACAACCCCAATAGAAACGATGAATTCATTACTTCAACCCCTTAAACTCAGGAATCTCACTCTTAAAAACCGCATTGTGATGGCTCCGCTGACCCGGCGCCGTGCCGGTGAAGGTGGCGTGCCTGTTGAAATGAACGCACTTTATTATGCACAAAGGGCCTCTGCAGGGTTAATTATCGCTGAAGCCAGTCAGATTTCACCACAAGGTGTTGGTTATTTGAACACCCCGGGAATCCATACCCCTGAGCAAGTCGAAGGCTGGAGAAAAGTGACCGCCGCCGTGCATGATAACGGCGGCCTGATCTTCCTTCAACTGTGGCATGTGGGTCGCGTTTCACATTCTTTGCTGCAGCCTGACAATGCCTTGCCGGTGTCGGCTTCTGCCTTGTCGGGAGGCGATTACATTACCACCCCGCAAGGTAAGAAACCAATGGAAGTTGCCCGCCCGCTAAGACTTGACGAAATTCCCGGGATTGTAGATGATTACCGCAAAGCCGCCCGCAATGCCATGCTTGCCGGTTTCGACGGGGTGGAAATTCATGCCGCCAATTCCTACCTGCCTGATCAGTTTATGCATTCCTCCTCGAATACCAGGACAGATGAGTACGGTGGCAGCATCGAAAACCGTTGCCGGCTTACCCTGGAAGTGACCGATGCCATCTGTGAAGAGATAGGCAGTGAACGGACCGGCATCAGACTTTCGCCCTCGAATATCCGTTACGGGATGGACGATAAGGATCCTGCCGGATTATTTGGTTATGTGATCGGTGAACTCGACAAAAGAAACCTGGCATATCTTCACCTGGTTGAGCCCATGCTTCCGCTCGACGACCATCCGCACATGATACCACATGTGGCAAAGCATTTCAGGAAGCATTTTTCCGGAACATTGATAACTGCCGGCAACTACACCCCTGAATCCGGAAGCGTGGCCCTTGAATCCGGGATAGCGGATCTCGTTGCCTTTGGCCGGTTGTTTATTGCCAACCCCGACCTCCCGGACAGAATTGCGTTGAATGCCCCACTTAATAAGCCGGATACCAATACGTTTTACACCCGTGGATCGGAAGGCTATATTGATTACCCGACATTGAACGGAGCGCTTTCCGGCAGGTAAACATGGAAGCGCAGAAATTATATACCGGATGTGTCATGGATTCGATAACACATCCGGTATTATTGTTTTTAAAAAACACTCCGGCAATCAGAATACCAGGGTCATGATCGACCTGGGGAGACTGGTCAGTGGTGCCGCTTTTCCGTCAATCCAGAGATAATAATCGGCTGCCTTTTCGGTTTCATTCATAACAACCACCACTGTTGACCCGTCGGGATTTTTAAACGCGGTGCTGATTAGCTGGCTGCGGCTGGGAGAGGCAATGATGCGCCTGGCTCCGGGATGGATAAATTTTGAAAAGTGGCCGATGTAATAATAAGAATTCGTGTAGATTACTTCGCCGGTGCCGGTAACCCCATGAACCGGGGCAAAGCAGAAGTTCCCGACATGATTGGGGCCTCCGGTTTCATCGAGTAGTATATTCCAGTCGGTCCAGCCCACGGTGCCATTATTGAAATCATGGATCATTGACCTGCCGTACTCTTCGCCGAGCACCCAGGCTTCGTAACGATTGGCATCAAAGCTTTCGGCACAGCCTTCGGTAAACAGCGTATGCTTATCCGGAAACGCTTCCTGCACCCTTCGGATATTTTCGAACACAGGCACTCCGCCGCTCCAGTCTTCATACCAGTGGAAACCAATGCCCCAGGCATATTTATCCACATCCGGATCGCTGAAATAGGTTGAAGCCCTTTGGTATATCAGGTCGCGGTTATGATCCCACATCACGATTTTTTTATCTCCCAATCCGGCATTATGCATGGTCGGGCCGAGATTGTACTTGAGAAAGTCACGTTCCTCTTCTGCGGAAAAAATGCAGCTTTCCCACTTTTGGGTAGCCATAGGTTCATTCTGAATGGTGATACCCCATACCGGGATTCCTTCCTGTTCATAGCTTTTAATGAACTTTACAAAGTAATCGGCCCAGCTCTGATAAAACTCCTTTTTAAGTTTGCCTCCGCGCAGCATATTGTTGTTGTCCTTCATCCAGGCCGGAGGGCTCCAGGGACTGGCATAAAAAGTAACGTCCCCTCCCGCTTCCTGAATAGCGGCTTTAATCATCGGGATACGGTATTTTTTATCATGGTCGATGGAGAAACTGTTCAGCTCTATGTCGTTATCTTTAACATAAGTATAGCTGTAACTTGAGAAATCGCAACTGTGGATGTTGGTGCGGATAAGTGAATATCCGATACCCTTATCGCGGCTGAAATAGGCGCTCAGGATCTCTTTCTGCCTGCTTTCGGGAAGCTTGAAGAAGGTTTCAGCGCTTGCATCCGTAATGGCTCCTCCTATACCGAGGAAGGTCTGAAAGGTCTTTTCCGGATCCACAAAAACGCAGATCTGGGTTTCCAGTGGCTGGCCAAAATCGGCAAATTCGCTGCTGCCCGTTGGGGTGAGGCGAAGATCGGTATCCATGGCGGTGGTGTAAATATTAACTCTCCCCGGCAAGATTTTATCAGACTGCGCCTTAGCCAGCGTAACGGCGAGGACCAACAAAAGGATTACGGAAATAACTTTTTTCATGATTATGTATTTTTAATAATTGGTTTTCTGACTTTTACAAGTTAGTGTATAAGTTACACGAACAAAACATTTACAAAGATAATTAATTGATTGTATGAATCGGAAAACGGTACAAATTTATGTTCCGGGAAAATCCGGGAATAAAAAAACCCGAAACAGGCCCGGGTTTTAAACGTATCAGGGGAAGAGCGGTTATTCTTCTTCTTTCTCCTGTTCTTCGTAAGCTTTGAGCAGTGCAGTCTGAACATCGCCGGGCACCATTGAGTACTCGGCAAATTTCAGGGAGTAGGTACCGCTGCCGCTGGTGAGCGAACTGAGGGCGGTGGAATAGCGGTTCATTTCTGCCAGGGGCACTTTAGCCTTCACGATCTGGTAGTTTCCTTCGCTGTCCATACCCATGATGATCGCACGACGACCCTGCAGGTCGGTCATGATATCGCCCATGCGGTCGCCGGGAACCATTACTTCTACATCATAAATCGGCTCGAGAATCTTGGGACCTGCATTTTTAAAGGCTTCTTTGAATGCATTACGTCCGGCAAGTTTGAATGCAAGCTCGTTGGAATCAACCGGGTGCATTTTACCATCATAAATATTCACCACGATGTCACGGGCATAAGATCCGGTCAGCGGGCCTTCTTCAATTTTCTCCATAATTCCTTTCAGAATTGCCGGCATAAACCTGGCATCTATAGATCCGCCAACAATACAGTTGTTAAACACCAGTTTACCACCCCATGAAAGATCGTAAGTTTCTGTGCCGCGGATGGGGAATTCCGTCTGATTGGCCATCCCTTCACTCCAGGGCTGGATCAGCATATGCACTTCACCGAACTGTCCTGAACCCCCGGACTGCTTTTTGTGACGGTACATGGCCTTGGCCGGCTTGGTGATGGTTTCACGGTAAGGAATCTTTGGCGCGTAGTATTCAATCTGAATCTTTTCGATATTTTCCAGGTGCCATTTGGCGATGTTCAGATGAAGTTCCCCCTGACCGCGCATAATAATCTGCTTCAGTTCTTTTGAGTACTCCACTGTGATGGTGGGGTCAACTTTCTGCAGTTCGGTAAGCGCCGCGCCCAGTTTTTCGTCGTCCGAAGTATTTTTGGCTTTGATGGCCATGGTGATCTTGGGAGCAGGAAACTCAATCGGCTCAATTACGTCACCACTGGTCTTGGGACTGTTAAGCGTATGATTGGTGCGGACATTCTTCAGCTTAATGGCTGCAGCGATATCACCGGCAACTACTTTCTCAAGTTTTTCACGTTTTTTTCCGGCAACGGCAAACATCTGTGAAATGCGTTCCTTTGAACTGTTCACGCCGTTTACCATGTCCATGGCTTCGGTAATTTCACCGGAGAAAACTTTGAAGAATGAGATTTCACCAAGGTGCTCTTCAACGGATGTTTTAAAAATAAGGGCAGATGCGGGATCGGCCGGGTTGAAATTAAGGGCCTTTCCCTCTTTGGTATTGCGGCCGGGCATTTCGTTGGGCGCCGGGATGTAACTTACGATGAAATCGAGCAGTGCATCCACCCCGTAATTGGGCTTGGCTGCAATACATAACACCGGAAACATTCCCCGGTTCATGATTCCCAGCTTCAGTCCTTTTGCCAGCTCTTCAGGGGTAAGTGTTCCGTTCTCAAAGAAGGATTCCATCAGGGCTTCATCATTCTCTGCAGCCGTTTCAATAATGCTGTTCAGCATTTCTTCGGCCTTATCCTTCTGGTCGGCAGGAATATCAAGCACTTCAGCTTTACCGCCCGAGGCGGGATATTTGAACATTTTCTGCTGAAGTACATCTATGATGGCATTGAAGCTGTGTCCTTCGTTTACGGGATACTGAAACGGAGTAACGCTGGCACCGAACTGCGTTTTCAGCTGACGCAGGCTCTCTTCAAAACTTGATTTCTCATGCTCAAGGTGATTTACAAGGAAAACAACCGGTGCATGAATGGCTTTGGTCTGCCTCCAGTTAATCTCGGTACCTACTTCAACACCGTTCTGCCCGTTGATAACCATGAATGCGGTATCAGCTACATGCAGGCCCGCAACAACTTCGCCGATAAAATCGTCAAAACCGGGTGCATCAATGATATTGATCTTATGGCCTTTATGTTCAGCATAAAGCACGGTTGATGAAACTGAGTTCTGACGTTCCAGCTCAATTTCACGATAATCCGATACTGTATTTTTATCTTCGATTGAACCGCGTCTGTTGATAACGCCGCACTCAAACAATATGGATTCCGACAAAGTGGTTTTACCGGTTTTGGCACCCCCGATGAGCACAATATTCCTTAATTCGTTTGTTTTGTAAACCTTCATGTTTTTAGCAAGTTATGATGATTAATCCGATTCTGAAAGGGCGACAAAGTTATAAAAATCTGCACAATAACAAAACGTTAACGTAAAATTGCCGGAACATACCGGCAGTTATGTACTCAGCATACCTTCTGTATCTGCAGATGCAACTGCCCGGAGCTTTCAGTCGAGCTCGATATCAAACTGAACCATCTCGGAAAAGATCCTGATCCTTTCGTTCAGCTCACCATTGCTGAGCGCCTGCAGTCCTTCCGTACCAAACTTCTCAACGGTGAAGGAAGCCATGGCGGAACCGAAAATAATGGCACGTTTCATATTTTCGAAGGAGATATCGCCGGTTTTAGCCAGGAAACCGATAAAGCCGCCGGCAAAGGTATCCCCGGCTCCTGTGGGATCAAAAACCTCTTCGAGCGGCAACGCCGGGGCAAAGAATACGCTGTCCTTGTTGAACAGCAGTGCGCCGTGCTCACCTTTCTTGATTACCAGGAATTTCGGCCCCAACCCGATGATTTTCCGTGCTGCCCTGATCAGGGAATACTCCCCCGAAAGCTGACGGGCCTCTTCATCGTTGATGGTAAGTACATCCACCATGCCGATCACCTCCATCAGATCATCCCATGCGGTGTTCATCCAGAAGTTCATGGTGTCCATAACGATCAGTTTCGGACGAACGGGCAGCTGTTCGATCACCCTTTTCTGAATCTGAGGCGTCAGGTTTCCCAGCATAAGAAAAGTACAATCTTTATATGACTCGGGCAGCACCGGATCAAAGTCGGCCAGCACGTTCAGTTCTGTCACCAGCGTATCGCGGGCATTCATGTCGTTGTGGTACCTGCCTGACCAGAAAAAGGTCTTTCCTTCGGGAATCACTTTGATGCCTGACGTATCAACTCCCTGGCGATTAAGCAGATCGATGTGCTCCTGCGGAAAGTCACCGCCGACCACTGAAACGATTTTGGTTTTAACTTCCAGTTTCCCGGCTGCAAGGCCGATAAATGTGGCGGCGCCTCCCAGTATCTTATCGGTCTTTCCGAACGGGGTTTCAATGGCATCAAAGGCAACGGTGCCTACAACAACAAGACTCATAATTAAGAAAAATGAAATAAATTTAACAGAAGTGAATTTCAAAAATGATTATTCCTTCCCGACCGGTGATTTGCCGGTTCGGGATTCCGGAGCAGGATGAGGAAGAAGCCCTCAGATAAGGAATTCCTTTTTCAGAAAATCCTCAAGCTTAAGCAGATCCTGGGTAAACTTACGGATCCCTTCGGCAAGTTTTTCGGTGGCCATGGCATCCTCATTCATCAGCCAGCGGAAAGTTTTCTCATCCGGAACAATTTTATCCAAAAGCATCTCCATCGCTTTCCCTGCATCCAGCCTGAGGCTTACTGCTTCGTGAGACGACTCCAGTTCATTCAGCAATGCAGGTGCAATTGTCAGCAGGTCACATCCTGCAAGGGCGATAATTTCTCCTTTGTTCCTGAAACTTGCACCCATTACCTCGGTAGCATAGCCAAACCTTTTATAGTAATTGAATATTTCGGTTACCGAAATAACACCGGGATCCTCCTCCGGGACCGCAGATGCAAATCCTTTCTCCTTTTTATACCAGTCAAGGATTCTGCCGACAAAAGGTGAAATCAGTTTTACCCCGGCCTCTGCACAGGCGATGGCCTGAATTTTTGAAAACAACAAGGTCAGGTTACAATGTATGCCCTCTTTTTCAAGCACCTCCGCTGCACGGATTCCTTCCCAGGTAGCTGCGATCTTTATTAAAATCCGTTCACGGCTGATCCCTGCCTGCTCATACAACCTGATCAGTTCACGCGCTTTTTCAATGGTTCTTTCGGTATCGAACGAAAGGCGGGCATCCACCTCGGTGCTTACCCTTCCGGGAACGATTTTCAGAATTTCGAGACCAAAGTACACTGCCACCCTGTCGAGACATAAGGAAAGCTGCAAAGCCGGATCGCCGGAAAGCGACTTGGCGTCAGCCGCTGCCATGGCAGCCAGATGGCGGTATTTATCCTCACGTGCAGCCGCATAAATCAGCGACGGATTGGTAGTGGCATCCACCGGCCGGTAGGATTCTATGGATTCAAAATCGCCTGTATCGGCTACTACCCGGGTATATTGTTTCAGTTGTTCAAGGGCATTCATTCAATTGAATTTTAAGAATGCAAAGATAAGAAGATTGGCCTGACCATAAAACGTTCAGGCAAAAGTAAGTACCATGAATATTCCGGACCACCTTTTGGCCTGCCGGTCATAAACAGGCTGGAAATACCCGGCCGAGCTGCTGAAACACACCTGCCTGCCAGCAAATTTCACCCCAAAATGCTACGTTTTGCCCCTGTATATCATAAAATATCCCATAAACCTGATCCAAATCCCTTTTAATTGCGGGGCAGCAGAGGCTGATGTTCCTTTGCAGGGCAATACTCAATAATGGTTCACTATACAGAAACATATCAAACCCTGAAATCTTTGCTCAAAGCAGGAAATCAGATTCAGCATATACCGGGCTCAGATGCTTGTTTTCAGTCATTTGAATTTACTTCTGACGTACCCGGCAAAGCATATCCTGCCATCAGAACAGAACCGAACGGATTATGCAATATTAATTCCGACGACAGCTTGATCGCTGAAAATGCAAGGTTTACCTATCCTGTATTTATTCCGGAATCAAACAAAGGCAACAGGGCAGTAATTCTCCTGCACGGGCTGAATGAGCGGAGCTGGGTCAAGTACTATCCGTGGGCAGAAAGGCTGGCCAGGGGCCTGGAGCGACCGGTGATCCTTTTCCCCATCTCATTCCACATGAACCGTTCACCGGCTGAATGGAGCAATCCCAGGCTGATGTCGTCCCTGCTGCCACAGACCCGTCTGCGCAACCGGCGCAACCAATCTTCCACTTTCGTGAACCTTGCCCTCAGCCTGAGACTTAGCAGGCAGCCCCTGCGATTTTTTACTTCAGGCAGACAGAGTGCACTGGACCTGGAGAAACTGATCAGTTCAATTCAATCAGGCAATCATCCCCTTTTTGCAAAAGGAACCGGCATTGATTTTTTTGCGTATTCAATCGGCGCATTTCTTGCGCAGATTATGATACTGGCTTATGGAGAAACATTTCTGAAGGATACCCGCCTGATGATGTTTTGCGGGGGCGCCCCTTTTAACCGCATGAACGGGGTTTCAAAACTGATTATGGACGAGGAAGCCTTTTCCAGGCTGAGGTTCTTCTACCTCAGGCAATTCGAAAAAGAACTCAGCAAAACAGACAATCCCTTCTCCTTGTTCAGGGAAAGTCCGGCTACAAAAGCTTTCAATGCCATGGTTGACTCCCGTCGGTTGCGTGAATGGCGGAATCACCGGTTTGAAAAAATGCGCAAGCGGATCAGCACGATCGCACTGAAAAAAGATGAGGTAATCCCCCCTTCTGGCATTTCAGAAATCATGAATACAGAAAACCTCAGAATCATGGATTTCCCGTTTGAATATACCCATGAAAATCCCTTTCCGCTTATGCCGGCAAGTGAAAAGGTGGATCATTGCTTTGAAAAGGTTTTCGCTGAAGCTGCGATCTTTCTCAGGTAAGCAGCCGGAAAGGTTTTTAAACTTCCACCCATGCCTGAATCTCTTCAAGCTTTAAGGCCGGAATATCCAGTTTCAACTTTTTTCGCAGTCCGCCCAGGTCATTCAGCAGTTTGTTGGGATTGGCCGCTTTCAGGTCTGCAACGTTTTTAAAGCCATATTTCCGGAGCGCGGGCACCCATGCGGCCGGAACTCCCGCTTCAATAAATGCCTCATCGGTATCCCCTGCGGGAACAGCCTTTTTCTCAGGGCGCATCTGAGGGAAAAACAAAACATCCTGAATTGAAGGCTGGTTGGTCATAAACATGGTCAGCCTGTCAATTCCGATACCCATCCCGGAGCAGGTAGGCATCCCATATTCAAGGGCACGCACAAAATCCATGTCAATAAACATGGCTTCGTCGTCGCCTTTCTGCGAAAGTTTCAGTTGCTCCTGGAAGCGATCCAGCTGATCGACGGGATCATTCAGCTCTGAATAAGCGTTGCACAACTCTTTACCGTTGACAAAAAGCTCAAAACGTTCGGTGAGTTCAGGATTTGTCCGGTGACGCTTGCATAGGGGCGACATCTCAATGGGGTAATCCATAATGAATGTAGGCTGTACCAGATGTTCCTCACACTTTTCCCCGAAAATGGCATCAATCAGCTTTCCTTTACCCATGGCCGGCGTGGTCTCGATATTCAGGGTCCGGCATATCTGCCTCAGTTCATCTTCAGTTTTACCGGTGATATCCACACCTGCATACTCCTTTATGGCATCGGTCATGGTGAGCCTGCGGAAAGGACGTTTGAAATCGATTTCTCTCTCCCCGACCCGGACGCTGGTCTTCCCGTGAAGGCTCAGGGCAACCTGCTCCAGCATCTCCTCGGTAAAATCCATCATCCAGAAGTAATCCTTGTAGGCCACATAAATTTCGAGCACGGTAAACTCAGGATTGTGCGTGCGGTCCATGCCCTCGTTGCGGAAGTCTTTCGCAAATTCATAAACCCCGTCAAAACCGCCGACTATTAGTTTCTTAAGATACAGTTCGTTGGCAATACGCAGGTAAAGTGGCATATCCAGCGCATTATGGTGAGTGATGAAAGGCCGGGCAGCAGCGCCTCCGGGGATAGGTTGAAGAATGGGCGTTTCCACCTCCAGGTATCCCTTACCGTTGAAAAATGAGCGCATGGTATTGATGATCCGGCTGCGCTTAACAAAAATATCACGTACCTCCGGATTCACAATCAGGTCAACGTAACGCTGACGGTACCGGGCTTCAGGATCGCTGAAAGCATCGAATACCTGGTCGTCCTTTTCCTTTACCACCGGCAGCACCCGCAGCGACTTGCTGAGCAGCTTCAGCGACTTCACATGAATGGAGATCTCGCCCATCTGCGTAATAAATACAAAGCCGGTTACCCCGATGATATCGCCGATATCGAGCAGCCGTTTGAAAACGGTATTGTACAGGGTCTTGTCCTCGCCTTCGCAGATTTCATCGCGCTTGATGTAAAGCTGAATGCGCCCGCTTGCGTCCTGCAGGTCCACAAATGAAGCGGCGCCCATGATGCGCCGGGTCATGATACGACCTGCGATGCTTATATCCTGATAAAGGGTATTGTCACCGGGGAAATTTTTAAGAATTTCAGCAGTGGAAATATTTACATTGAACGCTTCGGCCGGATAGGGATTGATGCCAAGTTTTCCGAGTTCTTTTAGCGATTCTCTCCGGATTGCTTCCTGTTCGCTGAGTTCCTGATACATACGTGAAAATTTTTGCAAAGATAGCGTTTTTTGTTTCGTAAAAAATGGTGTCAGTATCCTCAGGCGGCGGCGAATCGGGTATATCCTTATCTGATGTGCTGGAAATAATATATCGGCTTTGGCAATTAAAAGAAGCCACAAAAACACACAAAAGAAATTTTATCTGAGTTTTGAAAACCTGAAAAACTGAATAGCTGATTG
>Ga0334884_1006497_pt1 | contig 10502 bp, 6 predicted proteins | sample GraSluR1_MG_7_FD_207215 | JGI IMG/M metagenome (GOLD analysis project Ga0334884, IMG submission 207215) | Sludge microbial communities from methane-producing bioreactor in Wageningen University, Netherlands - Granular Sludge_12_05 R1 | ecosystem: Engineered > Bioreactor > Anaerobic > Unclassified...
TCATATCGTTATATTTTTTCATACATTAACTACTGGGAAATACGAAAAGCAAGCACCCTAATAATCAAGATTCTTATTCAATCACCTCCTGGCAACAGCCCCAAATCGCAAAAAACGAATATCTTTCTTTTATGGATTTCAGCACATTCTGAAACGTCAGTCTTTTTACTGGAGTGAAACTTTTTGGATGCCTATCCAGGCATAACTATCACCTTCATGGGTATCAATGATACGTAAGCGAACTGCTCGTGGCACAAATTCAGAGAGGTCTATTGGTTTTGAACTTGGTTTTGGACTTCTGTCTGGATGAATTGTTGCCAATGTAGTATTGGTTTCTGCATCCAGCAGTTCAACAGATAATCGCCCAGTGTCTGAACCGTCTTTGGTCTCATGTTCACCGCCTTGAATGTATATGCGTAATACCTCATGTGATTCTGATAGATTGAAGATGGGGGAGAGGGCACTGCCGATAGCCTTTTCACCTGCTTTGGCCAATGAATTCAAACTGAGGCCGCTGAAAAGTGATGGTATTTCAGCAACTGAAAAAGCGTCGCCTTCCAGAGTCCATACATCCAAATCCAATGCTTCCTCGAATTTAAATATCGTTTCGGGCTGACGAAATCGGCGAGGCGGTTCATATATGGAACCGGCCAGTGTGTTTTGTGCAGCTACGGAGTCCAGGGTTAGGGCTACCAGGCCAAAAGACGGGTCCATACCCACCGTTTCAAAGTGCATTCGCCGCAGTGATTGTGGACGACCAAGATCGACTTCAATGATGTTGAATGTAGCCCCAGGTGTGTTTACCACAAGAGTATTGGTCCAAAATTGAGGTTGTGGGAAGTTTGGTGGCTTGCCTTCTTCCCAGTCCGCGTCATCAGCATGTAACAGGGGTAACGCGCCATGACGATCAGGTCTGTCTTCACGCGAGGTCGCGAAATAGCCAAACATGTCACGCGGAAGAAACCAGTCAAAGTCTCCTGGAGCATACAAATCACGGGTAATTGCATCCCCTGCAGTTGTTTCCAGAGAAATGCGTGCTACCGGTGCAAACATGTCATGATTGTCTAAGAATGGTATCAGCAATAAGTAAAGCTTTTTATATGTACCGTTCATCTCAAGCGAGTAATGGGGCTGATTGTATTTGCGCGATACTGGGATAAACGTGTCTTCTGGAATGGAAAATACGACGCCGGGAAGTTCTGGGTGTTCATAGGTGCCATTCTGTGATGGGAAGTTCTCCATCGGGTTCCCTGCGCCACTGAAAGGTGGGTGCCCAAATGCGTAATACGGTCTCAGAGATCGCCAAATGTCATGGGATATATAATCTTCATCTGGCAATTCGAACTGCAATATCCTCGATTGTATGGCTTCTGATAAAATAGGTTGGTTAACGAATGGTTGTTGGACGATTAGCTTGAAAGGTACAGGTACTTGACCTGGTAACAGCAACCGGGCGTTGTTCTCACCGGAAGAAAGCAGTCCCAGCATGGAGTCAGGCAACTGAAATGTGTAAAGCGCTTCAGATCGACTTGCAAGGTCAACTTCTGAAGCAATCCTAAAATCAGATTCAATCGGAAATTGATCATTGATGCCGGAAATAAGCAGGTGTCCTGTACCTGAAATAGCTTTATCGGTGTTGTTTCTGAGCACCAGTTTTACCTGTCCATCAACTGCTACACCAGGATGTTTCTCGGCACCCTGTATAAACACCTCGATGCGAGGCAATATAGTCAGATCAACGGGATGATAGAAGCGTACATTTTCTTCTGGCAGTAAAATATCCAGAAAGAAGCTGCGACGACTGAAATTTAACTGGCCAAGTCTACCGTATTGTAAGTAGTCTTCAAGCAAGTCTTCGGCAATATGTGTAGTTACGTTATTATCTTTGATTTTGGTGTTGGTCAGAATTCGTTGACGATCAATAACTTCCAGAATTTCAATCTTGCCCGAGAAGTGAATATCCAGAGTATCTCCTTCTGCAATAGACAGTACATGATTTGCTGCGAATGTTGAAGGTGCAAAGCTGAAAGAGATGCAGGTGGTTTTTTCAGGTGGAATTATGGCTTCAAGTTTGACGCCATTTACCCAGGGTGAAATCTTGAAATCATGTGCCTTGTCATTTACGGTGAAAGTGGTTACCGAGCCAACCGGCAGTTTCCAATCTATAACGCGCTCCAAGGCTTTTGTTGAGTGTATTGTATAGGTGACAGTTTTACCGTCGTTTGAATATATGACGTGATACTCAGGAAGATGCAGTTCTGCCGCAGGCCAAGCATCTGGTAGTGCTGGGCTGATATGCAGCTTGTTTTCCGGTATATTTGCGCGTAATCCAAATATCGCTTCAATGGCCGACTGAATATATAGCCCGGCTGGCGGCGAGAAATAGGCTGCGGTTTCCTCCATCGAGACTTCCGGCCAGGCACCACGAAGTGTATCATTCATAACCCAATCCGCTATGGCACGCAATGGTTTATAGGCTTCATTGCGCAATCCCATGGAGGACAGCCCCCAGGCGCCCCACGGTTGTTGCGCAGCGCCAGCCTGCATACCCCAGGAACCAATAACATGATTCGGGAAGTTATTTGAACAAAAAACTTCGCCACCGGATTGGGTAGTATGTGTGGGGTGTTGACCAACACGAAAAATGGGAACTTTTGTCTCTCCGGTACCGGCACCGATCAAACGATCACGCAAGTGGCGCATGCTGCTCCAGCCATCCAGGGCATCCACAAGACCGAATAACTGGGGATAAATGAAGGTGTGGTATTGTCCGTCAAGACGGAGTATGCCCAGGTCATCCCGGAAAAACGCAAATCGCCCAAGATCGTTTAACCATAATTCTTTTTTAAGTTGGGAAAGCATTTGTGCAGCAAGCAAGCGGCATTCATTTGCTTTTTCACTGTCTTCCAGTGCGTCGGCAACTATCGCCCTGACTTCCAACATGTTGATAGCTTCCATGGTCGGTGTTGCACCACCATAAGGCGTTGAAACAAAATCTTCCTGATTTCCGATTTGTTGTCCCCAGGCCAACAGACCGGCAACCGTTGGATCGTATTCTTTAAACGTGGCTTCAAGAATAGTATCCAGTGCAGGAGCAATCTGCCGAAGTGTTTCTAAATCTCCGGTGCGCTCCCAATAGTTGCGTACTTGCCAAAAATAAAACTGGTTCGATCCTCCAAAATCACGGCGGGTCATCCCTGCGGGCGAAAAGTGGGGAACAGACCCATCATCTCGCAGGTTTTCTGCTGAACTCAGAATATTCTGTCGTGATCTATCGGCTTGGCCGATCCAGTCTGTCGCGCCACTGTGCTGCATGTGCCAGAGAGAATGCCAATGGTGAATGCATTCATTCCAACCCCAGGGCCATACCCAATTGTACTCCAGCGTTTGAAGGGCATGTGTAAAAGCTTCGTTCATATTGGATTCTGGAGTTACTATACGTGTTTGTAAAAGATTATTATAATGGGTCTTGACAAACACTAAAGCCGTTTCGACATCCTGTGAAATCAAGGATTCTGCCAACTCAAATGATTCACCATAGGCAAGAATAAGCGATCCAGTGCCTGAAAAGTGATACTCCACATAAGGCCCTTCATCAGCCTCAATCAGCTTGCCCATGTATGAACCCTTAATCAAGGTAGTCAGTGGTATATTGTCGTAATCAAAATGAAAATACGGTTCTGTTTGCGTGATCGTCAAATGGTCTGCTTCCAGGCTATCTGTTCGTAACCACTCTTTCCTGAACCAGCCATTGGCAACCTCTTTTGACCCGCCAACACGTACCAGGATTTCTGCATCAGGAGTAGCCGTAACTTCATAATAGGCGGCACCTTCCCAGCTCAGGGTGTCACGACCATAGTGCAGCGGAATTAAACGTGTTGTCAGTTCAATGTCACCAAGTTGATACCTGGCTTCTACGCCACCCGAGAAATTGTCCACAGCGATTACTTCAGCTTGCTCGGGCCAGTGTATACCTGTTGCTGTCTTCACACCTGCAACCATCTTGGCAAGTACATAATGATCCATGTAGGTGAAGCGGTCTTTACGATAGGTAGCTACAAGGCTGTTGGGATGTTGTTCATCGGTGCTGACAATTGTATCCTGCCAGGCTGCCATGCGTTCATTGTAAAACTGTTGTGGTTCTTGCGCGGCAGCCATATATGCTGTTACTCCCCAACCAGCCAATATTATCAATAGCAAGACAACACCAGCATGGTTACTTTGATTTGAAGGCTTGATAAACATTAATTTCCCCCATGTGATAAACCTGGCAATATAGGTGAATACACGGATTTATTGCCTGATCAATAAACCAGAATTTCCCCAATAATGGCGTATCGTATGTCACAAATTTCTTCTTAAATCTTATAATTATGATGCTAACTATACAATCTCCGGGAGAGACAATTTCTTATCTGAAATGATCATGACTTATTGCATAACACAGGTAATCGTTGGCTTTTGTTGAACCTATTTTTGATTCTAACAGATAAAAAAAAGATTACCGACGTTATAATACTGTCGATAATCCCTATATATTAATTTTAATGTTAACGTTATGCCAATGTTTAATTACTTACGAATTGCGACTTCCTTGTTTTTTTCCGATGATTCATAAATGGCATCAATAATTTGCTGTACTGTCAGAGACTGCTCGGGTAAAACAAGTACCGGTTTTTCTTGCTCAATGCAATCGGTAAAATGTCGGATTTCTTCACGATGCCCAATTTTCTCCGGAATCCAGTCGTACTTGCGGCTTGTCAGTGCATTTTCATCAAAACCGTATACCGCAAGCGGGTTATTGGAGACACCTGCTTTATCGCCAAGCAGCATTATTTGGTGTGTTTCTTCAGCAATGTTGGCAGCCCATGATACCGAAAGCTGTAATGTAAGGTTGTTTTCAAAGCGTATTAATGCTGTTGCGTAATCTTCCACATCAAATTCTTTCGAAGGATAGCCCACTCCCCAGTCGGCGTTGACAAGATCGGGTCGGTCGCCAAACATGCGGTATATTTTCCCAGAAGCCGATACCGGTTTTGGGAAACCCATTAACCATAACGTTAAATCCAGCATGTGTACGCCGATATCAATCAATGGACCTCCGAGAGACTCTTCCTTTATATGAAAACGTCCCCAACCGGGTATGCCACGTCGCCGGAGCCACTGCGCTTGCGCGGTGTATATCTCGCCAACATCTCCACTGTCAATGACTGCTTTGAGTTTTTCATTGGCTGCTTCAAAGCGCATGTGCTGCGCAACCATTAATTTTTTCCCAGCAATTTCTGCCGCCTTGATCATGGTTTTACATTCGCGGCTGCTCATGGCCATTGGCTTTTCTACCAGAACATGACATCCCTTTTTCAATGCCTGAATAGAATTGGCAGCATGCATACGATTTTGAGTACATACATCTACTATGTCCAATTCGACTTCGCTCAGCATGTCATCATAATTGGTATAGGCACGTGCATTTTTACATAACACTGCTTCTTCCTGCGCACGCTCATTGACGACATCACATACAGCCACGATCTCTACGCGGCTTTCCTCTTCCAGTTCCCGCCAGAATGGTAAATGGCGCTGACGCGCAATACTTCCACATCCAACCAATCCAACGCGTAACTTGTTCCCTTTAAGACTCATACTGCTACATCCTTCCTCTTTTCATGTATAACCCTTCCGCTCATATTTTTCAGGAAATACCACATAGCATAACTTGATTATGGTATTGTTGAAAATGTGTACATGACTGCAAAAATAATACCCATGTGTTAACCAAGTTCTAATTCAGTTATCCAGGGTAAATGGTCTGAAGCAAGCCGTGCCTCTGGGGTATCCAGTTTACAAGATGACATGACGCGTATATCTTTCGACACCAGCACATAATCAATACGGCATTCTGGTGCATTGCTTGGGAAAGTGCATCCAGTTTCATCTGCTTTGGCTGAAAAACTGTCTTGTAAAACTGAGTACAAGTGTTCTATTGTAGGCGAAGTTGCTGTATCGTTGAGGTCACCTGCAAGTATAGTGCTGGTTTGTGGTAAAACACGGGCTATCTCTTTTGCTTGTATCAACCGTGGCGAATCATTAAAGCTGAGGTGTGTGTTGAACACATCCAGGGACCCTTCAGCAGTCTCAACTTTTACATGCAAGCATCCCCTGGGTTCAGCATCAAAATTTACAGACAATGCATAATTATTTTCGACATGCATGGGAAAGTGTGTAAAGATGGCGTTCCCGTATTTTCCTCCATCAAAATGAAAGTTGTCCCCGAAGGCATGTCGCATGCCTAAAAGTTCCGAGAATATTTTGGGAAAATCCAGCATAGAAGAACGGGGCTGTCCTGAATCTACTTCTTGCAGACAAACGATGTCTGGTGATGCGCTTTGTATAAGGCTGGCTATCCGGTGCAGATTCAATTGCCCATCTATTCCTTCTCCCCGGTGTATATTGTAGGTCATAATCCGGATCACTGGTCATCTTTCTACCCGTTGGTAAACCCTCAGATTTGATGGTTCAGTTTATGAGTTTTTAAAATGTATTATTGACAGAGAACGTCATTCTTCAATAGATCGATATCGGATATCATGCAATAATTCTGCAGCCCTGCTCCGTCTCGACTCTATCCATGATAGCAGATGCGACAATGTGGTGGCATCTGGATGAATGGGAAATGAAATGTGACCAAGTACAGTCTGTGCACGTTGAGCATCCAACAACCCCCGTGCGACAGCATCCTCCACCGCGGTGATATAGGCTATGTCTTCCAGTCCATCCCGCAGCCGCTCCAAACGTATTGATGGTATTAATGATGTTGGCCCGGGGTAGTACAAAAAATGCTGCCAGGGTCCTGGTACCTGTTCAAGTACAATATCAGGATGCGTCAATTTCGGCCAATCCGGTGGCCAGTAATTCATGCTGGGCAGCAAAACCCCGCTGTAATGATGTGCCCAGGCTACCCAGGGAATGAGCCTTGGTTCTATCGGATGTGCTCCTGGTGTCAAGGAGGGGAAATAGTTGTTATTTATTTCCAGCCATGTTTTTATTGGTGGGGCCAATCCATCGGGCATATTCAGTTCATCACCCATAAATGTGATGAGTGCTATCTTCAAATTTCCATCGTATTTTGTGTCATGCAGTTCTATCCGAATGGCATTAAAATTATTGGCATATCGAAATTTTCCTTCCGAAACCCTGTTCTCATATTCATCCCTCGCTTCTGGATGGGACCAATTAATCGTTGCTTGTGTAAAGTTTTTGGCATCAGCAGAAGTGTAAACTTTAATTACATCTGAATGGTTATCGTCACCCCATATAATCTTTATTCTTTCTGAGTGAACCAGGTTATCAAACAAAAAAGTCATCATAAGTGGATTTTGTCCTGTCGGACGAAATCCTGTGTCCCAAAAGGTAAAAGGACTACCGTCAAAAGCATAGGTGTAGTTTGTTAATTCAAGAGCATCTTGATTATTTGGTGTTGATGCATGAAAGGTGTGTGCCGGATATTGCCGCACATTACGCAATGACATACCTTCTTGTAAGCGTTGTGCCAGTTCAGCTTTGTATTCAATGAATGGAAAAGCCCAGTGTCGTATTACCGGTTGAAAATATGGGTGTATACTTCCTCTGGCGATTGGATTAAATTGGGATGCTTGCTCGTATGTGTATTTATACAATGCATACCGACTTTGCCAGGTTGTGGTATGAAGTGGGATTACTGGCATAGTCATGATAAATTCAGGGGTATGGTCTAGCCTTGTACTACGCCAATCCGATAGCGCTTTCAGGTAGTTTGCAAGGTGCTCTGAATTGTTTTCTCCCTCCCGAAACAACATATCAACCAGGTCTCCCTGAAGACCCCCAATTTCCAACATTGCGGGATTACCTGCTGCCAATAAAAGTTCCAGATGATCCACTAACTTTGTTATATCATCCGGTCGCACCGAATTCATCATGCTTCTGTCCAGTATAGCCGGGACAATACTATGCTTTGATATACTTGCATAATGCTCTGACCAGTCTGATGGCAGGCGCGCATCCAGTCCGTATTGACGCTGCAATGCCTCTCGATGTAGATGACTGATGACAGGAATGGGAGAGGTGTCGGGAAGCATAAAGTCCTTGACTTCTACTACCAGCCGCTGTGTCATGGTACGTATGGAATCTGCATGTAATTCGACTGTGAATAGATACCGTCCAGGCGATGCGTTTTTTGTCGTTTGGAATGTGATCCAGTAACCTGTTGTTTCATCTGCCTGTATTGCTGCTGGTTGCATGGGAATCAACACATCTGGCACAGTGAAAATATCTGTAACACCTCCAGTACGTTGGTTCTGGATGGGTAAAATGTTACTTATTTGGTAAATTGCATATTCCGGGGCGTGTTCATTCGGTGCAACAACTTGGATTCGCACGTTTTCCAAGGACGATTTTCCAGTTTTTACCCACACCTGAACTGATTCCTGCTCGCCTAATGCCATACCTATACGCATGTCTTGCGCTGCCATGAATGGGCCTTGCTTTGGATTTACCGGGGTGTCTAATGCTTGGGATGCAGCGTCGGATTGGGTAGTATGCAGAAATGACGAGTATGCTGATTCTAGTTCCATTTGTGGCGCGGATAGAGTACTTATAATGCTTAATATGAAAATTCCGTAATGCATTGAATACCTTAATTGTAATAGTGATTCCATATTATATCTTTTGATATCTATTAATAAAATGGTTTTTTTATAAATAATCTCCCAAACAAACAGAACCTAAAAATGCGTATTTAAATCAAGGTTATTACGGTAAATATTACCTGGGATATGACAACCGGGTTAAGCATTTGTTCCAAATCGTAATAATTTATTGATTTACCCCATTTTTACTTTGCAATTATAAGATTTCATGTTAAAATTCAGTTTGGATCAACTGTCGTTTTGCTTCTAATTATGCTAAACTTAATGCGATTTGGAAATTAATACTTTTACAAATAAGAATTTATCCCGGAGGAATATATGTGAAACGAGTAAATCGAACAAATGCCGGTGTTACCCTGCTTGAATTGATGTTTGCTGCCGGGGTGATGGCTTTGGCGCTCTCCATGTTATTCGGTTCGCTGATTGGTATTAACATGATGGGGGAGGTTGCTGAGGGACGTTCGCGTGCCAGTACGGTCATGTCCAGTGTTTTAGAAGAAGTTCGGGCAAGTGATTTTAATACGATTTTGGCATTTGCGCCAACACCGATTCAACACCCAGGGGTTACTATCGCCGTGCAGCTTGAAGCGGTAGATGATGATGGTAATCTCACAGGATTGCCATTGGGTGAAAACGTAAATGTGACCTTTCCCAACCCAACTGAGATCAAAGCTACCGTTGTATGGACTACACCACGTGGTCGGGCTTATTCCATCTCCAGCTCCACAATGAAAGGACGTTGACGAATATGGATCAACGCGGTATGACATTAATTGAAGTTACGATGGCCGTGGCCATCTTGTCCGTTGTAATGGCTGTTCTAATGGGACTCGCTGTTGGCTTGGGGGATACAGCACGTGTTCAAGATATTAAAATCACGACCAATGACGAAGCCCGCAGGGCGTTGCAGGTCATCATACCCCAAGTGCGCCAGGCATCTCGCGGCAGTATCAATTGGAATGAGTTGCCGGGAGATAGATTGACCTTACGAATTGCGACCGATATTTCTAATAACGGTCTGGCTGTTAACGCTTCCGGAAATATTGAGTTGTCACCGGTAAAAGTTATTCAGCGTGATGTTGATGATGTCAACGTTGATGGTCTCATGCTCTCCCAGTTGGTACTTCTTGAAGGTGAGACTGTCCGTGTACTCGCCAATGAGATAGTACCGATTTCAGAAACACTGGCAGAAGATGGTACTTTTGGTCCAGGTCAAGACTTGAATAATAATGGACAGCTTGACAGGGGATTTTGGATACAACCACGTGATGGCGGCCTGGAAATTACGGTGCAGGCTCAGGGGATTACTCGTCAGGGGCATTTAATAACTACAACACTTACAGAATTTGTTGTACCGAGGAATTAAGATATGCACATAACCTGTGTTGGAAGTAGTTCAGAAAAAATTTGTTGCAACAATAGATGTGGTATGGCTTTATTGACTGCCATCATGTTTATTTCTGTGGCGTTGATCGTGCTGGCTGCTTTGAGCAACCGGTATATGCAACAACGGCTACAGGTAGACCAGTTTCAAATTTATCAGACCTGTTTTGAGGGAATTGAGTCTGCTTTGGCTGAAAGCCGAGTTGATTTGGAACAGGGAAATATATCGACTATTGGGTTGGAGAATTGGACACCTGTATATGATGATACCGGAAATTTGCTGTTGCCGGACCTGGATGCTATTGGTGTTTCGCCTGCCAACCTCAGCACAAAGCCGGAGCTGGAGTACATTGCCTATGCGGTTCATTGGGGAGACAGTGGAAGAGATAACAATGGTGATGGCGAAGTTGACAGTGATGCTGAACAATTCATGTA
>Ga0334884_1006500_pt1 | contig 10494 bp, 5 predicted proteins | sample GraSluR1_MG_7_FD_207215 | JGI IMG/M metagenome (GOLD analysis project Ga0334884, IMG submission 207215) | Sludge microbial communities from methane-producing bioreactor in Wageningen University, Netherlands - Granular Sludge_12_05 R1 | ecosystem: Engineered > Bioreactor > Anaerobic > Unclassified...
GCGACCTCGTCCGGGTCGACTCCGCCGAGGAGGCGGTCCTCCTCCGGGGCGAAGTGGCTAAGATCGTCGACGTCGGGGAGGTCCTGATCAGCTTCGGCGACTTTCTCGAGAACAACAGGACCCTCGCTCCCGGATCCTACTGCTTCGAGTGGTGGGCGGCGGAGCTCGCCGAGGCGGGGGGCGACCCTGCTGGCCTCGAGGCGCCTTCCGGCGAGGAGGCGATAGAGATCTCGAGCCGGTGGAGGGTCCCCCTCCATCCCGCCTCCACCCACCTATGGCACGACCTCTCCCCCGAAGGGTACCTCAGGCTGAGGGAGGCGGTCTCCTCCGCCGGGGAGATGAGGGACGGAGCCCTCCTCCTCCCGCCATCGGTGAAGGAGGAGCTGGAGACCCTCCTGGTCCTCCACAAGGTGAGGGAAGAAAGGTTGATCGTCCCCGACCCTGCCCCCCTCCTCCTCTGCCTCGGGGTCGAGGCCGAGGGGCTGAGGCTCCGGGAGCTTCCCGGAGAGCCGGTTTCAGAGATCCGGGATCAAGGCGCCGACGGAGACGCGATCGTGGGGGGAGAGCCTGCGCCTCGGACCTCCCTCGACCTGGTGAACCAGGTCGCCGGGATCAGGGTGATGGCGAGGGCCCCCACCAGGGTCGGCTCGAGGATGGGGAGGCCCGAGAAGTCCGACAAGAGGGAGATGAGGCCGCCCCCCCACGTCCTCTTTCCCACCGGCGATGCCGGAGGAAAGAGCCGGTCAGTGGGGGAGTGCGCCAAAAACCACGTCGGAAACGGCAAGGTCGGGATCATCGAGACCTCCATAGGAAAGAGGGGCTGCCCCCAGTGCGGCGCCGAGACCCACGAGTTCCTCTGCCGATGCGGCGCCCACACCCTCCCGAAGAGGAGCTGCCCCGTCTGCCACCAGCCAGGAAAGGAGAAGTGCCCCAGGTGCGGAAGGCCTACGACCGCCGCCGATGAGATGAGGCTCGACGTCAAAGAGCTCTACCACCGGGCTCTAGCGCACCTCCACGAGAGGGAGCCGGAGCTGGTGAGGGGGGTTTTAGGCCTCACCAGCCGGGACAAGACCCCCGAGAGCCTGGAGAAGGGGGTCCTCCGGGCGAAGCACGGGGTCTACATCTTCAAGGACGGGACGGTCAGGTACGACCTCACCGACCTTCCCCTCACCCACTTCCGCCCCCGGGAGGTCCACGCCGACGTCTCCCGCCTCCGGGAGCTCGGATACGCTGAAGACATCTATGGCCAGCCCCTGAGGGACGAAGAGCAGGTCCTGGAGCTCCTCGTCCAGGACGTCATCCTCTCCTTCGACGCCGGCGAGTACCTCCTGAAGGTGGCGGCCTTCGTCGACGAGGAGCTGGAGAAGTTCTACGGCCTTGAGAGGTTCTACAACGCCAGGGCCCCCGACGACCTGATCGGATGCCTGCTGGTGGGGCTCGCCCCCCACACCTCCGCCGGGGTCCTCTGCCGTCTCATAGGCTACACAACGGCCTCCGCCGGTTACGGCCACCCCTTCTTCCACGCCGCCAAGAGGAGGAACTGCGACGGGGACGAGGACTGCGTCATGCTCCTCATGGACGCCCTCCTCAACTTCTCGATGTCGTACCTCCCGGAGAAGAGGGGCGGCAAAATGGACGCGCCCCTCGTCATGACCACCAGGCTCGACCCCTCGGAGGTGGACGGGGAGGCCCACAACCTCGACCTCCCCTCCAGGTACCCCCTGGAGTTCTACCGGGCGACGTTGACGGGAGCGTCGCCGAAGGAGGTGGAGGGGCTCATCGACCTAGTCTCGAAGAGGCTGGGGACGGAGGCCCAGTATAGGGGATTCAAATTCACCCACGACACCTACGACATCGCCGCGGGGCCGAAGAACAGCGCCTACAAGACCCTGGAGACGATGATAGATAAGATGGACGCCCAGCTCGCCCTGGCGAGGTCGATCCGGGCCGTCGACGAGAGGGACGTGGCGACGAGGGTGATCAACTCCCACTTCCTCCCCGACCTCATCGGAAACCTCCGGGCCTTCTCCCGCCAGAAGGTCCGGTGCGTCAAGTGCGGGGCGAAGTTCCGAAGGCCGCTCTTATCCGACGTATGTCCCAAGTGCGGCGGGCGGGTCATCCTCACCGTCCACGAGGGTAGCGTCAGAAAGTACCTGGAGGTCTCGATGAAGGTCGCCGAGGAGTTCGGGGTCGACGACTACACCAAGCAGAGGCTTGAGCTGATCAAGATGGACATCGACTCCCTCTTCCAGAACGAGAAGTCGAAGCAGACGGGGCTTGCGGACTTCATGTAAGAGAGGCGAAAGGAGGCCTCTGCCCTTAAAATGAAGTCCGCCTTTAAAAGGTCCAGCCTCACATTATCACCTTCATGGCGGGCCTTGAAAAGCGAAGCATCTCTCGCGGGTTTCTCTTGAGGGTGGGGTCGCCGTAGATGGAGAGCTGGGCTGCGGCCGGCTTCTCCGAATCGCCCGCCCTCAAGACCGATTCCCGCATCAGCTCGAAGAGGGCGTCTCCGATCCTGTAGGTTCCCTGGGGCCCGGTCCCGGATATGTAATCCGGGAAGAGGGCGGCGAAGTGGCTGGGAGTCCCCTGCTCTGTGTTCCTCGCGACGAAGGCCGCCGCTCCGGCCCGCAGAAACTCCGTTCCGAAGCTCTGACGATCCCGGTAGAGAAGGCCGGTGTTGCAGGAGACGTAGCCGGTTATCACCGGGTGGTTTGTTGCGAGATCCGCGTCCTCGACGTTCTCTACCCTGAATATCGGGACTCGATCGTTGGTAGAGAAGGAGTCGGGGCTTCCGTGGCCCATGAAGACGATGTAGTCGCTGTTCGATATCAGGTCGAAGGTCTCTTCTCTCATGCTACAGCCGTCGCAAACCCCGTAGGGGGGCGTCGCCCGGCAGAGGCCGCAGGAGGCGTCGCCCTCATCGCAGGCGTCGCCGAGGCCGATCGGCGGGGATAGCCAGCATCTGGTGCTGAACCAGACCTCCGGTCTCAGCCCGAAGCCGCCGGATTCGTGAAGGTCGATGGCGGTCTCGAGGGCCGCGACGATCCCCGAGGACTCCGTCGAGAGGTCGGCAAGCCTGCTGACGACGAACCCCTCGTCTACGATCCCGTCGTCGTCGAAGTCGACGTACCAGGCGTCGGTGGGGAGGTACCAGATTCTGCCGTCGATGGTGACGATGAGGGGCCTCGGGACGACCGCCTCTCCTCCCAGGAGGATTATGTAGGCGGGCCCCGTCTCCTCAGATATCGTCTCCAGGGCATCCCTGATCTCGTGCCAGTCTGTAGGATCGGCCACGCGGGCGCCGTAATCCCTCAAGCATTGCGAAGAGTCGAGGACGATGTACCGTGCAACGAGGCCGTCGGTCCGGTCGACCGTCTCGATGTACCCGTCCACGGCTTCTTCGAGGGCTGCCGTATCCCTCAAGAGGCTGGTCGTGACGAGGAGGACGTCGCGGGGCCGGGGCTCCATCCCGACGTCGATCACCCTCGTGCTCTCGCTGGTAACGGTGATCTCCCGGACGATCCCGCCCGCCCCGCGGACCCTTTGAGTGTAGGGGGCGCGGACGCTGACGAGCTCGGGGCTGCTCGACTCCATGATGTAGTCCCTGTGGGTCGCTATGTACGAATAGCTCCCCTCCGGGACCGCCACACGGTAGTTCCCGGAGCTGCCGGTGGTCGCCGTCCAGGAGCGCCGATCGTCGCCTCGGACGAAGGTGACGGCGACGCCCCGGATCGGGTCACCGGTCTCCTCATCGGTGAGCCTCCCCTCGAAGGCGCACGGGTAGATTACGGCTCTGGCGTCGGCGGTCCTCGACGGCACGGCGACGGCCAGCTCCGAGGCGGTCTTATCCAGGGATGCAGGCGCTCCGGCGGCCGTGAAAACCGTCAGCGATAAAAGGAACGATACGAGAACGAGAAGATGAGCCGAACTTTTTTTCATCAGAGTCAAACCCCCGAGAGATGAGGAGCCCAGCCTTTATGCTCGGCTTCGGCTCTCATCTGCTCGAATATCTCTTGAGACCAAGATATTAACAGTTTTTCGTGATGGAGGGGGGCGGTCTCACAAGGCGGATCGTCGGACCACCTCATCCCCTCCCGCCGAACCACCACCCTGGATCGATCGCCACCGACTCCCCGCCCATCGTACGAACAATCCCAGCCATGGATAAGGTACCAGATCTAGATAGACACCTCGGCGGATATTTCCAGGAGGGTTGAGGACGACCTAGTCTTATCTTATCGTGTAGCAGAAATGTTTGGGAAAATGCCCCTGCGCCCCTCAGGGTGCTAGGCACGATCCCATCCCGTCACAGCCGAAGCAAGGCAGCTGCTCGCACGTCGCGACGTCCGGCTGATAGCCGGCGTGGTAAAACTGCCAGTTCGGCGGCTGCCATATCCCGCATCCCGTCGGGCCGCATTCGTCTTCGACGACCCCGACGTCTATGACGCATGTGGCGTGGACCGGCTGGATGACGGTCCCGTCGACGGACCTGTCGTCCACCTCGCCAGTGTTGGTGAACCTGCCTTCGCCAGGGGCAAGAGCCGAGAACTCGACCGTCGCCGTTTCGATGTGATAAGCAAGTAGAGCCCCATTTCTGATAAATATAAACCAAATGGAGAGCTAGATTTAAGTGCCGCTGATGGATTTGAGCGAAAGTCTTTTCGTTCTTGTTACATCATCTTTAGAAAGAAAGATAAATATGCAATTAGAAGGTGTACAACTCTGTAAGCAACGATAAGGAAATATTAAAATAAAAGGAGTGGCAAGATTATGTCTAAGATGAAGCAAAGCACGGGGGAGGATTATCCAGAAGCGGCTAAAAAACATCTTCGTGATGCTAAAGAACTCCTGAAAAGAAGTCGTTATGATGGTCCAGCATACTTGTCAGGTTATGTTGTAGAATGTACTCTTAAGACCATGATACAAGTGGAAATTGGATCTCCAAAAAGAACACACAAGCTAAGTGATTTAAAGGGAAATGTGTTATCATTGGCTGCACTGTCAGGTGCAAAAACTGCTAGATACGCACTCCCCAAGGGACATTGGCAATTGTTATCTTCCAGAAGTGGGTGGAATACTTTAATACGATATTCTCCAGCCGGAAGCATCTCACAAGCTAAATCGAAGGAGTGGCTGAAAGAGGCAGATACGATTTATAATTCAGTAGTGGTTCCTATGCGTCTAGACGGGGTGATATGATGGGAAAACATATGGACGAGGCACGCCAGTCAACTATTAATTATCTCCGGAGTTTGATAGACGAAGTAAAACCCATTGAACGGGTAGTTTTGATTGATGACATCTTTGGATTGCTCAGAGTTGTTTTATGGCTCAAAACTGATGACAAAGATGAGCTACGCAAGAGGATAAATGAGGAACTTAAGGAAAAAGCGTCTCCGTATTGGAGCGAAGAGATTTATTTTGCACCTTCTGAGGACGAAGTGGAGGAATTATTTTATGAACGGGCATGGAACGAAGGCTTAAATGACGATTCTAGCGAAAGTCTGCGCATCGTAGATCGGTACAGAAGCCATGGCTCGTGGCTGCAAAGTACAGTTAAATCTCCTTGGAAAGTAACTGGGAAGAGAGGAGGTCCACCTATTATAGTATTCTACTCATTCAAAGGAGGGGTGGGTAGAAGCACAGCGCTTTCATCTTTTGCGATTCAAAGAACCAGAATGGGTGAGAAAGTAACAGTAATAGATTTTGACTTAGATGCCCCTGGAATAGGCGTTCTTCTCGCAGCTGACAGCAAGGGGACTACAGCGCCTTGGGGCGTTCTAGACTACATGTTAGAGCGGCCCTATGGTAAAGTTGTTTTAGGGGACTATGTCCATGCCTGTAGAAGAGAGGAGGTTACCGGTTCTGGTGAAATAAAGGTTATTCCAGCGGGGCAAATGGATGAACGTTATCCATCGAAGTTATCAAGGATCGACTTTGAGATACCCCAAAATGGCCAAAAATTGCATCCATTTATTCTATTGCTTAATCAGATTCGTGATGAGCTGAAACCTGATTGGCTACTTATAGACGCAAGGGCCGGTTTATCCGAAGCTGCCGGACTCCTCTTAGGTGGATTAGCTCATATGTATGTTGTTTTCGGCACGTCTTCTGAACAGAGCTGGCAGGGGATTAGGTTAATTCTTCGGCGGTTGGGATATCAGAGGGTGCTAGAAGGTGAAAGCCAGTTGGAGTGTCTTCTTGTGCAGGCTATGATTACTGATGTTAGCGAGGTCGCAAAGAGTGCCATTGAAAGTTTCAAGGATAGAGCGAGAGACGAATTCGCGCAATATTACTATTCAGCAGATCCAGAGAATGAAGAGGATGAAGAAGATAAAGATTTTTGGTACGTAAGAGACTCAGATGATGAATATGCACCTCATGTTCCTGTAGCCATACGTTACCAGCAGTTCCTCGCCCACTTTGATGTGATCGACGATGTTGCGGACCGGCTGACAGAATCCCCAGGTTATCCAGATCTTGCAGAACGAATAACCAGTAGGTTCGGCAAATAGGTGTGTTGGTAATGCCCACGAAACAGAACACAACCCAGCTTATTGCAGATTTATCCCAAATAATGGTTGCTTGGGCGGAATGGGAAGACGAAGGCAAGTTTCGTAAGACATTTTATCCTGTACCTGAGCATATCAGGGCTTTTGATCCAAGTGTTATTTTGGTTATTGGACCACGTGGCTCAGGCAAATCCGAGCTTTTTCGTGCTGTGATTAAACTTGATCTGATGCCAGCAATTCAGAGATGCTTGCCTGATGCGAGACTACCATTTAAGGAGATGGACCGCATTACATGGATTGCGGCTTATCCTGCCGAAAGTCACTTTCCAGGGACCCTAGAACTTGAGAGATTTCTTATTGATGATAATCCTGATCCAGAACGACCGCCGATGGAGATCTGGTTTGCCTATCTGGTTAGATTCCTCTGGGATCACCTGAGTCAAGAAGATCAGAAATCATTAGAGATTCTCAAAGACATTGACGGCGGAGACATAGATAAAATATATAGCGTCTTTAAGTCCCTTAAGAATGCTCCTAGTCTAGCGTTGGATCATCTAGATGCTAAACTTGAGCGTGAAGACCGATACATCTTCGTAGGCTATGATGAACTGGAAACGTTAGGCGCCAAAAATTGGGTGGCGATGAGCAGTGCCATACGTGGTCTGGTCGCATTTTGGGCGGACTATACACGTAGGTGGCACAGACTTCGGGCCAAGATATTTCTCAGGACGGATCTCTTTCAGCGGTACGCCATAGAGGGCGGACCTGATCTTGCGAAGCTGGCAGCTAATCGGGTTGAACTACACTGGAACGATAAAAACCTTTATGCCATGCTCTTGAAGCGCATTGCCAACGGCAGCGAGGATCTATGGCAGTATGTAAAAACTTCACGCGGAATTAAGTTCTTTGACGATCCCATCCTTGGACACGTACCATATCCTGTCACGGAAGAGGATATTAGGCCATTGATTAAAAAGATGGCCGGGGAGTTCATGGGAGCTACGATAAAAAAGGGATACACTCACCTCTGGATCTTAAATCACATAAGAGACGGGCGAGGACAGGCTCTCCCCAGACCTCTTGTCCGTCTGCTAGCTGTAGCTGCAGATACCCAAAAGAACTCACCACGTAACCTAAAGTGGCCAAGGCTCGTGGATCATATATCTTTAAGAAGGGCTCTAGACCGAGTATCTGAAGAACATGTGACGCATTCTAAGGATGAATGGCCTTGGTTGCTGGACCTCAAAACATCTGTGAAGGGCCAACAAGTACCCTTGGTTAGAAAAGAGTTTGAGGAAATTCTGGAGAAAACTCTGTTTTACAAAGGAAATACTCTGCAGAAAATACAATTTGAAAGCGAAAAATCTCTGCAGAAAGCGCTCCCAGCCAACAATGCTCATGAGATGATAGATTATCTGGTTGAGGTAGGTATCTTCAGGGAGCGCACGAGAGAGAGAATAGACGTGCCAGATTTATTTCTTTCCGGGCTGGGATTGAAGCGCAAGGGTGGGGTTAGGAAGAAATAATTCATATAAAAGGCACATATCTCGATGTTTGCATTACATCAACATCATGAGTGCTCACTGGGGCAACTCCACAGATCTCAGCCCGACCGCGCTCATCGCTCTGCCACCCTCATCCCCTCCCCCGGATCCACCTCCGCGGATCGAGCCTCCCCCGCCACCGGGCGACGACCTCGCGGCCGAGGATGAAGCCTCCTACCCAGAAGGACGCCTCCCCGGATATCACGAGGAGGGACGAGAGGGCGACCTTTCCCGAGGTGGATAGGGGCGCCGAAGGGACGAGGAGGAGGCAGCCGTAGAGGATAAAGGATAGGAGGACGAGGCCGAAGCCGATCCTCCGCCGCCACCCGCCTCCGCCTCTGAGAAAGCCGATCAGGCCGCCCTCCGGCGGAGAAGGAGCCGCCGAGGGGCCGCATGGCACGTCCTCCGCCGGAGGCGGTCCGCTCCAAGCCGTCGTCATATCATCAACCTTTGACGACCTCAGATCGAGACCGTCACCTCATCTCCCGGAGGGCCGCCAGGGCAGAATCGACCCTTCCCCTCATCTCCTCGACGAGGCGGCCGTTCTCCTCGATCCTCCTCCTCCGGTCGGCGGCCATCCTCCTCGTCTCCTCCGGCGCAGGGCCCCCAATCCTCGACCGGACGGCCACGTTCCTCCTCGGGTCGAGGGCGGCCGCAAGCTCCTCCTCGCCGAAGCCCCGGCCGCTGGGCCTAAACCCGGCGATCCTCTCCGCCGCCTCGTCCAGATCTTCTATCGCCGGCGTTCCGCCCTTCGCCGCCAGGGCGCCAACGATCTGGTGGGCGGTCCGGAAGGGGATCTTCGTCTTCCGGACCAACGAGTCGGCGAGCTCCGTCGCCGTCGAGAAGCCCGCCCCGGAGGCGGCCTCCAGCCGCTCTTTATTGAACTTCGCCGACAAGACGGCCCCCGTCAGGATGCGCACGGCTCCCCTGGTCGTCGAGATCCCGCGCCAGAGGTTCGGGGTCGCCTCCTGCAGATCCCGGTTGTAGCTCATGGGCAGCGCCTTGACGATGGCCAGGGCGGCGACGAGGGACCCAAAGACGGTGCCGGTCTTCCCCCGGATGAGCTCCGCGGTGTCGGGGTTCTTCTTCTGGGGCATGATGGAGGAGGTCGATGTGAAGAGGTCATCGAGCTCCAGGTAGCCGAACTCCGACGTCGACCACAGGATCAGCTCCTCGGCGAGGCGGCTCGCGTTCACCATCAGGATGGCGGAGGCGGATAAGGCCTCCAGGAGGAAGTCCCTCGTCGATACGGCGTCCATGCTGTTCTCGACGAGCCCCTCGAAGCCTAGGAGCTCAGCGGTCCTCTTCCTGTCGATATCAAACCCAGTGGAGGCGAAGGCGGCGGCGCCGAGGGGCGACCTGTTCACCCGCTGGCAAGAGTCCCGCAGCCGCTCGAAGTCCCGCAAGAGAGCGTCGGCGTGGGCGAGGAGGTGGTGGGCGAGGGTCGTCGGCTGGGCGTGCTGGAGGTGGGTAAACCCCGGAATTACTGTATCGGCGTTCTCGGCGGCCCTCTCGACGAGGGCTTCCGCCAGATCGTTCACCTCGGCCATGAGGCCGAGGAGCTCGCCCCGGAGGACGATCCGGATGCAGGTCGCTACCTCGTCGTTTCGAGACCTGCCGGTGTGCATCCTCCCGCCGACGGCCCCAACCCTCGAGATCAGCTCCGCCTCGATCGCCTCGTGGACGTCCTCGCCCTCCCCGAGCTCCGCCAGCTCGATACCGTCGAGGGCAGCGACGATCGCCGAGAACTCCTCGGCGGCGATGAGCCCCCGCTCCTTCAGCATCGCCAGGTGGGCCCTGTCCACCAGGAGGTCCGCCTCGAAGATCTGCCGGTCCGCATCCCTGGAGGAGATGAACTCCAGGACGTCCCCGGAGATCTCGCCGAGCCTCTCTCCTCTCAAAAGCATGATTCCATCCTCAAACTCAGGTTGTATAATCCGCGTTGATCTTGACGTAGTCGTAAGAGAGATCGCAGCCGAAGGCCCGGGCGGTGCCCTCGCCGAGGCCGAGGTCGAGTTTGATCAGAAGCTCCTCCGACCTCATCTTCTCCTCCGCCTCGGAGAGAACCCCATCTACGATCTTGCCGTCCCTGACGAGGAAGACCTCATCACCGCCGACGGCGGATATCGAGAGGGTGATCCTCTCGGGGTCGACCTCGGCTCCTGACCTCCCGGCGGCGGCCACTATCCTCCCCCAGTTGGGGTCGTTTCCGAAGATGGCGGTCTTGACGAGGCTGCTCCTCATCACCGTCTTGGCGGCGAGGCGGGCGTCCTCCCTTTCCCTCGCCCCGGTGACGACCATCTCCACCAGCTTCGTCGCCCCCTCACCGTCCTTTGCCATCATCTTCGCCAGCTCTACGGAGACGTAATTGAGGGCCTCCCGGAAGTCGTCTACATCGGCTCCGACCTTCCCCGTCGCCGTCACCAAGACCAGGT
>Ga0334884_1006501_pt1 | contig 10494 bp, 7 predicted proteins | sample GraSluR1_MG_7_FD_207215 | JGI IMG/M metagenome (GOLD analysis project Ga0334884, IMG submission 207215) | Sludge microbial communities from methane-producing bioreactor in Wageningen University, Netherlands - Granular Sludge_12_05 R1 | ecosystem: Engineered > Bioreactor > Anaerobic > Unclassified...
AAAAACAGTGCGTTAAAAGCCGCTATCAAAAAAATATATCTCACCTTGCTGACAATTAATTCCCGGGGCAAAACAATTACCCTGTTTTTCAAAACCTTTTAAAAGTTGCCTAAATGCGACTTGTTTTTACAACAACCTCGATTTTGATGTTGGTTTCGGCGCTTTCACGACCAAAATCCGGGTAACGGAACCGGAACTGTTGGAAAGACAGTGCACAATATCTTTCGGACTTTCCACCAGAGAGTCCTTTTCAACCGAAATGGTTTCATCGCCCACTCTAACATCGGTTGTTCCTTCCAGAATATAGAAAAATACATCAACTGGTGTAATGTGCGGTTTTAACGATTCGCCCGGTTGCAGGGTAATATGCATGGTCTGGGCACTGTCATGATCATACAATTTTCGAACATCCACTTTGTGTGGTGTTTCGGCAACTTGTTGCTCTTTTACTTTTGTTATCTTCATTATTTCGAGATTATGAGTTTTACGGATTGTATTAATTTCCAGCCTTCTTTTTGCAGGCTGAAATTGAATTTGGTAAACTGCCATTTTTTTACGAACAGCCGCAGCGCGCCCATTATAAAAATAACCAGATGCTCAGCTTCGATATCGGATCGGATTTCATTGTTTTGCTGTCCCTGCTTTAGAATAGTCAAAAGGGTTTTGTTGTTGGCTTCAATTACCTCCGAAATTTTGTCCGTCAGCTTTTCTTCATTCCGGAACATTTCTTCGGAAAATACCACCGAAGCCAGCGAAGGCATTTCGGCAAAGGATTTAAAATGTTTCTCAAAGAGCCGTTCAACTTTAATAACTGCCGTTTCATCAGAATTGAGCTCAGCTTCAAAAATTACACTGGTATTCTTTTTCAGCAAATCAAGAAGAGCGATTAGAATTTGGATTTTATTTTCGAAATGCCGGTAAATAGCCGGTTCAGTAATACCCAGCTTTTTTGAAAGGTTTTTAATGGTCAGCCCCTGAATCCCTTTTTCACTAATTAAATCAAGCGCTGTGGAAATTATTTCCTGTTGACGTTCTGTTTGCATATTATCTTTTTTAGTCCTCAAAATTAGTTAATAATTACTAACTCACAATAGGTTTACAAATCTTCCAGGCAATTCACTGAAAGGTTTCCATATCCGTCTTTTCCGTTTTCGCAATATTCCCAGCCATGATTTTTTAAGATTTTTACCAATTCGCGATTTACCATGCCATGTGCCACCACCACAGCCTGGCCATTCCGGTATGCAAATTTTACCAGTTCATCCGAAAAGGTATTCAGTTCATCAAGACGTTCTTTGTAGCCTGTTATTTCTCCCCGGTTTATCCCGGCCATCCAGGTAACCCGCGAAATAAAAAGCCATCCCTTAACCGGAAACTGTATAACGGGTACCTTCACCACCGGGTAATCGAGTTCGGTTAATACACTGTCGGTTTTTAATACAACATTTTCACCAAAAAGTATCAGTGCCGTTTCCTGTGCCCTGGGTTGCGGACTGCAAAACACGGTGTCCAAATTTTCATAATTTTTAATTTTTTGTAAAATCTCCTGCGGATTGAAAGTTTCAATTCCCGCAAAATTGTAAGCTTCCTTGTATTCTGCCGAATTTTTCGAAGTCCCCCAGCCCGGCTTTCCCAAATCAACCGCCGCATGGCGAATTAAATATATTTTCGGATTGGCAAACGTTGTCATCTCCGGTAAAATAATCAGTATCAGCAAAACAATATGCTGAAAAGCCAGATAAAACCTTCGCGTCTTCGTGATTTTGCGTGTTAAATCATTCATACTAAAACTGGTAATTCACCTTAAAATTAAACAACCGGTCGTCGGCGCTTGCGGCATACGAAACGCTTAACACAGCCATATCGAAAGGAGAAAACCACAGGCCGAAACCGGTTCCGTTGTGCCACTTTTTCGAGTTTTCACCATCGAACCACACCCGGCCCGTATCGCTGAACAAAAGCACACCTGCCGTGCCGTTGAGCAGATAGGTTTGGAACTGCTTCATCCGAATGCGCACCTCTGCATTCAGGTAAAGCGAAGCATCTCCGTAAAACCGGGTTTCCCTGTATCCGCGCAGGTTTTCGGTGCGCCCCAGGGTCGCCGCTTCGTGGAAGGCATAATCGCCAAACAGTTTTTCACCCCCGATACGCAGGGCATACACTACGCGGGGCCGTTGCGAAAAGCTAAAGTAACTCACCCAATCACCCGAAAGTTTCAGAAAATTTTCTGTATCCTCATTTAGCCCGGCAAAGTAACCGGCCCGGGTTTTCAGGTGCATTCCGCGGGTGGGAAAAGTGTTGCTGCCTGCAAACTCCTCCTCGGTCTTTCTTTCCATGCCGGCCAAAGTGTTTAGTTCATATTTAAAATAAGCACCGGTATAAGCATGAGTTGCCAGGTCGTCGGCTGTCAATCCGTTTTCAGGCATAGCAATGAAACGCCCGGCGGTTTGTTCTGCATCGGTAAAACTGTAAAACAGTCCCGGACCGGCTTTGTGAATTCTGGCGACATCCAGCCACTTTACAAAATCGAGTTCCGTATAAAACCGGCTCATGCGCAGGCGGTAATATTCTTTTTCTGAACGCGGAACCTCCCATTCCGTTTCGTTTCCCATGCCAAAATAGTTTCCGGCATATTCCGGAGAATTGTATTGCGAACTGAAGTTGATTTCCACCCGCCGTAACGGGAAACTTTGCTGCGCATCAAAACGCATGTTAAAAGCGCTTGTGGAAATAGCGTAATTTCCCAAAATTTCATATCGCTGCTGCCGGTATCTGGAATACCTGGTAAAAACCGGACCACCTCCCACAAAAATACCGTCATCTGAGTTGTACCCGGAAAAAATACCCGGATAAACCACGTCGTATTCAAAGTGTTCCCTGTCGTACTCCAGCGCTTTTGTGTCAAACCGTTTTTTTAACCTGACAGAACGGTCAGGTGAAATCTCTGTGTTTCCGTCACCATAAACAAAAATATTATTGCGCTTTAAACCTTCGATTGAAACGATTTCATCTTTGTTGTCTCCGCCGATAATATTCAACTCAATTTTTGAAAGATGATTCCCCTTAATTTCGAACTGGTCTTCTCCGGCTAACCCGTACAGGTGTATTTTCCCGGTTTCGGAGGCGTAAAAAGTGCGATGATAAAACCTACGGCCTTTTTGCCCGTTTTTCTTCTGTTCATAACCCGAAATCTTGAGTACCGAGTCTGAAGGCGCAATGATTTCAAAATAATCAGACTCCTCCGTGCCGGTGATACTCACCTCTTTTGCCAGCGACAAATAAAGCTTGCGGGCCATGGGTTTCAGGTTTTCGAGGCGGGCTTGTAAAATACGAGCTGTTTTTGGCCCCCAAAGCGGATAAACTTCTTTGGGAAAGGCATGCATAGCCGAATCTGTTTTTTCAGAAGAGAGCAAAATCCGCAGCGAATCGATTTGCCGATGCCACTCGTCCCAACTGCTTTGGTTAAGAAAGGAACGGTCGAAATAACGGGCGTTAAATGACTGGCCTTCCATGTTTTCGGTGTACTCAGTAAACCCCTGAATTTTGGGCAGCAGCCACTTGCGGGCGGCAATCCAGGGAATAACGCCTTCATTCACAAAAAATGCCTGGTCGCGGTCGCGCGGAATGGGTTTGTAAACCGTTTGACCGTTGCGTTCAAAACCGGCCCACCGCCACTGGTCATCGTGCCGGTCCCAGTCGTTTATTACAATGTCGAACAGGCGGGCGCGCAGCACCGCATCTTCATCCACTAAATGATTGGAAGAAGCGGTGGTTTTTTCTATCACCTTCGCAGTGGAAATGATGTTTTCCGAACGCCCAAAGCTCGCCACATCGCTGCGGTCGTCATCGGGGCGTTCCTCAAACAAAAACAATTTACCGGCCACGTCGCGGCGGTAAATTCCGAACCGCGGGTCGTCGGGCACATATAGCACTTCCGGATTGGTATGAAAAACACCTGCAACCCCGGCCAGTGCCGCCACTACCATCGCAGCATATGGATTGGAGGCTGAAATCTGGTCCTGCACCAAATCCACGGCAAACGTTTTGTGCAGCTCTTCCGGCACTGCGCCTTCCACATATTTGTCAACAGAGCGCAAAACATACTGTCTTCCATCTTTATCTTCAAGTCGTAATGAAAAGGTTTGCTGTCCTCCGCCACGCTTTAAAATTTTTAGTCCGCCTTTTTTTGTATTGATGTCAAATACCGGCGCTTTCACCGGAGTAGCCCAAACATCCCGGTAATTTTGGCCCATCCAAAAGTAAGCCGATTCAGAAATGTTGTATTTTGCGCTTGCAACTGCTTCCACACTGTCGGGAAACTGCCCTGTAATTATAGTTTCGGGCTTATCTGCCGAAAACTTTTTTTCGTAAAGAATTTTTCTAAAAAGAACTTCATCTGCATTATAAAAAGAAAGGTGGCATCTTCCTTCGGATGAGAAAGTGAGTTGTGCAAAACCCTTCTCGTCCGACCCGAATTCCGGCAAATCTTTCCTTACATACTCCCGGTTTTGCCACGAACCGGAAATGACAAAATGGGTGTTTTCGTGTTGAAAATACTGCAAACTGGCTTCTCCGGCAGAAAGATACACCACATCGGGGTATTTCTTTAATACTGAAAGCAATCCACTCCGGAAACTTTTAAAATCGGGGTGCTGGTTATCGTACCGGGTGCCGGGAAGTTTGCGGTAAAAAGTATAGGGCAATTGCAGCAGCCATTGTTCGGCAGAAAAAAAACCGCTGGTGTTTCCAAAACTTTTCAGGGAATGATGCCCGGCTACCACCACATGTTTTCCGGCGTAATGCCGGCGGATGGCATCTTCAATCTGAATGAGCACATCGCCCCGGTTTTCAATATCGCATTTGTTAAAACGGCGGTCGTATTTATGCACCCACCACCAGGTGTCAATCAAAATCACCACCAGGTTATCTGAGAGAACCACTTCAGTTGGACCGGGACAAGCTTCATCGGGATAAAATACCGGATTCCGGTATTTCACCGCCAGCTCGTCTGTCAACTGTTTAATAAAATCTTTTCCTTTGCGGGAACCGCCCGCCCATTCGGTTTTTCCGGGTGCTATCAGCAACGGATGTTTCTCATTCAGCAACAATTCACCGGGAAATTTTCCGGTTTCCGCATCAACAGCATTACCAGCCAGTAAAACAGCAAAATTTTTCTGCATGCCGGCCTGGTTTTTCCATTGGTTAAAAAGCTCCATCTCAGTATTCCTTCCAAAGGTATTTCCCGTAACAAAGATACTGTGTACACTTTCTTCCTGGGCATTAACCAACCCGAAGAATAAACTGAAAAAACCAATTATCAGATATTTAAAATTCTTCAGCATTCATATATTAAATATCTTTCGTTAAAGCTTCCGGTTCAGCATACAGCAGGCTCAATCCATCACTGTGCTTTAACCGGGGTAACATAGTTTGCCGTTTTTTCTGGTGGTTTTGCATTTTCACCAATATTTCATTCAGTGTTTTTAACGCTTTTTCAATGTATGGACCTTTGTTGAGCATGACACATTCGGCCCGTTGTGACAAAGCGGCATCGGTAATTTCAGAACGGGTGGGCACTCCTTTTTTTGCCAGAGACTCGAGAACCTGGGTAGCCCAGATAACCGGGATATGAGCAGCTTCGCCCAAGCGCATAATCTCTTCCTGAATGGTGGCGAAATTTTCCCAGCCGGTTTCAATGGCCAAATCACCCCGCGCCACCATTATGCCCACCGGATAAGTTTGCATGGCTTGTAAAAGAATTTCAGGCAGGTTTTTAAATCCATTCCGGGTTTCAATCTTCAATACAATTCCTGTAGAGGCCTCGTATTTTTCCAGTTCCTGCTGCAGGGCTTTTACATCAGATGCCTGGTTTACAAAAGAGAGGTTGACGACATCGGCATTCCGGGCAACAAAAGGAAGGTCATCCCTGTCTTTTTCGGTTAATCCGCTTTGTACCATGTCTGTTTCCGGGAAATTGATGCCTTTATCGGCTTTTAGCTTGCTGCCGGATGCCGAGGCATAAGTGATGGTGATTTCCATCTCATCGCGCCGCACTTTTTCAACCACTCCCTCAATTTTTCCATCGTTCAGGTAAAGAGGTTCACCCGCTTTTACAAATTGAAATATTTCGGGCAGCGTGCAGGAAATGTGTGCCGGATTGACCAGATTTCCCTGCGAATCGTAGCGGGCAGGTTCTCCGGCCAGAGGCGCACTGTGAAGCAAAAGAGTGTCGCCAATATGCAGGGTAATAAACTGTTCTGAAGAAAGCAATTCAGCCACGTAATTTTTTTCTTTACCGGTTTCTTTCACTTTATGCAAAACCAGCTCTGTGCCGGTGGTAATGTATGCTGAATCAGAACAAAGTCCCCATCTGCCTTTACCTTGCTTTCGGATAATTTCCATCCGGCAACTTTTACCCCGCGAATCGGTAAACAAAAGGTCATTCCCCCGTCTGATTTTTTCAATAAATGAATTGCTCACCGGAATAATTGCGTCGGCATTGTTTCCGGGTGGCGGAACATCGGGAGGAGCAATCCAGATCCGGGCAGGCTGCACCACTGTTCCGAGCGAATCGCGCTGCGGTTTGATGTGCACAACCTGCGGGCCGGGTTGCATGGGGCCGGTTCGCAGTTTAGGACCGCCCAGGTCCATCATTATTATGCATTTTCGTTTCACATTTTTACCGGCCCTTTTCACGTTTTCAATCATCGCAGTCCAGGCCGGTTCGTCATCGTGGGCACAGTTGATACGGGCGCTGTTCATCCCGTTTTGCATCAACTGGTTCACCAACTGATAGGTTTCAGCCGCCTCCGAAGGCAATGTAACCATAATCCGGGTCCTCCGTTTATTCGATTTATTTCCAAACAACCGCCTGGTATTTTTGCGCAGCAGTTTTTCGCTGCGTCTAATGCTGATGCCGCTTTTATGCGACAGTGCATCGTTGCTATCCAGTAGCTTGTGAATGATGGTCTGAATGGTTTGCAGACTGGTTATCACGTGTCCTTCAATGTTGGCCAGGTCGGGCAACCCAAGGTACCGGAGGCGCTGCTGCAATTCGCCGATGTTAAAACTCCGGAAAGCCAGATAATGCAACAGATTTAGCGCACTTTCGTGATAAACCGGGTGCACGGCAGACAAGCTGTCAGCATATTCGGGTTCCAGCTTTTCTGCTTTACTGATGATTTTTTCAACCTCTGTTTGGATAAATTCCAGTTTCCTTTTTGTTTTCATTGCAAATTGCCTTAATCCTTTTAATTGTCATCTAACCTTAAAAAATTTATATAAACACGAAGAGAAATGCGCCCACACTAATTACAAGTCCAACCATAAACACATTGTAGGCCCAGCGCAGCAAGTGGTATTTTTTTGCCAGCACTTTTCCCAATGAATACTGATCTTTGGTGAGTGTGGAATAGAGATAAGGGTCGTCGTTAATCATTTCAGCAACGGCCCATTCATATTCTTCCAGGGCCATGTTATAAAAGTTTCCAAAAAAAATCAGATTTACTTTCTTTTGCTTTATGTCTTCCCGCGTAAATTTGCCCGAAGATATATTTGGCCGGGTGGAAAGTATAGCCAGCACAATGGTGGACAAACTGAACAGGATGAAAATGATGGTAGGTACAATTATGACGGGCTCCTGCTTAAATTTACTCACAAGGGTAGCCAGCGCCAGTGAAATGATGATCCCGTTCAGCGAAATGAGAATATTGGATTTATTATCGGCAATGTGGCTCAGGTTAATCTGGTTGCGGGCAGTCAGTTTAAACATGGAATCCACACCGCGTGAATAGCTTTTCGATTTGGCAGCTTTCATTTTCGCTTTGGTGGCCCGTTTGGCGATGCGCTCCTTCAATATTTCAAGATTTTTCTGCTTTGGTTCATCCAGATTGTTTTTGCAATAGGTTGTGTGCCAGCGATGCTCTTCAAATAATTTGATCGACTCCTTGTCGAATTCGGTTTTTTTCAATTTACGAATGCCTGCATTTTTTTGTTCCTGCCTTAGTTTTTTCGCCTGTTCAAAATAGTTTTCCTGAGCCAGGTGCATAAAATCGGCTTCGCAAAGTACCCTGGCTATCCGGCTTTCGGGATTCCGGGGAATCGCAGTTGCCAAAATACTTTCGGCGACAGAAGCACAGATATTTTCATCCACACCCTGGCTTTCAAGAAATTCGGCAGCTATTGCGGCACTCTCTTTCTCATGTCCTTTGTAGGTTTTAATGTAACCCACATCGTGAAACCAGGCTGCCACCCGCAGTATGCTCATTTCATCTTCCTGCAAGTTTTCTTTGGTGCCGATAAAAACGGCGTTTTTTACCACCTCCAGCGTATGATCAAGTGTGTGATACGAATATGTTTCCGGAGTTTCATTCTTCAGAAGACCCGTAACAAACTTTTCAGTCTCCCTGATAATTGTTTCATTAATCTTCATTGTTTCTGAATTTTTGACATTTTTATTTCTTCATTATAAATATACAGTAAAACCAGCCGGTTAATTCCCTTAACTTTTGCCGGTTTCTGAAGCATAAACACCGCTTTCACTTCAGCATCGAGTTCATTGAAAACTTCTTCGGAAATGATGAGCTGCGAATGCCAGCGCTTGTTTAATTGTTCGATGCGAGAAGCCATTATCACCACATTTCCGGTTATGGAATACTGTTTGCGTATAGCAGAACCAATATTTCCGATAACTGCCTCGCCGTAGTGCAGGCCGATCCCGATTTTAGTTTCAGGAATATTTCCTGCATTGTTCTCCTGTTTTACTTTTTCGATGATTTCCATGGATGCCCTAACGGCTTTCTGCGGAATGTTTCCTTCTGACACCGGGGCGCCGAAAGTTGCCATAAATCCATCGCCCAAAAACTGGTTGATAACGCCATCGTAGCGTTGCACGCTGTCGATCATAAAATGAAAAAGATTGTTGAGGTAAGCCACAACCTCTTCGGGTTTATGACTTTCGACAAAGGGAGTAAAGTTTCGGATGTCGAGAAACATCACACACACTTTTTTTCGGGTACCTGAAAGTTCTTCCTTCTTCTTGATAATACTTTCGGCAATTTGCGGTGATATCTGCTGTCCAAACAGGTCAATCACCACATTTTTTTCTTTGATGCTATTTAGCGATGCCAGCATTTTCTTTTTAATCAGATCGGCTACAAATCCTGCCGCAATGCCTGAAATCAACAAAATTATTCCCTGTCCCAGATACTGCATTCCGGTTAAGTCGGGATGAAAACGATCCACGGGCACACCGCTAAAAACAGTGGAATAATAAACAGATACAGCAATGTATTGGATTGCCGCCAGTCCACCTGAAAAAACGGAAAGTTTAAAGTTTAAACGCAGTGTGGAAAGCACGATAAAAAGAAAATAGGTGAGCGTTGCAGGAGCCTGAAGAATGACCGTTTGACCTGAATACTCCACAATGAAAATGAATAAAACCGTCAAAAGCGATATTTCGGAAAATGAATTTACATAACCAAAGATGCTCCTGTGATGAAAAAACATTCTCATTTTTTTGCCAATAAAAAAATGTATAAATGCCTCATAAACAATAATAATCATAGTAAAAATTAGGATGGCATAAATGGCGATGTGGTTATTGAAAAGTGAGAGATACTGGTTGCGGTAGAAAAAATAGATGGCCATAAGCAGGATGGCTTCAAGTCCCAGCATTCCAATCAGGATGAGCGCACGAAGCCTTTCGCTACTTGCAATTTCGGTATTAAAAAGGCGCTCTGCACTCTCTTTTTGTTTTAAATACGCTTGTTCCTTATTCCTTTTCACCGTTTTCAGATTTCAATACATTTGCAAAGTTAGTTAATATTTACTAACTATGCAAATGTTTTTTAAAACAATTTACCTCTACTGTTAATTATCCCAGCCACAATTTTTCGGCAATCCCGAATGTTGATTCAAAATATTTACACAACTATTTCGATTGGAATATTATATCAATTTAAATAAACAAGACGCTAATTGTTTCCTTTTTCTATGGAAGGATAAAAATCCTTAGAAAAGGAATTAACAAAAAAACAAAGTGGTGTAAACCCATTCCTTTCGGCTGTTTTGGAAGAAGTATGGAGAAGGTTGTAAATTTTGCAGCGATGTTATGGAGAAAAGAAAAACGAAGAAACACTCCGACAACCATTTGCCTACTTCTGAGAAAAAACTAAAAAGACACCAATGTCTTTTTATAAAAATATTTATAACTTTACGGCTCATTACAAAAATTATTCACTCAAAAATTACTCAAAATGAATATTAGAATATAAAAAAGATTTATAGATGAAACGAATTGGAATTATTGGTGGATTAGGACCCGAGGCAACCGTTGATTACTACAAAAATATTATTGATGCGTTCAATAAAATCAATGAAGATGGCAGCCTGAATTATCCGGATATTATAATATACAGTGTAAACATGGCATTATTTTTTGCCATGCTGGATAAAAAGGCCTATACCAAAGCAGCGGCATATATATCCGGCAAT
>Ga0334884_1006506_pt1 | contig 10490 bp, 9 predicted proteins | sample GraSluR1_MG_7_FD_207215 | JGI IMG/M metagenome (GOLD analysis project Ga0334884, IMG submission 207215) | Sludge microbial communities from methane-producing bioreactor in Wageningen University, Netherlands - Granular Sludge_12_05 R1 | ecosystem: Engineered > Bioreactor > Anaerobic > Unclassified...
ACTTTTTGCCAGTGGCAGAAGAATCGGAGTGGCAATCAGGATAATCGGCGCCATGTCCATGATACACCCAAGGAACAGCAGGATTATATTGATAAGGAGCGTAAGCACAATGGGATTGTCCGTGAGCCCCGAAATCGCCATGGAAGCCAAATCCGGTACATGAAGGTATGTAAGGCAGTATCCGAATATGCTGGATGTGGCACACAAAATCAATACGATTGACAATGTGTCAATACATTCCCCCAACACCCTCCAGACACCTTTCCAGTCCAGTCCCCGGTAAATGAATACACTTACCAGCATACTGTATATCACGGCAATTGCAGCTGATTCCGTTGCCGTAAAAATGCCTCCCACAACACCTGCCACAACAATTAATACAGCCGCCAGCGCCCAGAATGACTTACTCAGCTGGCGAAGAAAGACTTTTATATCAAACGCCTCTCCCTTGGGATAATTTCTCTTAACCGAGATAATATAGGAGCCTATCATAAGTGAAACCGCCAGCAGTGCGCCGGGGATATACCCCGCCATGAACAGTGCCCCTACCGATACTCCTCCTGCCGCTGTTGCATAGATTACCATGTTATGGCTGGGCGGGACCAACAGACCTTCCACAGAGGATGTGATGGTGACGGCTGTGGAAAAGTCATCGTCATATCCCTGCCCCACCATCATAGGTATCAAAATATTACCCAGCGATGCGGTATCAGCTGTTGCCGAACCTGATATACCTCCGAAGAAATAAGATGCCACAATATTAACCATGGCCATTCCCCCGCGCATCCATCCAACCAGTGAATTGGCCAAGGCAATCAGCTTTTCTGATATCCCTCCCGTCCCCATCAGGCATCCCATGGTTATGAAAAACGGTACTGCCATCAGGGAAAATGAATTCAGCCCTTTTACCATCTGCTGACAGACATTGCTAAGAGGCATACCCAGGTACATAAGACAAAGGGTAGACGCCGCTCCCACTGCAAATGCAATATTCACCCTAAGCAGTATCAAGGCAAAAAATGTAATCAGCAAAACTGCCACTGCGGTTGTATTAACTACCATTCATCCTTACCTCCCTTTCCGGACATGGTCCTGATATGCCTATAAATTGCTTCCAGTTCAAACAAAATCATAGCAAATCCTGCAAAGGCAACCGGAACATATAACCAGAACTTAGAAAGCCAAGGAAGGCTGGTATACATGCTTTTTTCCCCGACCCTGACAGCACCAAGTCTCCAAACAGATCTAATATCCTAACCAGCTTTTCAGGAAGATAACGGTCCAGTGCCGTCATCCTTATATGGGCCTGGCGTTTGACGGCCAGGGCCGCGCTCAATAATGCCATATAAATCATACAGGTCAGGACAATCTCTTCACTCCAGGCCGGGTCAGGCATAAATGGCACATACCTGCCCAGCACTGCAACTGAAGTTATCCCGATATCTGCAACCAGCAAAATCTTGCAGATAAACATGATTATCTGATAGAAACGGGTATAAAACCCTTCTATTGTCTTTATTTCTGTGTTCAACAGCGCTTCATCCCCTTTCTACGACTCAAATACTCCACCCTGTAACCTAACCGTTTATTTCAAATTAACAATCTGCTTATATTCATTTTCATATCCAGCCGTATACTCAGAGATAATACTTTGGCAGGCATCTTTCCATGGCTGCTTGTCTGCCACCTCGATGAATGTAACGCCTTTTTCTTTCAGACGTTCCTTACTCTCCTCTTCAATCTTACTGGAAAGTTCCCTGCAATATTGGCCGGCAGCCTTGCCGGCTTCTGATACAGCAGCTTTCTGGCCGTCCGATAATTTATTCCACGCATCCTCCGTTATAATGACTTCGGAAGCGCTCATGGTATGGCCGTCTTCAATCAGATATGGTGCAACTTCATTAAATGCATTAGACTCATATAATGCCGTGGGTTGGTCTGCCCCATCCACAACGCCGGACTGAAGGCTTGAGTATAATTCATTAAAGGAAATAACCGTAGGCGACGCTCCCAGCTGGTCCACAACGCCAGTTAAGATAGGATCCGAGGATACCCTGATTTTCTTTCCCTTCAAATCCTCAATGCCCTTGATTTCAGCGTTAAAAAAGAAGTGACGGAACCCTTCCTCCATAAGGAACAGTCCTTTTACGCCAAGACCTAATCCAGAGGGTTCATCCAGAATCTTCTGCCCCATTTCGCTTTCTGCAAACTTCCAATAATGCTCCCTGTCGTCAAATGTAAATGGTACACTTGGAAGGGCAGAAAGCTTACCGCCGTAATTAGTCAGGGCAAAACAGGAGATACGGGCCATATCAACCGTTCCCCCACCTGCCGTCATATTATCCAGCACATCGTTTTCTGCCCCCAGGACACCGGATGCCTGGATATCGATTGTCACGGAACCATTGGACAGGGACTCCACCTGCTCCTTAAAGAAACTTCCCACCTGGCCGTCAAGAGAGTCTGCCGGATTGACCTCTGCATAGGTCAGTATGATACTGGCTTCTTTTTGCCCTGCTTCCTGGGTGGTCTGACCTGCCTGTGTTCCCGGTGAATCCTCCTTTTTAGCACCTGAGCCGCAGGCGGCAAGGCCGCCTGCTAATGATACTGCTAATATGATAGACATTAATTTCTTCAGCTTCATAAACTCCTCCTTAATGGAAATACTCCACTTCAAATCCAACAATCTCTCCCAGTTCCTGTAATTCCTTCACATGGTTGCCATAGATAATGGCCTGATGATGTCCGTATCCTCCCTTTGCCAATGCCTGGCGGAATTCCCTTGCCCCGCCTTCAATTTCATAATATACGGCCGGGCTGCAGTATACGGGACGGAACTCACAGCTGATTGTATGTCCCACTGCCACCATCATCTTGGTTCCCTGACGGTTAAAACGTCCAAATGTAACAACCTGCCCCTCTTCCTCAGCCATATCCACATGATAATGGGCGCCCCAGCCTTGGGTTGTGAAATGTCCAATCTCATACTTCTGTTCCGGCTGGTCAAATCCGCGCATCCTGCGTACCGGCACAGCATGGTGTATTTCAAGCACATCATGGTCAAAGGTCTGTCCCGGCTGGGTTAAAAGCTTAGGCATTCCCAGTTGTTCCAGCGTCTTGCTGCCTGCCAGTACCAGTACGGGATTCCCCATGAACACGCTTTGACGGGTTAGGTACATCATCATCATCATTGCCATCCAAACAGCCAGATCCTCCTCACAGGCAGACGGAATCCTGTCATCCTTATTCAAGGAATGGGTCATACAGGGAACACACTTATTCTGCTGCGGCAAACGGCTTGCACATAATTCCTTACATGGGGTTGTAAATGCGTTGCAGTCATATTTTTCCATCATTCTACGGACCGCATGGAAATATCTTAAATCATTGCACAGATACTCCTCGCTGATTTCAACCTTTTCAGCCCCATCCAATAACGCCCTGGCTTCCTGGTGAAGGCTTTCATCAGCCTGGATTTCGTCAAAATATTTAAATACCTGCCTGAAATCAATCCGGTTGTTGCGGATTCCATAGCGTGTAAACAGCTTTACAAGGTCGCAGCAGCTGGTATTTACGGATGCAGGTGTCTGTTCCGCATTGGACAGAATCAGGATTTTAGTATTGGCAACTGCCTTTCGCACCTGGAGATAGGTTAAAAGACGGTTATACTCATCAAAATCATGAGCCATATATGCTTCAAGGCCGATATCACGGTAATAGCCAATCAGGTCGATAGGGGTAGGTCCCAGGTTAATCATGGAAACCGGCTTATTCAGGCGCTCAATTCCAGGAACCCGGTAAGTAATCAGATACAGGTCCACCTCATGGTTCTGAGGCATCAGCTTTTCAAATTCAGAATCCCTCATCACAAAGCTCTCATCAAACTCCATATAAGCGGGCTCCATCAGATTACAGCGGGTCAGATCCAGATTATCCTTTAATTCGTCATACCATATCTTAAACTGCTCTTTTCCAACCCTGCGCTCATATTCCGGTGTTCCTTCTTCCATCACGCCTACACGGCATGGACCTTCCCACCAGTCCGTATGTACCAGGTTGCTGAAGATTGGTTTTAAATTCACCTTTACATCCATTGCATATTTCATATCTGCTCTCTCCTTTTACACTTTTAATTTAAACTTAAGGCGGCCAACCTTTGATAACATTTCAATATCCCATTCTGTTTAATTTCCGGATAAATCACCTCATCAGATATATAATCAGGAAACTCCGGCGGATGTCCTTTTACATCCTGTATGTACTGCAAATTATACATCTTATCCAAAATGGCGAGGACCCCCTTCACCAGCAGCGAATCACTATCGCCTGTAAACTTAACCCTTCCCTTGGTTTCCTCTGTTCTCAGCCAGATTGCTGTCTTGCATCCCCCAATCCTATACAGTTCTGTCTTTATATCCTTATCTCCCATAAATCCCATTCCCAGCCGCATCAGATAATCGCACTGGGAACCAGCGTCGTTTAGCTGTAACAGATCAACAATCACTTCTTTTTCCACCTCTGCAATTCCCATTAAAACCTCCCAGGATGTCTTCCAGTGCCTCTGCCATATAGTCAATTTCTTCCCTGGTATTATAAATAGCAAGGGATATGCGGCATATGCTCTCTTTTCCCATCCTTCTTATAAGCGGATAGGCACAGTGGGCGCCGCATCTGACCGCGATTCCCCGATTTGCAAGAAGCACTCCCAAATCATAGGCCCCAAGATGTTCTGCCTCCAATGTGATGACCGGGGAAATGATATCCGGCCCCAATATATGTATTCCGTCCAACTGCCCCAGCCGTTTCCTTGCATAGACCGATAACTCCGCTTCGTACCGGACCAGGCTGTCAAATCCCTGTTCCTTAAGATATGTAATAGCTGCCTCCAGCCCCAGGATTCCTGCAATATTCTGCGTCCCTGCTTCAAATTTACCGGGTTCTGTCTTGTAGGAGATGATGCCGGTGTCCCCTTTTTCCACCATGTCACCGCCATACAGATAGGGCGGCATTTCCTTTAAATACTCCCGTTTTCCGTACAATACCCCGGTTCCCATGGGCCCATAAAGTTTATGCCCGGAAAAACACAGGAAATCACATTCCATTTGATTTACTGATACAGTCTGGTGTACGATTTCCTGTGATGCATCTACCAGGACACGTGCCCCCTGCCGGTGGGCTTCCCTGATCATGATATCCAGACTTGGACGGAATCCGGTCACATTGGACATCGCTGTCACTGCAACCAATTTGGTCCGTCCATCGATTAACGACAGCACTGCCTGCGCGTCAAGGCTTCCATCTTTATCTGCCTCTGCCACACGGAAATCTGCTCCGCTTCTTTCGCACCAGTGTTTCCAAGGGAAGAAATTGGAGGAATGTTCAAGCTCTGTCACAATTACATTGTCCCCGGGCCTGACCCATGCTTCAAACAACGCACAGGCAGCCAGGTTAATGGCTTCGGTGCTGCCTTTTGTAAATACGATTTCATCTGCATATTCCGCATCAATCCAATCCCGTATGCACTCCCTGGCCTTCTCATACATATTCGATGCATGGCTGCTCAGAGGATAACTTCCCCGATGTATGTTGGAGTTTTCATACAGATAGAAATTTCTCAGACGTTCCACCACCGCCAAAGGCTTCTGGGCCGTGGCGCCGTTATCCATATAGACAAACGGCTGTATCTGGTTTTGGAATATAGGAAAATCTTCCCTTATCCTGCTGATATCCAATTCCTATGCCTCCTTCAGACGCTTTATAAATGCTTCAGCAAGCTGGTCCATGGTTTCAATGTCTACTGCCTCATCATCTTCCAGTGTTATACCCAGTTCCCTTTCCATGAACATGAACAGAAGGGTTTTCTTCTGTGCAGCCAGACTGGTCTGGTGGCAGTCATATTTCTTGATCTGCTGCCTGATTACATTATCAGAAAGGCCACCCGCCCTCATGACCTGCTGCTTAATACCCGTGATTACCAGATTCTTTATCTGAGGCTCGTCGACTTCTGGAATCATCAGCTTAATGCATACTGCCCTTCTTAAAAGTCCCAGCACCATTTCTTTATCAAGACGGTCCGCAGGGAGTGCCCGTATATCAGATAAGATAGCTGCTGCTTTCTTTGTATTTTTAACAATATCATCAATCACGGTCTTATCCCCCTGTCCTTCCCTTGCTTTATATCCTGACATTGTTTCTGCCTGCTGTTCTCATATCAAGCATTATACATAAAATACCCTCCATTTTTTTTGCACTTTATGTACATTTTTTTGCAAATCCTTCAAATCGTGGTATAATAAGACCATAATTCCCACCAGTATTCATGCAATACAGTGCTGGGAATCAGCAGGGGGATGATTTTAGCAGATGAATCAATCATATTCTCGATATACAGAGTGTTTTCCGGAAGAATTTTCTATCCGGCATAAAATAACAGAAACCACAGAAAAAAAGAATTTCCACCTGCATAAGCAGCTGGAAATCATATTTGCCCTTTCAGGCAACCTAAAATGTAAATTTGAAAGCGGGATAACCCATATTCCCCGAAATGGGATGATACTGTTAAATCCAATGAACCTGCACTATATCTTTCCGGAGGAAGAATCCGGAATCTGTGACCGGTTCGTTCTATACTTTTCCTCCAGCTATATCTCCTATCTTTCAACTCCGGAAGTCAATCTGTTGGAATGCTTCCTCCTGAACCACAGCGGACAGCCCGTGGTTCTCTCTGTACCGGATAATCAGCTGGAAGGATTCCTTTCACTGCTGCACCGGATGGAGGCTTATCAGAATCCCGATAACCCATACGGACAGGACCTTCATACCAAGTTCCTGTTGGGGCAGTTCCTCCTTCTGACAAACCAGCTCTACTTCCAGCAGTATGGAACTCCCCATTCCGTATCCTTTCAGAATCATGCCCAGCAGGTATCTGATATGTGTGAGTACATTGGAAATCATTATGACACAGCTCTTATCACGGAGGACATTGCCAGGCATTTCCTAATCAGCAAAACCCAGCTGTATTATATCTTCAAGGAAGTGACCGGAATAACGGTAAGCGAATACATCACGGAATACCGCATTACAAAGGCCAAGGATTTTCTTATTAATACGGACCTGTCTGTGGAGATGATAAGCCAGGCAGTGGGTTATATGAATATCAGTTCCTTTTCCAGGGTATTCAAGCTGAAGGCCGGATGCAGCCCTCTGCAGTACCGTAAAAAACATGCCCCATCTTTAGACTGATGTCTGCTAATTCAGTCCCCCTCTGCCAGGCTTAAGACCACCTCAGATGCCAGAAGCATACCTGCCATTGCAGTGACATATGCATTGCATCCACTTGGGCGCCTCCTTTGGGTACATTTCCTTGCCCTGTCAGGAGGGCAGCTACAATGGCTGCAGTCACTGTAGGTTCCGTCATCCCCAGACGTTCCCGGTTCTTCCCTGGAATATACCACCCTCAGCCGCCGGATACCATGGCTATACAGCATATCTGACAGCCCCCTTGCAGATGCGCCCTGATGTATGCTGAATATATCCCCTGCCTGGAATGCGGAGGGATTCACGCATTTTCCCGTATCCATGCAGCTGATTACAGGTATATGATACTTTCCGGCTAATATTATTAACGCAATCTTATCCTCTGGCACATCCATGGTATCTACGATATAGTCATATTCCAGAATGGGAGGAGGGTATGCCCTCAGCAGGTTCTCCGCCTGTTTCCTGTCAATCAGTTCCACTGTCCCTATGCCACTTTTAACAAGTGTTTCCGCAGTATAACTACCCACGCAGCCCCTGCCAAATACAGCGACCCGTGCTTTTCCAAGCTTCTTTGCATTTTCCATTTGAATCGAATCAAGATAGCGGTTCCTCTGTTCTTCCTGCATACTTCCATTCCCCTTTGTATATAAACCTGGCACAGCCTTGCGTAAATAATTGTGGTATGTTCCCTTGTTATTCGTCCAATCAACTATTCCCATAGATTTAGTATGATTATATCGTGACAAATACCCTGTGTCAAGACAGTTGCCTGGTTATCATACTGCATCATCCCATACAGCCAATTTCTGATAAAAAAGAAAAAACACCGCGGCCCGGACATTCCCCATCCAAGCCACGGTATTCCCGCAATATCCATCCAATAACATCAATCATCCAATTCCGCCGTACACAATCCCCAGAATAAACACAATCACAGCCAGCGGCACATACACATATCTGGACAGCGGGCCAAAGAAGCTTCCCAGCGGCTTTTTCCTGCCCTCCTTCAGTTCCTTGGCAATTTCCCCGAATCCCAGCACATAATAAATGGATACCGCGCCCAGTACCGCGCCAAAGGGCACCACGATGATTGTGATGAAATCCATCCATGAACCTACATTCGGTTCAGCTTCCAGGAAAATCCCCACCAGCAGCGCAATCCCGCTGCAAAGGGCAACCGCCGTCTTTCTGGAAAGACGGAACCTGGTCTGCCAGGATTCACTGACCGCCTCAAACATGTTAATCAGGCTTGTAATACCTGCAAAAGCCACGGACAGGAAAAACAGACCCGCGAACAGGCGCCCCATGGGCATCTGACGGAATACATTTGGCAGGGTGATGAACATCAGGGGCGGGCCCGCATTGGGTTTAATCCCAAAGGCAAAAACAGCCGGCATGATGGCCAGCGCTGCCATCATGGCCGCCACCGTATCAAAAAAGGCGGTGCGGATGGACGCCTTTGGTATGTCCTCTGATTTGGACAGATACGTTCCGTATACAATCATTCCTGACCCAGTGATGGACAATGAGAAAAATGCCTGGCCCATGGCCATGACCCAGGTATCTACCTTAAGTAAATCGCTCCAGTCCGGTGTAAACAGGAACTTATATCCCTCCACTGCGCCAGGAAGGAATGCCACACGGATTGCAAGGACGGCAAACAGGACAAAGAAAGAAGGCATCAGGACCTTATTAATCTTCTCAATCCCTTTTGTGGCGCCAAACATCAGGATGGCTGCGGCAATGACGATAACCAGCACATGCCAGGGAACGCTTCCGAAATTCCCCGTGGCCTGGCTGAAATAGGCGGCCGCGTCCTCAGTCAGGATTGCCCCGGTTACCGAACCGGCCAGGGCGCGGACCACCCAGCCCACGATGATTGCATATCCGATGGCAATTCCCAAAGATCCCAGTAACGGTATCCAGCCCAGGATATAACCCAGCCTGCCTTTTCCTATCCGGTTCCAGCAATATTCGTAGGCGCCCAGTGTTCCGGTCTTAGCCCGCCTGCCAATGGCAAATTCCGCTGACAGTCCCACCAGTCCGAACAAAACAATAAATAAAATATAGGGAACCAGGAATGCTCCGCCGCCATACTGTCCCACACGGTACGGAAACATCCATATGTTGCCCATTCCAACAGCAGAACCCACACAGGCCAGCACAAATCCAAAACTACTGCCAAAACCGCCGTTCTGGTGTACGGTTCCTGATACAGGTTCCTTACTTCTCTGCTTGCTCATAACTTCTCCTTTGGATGTAAATTTTCATGGTCCGTATCCGCTGCAGGGCAATTATAAAGACTCCCTGGAATGACAGATTGCGGACCATCTTTCTTATAGTACCCCATTTACATCGATTAGTCAAAGTTTTAAAGTCAAAAAGTCCGGGAACCCATATTAAAATGTGCCTGCCGCTTACGCCAGATACGTCACCAACGGAATCGTCACCACCGACAGCACCGAGGTAAGCGCAATGCTCTTGGCTGAAATACTCCCGTCCGTTGTGCCATACTCCTTTTCCACCATCATCACCACACTGCCCACCGGCATGGCCATGAGAAGGATGAAGATGCCGTAGGATACCGGGTCCACGGGAAGCAGCTTCATAAGCGGTATACAGATGGCGGGTATTACCAGCAGACGTATGGCGGAAAGCACCAGCTGCTTTTTATCCGTCACCAGTTCCCTAAGGTCGGACTGGGCCACCATGATTCCCACGGTCATCATGGACAGCGGTACGGCGGCATTGCCCACACTGTCCACGAATGTGCCCATCACCTCCGGCACACGGATGTGGAATGCAAAGATAAGGATGGCGGCCGCGCATGCCCCTGTCCCTATGTTAAATACCTTTTTCCATGGCAGTTCCGGCTTCTGTCCGTCAGCTGCCGGGGCATTTCCCATGGCAAGGAGTATGCCGTAGGAATAGACCAAAAGGTTATAGCCCACAATATAGAATGCCACAAATATCACTGCCTCTTCACCGTAAAGGCTGCGTACCAGAGGAATCCCCATAAATCCCAGGTTGGGGAATATCATCATCAGGCGGTAGCAGTTGACCTCGGCGGCGGAAAGCCCCATGATCCTGGCAAATATCTTGCTGAGCAGTATCAGCACCACAAAAAAGACAGCCACCAGGATAAGATTCTCCGTAACCATGGCCGTACTGTATGTAATTGTTTTGTTCAGGACACCTGAGATAATCAGACACGGATTAAAAATGTTGAT
>Ga0334884_1006522_pt1 | contig 10465 bp, 10 predicted proteins | sample GraSluR1_MG_7_FD_207215 | JGI IMG/M metagenome (GOLD analysis project Ga0334884, IMG submission 207215) | Sludge microbial communities from methane-producing bioreactor in Wageningen University, Netherlands - Granular Sludge_12_05 R1 | ecosystem: Engineered > Bioreactor > Anaerobic >...
AGTATCCGTCTTCGCAGCTCAAGGAGGGAGGATATGGACCTGACGGCAAAAACGCGCCCCTGCGAGTTCCCGAGGAGAGCGGCCGGGATCTCGCTGCCGATATTTAAAGAAAGCGCGTCGAAAAAAAGCTCTTCCCCGCTCTCCGTCCGAACACAATGCTCCTGCGGGTGTACGGAAGCGACCTTCCCCTCCAGGAAACGCCCTCCTCCGCTCTCGACAAGTGCGCGTACATCCACGGTCAACTCCTTCATTCCGTCGGCGTCGCCGAGTACATCCGGCCCCGTCCCGAAATATCGGAGGGGGGCCGAAGAGATTACGGTTACATCGATTCCGCTGCGGAGAAAGTGTCCGATGCGCGCCAGGCTGAACAGGTGCGCGTGTCCGGCGCCTACGAGGAGCAGGTGCTTCCTTCTCCCCGGATCATTTTCCATGTTGCGCAACCTCCCTTCCTGAACAACTGGTTTCAAACCATGAAAAGCATTATAAACCATGAGAGCAGGCGGTATCTTCAGACTTCTCGAATACCGTCGACGACCTTCCTCCCGGGCTCAGGCACGTTTTCGATCTCCATGGGCGCTTACTGAACATCCTGCTTCTGCTGGAAGTGGCGGGAAGTGTTTGGAGAGTAAGAAACGGAAGCGGCGAACGAGGCGTCTTTCTTGCAACGTCGCCGAACGGAAGAGTATGCACGGAGAACAAGGAGGCGCACCGGACGGATCGTCTCCGACCATCTCCGGTGCGCCTCCTCCCGCGATCAGCCCGCGATCAGAAGCGCAAGCCAGGGGACAAAACCGAAGACCAGAATCAGAATCTTATAGAGCCCCAAGAAAAAATAAACGACGGTGTAAAAAGCCTCCCTGTCCAGAGCGAACCACTTTCGATGAAAGTGATAAATCCGGTCGCCGGCAAGAGCGATCGCCAGAGTACAACCTCCCAGAATAAGAGCGTTCAAAATGGCGCACCAGAAAAAAAACCACCGCAAAGTACTGATATCCATTGCACAACCTCCTTTTTGTTTTTGTCTCTTCTTACCCGAATACCCCCGGCTGCGCCGAAGGCGCCGATGGAAAACTGAAACACTCACTCTCTTCGACAATCGCTCCGTCTCTCATAGTACCCTTGCCCGGCGTTTTCTTCAAGTGCTCTTCCGATGCGCCCCCACGCTTTCCTCTTCTCCTCGAAGGTCATTCCCGCATGCGCCGGGCTGGTGGACGGAAGCCGGACGAGCGTTAAGGAGCGCGCCGGTTCAGAGAGGGTCGGGAGGACCTCTCTGCGGTAGATCGACTCAGCTTTTGCACCGTTGAAGAAAATTGTTCCTATAAATGGATGCATGGAGAAAAAAGCCGCAAAATCGTTGGGGACGATACTGGATGGTTCGATACACGAATCAAGGCTCCCTTTGCGAGCGCACGTTCCCAGGACGTCCCAGAGCGCGGCGCCCTGTTCTTTCAGCAGCTCCAGCCTCCGAGGATATGGAAGAGAGCGCGGAATCCCCAGCACGGACTCGAGAAGAGGCCAAAAGGAATTTCGAGGGTGCGCATAGTACTGGGCCGCTTCAAGCGACGCTCTTCCGGGCATGCTGCCGAGGATGCAGATCACGGCATCCGTTCGGGCGACCGGAAGAAAACTCGACACAAGAGGCACGGAAAGATCATCCTTTCTTGAAGCGTGCCGTGCGCTACTGCGCGTCGGCATTCTCCCGAAGCAGCATCTCCTGCAACAAAGGGATATCCACGAAGAGCGGATCCCCGTCGTCGATCAGGGGCAGTCCTCCGGCCACGCGCCCCCACGCGTTCAGCAGCTCGAAGGACGGCTCCGGCGCAATGGAAAGAGCGCCGCAGACAGCAAGGACATCCGCTCGGGGCCAGAGCATTTTCGTCGCCAGGCGCGCCATGAATTCGCTGTGGACGTCGTCCAGAGATTCAAGGGGATCTATGTCGTCGGTGTCGAACACCCGCCCCTTGAATTCGAGAGTTTCATCGCTCTCCATCGCCGTAATGCACTCTTCGGCAAGAACGGTGAGTTTTTTAATGGGCGTCGCCAGCAGAAACGGGTCCGGGAGCGCTTGGACAGGCAACTTCACGCCGTTCCCCAGCGAAGGATTCGCTCCTTTATAAATGAGATTCAAAGGCGAACGGTTCTTATGTATAAGGATACCGTCGCCGAATTTCTCCTTGTACCCTGCGAGGAAAAGACGTTCAAACTTCTCCGGTTCGCGGCGCGAAAGCGTACCGGGAATAAGTTCAGGGTGCAGAAAAAGCCACTGAAGAGCCACTTCGCCGGGGATCGGTTGATCCCGGGAAACATAGAGCGAGATGATCGCGTTGAACGTCTCGGCACAGAAGCGATCGGTGAAATCCACCCATTCGGGGATTTCGGCGTAATCGCCCTTGAGGACCCATTCCGTTGCAAGGAGATTATTGCAGTACCCGCGGAATGAACGATGTTCGCCGTAGACATGCAGCAAACGCCGCACTTCCGAGACAAGCTCGTTGCGCTCCTGGTGGGAGACGTACCCTCTCGGTCCGTCCACAAAGAGCCGGCGTTCGATACCGTAAAGGAAGAGAAACGGCCATGCGGGGTCCGCACGACCGAAACGCCCTTCTCCGAGCCAACGCAGATAGGCTCCGCGCTGCTCCGGGCTCATCGTCTCGTAGCGGGGCTGAATCTCCTTCACCGGCGACGAGGGCGTCCCCTCCGGAGCAACCTCCAGATCCGGATTGATGAGGCAGCCTTCGTTCGCGCCGGTGAAATCACGCATTCTTTCACCTACGTACACCATCCCGTCCTCGACCGAATAGCCTCTGCAGATAAATGATTGCCCGGGCTCGAGCCACTGATACGATGCGGTTTTCGAGCCGCTTCGGTAATTCTCCGCGTCGCCCGAAAGGACCAGAGTCTCGGTGCGTTTCGGAACTCCGAAGTAGGATTTGATAAAGCGAACCAGAAGTGCGGCGATCACAAGAAAGACAATAAACTCCACGTTTTTCCCTCTTTTCAACAGGACCTCTTCGATTAAGGTCCTTCTCTGGATATTTACGGATCTCTTCGCGGACGACGCATCTCCGAATGGTCAGTCGCCGGGATGGGAGTCAATCATTCCTCTCAAGGAAATTCCGCAGTTCGGGGGAGAGAAAGGAGCGTAAAAACGCCGTAATCTGTTTTTCCTTCTTCTGCCAGCGTATTCCGAGCCAGATGACAAAAAAACCGGCAAACGAAAGAACAAACGGAAAGACTGTGCTGTCGCTGAACACTCTCCATGTTAAATGTCCGATATACCCCGCGGCTCCGAACCCGCCGAAGACGGCGAAGGCTCTTCGGGAGAGAATGGCTCCTATGGCTATCAGACAAATGTTGATGCAGAAATAGAGAAACTTTCCCAGCTCGCTGTCGGAGTCCATGAGAGAGAGTCCGCCCCAGAAAGCGGCGAGACCGCACAGGTAGAGCCAAAAGGCGAAATCCTTCCGCGAACGCGTACGAAAATCGACGAAAACGGAAAGGAAGAGGACTGCAAGCCCGAACCAGAGGGAAACCGTCCGCCGCAACTCCCATGTAAGATCTTCATTGTGGAAGAGGAAGGGGGCCAGGTCCATGCTCATGTACCAGAGCGTCACGGCCACCGGCATCACCATGAAGGGCAGTTTCCAGCGCCATAAAAGAGCGACTGCGACCGCCAAGGTCGCAAGTTCCATCGACAGCCATCGCCAATCGATGTACACGTGATACTCCCGATAGATTCTGTCCCCATCCCAATAGCCGAGCGCGTTTTGAAGGCCGTAGATCGCAAGCGGGACCAAGGCCACTACGAATGCACCGAGAATACCCGCGGGAATGGAGAGCCCCGGTTTCTTCATAAAATACGCCAGAAAGAAGAGCCCTGCAAGCGCATAGGCAAGCGAGATAGTAAAAATGCCCCATCCCCCGAAAAGCTCCCACCCCTGCGTCATGAAGAGCGTCATCGCGCCGATCGCGATCAGTCCTCCAAGATAGTAGAGGATATGCGCCATGCGGAAGGAGGGAACCTCGCGCATCTCCTCGGAAAGAAAATTCCATAGGGACTCCGCCTGCTCTTCGGAAAGAATCCCCTTCTTCGCCGCGCTTCTCAAATCGTCCCTGCCGATATTCATCTCTCGTCCACCCCCCGGAAAAGATCTGTCTCCATATTTGTATTCTACCTCATAATCGGACTCTTTCCAGAGCATCTTTTCTCTACTTGGGCGGTGGATTTTTTTCTCCGGATGAAATAGACTGGAGTAAGAGAGCGCATCGGGCCTCTTCATCCGGAAAGTGCGCGCTTCCGGTTCCGGCCGGGGAAAGGAGAAACGAATGATAGCGAAGAAGGGTTCAAAAGTTAAAGTCCACTATACGGGCACTCTGAAAAACGGAGACGTCTTCGACTCATCCGAAGGACGCGCCCCCTTGGAGTTCACCGTCGGCGCAGGGCAGATGATTCCCGGTTTCGACAAGGGTGTTGAAGGCATGACCGCAGGAGAGAAAAAAACCATCACACTGCCCCCCGAGGAAGCCTACGGCGAAAAGAGAGACGACATGCTCTTCAGAGTCTCGCGTGAAGTCCTTCCGGAAGGATACACCCCATCCGTCGGCGACCCCCTCAGAGTAGCCACTGATGACGGAGGCGCACTCAATGTCTTTATCGCCGAGATGGACGAGGAAGGCGTCACACTGGACGGAAATCACCGCCTCGCAGGGGAAGAGCTCACTTTCGAAGTGACCATGGTGGAAATAGCCTGAGAAACACAATGAAAAAAGAGGAGGCCGCAGCGAAGAACCACGCCCGCGCCTCCTCTTTTTATTTCCCGGGAAATACACGCGAAAGGAGAGACAGGGTATGCTCTTTCAGTTCTCCGCACCCTTTCTTCGAAGAACACGGCTGCTTTGCAACGGGAAACACGGCGGAGGTCCTGTACTCTATTGGATGAGTCGCGAGCAACGAGCGGAAGACAACTGGGCTCTCCTTGCGGCGGCGCACGCAGCCTCCTCTCTTCATCGCCCTCTCTTCTGCCTTTTCTGCTTCGCTCCTTCTTTCACTCACGCTCGGGAATACCACTACTCCTTCCTTATAAAAGGCTTGAAAGAAACATCCCGTCATATACGCAAACATAATACTCTATTAAAAACACTATACGGCGAGCCTGGGATAACGGTCGGTTCACTCACTGCGGAACTCGATGCGGCGCTTGTCGTGGTCGATTTCGATCCCTACCCTCACAAACGCCCGTGGAGAAGCGAATTCCTCGAAAGAGTGTCCTCCCCTGTCTACGAGGTCGACGGACATAACGTGATTCCGGCGTGGAACGCCTCGCCGAAAAAGGAGTACAGCGCCGCGACGTTCCGAAAAAAGGTCCGCCCTCTTCTCGACTCTTACCTTGAGGAATATCCCGCGTTCCCGGAGCTTCCTCCGGCGGAAGGTATCGATACTCCGTCGTTCCTCGCTCTCGATGAGGCGGCCGCACGATTCATACCGAACACTGCGGAAACGCAAACACCGCGCCACTCGCCAGGGTCTTCCGCCGCCAGAGACGCCATGCGACGATTCCTGTCCGAAAAACTTCAGAAGTACGACATTCAAAGGAACAATCCAGCGCTTTGCGCGGTCTCGGACCTTTCCCCGTGGTTGCACTTCGGCCAACTCTCTCCGCAACGCGTCGCGCTGGAGACAATGAAAACGCCGCCCACCTCCGCAAGGGACGCTTTTCTCGATGAACTTATCGTGCGCCGTGAGCTGGCGGATAACTTTTGCCTTTATGAGCCGATGGCCGGAACGTACGAAGGGCTTCCCGAGTGGTCCCGGAAGACGCTTGCCGCTCACGCCGGCGACCCCAGACCGAGAGTCTACAGTCTGACGGAGCTTGAAGAAGCCCGAACCGCCGACCCTCTATGGAATGCTGCGCAAAAAGAGATGATGTGGAAGGGAAAGATGCACGGATGGATGAGGATGTATTGGGCGAAGAAAATCCTCGAATGGACCGAGACACCGGAAGAAGCATTCGAACGCGCGCTCACTCTCAACGACCGGTACGAGTTGGACGGACGCGACCCGAACGGTATAGCGGGCGTTTCATGGGCGATCGGCGGTCTTCATGACAGACCCTGGGCGAAACGCCCGGTTTTCGGGATGGTCCGCTATATGAACGACAAGGGGGCGGCAAGAAAGTTTCGCGTAAAGGACTATATAGGACGCGTCGAAGCGTACATATCGAACAAGAAGTCGGAGCAACCACATAAAGATCAGCTTTAGTCAGCTTCTTCATACACATCATTGCGTAAATTTACACCTGCATGCCTCTTCGGTATCACAACAAGAAGCAACTTCTCTTTCCACAACGAGAGAACCGATAGAGCTCCCGAAAAAAAGAAAAAACCGCCGCCGGGTTGAGATGACATTCTCTCCCTGACGGCGGTTTTAATTCGGGTGTCGCGGAAAAATCGACGCGTTACGGCTTTTCTCTTGTAAGCTTTCCGTGAAACGACGTCCTTCGAAGATCAGCTCCGCTCAAACCCAGAAGCGGACGGGTCTTTAAGGCCACAAGAGCGGCCACGCCTCCCTTGAGAAGATCAGGAAGCAAAAAAGGCAGCACGCCGATCTTCAGTACCTGATACACACCGAGGTTCTTTCCGGCCAGGTAGTTAAGATTGAGATAGAGCACCGAGGCGCCAAGAAGATGGATCATCGTTATGCCCGCACATGCAGCCAAAGCGAAACGGAGCACGCCTCCGTCTTCCTTCATTGAAATCCGACCAACGATCCAAGCTGTCGCCGGGTAGGAGAGAAGGTAGCCAAACGTGGGAGAGAAGACGGAGCCGAGCCCTCCACCACTGCTGAAAACAGGGAGTCCGGCAAGACCGAGAATCAGATAGAGAACTTGCGAAAGCATTCCATATTTCGGGCCAAGCATAAACCCGGCGAGAAGAACGATCAACACCTGAAGCGTCAGCGGAACAAACGGAAACGGAATACGAAGAAACGTCCCGACAACAGTAAGACCGGCAAAAAAACCGGCAAGAATCCACCCTTTGTACTTCATGCACCACTCCCCCTGTCTATGTCACCCGAATATAATACCGGTTGACATGCTTTTTTGCAACCTTTTTCTTTTTACCTGTGAGAAATTCCCCTCTCCACAGAAGAATAGACTGCACAAAAACACTCGCACCAGGTGAAGCTACGTGAAATCAGAGATCCAGTCGTTCTGTTTTCTTCCGAAGAAAATCCCCGATACCACCTCAACACAACAGTTGGATCAGATTACCGAGTACAAAGGGGCTGTCCTATACTGACCTTAACTTTGACGGTCTCTCTTCTGTTGTGACACGTCATGATCATTCTCTTGTGTATTGCCAGTGAGATCGATACTGCAGTGATTTTGACACTCTTCACCTGACCACTTTTTTTTGAACGAACGACAGCCGAAAATTGACCACCTGACCGCGGCTTCGCCGTCGTGAACGAACACCATGACGACGAAGCCGGAGGGAAAGTATCCTCAGGGTGGATCAATACGAATACATACAAACCGCGCAACGAGCGTACGGCAAGAACGTGAGCGAAATAGCCAGGGAAACCGGGCATTCGAAAAACACCGTGAAAAAGTCCTTCGGGGGGAATTGACAGATACTCCCCGAGGAAGACGCAACCTTTCCCGGTGCTCGGACCCCCCATCACGAGATCATCTACAAGTGGCTGGAAGAGGACCTTGAAAACCCGAGGAACCAGCGCCATACGGCAAAACGGGTATACGGCGGGCCGGTGAAGGAGTACAACTTTTCGGTAGGCGAAACGACGGTACGCCGCTATGTGCCTTCGGTGAAGAGGAGTCTGGAGTTGAAGAACAGCGAAGCCTTCGTGCCTCGAGTGTCGGTCTACAGCGGAGAGAAGCGGATCGCCGTTCACGGAAGAACGTTCGGAAACAATCACTGGGTCCTCGATGCGGACCACTAGCTCGAGCTTCTCCGGGAACGCCCCGGAGCCTTCCGGGACGCTCGCCCCCTTTCGGAATGGGGAAAGACATGGAGCGGCTCCCTGAACACCCTGCTGGAACGGTTCTGCGAGCGGCAGGGAGAGAACCGGGGAATCAAGGAATTCATCGATGTCCTCCTCCTCGTCAGGACATACGGACAAAAGAGGGCGTAAGAAGCGGCGGAGCAGGCCCTGAAAAGCGGACTGAGTAACGTCGCCGGAATCCTCCACATCCTTGAGTCGGCCGAAAGGCGGGAAGAAACGATCATTCCTCTCGAGTCCGAGCGATGGACCGTTCTTCCCGCAGCGTACGTATCGGCCTATTCCGTCCCGGGAGCCAACCAATGAATACGGCCTTCCTCCTGCAGCTTCATGAAAACCTGTAGAGTCTCACCCTCGGCAATGCCGCCCGACACCTCGAGGAACATCTACGCCAAGCTACGGAACGAGGATCGAGCTCCGAAGTGTTTCTCCTGGAGGAGGGATACGTCTCTTTTTCAAAGAAGGAGGAGAACTGCTGTTCCAGGTCTTCGCGGAACGGCACGAGCGCGGATCGGTCATCGTGACGACGAATCTTGGATTCGGCAGCTGGACGGAGGTCTTCGGCGACGCCAATACGACGACGGCCCCCGCTCGAACGCTTGACCCACAAGGCATACATCCTCGAGTGCTCATGGAAAAACTACAGACTGAATGAAACGCTGAGGGAGGGGAGAAAGGAGAAATAAGAAATACTACTCAAAAGAACAACCGCGGAAGAGATGGCAGAGGCGATCAAAATTCGAATGCCCTTGGCGGTGAGTTATGCGTTGAGAAAACCATTCTTTGCTCAACGAAGTCCTTATGGATATTACGATACGCACCTTCATGCATTTCAAAAGAAAACCTGTCGAGTCACGCACGCCAAAACAGCTAGTGTACGGAAGCACTTTCGAAATCGGCGAAGCAAACGAGCAAAGAACAGCATCCTGAAGAAGCAAACCTATGGAACCTCTGAATACAGCTGAGTCGATCTCGCTGGGACTTGATGCAAACGAGCTCAATGAAAAGAAAAAGCCCTTAATCAGGGCTTCCCTATTTCATTGCACCCCGTTCCACGAAAAAATCCTGCCCATGTTCAAAAGTTCCTCAAGCGCGCTTTCAAATTGACTGCCGGAAGATCGAGGGAGTGAACAGGCAATTCCGACCCGCTCCCCGTATTCAAAAAGAACGTCTTCCTCGGCTGCGCCGTGTGCATATACCAGCCGGTGCAATGTCTTCACCATATCGTAAGGAGCGACTACCCGATACATATTCTTTATCGTTCGTTCCGCAACTCCGGAAGCGTTCAGCGCGTCCGTCGCAGTCGAGCCATACGCTTCTATCAATCCCCGTACGCCCAGCTTAATGCCTCCGAAGTATCTTGTGACGACAATAAGGGTGTTTGTAAGATCAAGACGCGCGATGGCCCCGAGGATGGGCTTCCCTGCGGTCCCAGCCGGTTCGCCGTCGTCGGAGAAGTACTCCCTGCACGAATCCTCGCCAATTCTGTACGCCCAGCAGTTATGCGTCGCCTGCTTATGCAGATCGCACACTTCCCTGAGCTTCATTCGAACATCGTCCTCCGTTCGACAGATACGCACATGCCCCAGAAATCTCGACTTCGAGATCTTCATTTCCACTACGACTTCCGAAGCCGGCTCCTTATAATCAAACGGGTTCACACCCAAGCGTCCTTCATCTTCCTGTATGTTTCCGTCAGTTCCTCCGCGACAACGCGCACATCGGCGAATACCGGCATGAAATTCGTATCTCCGTTCCATCGCGGAACAATATGCAGATGAAGGTGTCCGTCGAAACCTGCGCCTGCCACCTTTCCAAGGTTCACCCCAAGATTGAAGCCCTGAGGGTTCATCGTCTTTCGGAGCACCTCGATGCACCTTCCGGCAAGGCGATGCATCTCAAGCAGCTCGTCATCGGTCAACCCCTCATACTCTGCGGTATGTCGATACGGAGCAACCATAAGATGCCCTGGATTATAAGGGAAGGCATTGAAAATTACGAAGCATGTCTTCCCTCTGAAGAGAATCAGACGGGCCTCGTCGTCCTCCTCCTTCGGAAAATCACAAAAAATACACCCGTCCTGATCTTTTGAAACGGCTATATACGCCATTCTCCACGGCGCAAAGATATTCTCCATAGCACAACCCCTCCAATACCCAATGTTTCACGTGAAACATAAATAGCTTACTTTATATATATAATGTTTTCTTTTATGTCTTGCTTTTGCATGCTATTTTTTGACTTTACGAATCATTTCCCTCACGACAATGAACATTTGATGCGTTCCAATTGCTGCTCCGAGCACCACGAGCGCTGGTTGCGTCCAGGGAGGGTACCCGTTTTCGATCAGCTTTCTTCCTAGATAGTACCCGAGCAGAATATATCCTACCACGAGAAGAGCGCTTGAGACGACCTTTCCGAAAAGCATCAGTTCAGAGTAATTTT
>Ga0334884_1006524_pt1 | contig 10460 bp, 8 predicted proteins | sample GraSluR1_MG_7_FD_207215 | JGI IMG/M metagenome (GOLD analysis project Ga0334884, IMG submission 207215) | Sludge microbial communities from methane-producing bioreactor in Wageningen University, Netherlands - Granular Sludge_12_05 R1 | ecosystem: Engineered > Bioreactor > Anaerobic > Unclassified...
GGGCGCGCGCAAGGACGCCGCGCGGGCGCGCGAATCGGATGTTGTGGCAGATCTGGTTGCGCGTGGCATCAAGTCGGAGTTCACCGGCTATGAAACGCTGGAAGACAAGGCGGGTGTTCTTGTTCTCCTGTCCGAGGACGGCGAGAAAGATTCGCTTGGCGAAGGCGACGCGGGCGAAGTGATGCTGGACAAGACGCCTTTCTACGCGGAGTCGGGCGGTCAGATCGGCGACAAGGGTGTCCTTCGCGGTCCCGCGGGCGAATTTGAGGTGTGGGATACCCAGCGGCCGGCCGAGGGCATTGTGCTGCATATCGGCAAGGTGGTGACCGGAAAGCTGTCGAAGGGCGATTCGGTGACCGCTGTTGTGGATTCAGAACGCCGTGCGCGGACGGCACGCCATCATACCGGCACGCACTTGCTCCAGTTTGCGCTGCGCGAGATTGTGGGGTCGTCCGTCAAGCAAGCCGGTTCGTATGTGGCGCCGGAGCGGTTGCGGTTTGACTTCAGTTACTTTGAGGCCGTGGGGGCGGACAAACTTGAGCTGGTGGAACGCCGGGTGAACGAACTGGTCATGACCAATCTACCCGTCAGCACCTATTCCATGCCTCTGAAGGATGTTCAGGGTTCGGGAATCATCGCGATGTTCGACGAAAAATATGGCGATGTGGTGCGCGTGGTGGATGTGAAAGGCCACAGCCGCGAGCTGTGCGGCGGCACGCATGTCCATGCAACGGGCGATATTGGTTTGTTCAAAATCGTTTCCGAAAGTTCGGTGGCGGCGGGTGTCCGGCGTATTGAAGCGGTCTGCGGTGTGCCGGCCTACGAGCGCATGCGGCACGAACATGAGCTGTTGAGCAGGCTGGCTCACCGTTTGAGCGCGGCGCCGGAAGAAGTATTCGAGCGCGTTGAAAATCTTATGGAATCAAGCCGCAAGCTGGAGAAGGCGCTCAAGCAGCAGGCGACGCAGTCTGCCATGGGGCAGGTGGATGCCTTGCTGGCGCAGGCTGTGGAGGCAGGCGGAGTGAAGTTGCTGGCGGCGGATGTCGGGGAACACGAGTTGGAAGTGATCCGCAATATGACCGATGCGCTTCGCGACAAGCTTGGTTCGGGTGTCGTGGTGCTGGGCGGACATTCCGGCGGAAAGGCCTCGTTTGTTGCTTCGGTCAGCGATGACTGTGTGAAGAAGGGCGTGCATGCGGGCAAGCTGATCGGTCAGGTCGCAAAGCTGGCGGGCGGCGGGGGTGGGGGACAACCCCAGCGGGCGCAGGCCGGCGGGAAAGATCCGTCCAAGGTAGGCGACGCGATCCGCAAGGTGCCTGAAATCCTTTCGGGCATGTTGGCATGACGGAACCCGTGCAAACAGCGCTGCCGGACTTCTCGCATCTCACACCGGACATCGTTCTGAATCTCGTAGAGCATTCACTGGGCCGCCGCTCGAATCTGTGTCGGCCGCTCACGAGCTACATCAACCGCGTGTACGATGTTGAAATGGACGACGGAAGCTGGGTGGTTGTGAAGTTTTACAGACCCGGCCGTTGGAGCCGCGACGCGTTGCAGGACGAGCAGGATTTTCTTTCCGAGCTTCATGAGCGTGAGATACCCGTCATTGCCCCGATGCCTTGCGCGAACGGCGAGACATTGCAGGAATATCATGGAACCTATTACGCATTATTTCCGAAGAAGGGTGGCCGTGCCTGCGACGAGCCTTCGACCGATCAATGGCTTGAGCTGGGGCGGTTGTTGGCGCGCGTTCATGGGGTGGGGGCGTTGCATGCGCCGCGGGATCGGATTGAAATGGGGCCGCGCCAATCAACCGCAGACCATGTGCGGTTCATCCTGGAGTCGGACTTCATTCGCAGCGACCTGCGCGCGCAGTATGAGGATGCGGTGGGCGAGGTGCTGGAGCTGATCACGCCGTTGTTCGAGGGCGTGGAGAAGATACGGATTCACGGGGATTGTCATCGCAACAACATCATCTGCCGGCCGGGCGAGCCGTTTACGTTGATTGATTTCGACGATATGGCGGTGGGTCCGCCGGTACAGGATCTCTGGATGCTGTTACCGGGGCACGTGCGGCAGTCACAGGCGGAACTGGGACTGTTGTTGGAGGGATACGAAACGTTCCGGCCTTTGGACCGGAGCACCCTTCGATTGATCGAGCCGCTGCGCGTAATGCGGTTCCTGCATTTCACGGCATGGTGCGCGCATCAGAAGGCGGACGGCGGATTTGCCCGCATCTCGCCGAACTGGGGCACGGAATCGTTCTGGAAACAAGAGATTCACGATCTCAAACAGCAGCACCAGGAGATTGTGGATTCCCTGAACGACCCCCTCCCGCCGTTGTAGCCGGATATGGGAACCGCGAATTAACCCTGAACCAGAAGCCAATCTTCGGTTTAGGGCAGGCGCGAATAAGAATATTGACCACCCGCTCCCGTTGGTCGCTGGAGTTCACGGAGATTTCAGAAATAAATGAAGTCCAAAGGATTATCCGTTTCCTTGCCCCGTGTTCTCCGTGTACTCCAGCGAGCTGCGCGAGCGGGTGGTAAAAATCTTCTCAGAAAAACAAAATATGAACGGATTCTTTACCGGCCCTTTTCCTCGTCCATCGTTGCGATCAGATCGTAGTCGAGGGAGGCGGTGATTTTAGCGGTGAATCGGTCGCCCGGTTGTGCCCCGTTTGGGTAGTGCTTCAGAAATATCAGGCCATCCACTTCCGGCGCGTCGAGACGGCTTCGTCCGAAGGCTTTTGTTCCGCGCGGGGCTTCAGCGCCTTTGGACACGAATCCGTCAATCATGACCTCGACTTGTTGACCGATCATCTTTCGCAATCGTGAGCGAGACACTTCGAGTTGTGCCTTCATCAACGCATCACGACGGGCGAGCTTGACCTCCATCGGAACGTCATCGGATAGCTTGGCTGCGGGCGTGCCGGGTTCCGGGGAGTAGGAAAAAACACCCATGTGGGTGAATCGTTCTTCACGCACAAGATCCAACAGCTCTGCAAAGTTTGCCTCCGTTTCGCCGGGGAATCCGACAATGAAGGTTGTGCGGATCGCTCCGGCCGGCATGCGTTCCCGTATCCGGTCGAGAAGATCGAGCGTCTGCTTCCGGCTCATCCCGCGGCCCATCGTTTTCAGCATCGAATCGGAAATGTGCTGAAGGGGAAGATCGAGATAGGGGCACAGGTTGGGTGCGGAGGCCAGTAAATCCATCAGTTCATCGGTAAGCTGCGCGGGGTAAGCGTAGAGCATGCGAATCCATGCGTGGGGTATTGCGGCGCTCAGTTTTTGAAGCAATTGAACGATGCGGGCCTCGCCGTATGAATCGCGCCCGTAACTCGTGGTATCCTGGGCGATGAGGTTGATCTCCCGCGCGCCGCCGTTCACGAGTGCTTGCGCCTCGACAATAAGTTCTTCCATCGGGCGGCTGACCTGGAGTCCGCGAATGCGGGGAATCGAGCAGAAGCGGCACACATTTGAACAACCCTCCGAAATCTTCAGATAGGCGGTGTGCGGACTGCCGATCCGCGCGCGTGGTGAGTTGAGAAAACGCATGAATTCAGGAGGCGGACGATGAGGATACGCAAACATCTTTTGGGTGCCTTGCGCCTTTGCCCCAGCGACAAGTTCGCGACAAATCTCCGGCAACCGGGGATATTCGGCAAAACTGACACGCGCGTCGGCAGCGTCGAGGAACGACGCCAATTCGGGACAGTCGCCAACCCGTTCCACGAGGCAGCCCAGTGCGGCAACCGCTTTCAGCTTCCCGGCAGCCTTTAATGATGCGAGCTGCTCGAGCATCTCGGCCGTTTCCTCGCGCGCGTCGTGGATGAATCCACACGTATTGACTAACGCGATGTCCGCATCGGACGGGTCCTCGGCGATCATGATCCCGTTTTGCGCGAGCGCACCGAGAAGGCATTCGGAATCCACCGTGTTTTTTGAGCAGCCGAGACTGATCAGGCACACAACAGCAGGTGAATCGTCATGCTTGCTTCCCATTTCAGCCTCGGGGATTGAAGCGGGAAGTGCGGGCAAGTTCTTCAAACAATTCGCGTTCCCGTGCGGTAATCGAGTCGGGGACCACGATACGGGTAACGGCAATCAGGTCGCCGTGACCGCGTCCTCCGCCAAGGGGCAGTCCTTTTCCTCGAAGGCGTAGATGCTGGCCGCTCTGTGTGCGTGGGGGGATTGTCAGGGAAAGATTTCCCCCGAGCGCAGGCACATGGATTTTTGCGCCCAATGCTGCCTCCCACGGAGCGAGCTTCAGCGCCATGTGCAGATCGTGTCCGTGCACCGTGAAAACGGGATGCGGCGCAATATGGACAACAAGGAACAGGTCTCCTGCGGCGCCGCCGCGGCCGGGGGCGCCTTGTCCTGCAAGTCGTATGCGTGATCCTTCGGTCGTTCCCGGAGGGATTCGCACATCGTATTGCTTGCGCGTTTTTCGCAAGGCTCCGCGGGGGTCGGGCACGGCCATTTCAAGCGCGATGCTTTTCTTTGCCCCATGGAAAGCTTCTTCGAGAGAGATGGTGATTTCCGCTTCATGATCTTCGCCGCTCGAAGAAAAGAAGGACTCATCCATCGCACGGCGTCCGCCGGGTGCTCTACGCCGACCGCCCATGCCACCTCCGCCGAAAAGCATCTCGAAGAAATCGCTGAACCCGCCCATCTCCTGGAAATCGAAACCCGCGCCGGCACCGGGCGATCCGCGGAAATTGAAATTAATATTTTCCCAGCCGGGCGGCGGAGTGAAATCCTGTCCGGAGCGCCAGTTGGCGCCGAGCGCATCATAGCGCTTGCGTTTTTCGGGATCCTTCAGGACTTCGTAGGCTTCACCGAACTGCTTGAATTTGGCTTCTGCGCCTGAGTCCTTATTGACGTCCGGATGGTATTTCTGTGCGAGGCGACGATACGCCTTCTTGATCTCCGCGTCCGTGGCTGTACGCGGTACGCCGAGGGTCTCGTAATAATCCTGAAATCTCACACCCATGCTGTCATCTCCAAACAGGGATTATGTATATCGCAGCTCGGGCGTCTGCGCAACTGGGGAGGGGGATGAGGGCTCAAATCCGAATCTCGAAACCCGAAACTCTAAACAATCACAAAATCAGGAATCCAAAAGCGGAACGGGCAAAAATTCGGGTTCCCTGTCAGCACCCTGTCATCTCGAGCCGCTGCGGCGAGGGCTCTGCCGATTGTCTTGCCCTCTTCGCCTGGGCAGAGATCCCTCACTCCGTTTGGGATGACAGAAAAACTTGCACTTTATCGCCACTCTTGCGCTGTCCGATGGGATTGCTATGCTTGGTATACAGTCAAAATGAGCGAGCGAAGAAAAGTCAGGGTGTTGATCAGCCCGCGCGGCGTACGCGGGATTACCGGTGCGGCGGTTCTTGATGCATTAACCCGCTATTGGGATATCCCGGCGGTGGATTTGACGTACCAGTTGAGCAAGAATATTGAAGATGGCAAGCGCAAGGCCCAAAGTGCCATCAAGGAAGGGATAGATACCGTTCTCGTGGTCGGCGGGGATGGAATCGTCAACAGTATCGGGAGCGAATTGATCCATAGTCCGGTTGCGCTGGGTGTGATTCCAACGGGAAGCGGAAATGGTTTTGCCCGGCACTTCGATATTCCTCTGGATGCACGCCGGGCCGCGGCGGCGCTGGTGAAGGCCGACCGCAAGACAATAGACGTCGGCACGGCCAACGGCAGGCCTTTTTTTGTCACCTGCAGCATGGCCTGGGATGCGACGATTGTCCGGACGTTCGACAAGTTTCCGGTCAGAGGCATTCTTCCCTATGTGCTTGCGGCTGCAACGGAACTCATCACCTATGAGCCTAAGCCGATCCACGTAGTGCTCGATGGAACCGGGAAGCATTCTTTCAAGGATCCTTTGATATTCACCGTGGCCAATCTGACGCAGTACGGCGGCGGCGCCCAGATCGCTCCGCATGCCTGTCCCGATGACGGGGCGTTGGAACTGGTGACGATATTGCGCCAGGAGGCGCCGCAGGTCTTCGGGAATATGAACAGGCTTTTCGATGGGACCATTGATTCATTGCCGGGTGTTGTTTCGAAGCGATTCAAGACACTCGATGTTCATCGAGCGACAGAGGGACCGATTCAGGTGGATGGTGAATTGATTGATGCTCCGGCGGATATCGAAGTGCGTGTGTTGCCTCGTGCTTTGACTATACTGGTCCCGCGAGAGGGCGTTGGGGATGAGGCGGATTCATCCGAGAACAGGCGGGGCGGCGATTGATTGCGGACGAGGAACAGCATTGAAAAATTTGCGCATCGGTTCAAAGACGGTCGGAAAGCACCCGCTTATTGTCGGCGTCGTAACTTCTCTTGCGGCGATGTCGCGCGTGTTGCGGCGGAAGATAAGACCGTTCGATATCATCGAGGTTCGCCTGGACCTGATGAAGACGGGGGCAGACAAGCTCGCGCCGTTTCTTCGCAGAATGGAAACAGCAGGCACGCCGGTCCTGCTGACCATCCGATCGCGCCGCGAGAAAGGGGCGTGGAGAGGCTCGGAGCAGGAACGGAGTGATTTGTACGCCGCGTTGATGCCCTTTGTCTCGGCCGTGGACGTGGAGATTCGAAGTCCTCTTTTCAAGGCGCTCTGCAAGAGCGCGCATCGCGCCGGTCGTGTGGTGATCGGATCTTTTCATGACTTCGAAGGTACGCCCTCTCTGAAGGTCTTGAAGTCCATGGCGCGATTGGCCCGGGCCGGTGGGGCCGATATTGTCAAGATTGCGACGGCGGTAAAGAAGGGCGAAGATGCGGATATTTTATTCGAGTTGTTGAAGGACGGCGGGCCATTGCCTCTTTGTGTGTTGGGCATGAGCAAAAAGGCAACCGATCTTCGCGTGCGCCTTGCCTGCGGGGGATCGTGTCTTACTTACGGATTTGTGGATCGCTCCGCGGCTCCGGGACAGATGGCTTGCCGGCACCTGGCGCGTCGGCTTCAGGCGTGTGGGGTTCGTCATGCTTGACGGAATCTTTCAGATTGATCCCGACGCAATATTCGCATGAACCACACGGCTTCGACCTGTTTCTGCGCCAGCGAATAAACAACCAGACCGCCGCAACAGCGGCGAGCAACAGAACAATCAAATCCTGGATTTGAATTTCCATTATCCCCATCCGAGCCAGCGTCCGCCCTGCCAGACAATGAAGCACACTCCCCAGGCAAGCGCGGTCATGTAAAGCCACTGGAAACCGGTCCACTTCCAGCTTCCCGTCTCGCGGCGGACCACGACGAGTGTGCTGAGGCATTGCATGGAAAGGACGTAGAAAAGCATGATGCAAATACCGCGCAGTGGGGTGAAGAACGGCTTGCCTGTTTTCGGGTCACGTTCCTCCCGCAGGCGGGCCTGGAGATCGGCGGTCTTGTGAGGGTCGGCGACTTCAACACCGTAAATCGTCGCCATCGAGCTCACGAAAACTTCGCGGGCGACAAGGCTGCTGAGCGTTGCAACGCCGATTCGCCAGTCAAATCCGATCGGCGCGATGACCGGTTCGATGATCTTGCCGAAATTGCCGGCGATACTGTGCTGGATCCGTTCTTCCGCCGGTGTTTCGGGTTTTCGTGGATAGTTCGTGAGCGCCCACATGATGATGGACATGGCGAGGATGACAGTGCCTGCTTTCTTGATGAACAGGACGCTGCGTTCCCACATCACGTGGAGCAAGGTCCGTATTTGCGGGCGGCGATAGCGGGGCAGATCGAGCGGAAGGGTTGTGGTCTTGCCTTTCAGGATCGTTCGATTAAACACCGCGGCGACCGCGATAGCGGCAACTACACCGAGAATGACCATCCCGCCGAGCACCAGTGCCGGCAGCGGAAGAAAACCCAGCACGGCCACATTCGGAATGACGGTGCCGGCGATCAGCAGATACACCGGCCAGCGTGCCGCGCAGCACATCAGCGGGGCGATCATGATGGTGAGTAGACGATCCTTTTCATTGTCAATCACGCGCGCGGCCATGACGCCGGGGATCGCGCAGGCGAAGCTGGAAAAAAGAGGGATAAACGCTTTGCCGTGCATTCCGACGCGGCCCATCCAATGATCCAGGATGAACGCAGCGCGCGCGGTGTAGCCGCTGTCTTCCATGATCGCGATGAAAAAGAAGAGGAGCATGATCTGGGGGAGAAACACGAGGACCCCTCCGACGCCGGCGATCACTCCTTCCGTGAGAAGGTCTTGTATGGGCCCTGCGGGGACATGGGTGATCACCCATTCCGCCAGCAGGCCGAATATCGTCTCGATCCAATCCATCGGGATTTGAGCGAGCTTGAAGATGGAAATGAAAATCAACAGCACGATGAACGCCAGCGACAGCGGCCCGCCGACCGGATGGGTCAAGAATGCATCCAGGCGTTCGGTGAGAAGAGGCTGATGCCTGCGTTCGCCGCGTACGCCGGGCATGAGTTGATCAATGAACGCGTAACGCGCTTTGGCTTCGACGGCATACCAGGAGAGCTCCGATTGCTCGATGCGGGTGCGGGAATCCTCGACCAGCGGGCGCAACCTTTCTCGTACAGGGTTGTATCGCGGTCGGGAAAGTGAATCCTGCGTACAGATCAACCGCAACGCTTCCCCGCGGGCCGCTTCGGCGTGGACGAATCCGGCACTGACAAGCTCATCGGCCAGCCGGGTGATCGGCTCGATTATGGCGGGAGGGATTTCGATGACATCGCGAGTGGGTGTGGGGGATGAAAGCATGTTGCGAATCGCGGACTTCAGTTCAGGAATGCCTTTACCCCGGCTGGCGGTCATCGGCACGACCGGTACACCGAGCCGGCGCTCAAGCTGCGCCACGTCAATATTCACGCCGAGGTGTTGACATACATCCATCATATTCAGCGCGACGATAACGGGTTTGCCGAGGCTGAGCAGTTGGGTGGTCAGGAACAGGTTTCGCTCGAGCGTGCCGGCATCCACGACAGCGATAATGATTTGCGGTTCCGGTGTGTCCTTTCGCATCCCGAGCAGAACATCGTGAGCGACCACTTCATCCATGGAGCGGGGATTGAGCGAGTAGATGCCGGGGAGGTCAATCGCGTGTACTTCCTCGATGCCTTCCACTTGAAGAACGCCTTCGTGCTTTTCCACGGTCACGCCGGGATAGTTGGACACTTTCTGACGCAGCCCGGTGAGCGCGTTAAAGATGGTGGATTTGCCGCTGTTCGGATTCCCGGCGATCGCGATGTGTGGAATCTCAAATTCGTTCATGCGAGGTTCACCGTGATTGCGCGGGCGATGGAATTGCGGATGCTGAGGTGGCCGCTTCGGACAAAGATTTCTATGGGATCTCCGAGCGGAGCGCGCTTGAGAACCTTCACCGTGGAGCCGGGTGTCATGCCCATCTCCATCAGGCGCTGGGCTTCCGCGGGTGGAAGCTCAAGTGCCAGCACGCGGGCTGATTGTCCCGGCGCCAGGCTCTCTAAAGTGATTTTTGCGTTTTCCATTACGGCAAACTATCCTATGCAGCGTCTTTTTCGTCAAATATTGTGCCCAACCCGCAAGAGCGGGGAAGGCGGTATGTATCAGAAAGCTTGCCGTGCCCCAAGCACGAAGTGTTTTATTTGAATAGCGGTATGGGAGGGTAATCGTATGATCAGCAATGTGACATTGATGAAATCTTCTGTTTTGCCGGTTCTTTTCCTGCTCGGACTGATGACCGGCTGCAAAACGGTTCCGCCACCGGTCGAGAAACCCGGCCGGCTGGTAGTGGCTCATTACTTCAACTGGTTCCAGACGCCGGAAGTGAGCGGACACTGGCGGCACTGGGAGTGGAGGCAGGGCGGGCCGGTTCGCGATCCGGAAGTGATTCGAGCCGATGGATTGCGGGACATCTGTTCGGTGTATTATCCGCTCATCGGGCCCTATGACTCAGCCTCTCCGGAAGTCATGGAATATCACATCCTCCTCGCGCTGGCCGCCAAGCTGGACGGGTTCGTGCTGGATTGGTACGGCATGCACTCGATGGAGGATGAACGGTTGCCTGCATTGATGGACATGGCGCTGCGCTTCGGGTTCAAGGTGGGGATTTGTTTCGAAGACAAGGCGATGTTCGGATATCATTACAATGTGAAAGACCGGCGCGAGGCCGTGTCGAACGCGATTGCGAATCTTAATTACATTTTCGAGAAGCATGCCGCGCATCCGGCTTATCTCAAGCTCGACGGGGTTCCGGTTATTGTGAACTTCAATTGGCAGGAGCCGGCGGATACCGTGGTCCAGGCCGCGCACGGATTTTCAGCGGCCGAGTGGGCGGAGATTCTTGCCGAAGTGCGCAAGCGGCATGCCGTTTATTTTATCCATGACTATCATTGTCACTTGAAAGAATCTTACTGGGACGTAAGCGACAATCTTTATCCGTGGCTCGACGTAAACGGAGAGTGCCTGGACGGCTATTACGCTCAAGCGCAGCAGAAGTTGTCGG
>Ga0334884_1006525_pt1 | contig 10460 bp, 9 predicted proteins | sample GraSluR1_MG_7_FD_207215 | JGI IMG/M metagenome (GOLD analysis project Ga0334884, IMG submission 207215) | Sludge microbial communities from methane-producing bioreactor in Wageningen University, Netherlands - Granular Sludge_12_05 R1 | ecosystem: Engineered > Bioreactor > Anaerobic > Unclassified...
CCCAGCCGCGCGATGTACTTGGAACGCTCCGTAACAACGGCCACCAGCACCGGCGCACGCGCCGCGAAACGGTTCATGTTGTAGATGCCTGAAAAAGCGGCGGCAGCAAGGCGATCGCGGTCTTCCGGATGATCCACGACGATGAACGTCCAGGGCTGCGAATTGCAGGCGGACGGCGCAAGGCGCGCGGCCTCCAGACAACGTTCAATTACCTCGCGCGAAACCGGCTTTTCCGCATAACGCCGGTCGCTCTGCCGCTTTCCAATCAGTTCAAAAAATCGCATATGTAACTACTTTAAGCTGCCTAAACGCTTGAACAAGCCTTGAATATAAGCTAACCATAGAACGTCTAAGCTGGCAGAGAGGAGAATAACAATGAAGAATTCCGCGATGTTGCTCAACCTGGGGTTAGTCGTTTTGCTTGGCCTGTTTTCCAGTGGATGCGCCGCGTTCCGCGCCTCCACCGCCGATGTGGATGTGCGCGAACAACGCCACATGGGCTCTACCTATGACTATTCGGACATGCGGAATATCACGCAGGACGTAGTCAATGAACTGCTGAACAGCCCATTCCTGCGAGACAAAACCTCTCCGCCGATCGTGATGATCGCCGGCGTCCAGAACAGGACATCCCGCTACGTGGATACCAAGGCGCTGACCGACAAGATGCGCACAGCCCTGATCCAATCCGGCGCGGCACAATTCGTGAACGAAGCGCGGCGCGAAGAGCTTCTTCGCGAACAGGGGTACCAGGCGGCCCACGCAACCGCCGACACGCAGGTGCAGGTCGGCCGTCAACTCGGCGCCCGCTACATGCTCAGCGGTTCCCTGATGGAAATGGAATCCACGTCGCCCCGCCAGGTGCGCGTGTCCAAGCAGCAGCTTAATTACTACAAGCTGACCATTGAAGTTACTGATCTCGAGACCGGCTTGATTGCGTGGACTACCGAGCAGGAGTTCGCGCGCCAGGCCAGCCTGCCGCTGATCGGATGGTAAACGGCCATGTCCCTGCGCCGCGCCATTGCACATTTAAGCGCGGCGGGGTGTTTCATCCTCGCCGCGCTGGTGTTGTGCGGCTGCAGGACCCCCGCCCTTCAAGCCGCCCGTTATCAGTTCTATGCGGGCCAGTATGAGAAGGCTGAAGAGCGCCTGGTGGATGCCAAGGTCCCCGAGATAGATCGCGTTCTCCTCCTGATGGAGCGCGGCATGATCCGTCAGGCCACGGGAAAGTATGAAGAAAGCTCGAGCGACTTCATCGCGGCGGCCGACCTGCTTGAAAAACTTCAGACCTACAGCGTCTCCAAGGGGGCGGCGAGCCTCGTGGTGAATGACGGCGTGCAGAGTTTTCGCGGCACGCCGTTCGAGCGAACCTACGTGCACGTCTTCACCGCAATCAACCACCTCTCCGTCGCGAACTGGGACAATGCAGCCGTCGAGGCACGGAGAATAATCAAGTCGCTGGATCCCTCGGTGAAAAGCGATTATCCCGAGGACGCGTTTTCCCGCTACATGGCGGGATTCTGTCTTTCCATGATTGACGATGACTCGAACGCTGCCCTGCAATACCGATTGGCTTCCGGAATCCTCGATCAATACATCGTTTCGCCCGATACAGGACGTATTTATCCCCGCCCCGCGACAAACGACGCGCCGAACCAGGAAGCAATCCTGCCCCCCGAAGAGCGGTGGTCACACGAGTTGGTTTGCTTTGTGTTCATGGGCCGATCTCCCGGCAGCTCTGATGTCTGGAATGAACGATGGAATCCCGGCCGGACGATGTATGCCGAAATCCAGCACAAGGGAAAGGTTCTCGGCCGCAGTTACAACCTGGCGGATACGTTTGAGCTGGCCTTCACCACCGCCGAGATGGAGGCGGCGCGCAAGGTCGCCAAGACCGTCGGGCGCGTGATCTTGAAAGAGGTTATTGCGGATGCCGTGGAGAACCAGACCGACAGCGCTGCGGCCGGAGAGTTGATGCGATTCATCCTGATTGGACTACTGGAACAACCCGATCTCCGGCGATGGGAAACGCTTCCGCGATGGCTGCAGGTAGCCCGCGTCCCCTGTCCACCGGAACTTGAGAGCTTCGACGTGGTTTTCAAGAATGCAGCGGGAGCAACCGTAAGGACAGTACACGTCGAAAAGCCGATCACACGGCGGCGCAACACCTTTATATCCTTCTCACGCGACCTGCCACCGCCCCAGAACTCAGCAGACACGAAATAACGTTCACGGGAAACCCTGAAGCCAACGCCTCTGCTCATAATCAAACGCGGATACGCTTACTCGAAGACATGTCCGTATTCTTCCGGCAGGCTGCAGAGCGGAGGGCTTCCTACCTCCGTATAATCGTACTCACCTCCACCAGGACATTCGGGAAGCCCCGTTTTAAAGAATGGAGCAATATCGCTTTCGTCCACAGCCGTACCCGTGTTGGCGAAGCTCTCCATTGCCCACATCTCCTTGTAGTTTGCTATCTGTCGGAGGTTATCAATGCATCTTGTTCTCTGAGCCGTTGTCCGCGTTTTCATGAATGCAGGTATGGCCAACCCTGCCAGGAACCCGATAATCGTCACTGCGATCATGATTTCCAGTATTGTGAACCCGTCTTTTTTCATTGTTTTCATCGGCACCCCTCAAATTCTCAATTGGGCCGACTCCTACACTGAGCTTTACAAAGCACTAGCCGTGCCAATCCCACACGCAGACAGCAATCCTTATAACGCTCTCCGTGATAAATTATACCCCCGGGATCGAACTGTTGATAGATCAGTCAATAAAAAAAACCGGGCGTTCAGTTTGGGGGTAAAACATGCGGATTGACAGGATTGTCATAGTCGCAGGTGGGGCCATCTTCCACCGTTGTGCATGCATAAGTGCCCGCAGCGGGACACACCACGTAATCGTTAATCGCCCCCTTCAAATAGACCGCCAATTCATCCAACTCCACGGTATCGGACCCTGCCTTGTTTTTCTCCATGGACCACTGCTCTTTTGCACTGTCTATCTGGCGTAAGTTGTTAATGCAGGCTTTCTGACGGGACCCCTCGCGCGCTCGAAAATAGGATGGAAAACCAAGCATGGCAAGCATGCCCAAGATCATCATGACAATCATGATTTCGACCAATGTAAATGCCTTTTTTCTCATGAACCCCTGCCCTCCTCTCGCGCCTTCCCTTCCCGAGAATTATCAGCACATTACACGCCAAATGAATTGTCAATAAAAAATGGCCCCCGGCGAACCGGGGGCCATAATATCAGGCACTTATCCCATTACAGGGCATGCACATAATCCACATCCGAATAATCGCATTCCGGATTGGATTCAACATCCGACACCGAATATGTTCCTTGCGCCGGGCAAAGGATCGTTGTATTGATCTCGCCCTTCACATACTCATCGAGGTCGGTGATGTTACCCGAAATGTCGGACGTACCGACCAGGTTGTTCTCCATGGCATACTGCTCCTTCGCGCTGTCAATCTGGCGAAGGTTGTTGATGCACGCTTTCTGACGGGACGTATCACGAGCTTTTACAAATGACGGAATCGCAATCGCTGCCAGCAAACCGATGATCGCGACCACAATCATGATCTCTACCAATGTGAAACCTGACTTCTTCATCTCGATCTCCTTTCTTTCTCTCTTGTTACTACTTTCTTCTCTCGCCCGCGCCGGATGCTCATTCACCCCGCGCAGGTCGTTTTTCATATAAGCAGCCGCCATGCCAACCCAGTAAGCAAGCCTATGTACAAACTCTAATCCAAGAATATCGCATAAAAAAAGGGCGTGAACCGATCAAATGCAGACCAGCTAAAGCGGGAACGGTACTTCTCATTTTCGATTTATAGAGAAAATGAAACGGCTTAATTGAGAACATGACAAAATCACTCTTTCGGATCAGGAAGCTTCCTGTAGAGCGTTGCCAAACTGATTTTAAGCGCTTTTGCCGCTTTTTCCTTGTCCCCTTCCATGTGGCTGAGCACTTGGCTCAGGTATTCCTTCTCTTTTGCCCTGAGGAAGCCTTTGAGCGACTTCCCGCGATAGGATTCGGCTTTTAGCCCAGGCTGCACCACTTGGATTTCGCTTGTGTCCACGGAATTCACTATTTTGGCCGGCAGCACATCCTTCATGATCTTCTCGCCGGGCTTTGTGAATGTCATGGCGTGTCGGATGGCGTTTTCCAGCTCGCGAACATTCCCCGGCCAGGAATAGCGTTCCAGAATGATCTGCACTTCCGGATCAATACCCGGAAGCTCCTTCCCGGGACCCAACTCCTGCCTCATTGTATGATACACCAGAGGAAGAATATCTTCCGGGCGCTCGCTCAACGGTCTTATTTCGATCGGAATCACGCTCAACCTGTAGTACAGATCCTCGCGAAACCGCCCTTCCTCTATCAGATCTTCAAGACGGTCATTGGTAGCCGCAAGAACCCGGACATCCACAGGAATAGTCTCGGTTCCTCCGACCTTTCGGATTTCTCTCTCCTGCAGAACCCGCAGGAGCTTGCTCTGAATGCTCATCGGCATCGCGCCGATCTCATCCAGGAATATGGTGCCCCCACCCGCCGCTTCGAAGAGGCCTTCCTTGTTTGCCGAGGCGCCGGTGAAAGCGCCTTTCACATGGCCGAACATCTCGGACTCAAGCAACGGCTCCGGCATCGCCGCGCAATTGATCGGAAGGAAACACTTTGTTTTTCTAAGACTGTGCGCGTGAATAGCTTTGGCCACCAACTCTTTGCCGGTTCCGCTGTCTCCAAGGATGAGAACGGTGGTGTCGGTGGGCGCCACACGCTCAATCATCTCGCAGACCTTTCTCATCGCCGGGCTTTCCGCGATGATATTTTCGAAGCGGTAGCGCGATTCGAGTTGGGCTTTCAGATTAACATTCTCTGCTATGGCGTTGCGATACTCCAACGCACGCTGGACCGTGATCAGCAGCTCATCCACCTTGAACGGCTTGGTCACATAGTCGAAAGCCCCCTCTTTCATGGCCTCAACAGCCGTCTCAACGGATCCGTACGCGGTTATCATGATCACGGCAACGGCAGGCTTCTCGCGGCGAATAAGCTTCAAAAGCTGCATTCCGTCCACCGGACTCATCCGGATGTCCGAAATCATCAGGTCGAAATCCTGATCGCGAATTACATCCTGAGCTTTTTCGCCACCGAGAACGGGAATGACTTCGTGCCCCTCAGCTTTGAGAAGCGTGCTCAAAACACTCAGAATGCTCGCCTCGTCGTCTACCAGTAGGATGCGCGCCATGTTTCGTTATCCCCACACCTCATCTGAAGACATAATAGATAATACCTATCAGCGTGCATGTTAACAGCATTTTCTCATTTTTTCAAATAGAATTATTTTTGTGGCGCCCACCCAGCTCGGGCAAGGCTTTTGGGGAAGAAAGCCATGCGCTTGCTCACGCCCAACCCTCTCCCATCGGGAGAGGGTTGGGGGTTGGAATAATCACATACCCACGATCTCACCCATCTTGAAGATGGGGAGAAACATGCCAACCACAATGCCACCGATAACAACACCGAGGAAAACCATCAACAGGGGTTCGATCATTGAAGTCAACCCGGCAAGAGCGGTTTCCACCTCGTCCTGATAAAACTCGGCGATTCGCTGAAGCATGTCATCCACCTTGCCTGTTTTCTCTCCGGCAGAGAGCATGTGGATCATGAGCTTGGGATACATTTTGCTCTTCTCCAAGGCAATGGATAATGGCTCGCCCTGTTCCACGGTGGCTCGAGCATCCAGAATGACCTTGCCCAGCACCTTGTTGCCCGTCGCAAACGAAACGATTTCCATGGCCTGGAGAATAGGCACGCCACTGCGCGTGAGCTGCGCGAAGGTAGAGGCGAATCGGGCAAAGGCCACCTTGCCGATCAATTCCCCGACAATCGGAAACTTCAGCGCAAATTTATCCAGGAGATAAGCGCCCTTTTCAGTTCTCTTGAACCGTCCAAAAGCAATCGAACTAGCGACAACGACGACTGCCGCCACCAGCGCATTGTCGCGCAGGATATTGCTGAGGTTCACAAGAAACTGTGTCGGGCCCGGGAGCTTGGCTCCAAAGTCGGCGTAGATGCTGGCAAACACCGGTACAATCCAGATGATCATGGACGTCGCCAGGAGCAGGGCTACCGTCATAACGACGCTCGGATACATCATTGCGGACTTTACCTTCCGGCGCAGGCGCTGGGAGGCTTCCAGGTAAGTCGCAATGCGCGAGGTGGTCTCGGCAAGCAATCCGCCGCTTTCACCCGCGCGCAACATGTTGACATACAATTCGTCGAAAACATCGGGATAACGGGCCAGAGCTTCTGAAAAAGACGCGCCGCCCTCGATCTGCGTACGAACGCCCTGGATCACCGTTTTGAACACCTGGTTATTGGTCTGTTCCTCGAGCGCCGTCAGCGTCTGGACCACCGGCAAACCGGACGAGAGCATGGCCCCCAACTGCCGGGTGAAGGGCGCCAACTCCTTGAGAATGATTTTCTTCGCGCCCGGGATTCTTTTGCGTCCTTTTACCTTCGATAAATCCTTGGCCGCCGCCGCCGCGCCTTTTGTTTCCGCTTTTGTTGCCATGAATGCCTCACATGCTTAAAGAATGGCGGACGCTACTCGCCGCTCGTAACCATCAATATCTCTTCAATACTCGTCAGGCCGGTCTTAACCCTTTCCATGCCCACGTCGCGCAGCGTCTGCATGCCATTCTTGACGGCCTGTTCGCGAATGGCGCCGGCACTCGAGTCCTTCAACATGATCTGCTTGATGCTATCGTCGAGCAGAAGAATTTCCATGAGAGCGCCTCGTCCCTTATACCCGGTGTTCATGCACTTCGGACACCCCCCGGCCGCGTACGTTTCCAGTCCGTCGAAAATGGCGGGATCAATGTGGTTCAATCGAAGCACTTCCAGCGGAAGCTCGCGCTTCTTCTTACACGCAGGACAAACCTTTCTGTACAAGCGTTGCGCCTGGGTCATGATCAACGAAGAGGCGAGAAGGAATGCCTCGATACCCATGTAAAGAAGGCGGGCCACCGCGCCGGCCGCATCGTTGGTGTGCAATGTGCTGAGCACAAGGTGACCGGTCAACGCCGCCTGCACCGCGATCGCGGCGGTCTCGCCGTCACGAATTTCACCGACCATCACGATGTCGGGGTCCTGACGCAGAATCGAGCGCAGGCCAGATGCAAAAGTGAGCCCCACGTCGGCGTGTGTCTGCACCTGGTTGATGCCCGGCAACTGGTATTCGACCGGGTCCTCGACCGTGATGATGTTCACGTCCGACGTATTCAACTCCTGCAGGGCCGAATACAGTGTCGTCGTTTTGCCGCTGCCCGTAGGGCCCGTCACAAGGATCATGCCGTGGGGCTGGGCGATGGCATACTTGAGATTTTCGAAAGCCACCTTGTCCAGGCCCAGCGCCGACAAGCTGGGCGCAAGGGATGACTTGTCGAGAATACGCATAACGATCTTCTCTCCGTGCACCGTGGGCAGAAGGCTTACGCGGACGTCCGCTTCCTTTCCCATCGCGCGAATCTTAAAGCGTCCGTCCTGCGGAACACGGCGTTCCGCGATGTTGAGATTGGACATGATCTTGATACGCGAAATGATGGCCGACTGGAGCGACTTCGGCGGACATGGATTCTCATAGAGAATACCGTCCACGCGATAGCGCAGGCGGATCGTTTTTTCCATCGGCTCGATGTGAATATCGCTCGCGTGCTTCCGCATCGCCTCGATCATGATCGTGTTGACGATACGGATAACGGGCGCGTCGCCCGCGCTTTCAAGCATTTCCTCAAGGCTTGCCTCTTCGACTTCTTCATGGCCGACTTCGACCTCGCCCTCGCTCACGTCGCGAATGATGTCTTCCAGTCCCTGGACCGTATCTTTTGTGAACCGTTGAAGCAGGTCGGCCACTTCCTTTTCCGGCACTACCACGGGAACGATCGTGAGGTTCGTCTGGGAGTGAATCTCCTCGAGACCGATAATATCGAAAGGATCGCCAAGCGCCACGGTCAACATGTTGCCGGATCGCTTGATGGGAATCATCAGGTGGCGCGACAACATCTCGCGCGGCACAATATCCAGCAACTCCGCCTCCGGATTGAAATGCGCAAGGGTCAGCGGAGGCATCTTGAGGTATTCCGCATAGGCCAGCGTCATGTCGGTACCGGAAACGACCCGCTTCTGAACGAGCAATTTACCGAGCTGCGCCCCGGTGGTCTTTGCCTCATTCATGGCTTCCTGAAGCGATTCCTGCTTGATGGCGTTTCGCTTCAGCAGAATATCAACAACCTTATCGCCCGTAGACTCCATCGCTGCCTCCCGCGTTTCCGCCGCTGAAAATTCGGCCGTCGAGACAGAAACACCACTTCACATGTTACCCGGACCCGCGCCAAAAGGTAACATCACTTTGCGCGATTCATACCGCCCGGCATTGGAGCCGTTTCCCCGCCCATCGCGGCCAGCGCGATCCGGGCGTCCGCATTATCCGGTTGGATTTCAAGCGCCCGGCGATAATATGCCCGCGCTTCGGCGGAACGGCCCTGAGCCATCATCACCCGCCCCAGGTTCATGACCGCAGTCAGGCTAAGGGGATCGAGCTCCAATCCGCGTTGCCAGCAGCGAACGGCATCATCCATTTGTCCCTTGTTGGCGTGAGCCGTCCCGAGATTAAGCCAGGCAACAGCCAGATTATTCTGCAAAGCAACGGCGCGCTCCAACGCACGCACCGCATCCCCGGTTCTGCCCTGACGAAGATATATCTCTCCCAGGATGCTGTGCGCACGCGCAAATCCCGGGCTTGCCTCCAGGGCCTTGAGAATCATCTGCTCCGCCTCATCAAGCTGGCCCACTCTCATCTGCGCCACGGCAAGGCCCCGGTAAGACTTGGCCTCCGGGCTGTATTCAACCGCGCGCTCCCAGAGGCTCACCGAATCCCTCCACGCAGGAAAGTAATCCAGGCTGGCGATCGCTCCGCCGCCGACGGCGGCAATGGCAAGCCCGAGCAACACGGTGCGAAGCGGGGTCCGGCCCGACCGCCGGAAAAGCACCCACCACGCGCTCACGGCAAGAGCCAGAAGCCCCAAGGCAGGGACATAAGTGTAGCGGTCCGCCGGATAACGAATCGGCAGACTGGGAAATATGGACAGGATATACCAACCGAAACAGAGCGCCGGCCAGCGATTTCCGCGCCTCCACAGGAATACCAGGATCAACCCCAGCGCCAGGCCCGCTCCGAGCAGAAGAATGCGCGCCCCAAGACCCGGATCGCTCCACCCCGGATAAAGTGGCGACAGGGGACAAGGCGCGAACGTGCGTACCATGTTGAACATCGCCGCCTGCCCGAAAATCCATGGACTCCGGATAATCATCATGGAGATGGTAGGATCCTGCTCGATTCTCGCGGCCAGAGCCATTTGGTCCGGATGATGATCCTGGACCGCGCGAAGCCCGATCCACAGCGCGCACAGAAACAAGGGAACCATCTCAAGCCCCCGGCGCATCAGAACGCGGAAAGACACCCGTCCGGGAGCCATGCCCTCCCGCGGAAGAAAAGTCAATAACAGCAGGGTCAATGGCAACGTAACCGCGGCGGACTTGGAAAACATGGCCAGCACGCCCAGCACATAAATCAACAGCAGGCGACCAAACGGCCGCTTTTCTTCCGGCATATCCACGTAAACCAGCGTGGCAGCCAGGTAGAAAAAAGCATAAAGCACGTCTTTGCGCTCGGAAATCCATACCACCGATTCAACCCGCTGTGGATGAACCGCGAATAAAGCCGCAACCAAAACAGCCGGCATCCATGATTGCGCTTTATTCGCGCCGAATCGTCGCGCAATCCGAATCCCGAGAAGATAAACCAGCACGGTGTTCAGCCCGTGCAGAACAATGTTGGTCAAACGGAATCCTTCGGGCCTGATGCCCCAGATCCAACGATCAAGCCCGTAACTCAACCAGACTACAGGTTTATAGTCGCCCAACGGGGAATCTTTCATCATCCAGAGGACGTCTTCCCAATTGAACCGGAGAAAACGAGCATGGAAGGTAATGTTGATATAATCGTCCCAATCCAGGAACTCATAAGGCAACGTCGGTGAGTACAGTAGAAATACCAGCGCAATCAGCGCCAGCGGAATGAATCGCAGGACCGGCGAAATACCGTCCGCTATCGAGGCGTCTGCGCTGTTGGACATGCTTGCAGCATGGCAAATAATCGCCCGAATGTCAGCCCCCTTCCGAGCGGGGCGGAAAAAGTGCCTCGTGCCCGAAGAACCATTTGGTATCCTCCAGGAGAGTCGCTATAATACCGGGCAAACATCACGAAGAGGTTGCCGTCATGAAGAAGGGCTCGTCGGAAAAAGACAAATCAACTCAACTGAGTGATGCAATTATAACCTTCGAGCAGATTCTCGAAGCGATTCCAACCGACCGGCTC
>Ga0334884_1006526_pt1 | contig 10459 bp, 6 predicted proteins | sample GraSluR1_MG_7_FD_207215 | JGI IMG/M metagenome (GOLD analysis project Ga0334884, IMG submission 207215) | Sludge microbial communities from methane-producing bioreactor in Wageningen University, Netherlands - Granular Sludge_12_05 R1 | ecosystem: Engineered > Bioreactor > Anaerobic > Unclassified...
CGGCGCCGTAGCCACCGGTCAGGTTGGAGAAGTCCATCCAGGTGGCGTGCACTCCCTGGAGCGCCGCCCGGTAGCCTTCGGAGGCGCCGGCCACCCCCAGTATCCGGCCCGGGGCGATGCACAGGAAGTTGATGGCATAGCGAAGCTGGTCGTCGTTCGAGACCGGGATCAGGGAGAAGCCCAGCTCGCCCTCGAGGAACGCCTGGAAGTCAAGGTCCTGCCCGGTGCGGCGGTAGCGCCCATCCTGCAGGAGGTACACGTCCACCGTGCACCGTCGGTCGGCTCGGGCGGGCTTCACGACCCGGCCGCCGCCGTCGCGGACGTCCATGCGCTCCTCGACGAGAACGGCCTGAGTCGGGCTGAGCACGTTGAAGTACGTATCGAGGTGCATCTGATCCTGGTGCTGCCAGGGGTCCTTGACAACGGCCACTCGGGGGACACCGAACACACGGTTGTCCAGGAGCTGGCGGATGCCCTCCGGGTTGGTGCGTAGGCCCTGGCCGATCAGGGCGGTGTCTCCGCAGGGGATGAAGTCGCCGCCCTCGAGGCGGCCGTCGCCCGTGACCTCGTAGATCGGCTGGATACCCAGCTTGCGCAGCACGAAGGCCATGATCCGGGTCTCGACCCGGCGTTGCTCGGAATTCATGCGACCCACCACCACTCCTCGGGACGTGGTGACCTGCTGATCGCGACTGAAGTAGAGGTTCATGACCGGGGAGAACTCGTAAGTGGCGGTATATCGCGTGTTGGCGACCTCGCTGGGCCGAAGGCGTACGGTGGGGCAGTTGAGGATGATGGCCACCAGCTCGCGGGGGGGCAGCAGGGACAAAGTCTCCTGCTTGTACTTGGCCTGTTCTGTCTGGTCGCGGGCGTTCAGAGCGGAGGCATCGATGGCGAGGAATTGGCCGGCGAACTGCCTCAGCGCGTCCAGCTCCGGGCCCGGAACAGGGCGCCCGGCGGGGTCCACCGTGCCCTGCAAGAGCGCCCCCAGGACGGTGTGGACTCTGGCGCCACTCTGACGCAGCAGGCTTATGTACGCCCGGTGCTCGGCCGCGGCGCCCCGGACCTCGAAGGCGCGCTCGAAGAGCGCGGCCTCGGGGTGTATCACCCCGGCGAACAGCTCATCGCCCGGAGTGTGGACCAGAATGTCCGTGGGAGGGTCCCACTCGGCGTAGCACCCAACGGTGATGGCCGCGGCGGGAACACAGAGCGCCGGCAGGACGGGCAAGCAAAGAGACAGCAACAGGACTCGGATGAAGGGAGAGCGAAAGCCGCGCCTCATCGTCGTTGCCTCCGGATTGGGCTGTGCCCCGGGGGGCGTCGCCGGTGTGTCGGGTCTCTCTGGCCCGCAGGCCGCCACGGTGCCGGCAAGGTGGTCTCCGCGGTGGCCGGCCATGGTGGGCCCTACTCGTAGAACCACGCCGCGGGCAGTCCGCGAAGCTGCAGCGACAGACCGCCGGAGTAGTTGAAGTAGGTGATGAGCGCCGTGTCGTCGACCCAGGTCACGGCCGGGTACGCCCAGCGGTCACCGGGGGCGCTCTCTATGTTCTTCTTCCCACTCCACGTCTGTCCCTCATCGCGCGAGAGGATCGCCGTCAGAGGCGAGCGGCTCGTGGGGCTCTCGGCATCGTCGTTGTAGATCGCCAGCAGGTCGCCTGTGGTGGGGACGCGGGTGATGGCCACGGGGGAGGCGGTGCACCTGAGGTCCGAGAGCACCGGCGTAGTCCAGGTCTCCCCGCCGTCCTGTGAGATGCTGGAGAATTGCCCGCCGATCCCGGTGCGCATGAGCATCAGCACCCGGCCGTCCTTGAGTTCGATGCACGCGGGCTCGTAGCAGGGCCCGCCCTCGGGCCGCACGCGGCCGCCGTCGTGCCATGTCTTGCCGTCGTCATCGGAGAGGACGCAGTATGAGTCCCCGCCCTCCCAGGCCTCGAGCAGGATGCGCCCCGACCTCAGGCGGATGCAGCGGCCGTTGGTCAGCCCGGTGTACTTGCCCGCCGGCGAGAGCTCCTGCGCCGGGCCGAAGGTGCGCCCCTCGTCGGCCGAAGTGCGGATCATGACCCGGCAGTCCTCGGCCTCCGAGTTCTTCTGGCAGTAGAAGATGGCGAGATCACCGCTGTGCAGGCGCATGAAGTTGACTTCCATGACATTGCACCCGCCGTCGTTCTCGACGAGGGTGTACTTGTCCCCCCAGGTGCGGCCGCCGTCCGTCGAGAGACGCCCGACCAGTCGGGCCGGGCCGTGGTCGGCGCCGTCGGCGGCATAGAACTCCGTCCAGCCCAGCAGAAGCGAACCGTCCTTGAGCGGCACGATGGCGGCCTCGCTATTGCGTGGGTTGTCCGGGCCAACGGGTGCGACGACCATGTGGAACGCCTCCTGTGGACTCAAAGCTGTCTCTCCCTGGGCCGCGGCGCCCCTGCACAGGCCCGCGGCGAGCAGAATGGTGATACCTGGTCTGTAGAGCATGGGAGGGAAACCTCATTTCCGCGGCTTGGCGCCGCGCATCGCGATCCGATCGTCAGCTCGCCGCCATTGCCCGCTGCAGCAGGTCTGTCACGCCGATGGATCCGGCGGTGCCAGGAGATACGGCTCGTCAAGCCTCCCGGTGTGCACGGCAAGCACCTCCAGGACGTCTCGCCACCGGCGCTCTGAAACCTCTCCGCCGAGACGGTACCACAGAAGCTTGGCCAGTGCGATGTCCTCCGGCGAGAGAAACGGCAGGGGGAGGTCGTGCACGCGGTGCCGCGTGGCCCGGTGGATCTGCGCGCGCCGGAAGGCGTCCCCGCCGCACACGAACACATCCACCTTGTAGGCGGTCTCGCAGTGGATCAGGTTGAAGGAGCCGGTGTGCCCGATGGCGTCGCGAAGCATCGCTGCGTTCGCGTAGGACCGGGGCTCCAGGGCGGCCACCAGGGCCTCCATGTGCTGCGCCCGTACATCAGCGACGAGGTCCGCATCGTTGGTGGACCGGGGCACTCCCAGTGCGCCGGCGGCCAGTGAGCCGCCAATGACGTAGTCGATTCCGAGGTCCTTGAAGGCGGCCGCCACCTCGCGAACAACTCCCAGAAGTCCTCGATCCACTTCAGCGCTCCTCTCCCTCCGGGTCCCAGCCGTAGACGCGGATCACCGTCTCGCGGTCCAGGACGAGGGCGGCGTAGCGCCGGAGCAACTCGCGACCATCGGCTTCCGGGTAGCGGCGGCGGAGTCCGGCCATCGCCAGCTCGCGTACGGTAGTGGGTAAGGGGGAGCGCTATTTGCGCACCCCCTCCCCGTTGTCGCAATGGGGTCAATTCCCCATATTTACCGGCGTGTCCGTTTCGGACACCGGGCGGCCCCGTAGGTATAGCCCCTTATCAGGGGAGATCGGCGTCCTGCCTATGCAGCGGAGCAGAGTTCTTCGAAGGCCAGCAGTCCCATTTTCTTCAGATACCTACAACGTAGCCTGAAGTGATCGGTACGCCATTTGCGCTTGAACTTCATAGCACGCAGGCGCATTCTCACCCAACGATCGAGATCGCGGGCAAGCATCGTTGACGCAGTGAATGGGGCTAAGAAGTAGTTGGCCGTACCGCGTATGATCCTGTTGAGTTTCACGATGACTTGGGCGTCGAGGTTGTGGTTCCGAACGGTGATAGCCCTGACTTTGTCTTTGAATCTCCCCACTGCTTTTGGGCTCATCTTCACCGAGTGCGAGGAGATGACGAAGCCGAGGAAGGCAAAGCCGTTCCGAAAGCTCGTCACCATGGTCTTCTGTTGGTTCAGTTGTAGGCCCAGCTCGTCAACCAAGACACGGTCGACAAAGCACAGCGCCTCTTCCGCGGCCTGCGGGGACTTGGCGAGAACCACGAAGTCGTCGGCGTATCTGACAAAGTAATATCCCGCTTCGTGGAGCTTCCAGTCCAGATGGTTCAGGACGATGTTGGCCAACAGAGGCGAGATGACCCCACCTTGGGGTGTCCCGATCTGCGTCGGCCTGAATGCGCCGTCTTCCATCACTCCGGCCGTAAGGATCTTCTGGACTAGTCGTAAGACGTTGCCGTCGGCAACCTCGGCGGCCACAGCACCCAGGATGACGTGATGGGGGATGTTGTCGAAGAAACCGGTAATGTCGGCGTCAACGACGTATTTGTAGCCCTCCCGCCAGAGCGTGAGGATTTCCACCACCGCTAGATGACAATTGCGGCCTGAACGAAACCCGAAGGAGCACCGATGAAACAGAGGCTCAAACACCGGGTTGAGCAACTGACGCAGAACGTCCTGCGCCACCCGGTCACGGACAGCCGGTATGCCTAGCGGGCGCTGCCTGCCGTCGCTCTTGGGGACATATGCGCGTCGCAAAGGCTGGGGCTGGTAAGTCCCATCCTTCAGTTGGCGCATGAGGCGATCCAGGTTTTGCTCCAGATTGGCTTCGAACATCCGGATACTCACCTTGTCCACCCCGGCCGCCCCTCGATTTTGCTTCACGTTTCGGAAGGCGCGAAACATCATCTCTGGGTTGATACGACCGGTGAGCGAGTGGGCTTTGACCTTCTTGGGCTTCCGACTCATGCTACTGATCCTCACAGGCTGTCGGTCTGGAGAGTGCGGCCTGACGTGCGCGGTAGAGACTGTTTCTTAGCTGGCTTAGGGTTCCCCCGGAAGAGAGGGGAGGACCTGTTGCGGTCGTAGCCTACGGGCTAACTGGCCCCATGTCGCACCTGTACGCACTCTCTCTGTCTACGGTCCCTCCTTTTGGCCAGATGGCCTACTCCGGAGGAGCTGCTATCCCTAAGAAGAGGAGAAGCCGAGGAAGGCCCTCCCTTGCCGTTGCATGAACCCGAGCATTTCGTACGAAGACTTATAGCCGGGCCTTACCCTAAGGGACAACGTGGGACTTTCGTCGGTCAGCATACTCGACCATTTTCCCTGGGCGACCCCACCTTACACTCCGGCGGTCTCAGAACGGTAACCGTATTCCCCGCCCGAGGAGGGAGACAAGCATAGCCTCCCCCAATGCTTCGCCAAATGACGGAGGTTGGCACACACACCGAAGCCGAACCGTGACACCTCCCAGAGTATCGCTCCTGGCCCCTACGCGACCGGCTGTTACCAGCCGACCCTGGCAGTCTTCGAAAGGAGCGATCTCAGTACGGGTACGGACCCGCACCGGCAGGCTTCGGCCTTCCGAGAGCCTCACCTGCTAGACCAAGTACACCTGCGGCTCACGCGTCATTCAGCTCGGAGACCCGCTGGAGCTTCTGTTGCGCCGTCATCGCGCGGAGCAGGCGCACCTGAACCTCGAAGGCCTCGGGGCTCGTGTCTGCGGGGCATGCGCCCCGGTCCTGCTGAGTGCCCTGAGGTCCGTCCGGCTTGGGGCGGGTCACATCGCACCTCGACCAGCGTGCCGTCGGCGGTCACCTCGATACTCCCGCCACGACCTGCAACCTATGTCTTCGCCGCGGCCGCGGCGAAACCCTCCGGGGCCGTGCAACTGCCGGGCCACCGCTCGAACAGGCCGACCACAGCGATCTCGGCCGGTGTTGACGTCTCCCCGCCACGCCCCCGGCCCATCCGGGTAACCGGTGCGGGTACCAGGGAGCCGGCTGTGTCCGCCCGGGGCACGCAGGCCGACACACGGGCCGACGCCGCTGTCGATGCAGGGGATGGAGAACAGGCGGAGAGTGAAGGCTCCCGGTGCTATGGCGGTTCCTCCGCGTAGGTCGGGGTGTGGTTGCGCGGACAGGTGCGATGTGGGCGGACGCGGAACCTGCTATCGAGAAGTACCGAGGCGCCCGGCCTATGGCGCCGCCGTGGGGACGGCTTCCCCATGAGAGCCGCAGAGCCCTCCCCGGTACCCGCAGGCACGAACAGGAGCCTCTGATGAGCAGTCTACTGCTGGCCGCCCTGGCGGCCCTGTCGCTGACCACCACCGCCGCGGCGGACGAGCCCATCGTCACCGTGGACCAGGAGCTTTCGACGGAGGCGGTGCTTGCGCTTGTCGACACCAGATATCCGGGACTGGAGGCCCTGGCCGAGGCGCTGGCCGCCGGAGACGACGAGGCCGCCAAGATCGCCCTGGCCCGGCATTTCGCCACTCGAGACAAGCCTGTGGTTCCGGAGCCCCGGTTCCCCGGGGTGGGGGAGAGCAACTCGATGGTCGTGGCGCGCGCCGACGCCGGACGCAAGCAGGTCGCGGACGAGCAGTGGCTCAAGCACGTGTTCACGCTGGCCAACAACGACGAGGGCACCCAGGAGACCTTCGATCTGGGGCCGGAGATCGATTGGCTACACAACCCCAGCGAGGCCCTGAGCTGGAGCATCTACCTCAACCAACTCAACGTGGTCGCCCACCTGGCCGGGCTGTATGCGGCGACCTCCGAGGAGAAGTACGCGCAGGAGGCGGGCGATCTGGTGCAAAGCTGGGTGCGCCGGTGTCCGCGGGGTCTCGGAGGCATGCAGAGAAGCGGGATCTTCAACTCCGGCATGGAGGTGCGCAATCGGCTGTGCAACTGCATTGCCGCCTACGAGATCGTGCGCAAGTCGCCATCCATCACCCCCGACACACACCTGGCCTTCTGGAAGCTGTTCATCGCCAGTTGCCGCGAGCTCATGGAGTACACGGGGGTGCGGTTCCCCGGCCTGATCCCGGCGGCCGTCATGTTCCCGGAGTTCACGGAGGCCCCCGTGTGGCTGGAGGTGGGCCGGGAGTGCCTGCACCACTGCCTGGTGGAGCGCACCACGCCGGAGGGCGCCTGGGACACGCACTCCATCTCGTACCAGACGGTGCCGGTGCCGTGGGGGGCGCGCAGCCTGGAGTTCCTCCGGGCCAACCCCGGCGGCGGTGAGTTCGCCCAGATGGAACAGATGGTCAGGACGCAGATCGGCAAGCTGCTGGGCCTGATGCTCAGGATCGCCATGCCCAACGGGGCTTTGCCCAATATCGGCGATACCTACGGCCGCTCCGACTGGAGCGACGGGCACACCCGGCAGTTGCTGACCTCCTTCATCCACAGCCAGTTGTCGCCGGAGCAGCAGGAGAATCTCAGCGAGATCCTGGACCCCTACGCGCGTCTGCAGGCGGCGCTGCTGATGGCCGACGGCGGGCGGCCGGGAGACGTCCTGCCCCGCTCGTTGGCAGCTCCCGGAAGCGGGTACTACGTACTCCGCAGCGGTTGGGAGCCGGCGCAGGCCCAGTACCTGTACTTCGACCTCTCGCCCCAGGCTCTGGGGCATGCCCACAATGATGCCACACACTTTGAGCTGTATGCGTACGGCAAGTCGCTGCTTACCGACACGGGAGACTACTTCCTGGGCTGGGGGTACCGCACGGCGTTGCACAATGCGGTCGAAGTCGACGGCCGGCAGCAGGACCGCGGCGCAGCGGCGCCCATGTTCCCCTGTGACTTCCTCAGCGCTCCGGGGCTGCAGCTTGTGGATGGCGCCCACGGGGCGTACGAGAGCCTGGGCGTTACGCAGCGCCGGAAGATGCTCCATCTCCTGGACAGCTACTACGTGCTCACCGACGTCCTCACGGGGGAAGGCAGTCATCTTTGCGAGCAGTTCTTCCACTTTGCCGGGCCGTCGCAGAATCAGGCGGCCCAGGTGACCCTGGACCCACAGACAGCGGCGGCCTTCACCACCCATGAGAAGGGCGCCAATGTCGTGGTTGCTCCGGTCATGCGCGACGACCTCGCGGCACAGTTCGTGGAGGGACAGGACACTGAGATGCGGCCTGAGGACAAGTACGAGCGCTCCGCGATGCTGGGGTGGATGGTGACGACGGGGACCTTCAAGCGCGTCAAGTCGCCGGCCCTGGTGTACTCGCGGGAAGGCCGGCTTCCGCTCAGCTTCTGCCAGGTGCTGCTACCGTTGGACGCGGGCTGGAAGGGACAGGTCGCCCCGCGTGGTCTCACCGTCACCGGGAACGGCGGAGCACTCGCCCCGGAGCAGGCCACGGCCGTCGAGGTGAGCCTCAGTATCGACCGCCCGCGGTTCTCCGAGGACGAGACGGCTCCCGAGCAGGGCCCCAACCTCGCCCTGGACAAGAGCGGAAACGCTGAGATCAACCAGGGGAGCTTCGGGAGTGACGCCGGGGCGATGCTCACCGATGGCGACCTGTCGTCCCGCACGGTAGGCCGCGGCGCCAGCTCCGGGCCGTACACCCCCGGTGTGCTGCTCCAGGGCCGGTTCTGGGTGGATTTCGGCGAGCCCAAAGAGGTCAACACTCTCGTCTTGCACCACGCCATCTGGAACGGCAGCACGCTGCTTTACCCGGCCGAGAGCATGGTGGTGGAGTTCTGGGATGGTGAGGCCTGGGCGCCTGTGACCGGCGACAAGACCGTGTGGGGCGCCGAGATTGTGTCCAGCACTTCCTTTGGCACGGTCCGGACGTCCCGAATCGGGGTGCGTGTGGAGCGTCCGTCCGGTGGGCGTCTGGCGATGCGCGAGATCGAGGCCTATTGCGTGGCACCCGAGGAGCTCCGGCGTGTCGAGGCTCTGCGGGCCCAGCGCACTTCAGAGCAATGGACGGACACCCTGCTCATCCGCCATTCAGCGGAAGGTGAGCTGAGCTTCGGAGGCTTCTCCACCGATGCCGAAGTCTGCCTGGTGCGCACGGATGACGTGGGGGAGATCCACCGCATCGTGCTGAAGGAGGGGACGACGCTGACCGCCGCAGGCGAGCCACTCTTGCGGTGTGCCCATCCCATGGGCGTGGTGGATGCGCGATGGCAGGGCGAGAGCGTGGACCTGGACTGCTTCAGCCCCGTCGGCGTGGAGGTGCGCGCCGGGAGCGCCTCACGTCTCAGCCATCGAGGCCGGGAGACGCCGTTCGTGGCGGACGATGGTGTGCTGCGGGCACGGATGGCGCCCGAGGGGGATGCGCCCGTCATCAGCGATGTTCAGGTGACGTACCACCCGGCGCAGCAGGGCCTCGCCGGCGGACAGCCCTGGGCCGCGGTGACGTGGCAGACAAGTACCCCGGCCACGACGCAGGTGCAGTTCGAGCAGCCGGGAGTGGGCGTGCGCAGGACCATCTGCGACGAAGCCCTGGTGACGGCACACAGCGCTCAGGTGGAGTTCCTGCGCCCGGGTGAGGAGTACCAGTTCCGGCCGGTGTCGCTTGACGCCTGGGGGCGGCCTGCGGAGCAATGACGCTCAGTTGGCCGCGTCGGACGCCGCCGCGCGGCCGATAGCGACGGGCAGTACGGGAGGCAGTATGGGAACGCACAGTAGTCAGGGCGACGGCGCCGTGATGGGCTGGAGCTGCGCGCTGCAGTTGGACCAGGCACGCAGAGCAATGGCCGGGGGCACCGATCAACTGGCCGCGGCGATCCGTGGCGGCGCCGACCTGCGCATCGGCACCGAGTTCGTGCACAACCAGCATATCGACGTGACCTCCGGCAATGCCGAGCCGATACGCGAAGTCGCCGAGTTCGCCGTGACCTATCTCATCGATGGGGCGTGGACGGCGGGGATCATGAGCCTGCGTCAGCCTGTCGAGCTGCCGGTGGGCTTCGGAGAGCGGCCGTCGATGTCCTTCTTCCTCTACAATCAGGACGGCAGTCAGGCCATCGCCCGGCCCTATCTGGATGGCCGCGAGCCCGGCGGAGAGCCGGGACGCTCGCCCGACGAGGCGCCGCCGGACATGCCCCTGTACCATGTGGAGGATAGCTGGGATGCCGGCACCAATGCTCCGAGCCAGAACTTCGTCTACGACTTCGGCTTCTACCGCTACTTCGTGAGTGAGTGCTGGGATGAGGTCCTCGCCCACGACGCCGACGGACGGGTGCTGTCGGGCGACGTGGCGGCGCTGGCCGAGGCCTTCTCCGGTGGGTGCGAGGTGAAAGTCGCCGTGGAGGGCCTGTGTGCGGATCTCTGCGCGGAGGGCGGCGTGCCGCCGACCCATGAGGTCTTCATCCAGGCCGGTTCGGCCTACTACTACACGCAGCAGCGGCTGTTCATGGTCGGCACCCACCCCCTGGTGCGGGTGCGGCCCGCGACACCGCTGCGGTACTCCACCGGAGCCTGGGACTTCGGCTGGCTGATGCTGCGCAGCGACGGGCACGCGGTCTACCGGCGGTGCGATCCGTACACGCTGCGGTTCGAGGATCGCGTGTGCAGGCACGGCATCCGGTGGTTCGTGAGGTAGCGCCCCGACCAGACCCTCCACTCGCGAGGAACCTCGGCCCGGCGTCTACTTCCAGCCCTCCGCCGGCTCGTCTCCGGTCTGATACCACTTGCAGTGACCGTCCATGAACCCGAACACGTTCCCGCCCTGGTGGCGCGGGGGGCGAGCCAGGTCTGCAGCGCCGCCGAGCAGGGGCTCCTTGCCCAGGTCGGCCTCGAAGAACGAGAATTGCTCTGCGGGCCTTGGGCTCAGATCATGCATGAACACACTGGGGCCGCATTTCGCCATTCCCGCGTCGGGAACGGTCGAAGTACTGCCGTTCTCACCCCTCCTCCCGTCTCCGCCGGCCGT
>Ga0334884_1006529_pt1 | contig 10457 bp, 7 predicted proteins | sample GraSluR1_MG_7_FD_207215 | JGI IMG/M metagenome (GOLD analysis project Ga0334884, IMG submission 207215) | Sludge microbial communities from methane-producing bioreactor in Wageningen University, Netherlands - Granular Sludge_12_05 R1 | ecosystem: Engineered > Bioreactor > Anaerobic > Unclassified...
ACTCGATTCCGAATGAAACAGCCTCTTGTACAATTGGCTGTAAAGCCGATTGTAAAGGATGGAGTAGACTTTCGAATGATCCCTTAACCATCGCTTGCCAGGGAATGCAGGCAGGAGGCCTCGAGCGCCCCCTCTTAAAAACACCTCGTCATCAATCTGATCATTTTCACAAAAGGTTAAAATGATGATGTCCGGCCTAATCCAATCCAGAGAATCCCGGGCAAACAATACTGCCTGCAAGGTGCCCCATCCCGTCACGCCGGCGTTGATCACAACGTTTGAGATGCCCGCCTCTGAAAGATTTTGTTCCAGCCGACTTCCGAAGGTCTGTTCATATTCAACCCCGTATCCAAAAGTAAAAGAATCTCCCAGAAGAAGGATCCGTAGAACGCCCGGCGTATCCAAATCCAATTCCGGCCCGCGAAAACCCAGGCTGTTGATAGAGACTTTCCAGGTAACATTCGTATGACCATATCTCACTTGCTGCTCAAAGGTCTTCCTGTGAAGAAATCCATATCTCTTATCCGGGATTGCCCAGCGATCAACCGATGTCCCCTTATGCCTTACTTGCAGCACCAACTCGACCAACAGGAGGCTCGACACAACTGCAACGAAACAAAGCAATAGCTTTTTCAGCAACTGGGAGCATAGCGGATGATGTTTGCGGTCCTGATAATTCATTTTTTATCTGATTATATCCCATAGATTATGGGCCATAAGGCGCATGGGCTTGTCTACCGATCAGCTCTTCCCGAACACAAACTCGTTATTCGCAAGACTGGTGCCGCACGTCTTCATTTTTTTCAGCTCGAAGCCTCGCGCACGACAGAATTCAACTACCGCCTCCGGGCTGGCCACTTCGAAAGGATAACCGCCGAACCAATCCAGCCAATCGGTCAGGATGGACATCCCTCGATTTCGCTTGTACTCCCGGTATCGCCTAAATGGATTCCGCCGCTGAACAAGGTCTTCCTTCAAACAGACCAGCGCAAAATATGGGAACCCGAGGCTGCATGTGAAAACCCGTCCAAACCAATTGGCGCAATATATGCGCTTAAGCACCTTCCATACCTTGGAATAAAAGCCCTGATCATTGTAGATCGCAATGAACAATCGGCCGCCAGGAATTACAGCGTTACAGGCATTGTCCATCGCTTCCCACATCCGACCGGTATGATGAAGCACGCCCCAGGAATAGACCACGTCATAAGCGCCCATGCTGCGTATATATTCGGCATCCAGCACCGATCCCTGCTCGATGATCCAACTGGAATCGTCGGGGAAATAGCGATTTTTCAATTCGCGTGTACAGGCCACCGATTGCGGATCGTAATCGAACGAGCGGACCGTTGCACCCAAACGCCGCGCGGCAAGGCTGAACAATCCGCTCCCTGATCCGACATCAAGGAACCGTTGCCCTTCCAGGTTCTCAACCTCCAACATCTCCTTGAGAGAACGCTCCGCCTCCTGAATGCGTTCTTCGGTTAAAACAGTGAGAAACCGTGCCCAGTTTTTCCCGAATGAGAAGCGGAGATCGTTATCCATATGCCGGCCCATGTATTACTCAACCTGTCTACGGATTCAGATTAAATAACCGCGAATTAACGCGAATTTTTCTGAGAGTATCTTTTTTTGCATTCCAAGCAGCCAACAACAAGCAACCGAACCATTCCATCTCTATATAGTTCGCGTTAATTCGCGTCAATTCGCGGGTCCTTTCTTTCCTCTTGCCGATAAGCTAAAAATTTCACCATCGAAAACGCCTGCCAAAGCCAAACGGCATTTGCATCCCCTTCGAGCGGGATCAGCCAGTCCGCGGCATCCTCGCGAAACAGCGGTGGCGCGAGTTCCCTCCATTTATCCGCCAGCGCGGCACGAAAAGCGCCGGCGCACCAACGAGTCCACGGCGGCGTGAATCCGGCCTTCGGCCTCTCGAACAGCTCTTCCGGCAGATACCGCGCGAGAAGCGACCGGAGAATGCTCTTTCCCCTGCCGTCGACATCCACTCTTTCCGCAGGCGGAACAGATGCTGCGAATTCAATAATGCGGTAATCCAAAAACGGATTCCTGCACTCCAACGCATGCGCCATGCTCATCCGGTCCATCTTGACCAGCACATCATCCGGCAAATACATATGAAAGTCCGCATATTGCATCTTCGTCAACACATCCGAATCCGCAATTTCATTCATGAGTCGCGCACGGGCGAGGCAGGTTGAATCAAACGATGCCGACGCCCGCAATCGCTCCCCATAGAGCCGGCGGCGATGGCGACTGTTGACATGTCGCTGCATCAGGCTGTAGCCGGTTTGAGGCCCGCACATACGCAAGCGCAACTCGCGAAGCCAATCCTTCAACCTGAACCCGTCACTTTCAGGGACGCGGCCGGCCGGTCCCCAAAGTCTCAATCCTTCGCGATACTCGGAATACCCGCCAAACAACTCGTCGCCTGCATCACCAGTCAAAGCCACCACCACCCGTTTGCGTGCCGCACGCGCAAGGAGATAGGTCGGAATAGCGGATGCATCTCCGAATGGTTCGTCGAAGTGGCGGACGATCCCTTCAAAATCCACCTGCGCGTCATCTGCGGGGAGGATTTCGTGTTCCAGGTCGAGCTTCTGCGCGATCGTTGCAGCGTATTTCGACTCGTCAAACCCATCCTCGCGAAAAGAAACGGTGAACGCCCTCAACGGTTGAGACAATTTCTTCGCGGTGACGGCCGCGATAAGCGACGAATCGATCCCTCCTGACAGGAAAAGCCCCACCGGCCGGTCCGAAATCATTCGAAGTCGTATCGAGTCCGCCAACAAGCTGTCGAGTTCGTCCAAGCGCTCCCGGTGTCCGGCCCGGCTCTGCTCCGTCCGCCCGAAAGGACACTTCCAATATGGCTGAATGCGCAGACCACCCTTAGACCAATTGGCATAATGCGCGGGCGGCAATTGGCGAACCGCCCTATAGATCGTGCGGCCGCCCGTGGTGTAACCGAATGTCCAGAATTGATCGAGCGCCTCCTCGTCCAAATCCCGCACATCCACCTTGCCGGCCGCCACTAAAGCCTTGATCTCCGATGCGAAAAACAGCGTGTCTTCATGGACAACATAGTACAGCGGCTTCTGACCGGCCCGATCTCTAGCCAACCATAAATTCCCGCTCCGATGGTCTAAAAGCGCAAACGCAAACATTCCGTTCATTCGACGGAGCGTCTCTTCCATCCCATACTCTTCGTACAGGTGCAGGATTGTTTCGGTATCGCACCGGGAACGGAAGCGATGCCCTGCCTTTTCCAACTCCTCGCGATAGTCGCCGAAATTATAGAACTCGCCGTTGTAAACGATCCAGATATCACCGCTCTCGTTCGACATCGGCTGATGACCCGCGTCGGAAAGATCAATGATGCTCAATCTGCGATGCGCCAGGCCGGCACAACCCTCAACCTCTGCCGTGGGAAATCCTTTTTCTGCCCGATTCCAGAGCTTTACCCCGCAGTCATCCGGCCCGCGATGCGTCAACGCATCGGCCATGCACTGCAATATATCGCGCGTAAAACGCTGCGACTTGCTAACAAATCCTGCTATTCCACACATGAATGATTAAACCGTCAGTTAATCCTGAAGCGATCCGAAGGTTCTGCTTCAGAATTAATTCGTGGGCCCCTCTTCTTCTGCGCGAAGGTCAAAAACGATGTAACGCCCCTTCTGCGCAAGAACCGGGAATTTTACGAACAAGAAATCGCGAAGACCAGGCTGCTCATCCAACTCGCTCAGCAACCGAGAGATTACAAAGAACTCCGGCTTTCGGTTCGAATAAAAGAGTTCAAATCGCTCTTCCGCAGTGAGATCCAGCGTGTTCCTTTGAGGGGATCCGTCCGCCGCTCGATCCTTTCCTGTTTGACGATCGTAAAGCATGGCTTTTGTTTGAGGCCAGAACCATCCGCCGATTTCCGCATAATATCGAAGAGGGGTTGAAAAATCGTGGTCGAGCATAATGACGCGGGTACTATGTCCAACAGTTTCTCCGATTTCACGGGCCATAGCCGCATATCCTTCAACCGAACTGCCCCGATCAGTCACCCAAGGCGCTTGTTCAACCGACAAGAGGATGTACAAAGCACCCAGCGCAACCAAGGCTGTGCGACGCAATCCCGCAAATCGTCCAGCACCAATCAACGCCCGCCATACAGGCACACTCACCGCTCCGATACCGATCGCGGCCAGCGGAATGACCTGCAAATGCCAATAATCGTGATTCGGCGTTGTGAAGCTGCAGATCAGCGAGAAGACCAAGTATCCTATGGCATAGCCCCAGATGAGAGCTCTGGGTTTTCCCTTCGGAATGAGAAATGCACACCCGATCATTGCAAAGATCCAGCCCGGCAACGTTAGTACGCGCATCAGGATTCCCGACCATCCTTTCCAGAAGAAGAAGGTGGTCAGCAAATGCGGCGCCAGATAGGTCGTGAAGTGGGCTCCCGGCTCGTACCAACCTCGCCACGCGGAAAACATAACGATCGCCGCAGGCGGCGCGAGCATCAGTGCTGCAAACAAATATGCGGGGCCTGGGAGCAAGGTTCGTCGCCAACCCCATTGATCCAGAGAAAGGAACCCGAACACACCCAGAAGTGTAAGTACGCTACCTCCCGGCTTAAACAACGTGGCAACAGCTGCAACCAACCCGGCTGTTATCAAGCGAGCCATGTTCGGTTTTTCGAAGTATCGGTACACAAAGAAGACGGCGGCCACAATCCCCATGATCATCAGCGGATCCGGCTGCCAACTGCGGCTCGCTGTAACGCCATAAGGAAGAAACAGATAATAAGCCGCAGATGTAATAGCCCCATCAAAACCGATCATCCGTTTTGCCAGCAGGAAAAGAAAAAGCCCGCCTGCGAGCCACGCGGTCACCGTCAATGAGCGAAATACCCAGAATTGCTCTTCTCCAAGAAGTTTGTAAATCCGCGAGACCACATATTCCAATATCGGCGGCTCCGCCAACCATATCCGATGTTGCGCAGCCACGTCCCTCCGCCACTCTGGAATATCCGGATTATTCTGGAAATATAAAGCGCGAGCCGTGAGAGCATTGTAGTATTGGCGAATCGTCCAAAAATCCCGCGGGGCTTCGTTGATGCGGTACGATCTCACCGCAAAGGCCGAAACGAAAAGCAGGATCGCAATTCCGCGCCGACAGCATGCGCTGCTGAAGGAGTCCATTCTAGATTGCACCTTTCGTTTCATTTCGATTTATTGCGAATAATATCCACATGACCAAGCTTGATAAGCGGCTAGAACTTCTCCTTATGTAAATAGCCATTCGGAAACTCCGCTGTTTTCTCGAGAGCCAACATCGACGAATTCAATCCCAACGCCCGATCCGGCCGCAACACTGAGTCGCTAACAAACTCAATGGCGATATTGCGAGGCAATACGCATATAACCGGATAAAGGCACCACTTGAACAGATTTGCCAACCTGCGCCCGATCCCCCAAGCGGGAACCCCAACGCAAGCCACAATCTTCCAGTGAGGATAGAGCGAGACAAAGCGAATGAAGCGATTGATTGAGTAGACATCCACATCGTCATAAACAATCGTGCCGCCAACACGGATAATACGATCAATATAAAAGAATTCCATCATTGCATGATCGAAAGTGTGCATGCCGTCCTGAAAAACGAAATCAAATTGTTCCCGCCTTTCGTAGAGACGCGGCAGAGCACTTTCAGACCCGATCGACCAGCATTCGATATTCCGATAGCCGGCTTTCTCTAAATTCCGCAACCCGATCTTCCTCCATACGGTCTCTTGCCAGGGGTCGCAAATCAAATGAAAGGTGTCTCCTTGCTTTTTCTTCAAAGCTGCAGAAATGACAAGCGAGGAAACCCCCATGGCACACCCGATTTCAAGTACACGGCGGCAATCCGAGCGCGTACGAATATGGTCGAACAGAAAGAACATCTCTTCCCTAGATATCTCGGATTTCAGCGGATGGCTTGTTCCGTCTTCATCCCGCACTTTTCTCGAATACACAATCTCTGCCAACACAGGGTCGATTTCGGTAAGCTTTTGCTGACAATATCTATAACGCTTGATATCCATCTCAAACTTTCATGTTTCTTTAGCCTGTCCCATAAGGTCCTTGTAAACACCCAGCACTTTTTCTGCGCTCGATTTCCACCCGTGCTCAGACACCGCCTTATGACGATTAAATGAGCCCATCTGACTGCACAAGGAATTATTTTTAGCCAGATGACCAAGGGCATCCGCCAATGCTTCCACATCTCTAACCGGCACAACCATCCCTCCTGGTAGCAGAGCAACCCTCTCCATGTGAGGCCCAAGTTTCAAGTTTCCAGTTTCAAGCTTCTCTCCTATCAACCTCGGCACCCACCCGCAATCCGTCGTCACAATCGGCAGCCCGGACGCCATTGCTTCCAATGCCGCGAAGCAGAAGGATTCAAAATCGCTGGATACCGCCAACACATCCGATGCCGCATAGATATCGGGCAGAGCCGGAAAAGGTTGCTCTCCAAGGAAAAGGACGCGCTCCGCGATCCCGAGCGCTTCGGCCTGCGCTTTCACGCGCGGTTCCAACGGACCGCTTCCAACCAGCACCAGTCGCGCATCGGATATCGGCCGGCGGGGCCGCCGGCCCTCCCGGTCTTCGTTGGAATCGAAAACAGCATTGGGAGGGACGGCGGCCCCGCGGTCCTGCGTGTGGCACAAACAATGCACCGTCAGAAAACGCGCAAACGCATCCAGCAGCAACGCATGATTTTTAAAATCCTGGAAGCGCGCCACATAAAGGATCAGGAAAGCCGAAGCCGGAATAGCATGTGCGTTTCGGAAATCAGATTCTTGTGGCCTGAACATATCCGTGTCTACCGAGTTCGGAATGTCATGACAATCCGGCCGCAGCGTTTCACGCACCTGATTCACCGTTTCGCCACTGGCAACCACTGCATCCGCCGCTTGCAATCCGCCCCATCGGTCATAGAAATTCGGCGCCGTGAGCCGCATTACGATCGGAACCCTCATCCCTTGCCCCTTTGCCCTTGCCACAAGATAAGGCAACTCACAAACCTGGATCACATCATAATCCCGCTCGTGCTTTGCCAACCACGCCGCCGCTCGCCGCTCGAACATCCAGAAATCCGCCAGGCGCAGCCGCCACCCACCCTTGACTTTGTCCCAAGGAAACCATCCGAAGTAAGGGGAGCGAAGAGTGAAACTTGAAACCTGCTTGCCCGCCGTAGCCTCGGCGAAGGCGGGAAACCTGCTTGCCTCGGCGTAGCTTCCGGGCGAAGCCGGGAAACCCGAATACGGATTCGAAATGCGTGCTTTGGAGAACAAAGGAACGCCGGAGAGAAAGCTGATGTCACAACCCAGTTGCTGCAAATGGCGGGCGATTTCGAGATCGAACGTCTCACCTCCGCCCCGTTCCATGCTCAGCATACGGTTAATGAAAAGGATGCGCATGAGGCGGGTTATTGGGAACCGGTTATCCGTTATCGGCAAGAGATTAACAGAACACATACCGAGAACTCGGAGGCGCACCTCTCCACCCAATTCGCGGTTCCATCCCTTCTTTCGTCTATGTCTCCATCAACTCCACAAGCTTCTCCGACGTCACATGGCGGTCGTATTCGCGAATGCATTTCTCCCGAGCCTTGCGCCCCGATTCTTCAGCTTCGCTCGGATGCGCCAGCACATGTGCGATCGCTTTCGCCAGGGCCGGAATGTCATTGGGAGGCACGATCCATCCGCAGCCAGACAATATGTCGGATAAATCCGATACGTCCGATGCAATAATCGGCTTTGCCATCGCCATGGCCTCGAAGATCTTGCACGGCACCTGCGATTGCGCGAGCAAGGTGTTCTTCTGGGGCAACACGACCAGTTCACCCAACGCCAGGTAGCGCGGCATTTCGTTCTTCGGCTTGGCCCCAATGCACACAATGTACGGCGCATACCGATCCACCCTCTGCAGTTCGCGCAGAAAGTCGGTTTGAGGACCTACCACCAGAAGGCGAACGGACTCGTCCCCGAGCTTCGCCAATGCTTCAAGCAATTCTTCTACTCCTTTATGCGGACGCGCCACCCCGCCAAATACAATCAAGCGGTCTTCACCCATACCCAGCGAACGCTTAAGCTCGGCCGTTTCCGATGGATCCCGCGGTGCGTAGAAGTCGGTATCAACGCCTATCGGAACAATGCTCCCGTTAAATCGCTTGCTGAGAAATGAACTGGTGCAGATCACCCCGTCCGCATGCGGGATCATCCGCTCGACACGCGGGAAGTAACAATCTTCCAAAGGATGGTGAAGATCCTGCAACCTTCGTTTAAAGCGCTCCCTCCAAGGTAACGCCCGGAAGTTGGCCGAATCCCACTCATCCAAATAAACCAAGGTCTTCACGCCACGCTTTCTCTTCAACCGCAGCGCCAACGGCACTGTGTTCATGTATGCCTTGACCGCAATCACCACATCGCCCGACACCGCGCGCTCGATTTTCCGGCGCTCCCACAGGAAATCGGGATAGCGATAAAGCCGGGGTGTCGAAACGACTGTATAAGAGAAGGCATCCCTATACATTTCACAAACGCCACCGCCCAGGTCGGATCCAACCACCTGAACCTCAAATCGGTCTTCCAGCGCACGGGCCAACGCCGTAGCCGCCCAGACGATGTTCGATGATATGTCGGGAACGAGAATGGATACTTTGGGATTGGCCGTCAACGCGATCCCTGTTACTTAAATGCCTGCATGAAGAAACTGCTCATGATTCTGACCAGCCATCGCCTGGATTGCCTGAAGCTCAACTTCGATCTGCTGAAGGCCACCGAGTCCTTCGCTCGATTCGATCGTGTAGTGCTGATGTTGAATGGCGTAGTCGGCAAGCATCGGCGCTACATTGATCGCTTCATGGCCATGAATCCCGCCGTTCCGTGGGACATCATTTCGGGCCCGCGCGGCAAGGGTCCCCTGGTAGCCAACCTTCAAAACGAATGTGTTCGACGTTATCCCGATCATCTGTTTTTCAAAATTGACGAAGACGTATTTGTTTCGCACGGGTGGGTAGAAAAACTCACCGCCGCTTACGAGGCTTTTAAACACGATGACAATCTTGCCCTGATCACTCCGGTCATTCCGAACAACGGCGTGGGCTGGCACTTTCTGCTGAACCGTTTCCCTGAACTTGCCGAAGAATACCAATCTAAATTCCCCCACCCGATTGTTCCAGAGTGCAATGGTTCCGTCTGGATCTACCCACAAATTGCGGAATGGATCACCCGGAAATTCCTCGGTCTCGAATCCGCAAACCGGCAACTGATATCAACCGATGCTCCCCTCTATAACCGATTCGCTTTCCGCTTCAGCATCAACTGTCTTGTTTACGACCATCGCCACTGGACCCAAATGGGCGGAATCCCCGATGAAGAAGAACCGGCCTGGGGCCAATGGATTCCGGAACACGGAAAATTCAATGTGCTGGCGACCAACACAATGGTTCATCATTACTCGTTTTTCGTGCAGCAAGACTGGCTGGATCGAACCAGCCTGCTGGAAGACATTCGAAAAAACAACCATCCTGCCGATGCACACCTGAATGTAATGCAGTATTATCTGCCCCGAGTTAATCGTACGATACGGCAGTTGCCCCGAGCCATTCAACGCCGCCTATTGGGAACATCTTAGTGGTTCCGTAGCCGGCCCTGCTATCAAGGCTCCGCTTCCGTTTGCCGCGAGCGTATCTGTTTTTGCGCAACGGCCCTTTCGACCAAGCGATTGGCAACAACGAAGTCGGTCACGGTCTTCGCCACCACATGGTTGCCTTCAATGGTGTAATGACAATCATCAAACATATATGCAGGCTCTTTAGGCACAGATTGATCCAGGTCGAGAAAATACACACCGTGCCTCTCCGCCAACGTTCGACTTACATCATTAAATTCTCCCATGCCACGCATCAGAGATTCGGTGTCAGGATACCGGGAGCCCATTCTGCACAGGCTTTTCTGCATCCAAAGCGCTTGCTCCTGCTCCCCCGCAAGGTCCTTCCTGTAAACAGACGGCTCGGAAGCCACGACAACGGTCACTTGATCGGCCGTCATCAAGGTCAACAAAGCATTCAGGTTCCCTTCAAACGCTGTGGTGCTTGCAAATCTGTGAACCTCGACAGGTGTCAAGGCATCCTCGCGAACGGCTGCTGAAGAACGCAAATCAGAATAAAGGGAATCGGCCAGCCAGGACAAAAGCGCCGAACACATGAAAGGGGGCCTGCGCACCGGCATTTTGTAGTAAGAAAACATCCCGGCAATGGGTCCGTGATAGTGCTTATAATCCGAACGATATTCTGCGTTTTCCGGCGTGAAGCGGTTAGGGCCGAAGGACCGACACAGGTCATTGATCCCATGCCACATGATGACCAGGTCCGGATCATATACACAAATCCATATTATA
>Ga0334884_1006530_pt1 | contig 10457 bp, 11 predicted proteins | sample GraSluR1_MG_7_FD_207215 | JGI IMG/M metagenome (GOLD analysis project Ga0334884, IMG submission 207215) | Sludge microbial communities from methane-producing bioreactor in Wageningen University, Netherlands - Granular Sludge_12_05 R1 | ecosystem: Engineered > Bioreactor > Anaerobic >...
GCCAGAATATCTGAGCCAAAAGGAAATATGTTAAATAAATATAAAAATCCAAAACAAATTACTGACAATAATACAAGTATTCCAATTTGCAAATACCTTTTCTTGCCTTTTTTTAATTGTGATTTTTTTCTCTCTGTCCTGCTCATTTCTCAGAATACACCTTTTCCTTTAAAATTTTATTCCTGGTATGCAAGGTCTCAGGATGTATTATTAACTTTCTGTAAATCAGGCTTTGTAATTCTCTGTTTAGTAGTTCCAGCATTGTTAAATCAATATCTTTCCAAACCAATTCTCTTGCCGTGCTCAAATTATCTTCTTTTCTGCTCGGCTCAATTTTATCAGCAATATAAAGAATTTTCCCTAAAGATGTTAATTTTCTAGAAGCAGTGCTATGGTATTTAATGGCATCCAGTATTTCTTGATTTTGAATATTAAAATAATCCCTTGCAATTTCAGCCCCTATATAGGCATGCCATAGCCCTGGTATACTTTTTTCAAGTTCACTCAAATTGATATTATACTTTTTCATCATAGTATTTAATTCGCCCGCTGTATAATCTTTTGCACAATCATGAATCAATCCCAACAACTTAGCCTTATTGGAAGATAATTTATAATGTCTTGCAATTTCTTCCGCGACTTTACTGACTTTTATTGAATGCTGATAACGTTCTTTGCTGATGTTTTCTCGTAAATAAGAATCAATCTGTTGTAAACCTGTATACATAAATATAAATAATTTATTCCTGTTATTTTATTATTTTTTACAAATATAATTTATTCTTATAAATATATTCTCTTACTTCTTCTAAGACAATATATTTAATACTTAACTTATTTCTAATCCTGTTTCTTATATCAGTCGAGGAAATTGCCAGTAAAGGAATTTCCATTATCTTTAATACTTTTTTAAAATTACTATGCAATTTATTTAAATCATAGCCAGGTCTGGTTGCAGCAACAAATTGGCACATTTCTAATAACTCCTCTTTTTTGAACCATGACTCTATTTCTAAAAATGCGTCCGCTCCTGTTATAAAAAATATCTTAGCATCCCATCCAAAAATACTTCGAAATTCTTTGATTGTATCAATAGTATAAGAAGGACCCGAACGATTTATTTCTATTTTTGAAACCTCAAAATAAGGATTGCTCTGAGTTGCTAAATATGACATTTTTAGGCGATGTCTGACATCTGTTACCTGGTCATTCCTTTTATGTGTTGGATTCAGGCAAGGCACAAATATCACTTTGTCCAAACAAAAATTTATTCTTGCCTCTTCTGCAGTAAAAAGGTGGCCAATATGAATGGGATCAAAAACTCCACCCATTATGCCAATACGTAAATTTTTACGATTTTTGTTACCTTCTTTTTTCTCTTTACAATTGTCCTTCATCATCCACAACTTCCTCTTCAGTATACTCTTCTATGACACTCGCTTCTTGTGGATGCTGAATATATGCCATCTCTTCACCCACTATTTCTTTATCTACAACTCTAAAAGTCTTTTTTTCCCCTACATACTCCCAAAGCTCTATTACTTTACCATTTGTTTTTATAATTTCAATCCTGTCGGGATAGCCAAAGTCTTCATATCCTGCTTTGCTTAAAATTTCCTGATAAGGTTTGCTTTTCACCTCTTGATATTTTTTTAATAAATTATCCCTTCTTTCATTTAATCCTAATGATTTTAATATACCTAGCAATTCCTGATATGAATACCAGTATTCAGATGGTCTTTGATAAGAGTTCGTTTTCCCTTCCTCTATTTGAATTGCTTTTTCAAAACTATTAATTGCCATAGATGTATATTGCCAGCTTATTTTTTCTGATAAAGCATAATATACTTCACCGAGCCAATAATGAGCAGCTGTTAAGTCTTCCTTTAATTCGGTTGCCTTTTTAAAATATGGTACAACCTGAAGCAAGTTCAAATTATTGTATCTGTTTCTATTCAGGAAAGCATCATCAGTAATTTCTAGCATTTCAAGAGCTTTTCCAATATATTCATTAGCGTTACCATTCTGTACACGTGGTGTTCCTCGAAAGCTCTCATTAAGGTATCTAAAAGCATAGGGGTTTCTGGGATTAAGTTTTAAGACCTCAATCCATTGAGGAACTGCTTTATCATATTGACCTAATTGCCTATATACTTTCCCTAACCAATAATGGGCATCTTCAAAATTTGGATCTATTTCAATTGCTTTTTTGTAATTTTCCTCAGCCTTTTGATATTCGCCCTGAGAAAAAAATTGGTAACCATCCTGATAATATGAACGGGCATCCTGGGCACTGGATGGGGAACTGATATATATAAAACAAATAAATATAATGAGCAAAACTTCGTATTTTAATATTCTTTTTAATTTTGACCGGGTACTCATATACACACCTCTTCTTCTTGTATATCTTTCAACAAAATAGACAATAATTATGGTTATTTATTATCCTTGCTTTTTTCAACAAAATTCATCTGTAAATTCGCTAAAAGATTTTCTAATTGAATTTTTTCCTCTTTCCCAAGCTCATCCTTAATATTTTCAAATAAGAATTCTATACTATCAATTGAAATTCTTGCCTTGTGCAGGTCCTGGTTTATCTTCTTAGTTTCAGGATTCATCATTAAACCCAGATATTCCCATGCTTTACCATTTAATATACTGATGAACCAGGTGAACAATGTTGTCAATGGCAGTTGATGTGGATATACTTTTTGATTTTCATTATTATTGGTGTTTTCCTGGTTATTTTGATTCATTTTTCCTCTCCTTAAATTTCCTTATAAAACTTATAATAATCTAAAATCCTTTTTAATATATTATGATTAATATAAAAATGTTAGTCTCACGATAAATCTAGTCTCTACTACTGATTATAATTTTTATTTTGTATTTTTTCCAGTAAGGCCACACAAAATACAGCAATTGCTTCCTCTTTTCCTATAATTCCTATACCTTCATTAGTTGAAGCCTTAATATTGATATTCTCTATGGGCAATTTTAACACCGAAGCAATATTTTTTTTAATTTTATTATAATATGGAGATATCTTTGGCTTTTCTAACAATACTGTTACATCTAAATTGCAAATACCATATTTATTTTCAACTAATAATTCTTTTACTTGTTCAAGCAAATACATACTTGAAATGCCTTTATATTTCTGTTCATCATCTGGAAAATGAATACCTATGTCTCCCAGACCGGAAGCTCCTAGCAGAGCATCCATTAAAGCATGAATTATTGCATCCGCATCAGAGTGACCTTCTAATCCCTTCTCATAAGATATCTCTTCTCCACCCAAAATAAGTTTTTCCCCGCTTTTTAATCGATGAATATCGTAACCAAAGCCCACTTTCATTTTAAATATTTGCCCCTTTATAGTAAATGGATAATTGCTTTAAACATATATTTCCCTTGCTTTTACAGTCATTGCTCTGCACACAAAAGTAAATTTATTTTTCATTTTATTATATACTTCATTTGCCTTCGACCTGTTTTCCATAACCCCATATACCGTTGGACCGCTTCCGGATATTGTAGCGGAAATGGCACCTGATTCAAACAATGTATCTTTAATTTCTTTAATTATTGGATATTGTTTGCAAATGATAGAATCAAAACTATTGTATATATATTTACTTAATTCCGGTAATGATACTATACTTTTTGTTTCTATCATTTTCATAATACCTATATACGGCTTTTTAAAATTATCTGCATTTGCTTTATCAAACGCCTGATACGCCCATTTTGTTGATATTTCGAAACCAGGATTAACCAATATTAAATGAAGTGGCATATCTCCCAAATCAAGAGGGGATAGTATTTCACCTCTGCCAATGGCATAGACAGTTCCTCTTTCTAGAAAAAAAGGTACATCCATGCCCAAACTGGTTGCAATGGATTGCATTTTTTTACTATTTACATCTAATTTATACAACTTAGAAATACCAAGCAATATAGTTGCAACATTTGATGAGCCGCCTCCCAATCCTGCCGCAATCGGTATTTTTTTATTAATATATACTGCAACTCCATAATTTTTCCCCTTCATGATTATTTCAATTGCCCGATACAATATACTCGTTTTATCAACGGGTATTTCAGGATTATTGCATTCGATATGATATATTGGTTTATCAATTTTTTCAATCTTTATTTCATCAAAAAGATTGATTGTTTGAAATATAGTCTCAATGCAATGGTAGCCATTATTTAATTTTTCCCCAACATCCAGGTAGAGGTTTATTTTTGCGTAACTTCTTAGTTTAATCATTTGTTATTTAAGATGCTTTTTTTTATTAATATTTCTGCTAGTAGCAAGTCAATTGAAGTAGTTATCTTAATGTTTTCTCTTGTGCTCTTAATTATTTTTACATTTCCACCATAATGTTCAACAATTGAAGCATCATCAGTTGTTTTTATCCCTTCTTCCTGTGCTTTCTGATATAGCTCTCTAATATATTCCAATTTAAAAGTCTGGGGAGTTTGCACAATCCAGTACTCATCCCGATTTACTGTTTTTTCAATCATAAAATCTTGTAAAAAAACTTTTTTTATGGTTTCAATTACCGGCACTGCCATAATTGCTCCATCACATGAATCAATCATCTTAATAGTTTTTTCAATCATCCAGCTTTCTACTAATGGTCTGGCACCATCATGAATACAGGCAATACCATCTTTCTTTTTAATTGATTTTAAACCAAGATATACTGATTCTTGCCGGGTCAACCCGCCTAACACAATTGTAGACATTTTCTTATAATCATATCTTTTAACAATTTCGTCTTCTATGCATTTTAAATCTTTTGGGTGAACAACTAATACTATTTCATCAATTATTTCTGAATTTTCAAATTGATCTAATGTATAGGAAAGCACTGGCTTATCCAGTATCTTTGCCAGCATTTTACTATGGTAGCAATTAAATCTTTCTCCATTTCCAGCAGCAGCAATTATAGCTATATTACTCATAAATCCCTATCCTTACTTTTATTTTGTTCATTCTTTATATCCAGGTATATTTCATGATATCCTTCAATGATTAAGTCAGTCTCTATGATTTCTTTAAATTCGCTTTCGCTGAAATCATCTTTTTCATCCAGACCTGTTAATGACATTCTTTCAATTTTATTTATTGGAATTAATTCAGTAACAATTTGATTATTCTTAACTTTTTTCTGATATTTTGCCTTAATATCTTCCCAACCATTTAATAGGTATTTTTCCTTTTCTTGAAAAAGAATCTTATCACTAATCGATTCCCTTGAAGAACCTCCTCTAATAATTAATACTGTTTCTCCTGTTTCTATATTTTCAGGCAATTCTATCTTAACCATTTTATTCTCTTCGGGTTTTCGAAATGGTTTAATAGTTATCTCTATTTCAATAGTTTCTCCAGGTAAATATTCTTTTTTATCTGTTTCTACACCAGTTATAATTGCACTTTTGTTCTCTTCTCTTATACCAATTTCAACTTTTATTTCATTTAATATAATTTCTTCACCATAATTGTTACTCAATAGGTCCATTATTTCCTCAAAATCAGCACTGCATTGTATCGCAATATCATTTTTACTAAAATACATATTGTCATAAGTCATTTTTGCACGAGGTTGTCCAGTAAGCAGCTCCAGGCGTACAGTTGCGGTCCCCTGGCCTATTCTATCAATCGCCTGATCTATTGATTGTACTATTAAAGCGCTTGTTATGCTATTTATCAGGTCATTTTTTGATATAATTTTCGTTCCTCTTTGAATATCTATATTTTTATCTATATCGCTTACACTTACTTTGCATGAAACCACTTTTGGGAAATGTTTTAAATGGGCCAAAATTCCCGCATCCCTGTCCTGTAAAACAGTGCCTTCCAATTTATATGGAAAACCTAATTTAAATGGCATAACAATGCTGGGGAGGCTGTGATATATATATACTGAAGAAAAAAGATAGGAAACATTACCAAAATGCATAAAAGGATGGCCAAAAGCCAATACAAAATTATCCTTGCAATATGTAGCTGTTCCAATAGTAAGAACATTAGTATCCCCTACAGACAATTGAACACCTACAGATGAACCAGGAGTGACTTCAGTTTCTTCTGCAGTAATATTTAATTCAGGAATAAATTTTGGAAAATTAGAAATATTTATAATTTCCTTTTCAAACTGTCTGCTTATACTGCTCTCAATATTTCTTTGCGCTCTTCCGCTAAAACCATCAATCAACAAAGGGGACTGTATATACCTAAAATTCAACGAAAAAACTTCATTTTCGCTCAACTTATCTAAAAACATATCTTTACATTCTGGTATTTTTTTAACAATCTTACTTTTTAAGCCCGCATTCAATGGAACAGAGACGGTTTCCACATTTGTACCAACACTAATTTCTGATTTATTTTTTTTCTCAACATAATCAAATAATTTAAGCATCCTTGCAATTGGTGTTACAAGGCATAAATTATGTTCACTCATCTCCCAGGCATGAGAAATTGCCCCTGCTAATTTCTCATCGAAATAAACGGGGGTACCACTCATTCCTGCAGATATTCCACCGTTTTTATCTATCTTATCACCACTTAATTTTACAAGTATGTAGGTATCATCAATTATGGCTCCGGCAATTATATCAATTACCTGTACTGGAATTTCTTCAACCTCAGTTCCTATAAAAACAGTTTTGGCAACACCTTCCATTCCGGAATTTATTTTATCTAAAAAAATAAACTCTTCATTTGCGTAAATATCAATGGTTATCAATAATAACAGCAAAAATATAATTATAAACTTGTTTGGTGTAATTTTATTTTTTTTATATTTGAAAGGTATTGTAATTATCCTAAAAATATGTCAAGCCCCCCTGCTATAATATTATCTTTGCGTGCTGCTTATTAATCCCTGTTTCAATAAGTGGATTTGTTCTAATACCTTACCAGCACCCAAAGCTACGCAGGATATAGGATCCTCGGCAACATAGGCAGGTATTTTATTGACCTTTGTTAAAAGTACATCAAAATTTCTTAACAATGCTCCTCCCCCGGTTAAAACCATCCCCTTGTCTGCAATATCAGCTGACAGCTCTGGTGGTGTCCTTTCCAAAACCATTCTTATGCCATCCAATATAGATTCTAAAGTTTTAGAAATAGCTTCTAATACTTCTGATGAACCTACTTCAATGCTTTTTGGTAAACCTGATACAAGATCCCTTCCTCTTATTTCTGCATACATTTCCTGTTCCTGTTCCATTGCTGAGCCAATTTCTATTTTTAAGTTTTCCGCGGTTTTCTCTCCTATCATCAGATTGTATTTACTTTTTATATATTTAATAATATCCTCATCAAAATTATTTCCGGCAACTCTTAAGGATTCGCTTTCTACAATACCACCGAGAGAAATAACTGCAATATCCGTAGTTCCTCCTCCTACGTCAACCACCATGTTTCCATATGGTTCGCTGATATCCAAGCCAGCTCCGATGGCCGCCGCTATCGATTCTTCAACCAGGTATGCCTTTTTGGCCCCGGCTTGAACAGCTGCTTCCAAAACTGCCCTTTTTTCTACCTCTGTCCCCCCCGCCGGAACACATATTACTACCTGCGGTCTGAATAATCTTGTATTTGAAGATACTTTTTTAATGAAATAAGTCAACATTTTTTCAGTAACATCATAATCAGCAATAACACCTGCCTTCATGGGTTCTAGAGCAATAATGTTTCCAGGGGTTTTCCCTAACATTTCCTTCGCATCTTTTCCAACTGCAAAAACTTTTCCGGTATCTTTATATATAGAAACTACAGAAGGTTCTTGTAGAACTATACCTGCTCCTTTTTGAAATATCAATACACTTACAGTTCCCAAATCTATTCCTAAACTTTTATCCATTCCCAGCATATCTAAAGATACCTCCTCGAATATCCCTAATAATTATTTATAGTTTATCCTTTTTCATGAATCTTTTTTAGTTCTTAACATATAAACTCATTACTTAAATATTGTACCATATATATCATATTTTTCTATTGTATTATTTTTAACATCTTCTAATATTTGCCCCTAACGCCTTTAATTTTTCTTCCAGCTTAACATATCCTCTATCAATATGGTATATTCTGCTTATCTCAGTTGTTCCTTCTGCAACCAGAGCAGCCAATACCAGGGCAGCCCCGCCTCTTAAATCTGAGGCCATCACCGGTGCTGCACTAAGTTTTTTTACCCCTTTTATAATACTATTTCTGCCTTCTATTTTTATATCTGCTCCCATTCTTCTTAAATCGCCTGCATGGGCAAAACGGTTTTCGAATACATTTTCAGTTATTATGCTTGTTCCATTGGCAATTGTCATCAATGCCATAAATTGGGCTTGCATATCAGTAGGGAATCCAGGAAAAGGCATTGTCTTGATATCAACTGATTTAATTCCTTCCGGATCTGTGACATAAGCAATATCGTCATCAATGTCCACTCTCAAGCCTGCTTCTTCAAGTTTCACAATACATGATTTTAAATAATAGGAATTAACATTTTTTATTTCGACATCTCCTCCGGTAATAGCAGCAGCAATCATGTATGTTCCAGCTTCAATTCTGTCAGGAATAATTCTATATTTTACACCCTTTAATTTCTTGACACCATGAATAGTTACTATGTCATTTCCCAGGCCTTCAATTTGAGCACCCATTTTATTTAAAAACTTACCAAGTTCAATAACCTCCGGGTCTTTGGCAGCATTTTCAATAATAGTGATCCCCTCAGCTAACGAAGCTGCCATCATAATATTTTCGGTTGCTCCAAGACTGGGAAAATCAAGATAAATATCATTTCCCTTTAATTGATTAGCCTCTGCCTTAATATAACCTTTTTCAGTAGTTATATTAGCGCCTAATGCCCGAAATCCTTTCAAATGAAAGTCGACTGGTCTTGCTCCAATGGCACATCCTCCGGGAAGCGATATTTTAGCCTTTCTAAGCCTGGCTAGCAATGGTCCCATAACCAGAAAAGATGCCCTCATTGTCTTAACTAATTCATAAGGCGCTTCATAATTATTAAAATCATCTGGATCTATAGAAAGAGTTGTTTTACCTATCCATTCAACTTTTACCCCGAGGATTTTTATAACTTCAATCATACTGTAAACATCTTTTAACCTGGGAACATTGTCTAAAATGCTAACATCACTTGATAAAAGACAGGCAGCCATGATAGACAAGGCAGAATTTTTTGCACCGCCAATTTCTATGGTTCCATTCAGTGGTTTCCCACCGGTAATTAAGAATTTATCGGGATTTTGCATATTTTCACCTCAAATTTTGTGCTCATAGTTTTCTTTGCTTACTCTTCTTAGATTCAAAAGAAAAGGTGGCCTTACTATTCCCTTTTCCGTGATTATTGCAGATATGTTTTTACAAGGAGTAACATCAAAAGCAGGATTATAGACATCAATACCAGCTGGGGCAATTGTTTGTCCCATTATATTTATAACCTCATCCTTGTCTCTTTCCTCAATTGGTATTTCAGCACCTTCTTTTATTGAAAAATCGATAGTTGAAAAGGGAGCAGCAATATAAAAAGGTATATTATGTTCTTTTGCTAATACTGAAATACTGTAAGTACCAATTTTATTAGCCACATCACCATTTGCTGATATTCTGTCAGCTCCAACAACTACTTTATCTATTTTTTTTTGTGACATTAAAAAACCAGCCGTGGAATCGCATATAAGGGTAGCGGGAATTTTTTCAGAAAATAACTCCCAGGCTGTTAATCTTGCACCCTGCAAAACCGGTCTGGTCTCATCAATAAAAACCTTTATATTCTTTTTCTTATTATAAACGGACCTAACAACCCCCAGGGCAGTACCATAATAAACCGTTGCCAGAGAACCTGCATTACAGTGAGTTAATATATTGTCACCTTCATCAAACAATTCGACACCATGATGCCCTATCATATAATTAATTTCGATATCCTGTTCTGCTATTTTTTCAGCTTCTGCCAGAATATTATTTCGCAGTTCTTCCACAGAATTTGTTTTTACGTCACTAATCTTCTTTACTCTATTGAGAGCCCAAAATAAATTTACCGCAGTAGGCCTGGTCATAGACAATTCTTTACCGGCTTTTTCCAATTCCTGTAGAAAATCTTTCATATTGTTGGTTTTTATATTAAATGCCGCCAATGCCATTCCATAAGCAGCAGCAGCACCGATGGCAGGAGCTCCTCTGATTGCCAATCCTTTTATTGCATTTGCTACCTCATGATAGTCTTTACAGCTTATTATCTCAAATTCATTAGGAAGCTTTCTTTGGTCTATCATTAATACTCTATTATCTTTCCATTCTATGGTTTTCCTTATCATTACTCTTTATACCGATTAACCCTTTCAATTAAACCGCAGACTTTTTAATGTTTTCATTTATAAATATTTGTTAATATTTTATTTATAACTTTAAG
>Ga0334884_1006535_pt1 | contig 10447 bp, 10 predicted proteins | sample GraSluR1_MG_7_FD_207215 | JGI IMG/M metagenome (GOLD analysis project Ga0334884, IMG submission 207215) | Sludge microbial communities from methane-producing bioreactor in Wageningen University, Netherlands - Granular Sludge_12_05 R1 | ecosystem: Engineered > Bioreactor > Anaerobic >...
CTTCTCGGAGGACGGCGGACGTCTCCTCGCGCTCTCTTCCGCTCTTCCAAGCGCTCTTCACCCGCGGAGCGGAACTGGCGTCGCGAAGCGATACTGGCCTGCGTAAGCAGACTGGCGAAGGCGAAGCCTTTACTGGCGGCGGGAAGTACCTCCCGCCAAAAATGGAGTCCCATTTTTGTGCAAATTACCTCTTCTCTCCTGACGCGATCCTCCTGTCATGGTTGACCGTAGAATGTGCTACACTCTTCGCATTCAGGATACTCAAATGCCAATTTTGTAAAGGAATTCAGAGTCACTGGAGGCATATATGAAGTTGACGTCTTTTTTCGTGACCACTGCTTCGCTTGTCTATTTCATGATTGGGTTCACCGCTCAGTCTATAAACAGTGCATTGCCCGCGATAGCAATTGAGCTGGAGATGAGTCACAGTATGACCGGACTTGTTCTGGGTCTTCCCTCCTTCGTTTACCAGATAGCCGTCCTTCTTGCCGCCGCATCTTCAAGGAAGTTCAGCCCGTTCTCAACCGTGACGTTCGGCATATTATGCATAACTCTGTCCGTACTCTTTATGGCTCTTTCGAAGACCTATCATATGTTCCTTGTAGGAAGACTGTTATTCGGGTTTGGACTTGGCGCAACAGAGATAAGCATTGCTATCAGTGTTTCGCAGCTGGCCTTCAGAAGGACTGGCGGTGTACTAAATTCAGTCTATTCTTTCTTTGCTCTAGGAAGCATTGTAGCGCCTATAGTCGTTTCGGTAATCCTCACCGATACAAGCAGGTGGAATATCCCGCTTCTTGCAGCTTCCGCCTCATTCTTAGCGATCTCTTTGCTTTCGTGGAAGGTTTGGAAAAAAGCGTCAACAGAACCCGTTTCTGGAGTTGAGAAAAGAAAGTTGTATTTGCCCAGGGACTCTGTGTTCTGGTTAGTTACTATTGGAGGACTTCTGTATATCGGCTATGAAATGGGTCTGTTCTCCTGGCTCTCGAGTTTTGCCTACGAGGAGAAGCTCATACCATTACGGATAGCCAGTCTCACTCCGTCACTGCTTGCTCTAGGTCTATTCATCGGCAGAATTATCACCGGTGTTATTGTCGATAAAGTCGGTCTCCAAAGAACTCTGGTCGTACTTGGAGTGATTTCGCTGGGAGGATTCTCTCTTGCCTTTTACACTGCAGACACAGTCTTACTTTCAATAGGGGTTTTCGTGACAGGACTGGGTTTCTCCGGGATCTTTCCAACTCTTCAAGCGATACTCGTGTCTGGCTACAGAGAAAACCGGGAGGTCGTTCTCGCAATTTTTGCCGCATCTGGCTCCATTGGAGTTGTGATGACAAACATTCTGGTTGGAGGTGTTAGTGATAGGACAAGCCTGTCAGACGGAATACTGATCATCGGTTCTCTGATAGCGACATCTACAGTTGTCTTTGTCTTCATTTATCTCCTTCATTGTAGAAGGAGACGCTCCGAAACTCTATGAAATGATTTAACCTGCACAAACTTGTCTCTGTTGGGTTTGCTGTCTTCAGCTTCTTCAGCATTCGCACTTTGCTCAGAAATGCTGACACAATTGGTGGAACCGTTATTGCAATGCTAGTGATAGCAGTAGTCTCACTCAGTGTCCTCTTTGTCACTGATAGATTCATTCAGGATACGACATAAGCGGTTCATGATAATATTGTACTGAGGCCTAAGTTATGCAGGAGGTTGGAGATGTTCAAGACACTGTGAGATAATTCTGTTGATACTTTGGGAGCATCCGCAGCTCAAAGTGAACGTTAAAGGAGAGATTCAAGATGAGTAATACGTTTATCATTGTAGGAGTTCTTCTGCTGTTTGTGTCTGTAATAATCACGGGAATATGGCTCACAAGATTGGGAAGGCCGCTAAATACCATCCTCTTCAACCTGCACAAACTAGTCTCTGTTGGGTTTGCTGTCTTCAGCTTCTTCAGTATTCGCACCTTGCTCAGAAATGCTGACACAATTGGCGGAACCGTTATTGCAATGCTCGTGATAGCAGTAGTCTCACTCATTGTCCTCTTTGTCACTGGTGGTTTTCTCAGCGCGAAGGAACCTGTTAGAACTATACTGCTACCGATTCACTTTCTGGCTCCATTTCCAGCGGTTGTCTGTACGGCTATAGCGATATTTGCACTTATCAAGAATGGCTGAAATGTTTGGCGAAGCAGCTTACCTTTGCTATGAGAGTTGAGAGCTCTTTCTCTCCATAGATTCCTTCCAGGATACGACATAAGCGGTTCATGATAATATTGTACTGAGGCCTAAGTTATACAGGAGGTTAGAGATGCTCAAGACGCTTATCGTTATGGCTACGATGATTGCGATGGGTTTCTATCTGGTTGCCGTTTCCGAGAAGGGTAAGGACGAGACAGTCTGGTTTTCTCATGACGGTATTGATCGAAGAACGATCGTGCACATTCCTCACAATCCATCCAGCGAGAAGTTGCCGGCAGTATTCGTATTCCACGGCCTTATGGGCAACAGCATTTACACGAAGAATACATACGGGATGACCGAACTGGCCGACAGCGAGAAGTTCATTGCGGTCTACCCTGAAGGGACGGGCCCTCTCAAGAGTCTCTTTCTCAGCTGGAACGTTGGCTTCTGCTGCGGCTATGCCTTTGAGAACGGCGTCGACGATGTCGGCTATATAGTCGAGCTGATAAAGCATCTGGAAAGCGTCTATCCCATAGACCCGGACAGAATCTTTCTCGTCGGACTTTCTAACGGGGGTATGTTGACCTATAAACTGGTATCGGAGTATCCCCAGCTCTTCGCGGCGGCAGCGGTCGTCTCTTCCTCTCCGGCAGGAGGAGCGAATGAGTTAGAGGTCTTTCGCATTCCCGCACCCTCGGCACCGGTGCCTATGATCATCTTCAACGGTATGCTAGACCCGATAATCCCATACGACGGCGGATTTTATGGCGATTCGGAGCAAGAGAGGATATACTTCCCATCGATACTGGAATCGGTCGACCTGTGGGCCGACGGCATGAAGGCGAGCGAACTCCAGAGAGAAGAGCTTGAGAATGGCCGTGTTATTCTAAATAGATACACCGGTGAAGACAGTCGCTCCGAAATCCACTTCTACACGATAGTCGACGGCGACCATACGTGGCCGGGAAGGGAGAAGGGGCTCGACGCGCTTCAGAGCTCTTCTAAATCTAGTATCAAGGCCAGCGAGCTAATATGGGAGTTCCTCAAAGACAGGTCTCGATAGCCCTCACTTTGAAACTTTCATGAAATACTTACGCACATATCCGGCGCCCGGTTCCTCGAATCTGGCCCAGTCGAAGCCCTTATCCACCAGAAAAGCGTGGACTTCGTTGTCTTTGTCGACATTCCCCGGACAGAGGATTATCTTTCCCCCGTCTTTCGTGACTCTGAACATCTGTGCATACTCCTCTTCGAGGAAGTCTCCGAAGGTATGTCCCGCTATGGTTATGTCTGCGAAATCCTCTTCGAAGGGTATGTCCTCAATCAGACCGTCGACTACAAAGAACTTTCTCGCTTCGAGTCTGTGCGCCTTTTCCTTGAGATAGATGCGTAATGTCCTTACCGGCTCGACTGCATAGACTGTCGCTCCTTCTCTTGCCGCGATAAATGATAACCTTCCTGTCCCAGCGCCCAGATCGATAACTCTCTTGTCCTTGAAACAGGCCAGTTCGGTAAGCTCCTTATCGTCCCACTTCGTGAATTCAAGAGAATCGTATGAAGAGGGATCGACTATGTACACTATCCAGTCGTTTATCCTCTTCATGACTTCTACTTCCGCATTTCTTATCTCTTCAGCTGACAGATTATCCGCCGCCGAATCCGCTATCGACTGAAAGGCAGCGGCCTGCTGAGGCAGGAGTCTCTTGAAGTACCACAAGAGATCAGGGTGAGCCTTCAAAGCTATTGATAGCGTTCGATTCTCCATCATGCTTTCTGCGAGCCAGTAGAGATTGTGTTTCTCCAGGAAGAAGAGATTTCGAAAGTCAACACCTTCCACCTTATACCAGTTCAAGTACATAAACATCACTCCCGACTATGATTCGCGTGCGATCCCGATCATTCGGTAGTATATCATGATAGAATTCTGAATAGAAAAATTCTCTCCGCCGGAGGCAGTTGTGATGAGGCTTAATGAAAACCGATTTGAGAGAAAACTCGGACTGATATTCATGCTGATATGGCTAGCGATCTTTGCGTTCTATCTAACCTGGGACGGCTGGCTCTATGAGTGGCGCGAGTGCGGTTACAAAGGGCAGAATCAGCATTTCGACCTCGATCTCTTCGATATGCGATACAGTTATGACGGAGCCGGCGGTATCATCTATCACTCTACAAATAATCTGCATAATTTGATTTATCTCTGTTATCTCATATTCTTTCTGGGCTGGTTTGGACTTCTCTTCGACATAGAATGGGCGAAGCAGTGGACGATGGCTACGATGGGGATATCGGTCGTGGCCGCGCTTTCGACATTGAGGCTCTCCGACCATCTTTATGTTCTGCAGATAGTCTATGATATAGTTCATCTCTCGGGTATAGCAATTGGATTTTATCTCTTCTGGAAGTACGATTTGAAGATCAAGAGAGCCGTTCAAGCAATAATGGCTACATGGATAGTCTATATGCTGAGCCACCTATTCTTCACTCCCTGGCCGTTCTGGCAGAATCAGGGCATGGCTTACTACAGCATAAATCAGATCAACGATCTCCCGTTCTTTCTCTTCGGACTGGAGTATCTCATTGTTGTCTTTCTCCTGATTGGCATAGACTTCGTTACTATTAGAGTGAATTCGAAGCTGCAGAGCGGTCTCTCAAAGACTCTTGTGCCTTTGGGACTCTATGTGCTCTTGTGTGTTACTCTTATCGCTCTGGGTTTGATAATCGTACCAGATTTGAGCATGAACACCTGCTCAGTTATCGGCTGAGGCGAAACTCAGCTGCCCTAGTTCTCCGGTCCTTCTCAGGATCTGAATTCCGACAAGGTTTCCGTCTCGATCGAAGTATCTTATTGCACGTTCTCTCTTCTTGAACTCGGAGGGGTCGAGTAGTATGTACTCGTAACCGTCCCAGACTTTCCAGCGTTTCAACTGAATCACTCCTCAAATACTACCCAAATCAATATACTAACATCATGTCCGATTTTTGCAACATGTGGCTTTGAAAGTCTGCGATCATTGCTCTGAGGGGCAAACAGATAAGACGAAATGGCGATTAATTTAGTTTGCTATCATACTCTGAAGTCTCTGCAATTTTGAACTAATCGTCAATAATCGTCTCTCAGCGCTCTTAGTTGATCCAATTTGTCTTTCAACACGATTACTCATTAATCGATGAGGTGTTAAAATACTTATGTGAAAGATAAGTAGTACGTACTTGTTAGTTTGTTTATTATCCTATCTTATATGGTCTCCAAATCTCTTGAACATGCAAACAGTCGTTGAAATCTCCGGTTCAGCAAAGGGGTTGTTTATTAGTCTTTGTATAGCGCGGTTGCGCAATAATCTTATGCTTCAGAAAGGGAGGATTCTTATGAGAAAGGTACTTCTGTTTTTTGGTCTGGTACTTCTATGCTCAGCGATTATGTTTGCGGACCTTCTGATGCCCGTTGTCAAGGCCCCAATGATAGTCACTACACTCGGTCAGAGCCCGGGCGCTCTCATGTTCAGGCTTGTATGTGTAAGAAGCAAGATTGCCTGTGTGCAGGAAGATTTGCTCACCGCCTCTCAGCTAAGAGAAAAGTTTCAAGCGCCCAATGGACCGAAGACACTTGTTATAACTACCGGTACCAGCTTGAAGGGTATGGGCGCTGCGGGCATAGATATCAATGCCGAAGTTAAGAGAGTCGAGGATCTCATGAAAGAGGCCAAAGCTCTCGGCATGACTATTATCGGAGCGCATATCGAAGGAATGGCGAGGCGCGTCGACGCAACAGACGAGAGGTCGATAGTCACAGTGATGCCGAAATCTGACCTGATACTAGTCATTGCGGCGAGCGATGAGGACGGCTACTTCGCGAAGTTCTCTGAAGAGAGCGGAATTCCCTTGCTCAAGGTAAACGAGTCGCTGGACATTGGCCCTGCCTTACTTGAACTAATTAACGCTGAATGACACCGCCACCGAATCATATGTATCGATCTTATGATCGGGATTAAAGGGGGAGGGTAATAGTGTTCTTCCACGCTGGTCTTATACTTGCAGTAATAGTGGTTACATTTGCGGTGGCAAAATACTTCAAGCTTAGCGTTGAACTTTCCATGCTTCTCGCTGCGATTGTCGCGGGAATAGTCCACGCAGGAGGCGCCATTCCGGTTCGTCATCTGGTTGAAGGCTCCTTCACGTATCTGGATGTATGCTTGATCTTTATCACCGCAACTTTCTTCATGAACCTTCTTAAGGAGTCCGGTGGGGTTGCTTTCATGGTAAGGAGGATAGTCACCACCTTCCACAAGAGGCGACTTCTCTGTCTCTTCTTTTTGACTTTAGTTATGCTTGTACCGGGTGCTCTCACGGGAGCCGGTGCGGCAACTGTTTTGACTGTCGGGACACTGGTAGGTACGGTACTCGCCTATATGGGAATTTCTGAGAACCGGGTAGCCGCGATTATTTTCGTCTGCGCCGCCATGAGTGCTGCGGCACCGCCGGTAAACCTCTGGGCTATGATGGCAGCCGCCGGTTCAAACATGCCATATGTCGGCTTCTTCCTGCCACTACTGGTTCTAACCGTTTCCGGAGCGCTATTTGCCATGTTCTTTCTCGGTGGAAAGGGGAAACCGGTTGAACTTGAAAAGGCCCTGAAAGAACTTCCTACACCACACGAAAAGATGAACTGGCTTCGAGTTGGAATCCCGTTCGTTGTTCTTATAGGTCTGATTATGGCCGGCAGGATATGGCCCTATTCGATGCCGACCGTTGGTCTGCCTCTAATGTTTGTTATTGCATCAATCTCCGCAATCATCCTGAGTCCAAAGAAGCTTCAGATTCTCAGGATTGCGACTGATACTATCCATTCGCTGATTCCTCTTGTCGGAATAATGATAGTTGTTGGAATACTTATACAGATTATGGCTCTGAGTGGTGCCAGAGGCCTGATATCACTGGGCGTCGTCACTCTGCCCATGTGGGTGCTTTTTTCGACTTTGTTCCTGATTTTGCCAATCTCTGAAGGTCTCCTGCAATATGCCGTTGCGCCGCTACTCGGTGTTCCTCTGATACTGCTTTTCAACATGAAGGGAATGAATCCCATAATAGCACTGGCGGCAATGGCCGTTATGTGGCCTATCGGAGATATTCTTCCCCCCACGGCAGTCGTCGGTCGGGCGACTGTTATGGAACTGAAATTCAAAGGGCATTACTACAAAGACTTTCTTAAAACCGCGCTGATTCCCATGGGATTCGTCTTGCTGATCACAACTCTGTTCTTGATATTCAGCAACGAACTCTCCTTCTTTGTGGGCGGGTGATGTCATGGCTGAAAGGAAGTGTTTACGATGGCGATCTTAAACTCTATAATAAGCATTTGCTACTATCTGATCAGTGCGTTCATTGTCTTCGTGCTTGCCAAAAGCATAATAAAGACGAAGAATATTCAGGACGCTATTCTGTACTCCGTAATGCTCATGCCCTTCATCCTGCGCATACTTCGACTAAAGTAGGGGGGTGAGAATAATGACTGACAGAAATCTCATGATTGTTAAATTGATCTCTCTTGCCCTCGTGGTAACTGCGATGATAATTTCGGGAGTGCAGTTCTATAATCACAGGAACTTCCAGGAGGAAGTCGTCAAGGGTCCCGGCGTTACACAGGTGAAGAAGCTCAGTGACTATTTCGAACCGCTCAAGGGATCTATAAACGACTGCAATATCTATATACTCGATAGCGGTGTCCCCGGTGGAACGGCTATGCTGATCGGCAGGTCTCACCCGGAGGAACCGGCCGGAAACCTTGCGACACAGATTTTCGTGGAGAATGCCAAACTTACCCAGGGAAGACTGATTGTTGTGATAAGTGCTAACCAGAGCGCTTCACGCGTCACCAGACCGGGGGATGCCTACCCGCTATACTATACTATCGAAACGCCCTGGGGCGACAAAAAGTTCAGAATGGGCGACCGCTGGACCAGCCCGCTCGATTCATGGCCAGATCCAGAGGTCTATGTCCACTATCCCAGTGGCCAGTTGCTTGCATACATGGATATAAGGAACTTCAACAGAACCTGGCCCGGTCGGGACAATGGAATGATCACCGAACAGACCTGCTACGCATTCATGAACTTGATCAGGGAAGAGAAAGTTGATATCTTTGTCGATCTACATGAGGCCGAACTCGAATATCCGGTAATCAGCACGATAGTCGCTCATCAGAATGCGGCCGACATTGCCGGAATGGCTTCGATGATACTCACTTCTACGGAATTCAGAATCGGGATGGAGTATTCTCCCAAATCTCTACATGGCTTGTCGCACAGAGAAGTCGGAGATCATTCGGATGCCGTCTCAATTCTTCTGGAAGCTCCTCAACCATTCCTGGATAGAGTCAGAGGCATCACCGACGAGAAACTCCTGCTCACGGGGCAGGACGAATTCGTAATGATGGCCGGCAAGTACGGCTTGCTTTACGAGAAGATAGACGAAAAGGGCTGGCCCATAGATGTAAGGGTCGGAAGGCACTGTTCGACAGTGCTCTCAATATTTGAACTCTGGGGAGATTTCAACCCGGGAAAGGAGGTTCTCATAACGGGAGTACCACTGTATAGCGAGATTGTAAAGAACGGTACGGGATACTATTTCCTTGATCCATCCAAAGCAAGACCAGGTGACATTTATTATGAATGATCGGACTAATTTCCGGGAAACACCTCAAAAGGGAGGGGTATAAGGGTGAAAAGAGTACTTATAACTGTTCTTTTAGTTCTGTCTCTTTTCTACACCGGCTTGATCGCCTGTACAGACGTTCTCGTCGGAAAGCTCGCATCGGTCGACGGTTCAGTAATCGTTACGCAGACCGTCGATGGAACGTATGATTCAAGGATACTGATCGTCCCCGCGGCAGACCATGAACCGGGGAGTATGACTCCTGTCTGGGAATGGATAGTCTATGCCGATAGGATGCCGCTCGTACAGCTGGGCGAAATCCCCCAGGTCGAGCACACCTACCAGTATTTCCTGCACTCCTATCCATTTGGCAATGAAAAAGGTCTTCTGATGGGTGAGACTACTCAGGGCGGAGCCAGAGCAACAGCAAACAGCCCTGACGCGATCATGACGATCGAGCAGCTCCAGGCCTTCGCGCTTCAGAGAACCGACAATGCGAGAGACGCTATACTTCTCATGGGCGCTCTTGCTGAAGAGTACGGTTACCGAGAATCCTGTAATCTCGGCGAGTGTGTAACTCTGGCAGACGGCAAGGAAGCCTGGATGTTCGAGATCTACGGTGTCGGTCCTCTCTGGAAACCAGGAGACGGCCCCGGAGCGGTCTGGGCAGCCCAGCGTGTTCCGGACGACCACATTTCGGTCAACCCCAATTACAGTATGATCGGAGAAATCGATCCTGCTACAAACAGACCACCGAACGTTGACGAAGACCACTTCCTGATCTGCGACAACTATCTAGACACCGCTATTGAACTGGGACTTTACGATCCAGACTGTGGCGAACCATTTATCTGGAAGTTTGTATACGGCAATATTCAGGGGAAGGCCTGGAGTTCCAGGCTCTGGAGAGTGTACAGTTTATTTAACCCATCAGGCAACTGGACCTATGGCGCTACTCTGGACTACCCCTTCTCAGTCAAGCCTGATGAGCTAGTATCGGTATACGATATTATCGATCTTTACCGCGATGTTATGGCAGACACACCGGCCGACATGGAAGCAAACGAAGCCTGGCTGTACACCAACACCAGGGGCGAAACGGTCAAGAGTGGACTTGCTTCTCCTCAGCCCGGAGTGGAGTTCAGAAATCTGCTGGGAATTACCAACATAAGGAATATCGCAGTTCAGAGCACCAGTTCCTTCTTCATCAACCAGACCAGAGACTGGCTACCGCCGGAAATCGGTGCGGTTGTCTGGTTCGGACTCGGCAACTCCCACAAGGCAGTCGTTGTACCTCTATACTGTGCAACTACTAGCGTTCCAGAGTCATGGAAGATCGTAAACAGAAGCGATCCAAAGATCGACAGAAACGCCGCATTCTGGGCATTCTACAGTGTGGATAGAGTATCGGGCGTCAGGTACCAGGTAATGATGCCGCTCGTCGAAGCAGTCAGGAAGCCTCTGCAGGAGAGAATCTACAGAATGCAGCCAGCGGTTGAAGCTGCGGCTCTCGCCATGTACGAGGTCGATCGCGACCTGGCCGTAGAGTACCTAACCCAGTACACATCCTCTTTGATGCTCGAAGTCGAAGCCGCATACTGGGAACTTCTCGATAC
>Ga0334884_1006551_pt1 | contig 10428 bp, 6 predicted proteins | sample GraSluR1_MG_7_FD_207215 | JGI IMG/M metagenome (GOLD analysis project Ga0334884, IMG submission 207215) | Sludge microbial communities from methane-producing bioreactor in Wageningen University, Netherlands - Granular Sludge_12_05 R1 | ecosystem: Engineered > Bioreactor > Anaerobic > Unclassified...
CGGTGTGGCTTTGTCATCGTCGCAGGCCAGGTGCAGGGTGAGCAGCGCCAAGACGAGGAGGCGTGGTAGCCGCTGGAGAGAGCGCCACAGGGGCTGGGCTGCGTGGGGGATGGCTGAGGGCATGGGCAACCTGTGTGGGCTGGTGCGGGGTGCTGGCGTGGGGAGCGCAGCGGCGCTCGGCGTCAGTGTGGACGCGGTCACTGTTGCGGCACCTGCGAGGTGTGGAAGTGTGGCTTAGCCGGTTCCCGTGGCACTGTCAGTGACAGGTGCCGCTGGTGGCGAAGATGCGGGTGTTGTTTTGGATGAAGTAGCGCAGCTCCTCGCCGGTGTGGAAGGGCGTGATGGAGGAGGTGGAGGTGGACTCGAGGGTGATGCGGTCCTCGGTGATGAGGTTGGCGTCGGTGTCATAGGCGGAGATTTGGATTCCCTTGATGTTGGGTTGCGCGATGACGACGTAGTCTGGTTCTTGGGTCACGGCTTTGATGTTCCATGGGTTGTCAGTGGCGAGGGGCACGGTCACCTGAGAGTGGTCGGGTTGGATGAAGATGAGGTCGTGGGTGGATGGCGACGAGGGGTAATCATGGACGAGGTTATAGACGAAGGTTTCGCCAGCGCTCGTGAGGAAGGCCGAGGAGTAGTAGTGATCGGTATCACTGGACAATTGAATGGGGCCCATGGCACCGCTTTGGGTGTCGATGCGGCGGAAGGCGTGGGTGACGATCCAGGGGCAACAATACTCGCCTGCCATGATGATGGCGGCAGAGGTGGGTGTGGCTGCGACGTAGAAGGCATTGACCCATTCGAGTGGGATATCGGGGATGAGGTTGGTGAGGGGGAGAGCCAGCTCGCCCATGGCGTCGACGCTATAGATCCACCCTGAGCCGAGGCGCTCACCCCAATTGGTGACGGTGAAAGCGGCCACGGTGTGGTCGCCTTGGGGGATGGTGTAGGCGTAGTCTATGCTGGAATTGGCGTCGATGGTTTGGAGCGCTTGGAGGTTGAAGTCTTCGACCCCCTTGATGCTCAGGTGTTGGATGGTGGCGACCCAATTTTGGTCATAGGAGGTGAAGATGGCCTCAGCGCCGTTGTCCGTTGCGCGCGGCATGGCTGGGAAGTTGCCGTTGTAACAGCTTCCGCTGATGACGTCGCCGGGGACGGTGGCCGAGGCGTGGAGGGTCCACTGGGCGCCGTTGAGGGCGTGGATCTCGAAGGTCGTGACACAGGGGGATGAGCTCGCGTTCAACACATAGCAGCGCAAGGCTCCCTGGTGGTAGTGCGGGGCGATGCAGTTAGTGGGTTTGGTTGGGAGTGCCGTCGGGTTGGTGGCGACGCCCGATGCAGGGATCCGATAAGATTCCCAGATGTTCGAGTCCAGGGGGCTGCCCTGGATGACCTCGATGTTTTGGCTGACGTGGTCAAAGGTGAGGGCCTGGGTGTTGCTGGCGTAGAGTGAGGTGAAGGTGGCGCCGGAGACGGGATAGACATCGGTGAGGGTGTTTCCAGTAGCGCCAGCGAGGCTGATGAAGCGGAAGAAGCCAGAGGTCGTCTCGCGGCTGATGTATTGGAAAGAGGTGGTAGAGGGGTGGAAGTAGAAGTTGAACTGGGATGCGTTAGAGCTGGGGAAGGCGAAAGCGGTGGTATAGGGGGAGCCAGAGAGCGCGGTCCAGGTGCTGTCGAAGCGGGCGAGCTTCATGTTGCCTGACGAGGGGCGGTACAAGAGGGCGTAGCCGCTGCTGGCGCTCTCGGAGAGGGCGTATTGAGAGGAGCTGGTGTGGGAGTCGGTGACCAGAGAGATGGTGGGGCCGGTGTTGGTGAGGCTGGTGGTGAGGCGCTGGGCGACGAGGGTGCCGCTGTTGCGGAAGATCATGTAGGGCACGCCGTGGAGGGAGAAGACCCGGGGGTTGGCGGCGCTGGTGAAGCCCGAGGGATAGTTGCGGTTGTTGAAAGAGGTGGTGAGGGTGCCACTGGCGAGGTTGATGCGCCCGCTGTAGTGCTGGGTGGCGCTCTCGTGCCAAACGAGGATGGCTGTTTCATCGAGGATGGCGAAGGATGCTGCGGAGACGCTGCGCGAGCCACTGAGGTTGATGCGGACGGGGGTGCCTAGGCTTTGGGTGGTGATGTTGAAGGGGGCGTACTTGAAGTCCCAGGCCCCGGCGTCGAAGTTGCGGTAGAAGATGCCGAAGTGATTGCCAGCGGTGACCACGCGCAGGTTGTCGTTGTTGGTCACGGCGTCGACCCGGACTTGGGGCACGACGACGGCGCCGTTATTGTTGAGGACAGAGAAGAAGAGGTCCCAGCCCCCGTCATCGCTAGGTCCGCGCCAAGCGACGCCGAAGTGGCCCGTGTCTGGGTTCCAGGCGATGGCGGGTGTTTGGCCAGCGCGTCCGGGCTGGGTGACGGTGGTGATAGGGGAGACCCCGCTGGTGCTGCTGGGGTTGCGGGTTACGCGGGCGAAGCGGATGACCGTCCGCTCGTCACTCTCTTCTTGCCAGACCACGCCGTATTGGAGGGATTCACTGGCGTTGGTGGTGGCCCGGACCATTTCGGCGTTGGCGCCCGTGGGGACGCGGCCGCGGATGAGGTTGGGTACGCCGTTGACGAGTTGGGGCAAGTTGCCGTCGCAGTTGCGATCTTCATTGTTGCAGATTTCGGAGGCCCCGGGGTTGATGTCGGGTCGATCTTCGTTGCAGTCGCCGCCGCCAGCGGGGCAGACGGCGGGGAAGGTGCCTCCGGTGGCGACGACTTCCATCTCAGCGGTGCAGTAGAGGTCGCCGTCGGGGTTGCAGCCGAGGTCGGCTTGGGCGGCTAGGCAATCCTCGAGCATGCCGCTGCACTTTTCGGTAGCGCCAGGGTAGGCGTCGGCGCGGGTGTCATCGCAGTCGCCGGGCCCGAGGGGGCAGACCGCGGGCCAGTCGCCAGTGGTGGCGTTGGCGACGACGTCCATGGCGATGTCACAGTAGCCGTCGCCGTCTTTGTCGCAGCCCTCGTCGATTTGGTTGTTACAGTCGTTATCGATGTCGTCGCAGATTTCCGTGGCGTCGGGGTTGATGTTGGCGTCGTCGTCGTTGCAGTCACCGGCGCGTTCGACGTAGCCTTCTGGTGCGACGCAGGTGTCTTGTCGGCTTTGGTTGGGGTCACCGTAAGTGTCGGCATCGGCGTCACGATACCAGGTGACGCGGACCACCGTGGCGTCGTCGTCGTCGCAGTCGCCCGGGCCCAGGGGGCAGACGGCCGGCCAGTTGCCCGTTTGGACGTTTTGCAGGACGACCTTCTGGAAGTCGCAGTAGCCGTCGCCATCCTTGTCGCAGTCTTCGTCAATCACATCGTTGCAGTTGTTGTCGAGGTCATCGCAGATTTCGGTGGCGCCGGGGTGCACGTTGGGGTTGTCGTCGTTGCAGTCGCCTGGCCCCTGGGGGCAGACGGCCGGCCACTCGCCGCCTTTGCTGGCGACGACGACGCGAGTGGCGTCGCAGTAGCCGTCGTTGTCCTGGTCGCAGCCCTCGTCGATTTCGCCGTTGCAGTTGGTGTCGCGGCCGTCGCAGAGCTCGGGAGCGCTGTTGGGGACACAGGCGGTGCAGAGCTTGTCCGTGCCGCAGACCATGGTCGGGGGGCAATCGTAGTCATCGACGCAGGTGATGGGCCCGGTGATGTCCGGCATTTGGTCCGTGGTGGAGACATCGCCATCACCATCACCTTCAACGAAGGTCTGGCCTTCCGTGTCGTAGGTGGACAAGCAGCCGAGGGTCATCAGAGAAGTCAGGAAGACGGCTAGGGCAAAGCGCAGCGTATGCATGGCTCTCATCCTTCAGGGCGGACGGGGTTCGTAAATGGAGGGGTCGAAGTTCCTCTCGCCGGACCAGTTAACAAGATAGTGTAAGTCCCTACAGGGTACAAGACGGGGGGCGTGCTGTTTAGCGCAGGGAGCGGGCAGATGTGCAGGCGGTGGTGCCAATAGCGAGAGGATAGCTTGACGCGGTGCGGCGGCTATGGGAAAGGCAAGCGGCGAGCGTGGCCGGGACTTCTGCGGCAGATCCGTGGGCAGCGAGGGTGCCACGAAAGAATGAGGGCGGCATGTCGAAGAAAGGTTGGATAGTGGTGGCTGCCGGGCTTGGGCTCAACCTCGCCCTGGGGGTTCTCTATGCTTGGAGCATGTTCAGCAAGCAACTGACGGAGAGCGTGGCTGCTGGCGGTTTTGGTTGGTCCAAGACGACGGCGACCCTGCCTTACACCGTGGCGATAGCCTTTTTTGCGTTCACCATGGTGCCCGCGGGCCGTCTGCAAGACAAGTTGGGGCCGCGTTTGGTGGCGTCTCTTGGTGCAGTGCTGTGTGGCCTGGGTTTGATGGTGGCGAGTCTAGGCGGTGCGGGCACGGCCTGGCCCGTGGTGCTTGGTTTTGGGGTGATGGCGGGGACCGGGATCGGTCTGGGTTATGCGGCGGCGACGCCAGCGGCGGTGAAGTGGTTTGGGGCGAAGAAGAAAGGTTTGGTGACGGGGATCGTGGTGGCGGGCTTTGGTCTGGCGCCGGTCTACATTGCGCCGCTGTCGCGTCACTTGTTGGATACGCGCGGGATCAGCGCGTCGTTCTTGATTTTTGGCGTCTTGTTTTTGGTGGTGGCGGGCATCGCCGCTCAGTTTCTCAACGATCCACCGGCTGCGCCAGTGGCCGCGCCAGGCAGTGGCGCCGATGTGGTGACTCCGATGAGTCAGGGGACCTCTCCAGCGGACCGGAGCTGGCGCGAGATGTTGCGGACGCCCACCTTCTGGTCACTCTATGTGCAATATGCCTGTGGCGCGACGGCGGGGCTGATGATCATCGGGCACGTGGCCAAGATCGTGTCGGAGCAATCGGGCGGGGCGATTCAGGCGGGTTTTCTGTTCGTGGCGGTCTTGGCCGTGTTCAACGCCAGCGGCCGGGTCATCGCGGGGATGGCCTCGGACATCATCGGTCGCGCGGGGGCGCTGCTCAGTGTTTTCGTGTTACAGGCAACGGTGATGTTCTTCTTCCAGCAGTTTACGACGACGACGGCATTCTTGGTGGGTGCGGCGTTGGTGGGATTCAACTACGGGGCGTGTTTGTCCTTGTTCCCGGCGACGGCTGCGGACTACTGGGGGACGAAGAATCTGGGTTTGAATTACGGCATTCTGTTCACGGCCTGGGGCGTGGGCGGGGTCTTTGGGCCGAGCTTGGCAGGGATGATCGCCGATGCGACAGGGTCCTACGCCATGGCCTACCAGGTCGCCGGTTTGTTGTTGATGTTTGCAGCGTTGTTGGCGACTCTGAGCCACATTCGCCTCTCCTTCGACATGTCCGAGAAGCAGTTGGTCATTTCTTTTGGCAAGCGCCGCGGTGGACGCGAGGAGGACCAAGAGGAGCTCTTGCGTCGGGCCTCGTGAATGGGGCGTGTGGGTGCTGACGGCGGCTGTCTTGTTTAGGGGTTCGGGCTCTGTTAGTAGTGATGCTGGATTGGCGGCGAAGGTGTGAGGACAGAGGCATGCGGAAGCGAATTGGGTTGACCTGGTGCTTGGCTGTTTGGCTGTTGGGCGTGGGCTGTACGGAGGCCGAGGAGACGGGCCTGTTAGAGGAGACGGTGGTCGCGGTGCCCATGGGCAAGGCCGATGACTATCGCAGCACGATGGGTCGCGAGTACGCCTTGGTGGCCATCGACGAGGTGACCTTGAGTGGCAGCGATTTGGCGCTCGAGGGTGCGGCGCTGGAGGCGCGCCTGGAAGAGCTGGTTGGGCTGCGCAACAAAGCGGTGTCGTTCTTCCTGTACGCCTATTTGTCGGCCAAGCTGGAGAGCGACAAGAACGCGACCTATGGCGATTTTCAGACGAACATCCGTCAGTTTACTTTTGACAACCTGGTCATCGGTGAGGAGGAGGATAGGCCGGGCACTTACTCCTACCTATTTGCGGCTGAGGCCGCTGGCCCCAACGATTTGATGGGGCGCTTGCCTTTGGATGGCAAGAGCTTTGAACTGACCATGCCGCGGTTGAGCAATGGGGAGCTGGCGACGGGTTCATACACGCGGACCTACAGCTCTTTTGACCCGAGCCGTTTTGACGCGGCCGACTTGACGACGTTGGAGATGGAGATCAGCGCCAAGCCCGCGGAAGCCGACGCCTACCCCGACTATGTTGCGCTCTTTGCGGATGGGGTGGTGGACGTGGCGATCCACGTTGGTGGCGACTACAACGCGCAGCGCTATGATTTGCTGACTGCCGAAGAGATTTTCGTGCGGCTGCAGCGAGACCTGCGCCTCAAGGCTCCGGTGGCGACCTTTGCGGAGCTGCGGGCCGACAGTGGTCCCTTCACGGGTCAGCTCAACGCCAATGGCCGCAGCGTGCGTTTCGAGGTCTTTCTTTACCATCCGGGGATGCACGCCGACGTGGGTTACGAGGGGCTGTTGGAGCTCTTCAAGCAATCGGCGGCGAGCAAGGACATCGTCATCTACGATGGCCATGCGGGCTACGACGCTTCTTATAGCGGCGTGGTAACGAGTTACAATCCGCGGGTGGGTTTGCCGGCGGAGGCCTTTGCCGAGCTCGAGGTGGCAGAGAAGTACCAGGTGTTTTTCTTCAATGGCTGCAAGACTTACACGACCTATGCCGACGCGCTCTACCGCAACCCGCGCAAGACGGTGGCCAACTTGGATGTGCTGACCAGCGTGAACTTCGCGTGGATGAGTGACATGAGTCGGGTGTCGGTGGACTTCCTGCGCTCTCTCTTCTCGCAACAGGCTGGCCAGCATTATCCGCGGACCTACGACTATGTGCTGAGCTTCCTCAACGCGGGCGTCTCGTGGAACGTGATCTACGGCGTCCACGGGCTCTCTGACAATCCACACGCCTCTCCTTACGCGGAGGCGGCGTCGCTGTGCACGCATTGTCGCGACAACAGCGGCTGTCCCGGCGTGGACAGCATGTGTATCGCTGGCGCGCAGGGCAACACCTGTGCGTATGCGTGCACGGCCGACGATGGTTGTCCCGAGGGTTACGCTTGTATGCCTGTGTCGGTGGTGGGTACGACGACCATCCTGGGGCACCAGTGCTTGCCCCGCGGGGGCGTCTGTCGCTAGCCCAGGGGGCAGTGCAGGCGGAGCCAGTTTCGTGATTGTCGAGATCTTGCAGGTGATGCGGAGATGAAGAGGACGCAAGCCAAGTGTTCACTCGCTGTTAGCTTCGTGGCCTGTGGGCTCTCGTTGCTCTGCTCGAGCTGTAGTGGTCCACCTGCGGTAGGGCCGACGCGACTGGATGTCGTCGTGGGCGCATCGGCCATCGATGTGGCTGGGCTGGCACCGAACGCGGTCACGGCCTATGTCTTGGGCGATGCGGATGCCTTCGACGCGGCGGACCTCGTGCCGATGATGAGCAGTGGCCAGGGTTACAACGAGAAGTGGGAGCTCATCCTCTACTCCAAACCGTATGAGACACGGATCAAGTTCGAGGTGTCGAACTTGGGTTTGACGAACTTCAACGGCCGGGTTTCGGGTCGGGTCAAGCTGCGGGAGGATGGTGAGGACCTGGCGGTCTATGACTTCGACGAGAAGTTCTCCCAAGCACGCTGGCGGCATGATCGGGAGACGTTTCGCATCGAGATGGGTGATTTTCGCATCGAAGGAGCACCCGGCGCTTTTCGGGTGCGCGGCGTGGCCGGCAAGAACAAGGCGGTGACCTTTGATTATGTGGTTGAAGGTGAGCCATGGCGACCCGGCACGGGGGTGGTGCTCTTCGGCAACGATCTCCAGACCTATTTCAAGACCCATTTGCTGATCGCCCAGGGTCGCTGTGTAGGCGAGGTGGTGGTCGATGGTGCGACGGTGGCCGTCGAGGGAGATGCCTATGGGAATCACTTCGCGACCAATCTGGGGGCCCATGAGCTGGCGGATCAGCTCTTTCAGTTTCGCAAGAGCGACGAGGCTCTCTTCGTCGAGTGGCGGCATTTCGTGACGCCTGAAGCCTTTGCCGGGCAGGCCTTTGGCTTTTTGGTGGTTTATTACGACGGTGTGCCTCTCTTCGAGACGAGCGCGGTGGAGGTGACGCCCTTGGCTTACTGGACGGACCCGGAGAACTACGGCTACGTGCTGCCGCACGGCTTGCGGCTCGTGGCTCAAGAAGGAGACGACCGCTTGGAGCTGTGGTTGGAAGGGGGTGAGGTCAGCGCCAAGAACGCCTTGGCGTCCCTCCCGGCGATGCAGCGCAGCATTGCTGAGCGTTTTGCCCGGCCGGTGGATTACAACGTCAAGGGACGCTGGCGTTTGTTGTTACGGGTCGAGGGGGAGGAGGCCCAAGTGGATGGCGAAGGCTCCTACGCCGTGACCATCATGCGCTGAGTGGCGCCGCGTCGTGGTGGGCGATGGGGGGGGCGTTGGCTTTGGCCTTTGCTTCCGGCTCGGCCGGGGCGGGTGGCGCTTAACACTTCTTCATCTTGGCAACATCATTGCGCAAGAGTGCTCTCCTATGTTGAGACTATCCGCTGCAGGTGGTGGCGGGAAGGAGAGCGCGGGGCGAGTCCCGCCGAGCAACCCTCGAGGAGATGACCATGCAATCACGTAAAGCTTTGGCGGTGATGATCAGTGTTTTGGCGATGTCTGCCGTGGCGTGCCACGGATTGGACGAGAGCAACCCGGAGATGGCCTTGGCCCAGCTTGGGGTGGTGACGGATGCGGCCTTGGACCAGATTGAAGCGGAGCCGGCGCAGCGGGAGGCGATCCATGCGATCAAGGCGAAGCTGTTCGAGAATGGGCGCGAGTTTCGTGCCATTGGCAAGGGAGTGCGCGAGCGCTTGGTGACGCAATGGCGCTCAGAGCAACCCAACCGCGATGAGATGCGGGCCGAGGTCGACGTGTTGGCCGAGTCGATCCGGGCCATGGGCTATGCGGCCATCGATGCTTCCCTCGAGGTGCATGGCACGCTGTCTCCGGCGCAGCGGGAGCAGTTGGCAGAGCTGGTGGCGCAGCATGCCTTCAAGCGCGGCCCGAGAGACGGGGTGCGGGGCAAGAAAGGGAAGGGCCAGCGCGGGATGCGGTCTCATGCGGCGCGAGGCGCTGACGGCGAGGGCGTGGTTGGGCAGGGCAAGGGGCAGCGCGGCAAGCGCGCCGGGAGCCGCGGTGGTGCCGATTGCGATGGCAGTGGCGCTGGCAAGGGGCAAGGTCCGGGTTTGGGGATTGGGCCCCGCGATGGTCAAGGCCGGGCGGAGTGATGGCACGAGGGCGGGGCGAGGGGGGGCGTCTCGGGAGGATGGCGAGGATGATGACGGAAGGTATCTACCAGATTTTGTTGGTGGAAGATGATGCTCGCCTGGCAGAGTTGACCCGGACTTATTTGGCCCGCTATGGCCATGAGGTGGTGGTGGCGAGTCTGGGGGTGCAGGGCTTGGCCTTGGCTCGACGCGCAGATTTTCACGTGGTGCTGCTGGACTTGATGTTACCCGACATGGACGGGATGGAGCTGTGTCGTTCCTTGCGCGCCTTCTCGGACGTCCCGGTGATCATGTTGACGGCGCGCGGTGAGGAAGCCGATCGCATCCTCGGATTGGAGCTGGGGGCGGACGATTACCTGGCCAAGCCGTTTTCGCCGCGGGAGCTTCTGGCGCGGATTCGGGCGGTGGTGCGGCGCCACATGGGACGGGTGGGTCCGTCGCGCCAGATGTTGGTGGTGGGCGCGCTGCGCTTGGATCCGAGCGCCCGACAGACGTGGTTGGGCGAGGAGGCTGTGGAGCTGACGGCCTATGAGTTCGATCTCCTCTATGCGTTGGCGCAGCATGCTGGGCGCCCTCTGGGGCGGGAGCGGCTGATGGACTTGGCCCGGGGCAGCGGCGAGGAGGCCTTCGATCGTTCCGTGGACGTGCATGTGTCGCGCTTGCGCAAGAAGCTGGGGGACGATTCCCAACGTCCCCACATCATCAAGACGGTGCGGGGCATTGGCTATCAACTGGTGGCGAACGACGAGCGTTGAGGCGGTATGGCGCGCGATCCTGACAAGGGCGATAGGAAGGCGCGAGGGCGGACGCGGCTGTTCAGGCGGGTCTATCTCCACGGTTTGGTGCTGTCTCTGGCTTTGGTTTTTGCCGTGGGCGCGATGGGTCAGTTTTGGGGACCCGGCCCCGAGCACAGCCGGCGGGTGGAGCACGTGGATCGGATGCTGTCGGGCCCGCGGGGCGCCCCGATGGGGCGCAAGGCGATCCAAATGCGGGTGGCGCGCGCGCATGAGGATCTCCAGGCGGACATTGCGGTCTATGATCGGCAGGGGAAGCTGATAGCGGCGGCGGGGGAGAACCCGCCCCCAGCGTTGCCGGCCGATGAGGCAGCGGCTTTGGATGCGCCGGTGAACAGCCGTGAGGGCCACCGGGTGACCCGCAGCGTGCCGCTGCGGACGCGCGGGGGAGTCGAGATTTACGTTCGGGTGGCCTGGGACAGTCGGCCGGCG
>Ga0334884_1006556_pt1 | contig 10419 bp, 7 predicted proteins | sample GraSluR1_MG_7_FD_207215 | JGI IMG/M metagenome (GOLD analysis project Ga0334884, IMG submission 207215) | Sludge microbial communities from methane-producing bioreactor in Wageningen University, Netherlands - Granular Sludge_12_05 R1 | ecosystem: Engineered > Bioreactor > Anaerobic > Unclassified...
CAACGTGAAGAACACCGACATGGTCATGGCTATCGACGACGATGACAGCATGGGATTCATCCGGCTCTGCAACGAGCCTGCCGGGAAGAAGTATCTCCGGTCCCTGGGGCTGACGGATGAATTCATCGGCCTGCTTCCCCTCATGGGCATCTCCGGCGCGGCCAACGTCCTCATGGCCGTGAAGATGGCGAAGTATTACGAGCTGACGTCGAAGGACATCGTCCTCACCGTCTTCACCGATTCCATGGAGATGTACGGCTCCCGGCTGAAGGAGATGGAGGAGGAGCACGGCCCCTACTCCGACATGGACGCGGCCGCAGATCACGCCCGGCACGTGCTCGGCGTCCGGACCGACGGCCTGCTCGAGCTGACCTATGCCGAGAGAAGACGGGTGCACAACCTGAAGTACTATACCTGGGTGGAGCAGCAGGGCAAAACGTCGGAAGAGCTCAACGCCCAGTGGTACGATGCCGGGGAGTACTGGGCCGGCATCCACGCCATGGCGGACAAAATCGACGAAAAGATCGATGCCTTTAACTCCATGGTCGGAATCTCCTGATGTAGAATACTGCCCCTTCCCGAAAAAGGGGCGGAAGAATCCCCTTCAAGGGGATAAATTTCAAGGAGGTGTGTGGTTTCATGAGCGGAAAGTGGAAAAGAATAGCGTGTATGTTTGTGGTTGCTGCTTTTTTGTTGAGTAGTGCCTCCCTCTTGACGGCGAAGGAGCCGGAGTACAAGTGGAGGTTCGGCCAGACCTCCGTGCGAGCTTCTCAGGGGGAGTCCTACAAACTGTTCTGCGAGCTGATCGAGAAGTACAGCGACGGAAGAATTTCAGTGGAATTCTTCCCTGACAACCAGCTTGGCACTCTCGACGAGATTTTCCACGCAGTTCAGGATGGAGACGTGGAACTCTGCGGGGTGGCCCCCTACGTCAACCTCGTTCCTGGCGGAATGTTCAACTGGATGCCCTGGACGACCGAGTCCTGGGAAGAGTGCAAAATGGCCTTTGCCCGGCCTGACGGGGTGCTCTACGTTCCCATGCAGAAGGCCATGCAGGAAGTGGGAACGCACATCCTCTTCACCGTCTCCCAGGGATCCTACGGCATCGGCAACAACGTCCGGCCCATCAAGACTCCCGAAGACTTCAAAAACCTGAAAATGAGGGTTTCTTCCTCCCTGGGCTGTGTCCGGGGCCTTCAGAACATGGCTTCCGGCACAGGCATGACCGTGGAGACCGTTCCCTGGGGCGACCTGTACAACGCCCTCGCCAAGGGCGTCGTGGACGGCTGCTGGTCCATGTGGCCCTCTCTGGTGGAAGAGCGTCACTATGAAGTGATGAAGTACTATACGTCTCTTGACTGGATGTGGGACGCCAACCAGGTTGTCATCAACAAGGATCTCTGGGACGGTCTTCCCGATGACCTTAAGACGGCGATCCAGAAGGCTGCCGATGAGGCCGAAGCTCATCAGTATGCGATTCAGGAGCGCATGGCCGTTGAATTCCAGGATTTTTTGAAAAAGCAGTCCAGCTTTGAGATTTACTACCCCACCGAAGCCGAGAGGGCTCTCTTCCGGGAAAAAGCCAACGTTGTCAGCATCTGGGAAGAGCTGTGCACTCCCTGGCTTGAGAAGAACTTCCCTGGTCAGAATATGACCCAGAAGATCCTCGACGGACTGAAAGAAAACCGGGAGAAGGTTCTCGCGGGGAAATAAGCTGAGATAAGGAAAAGGGGCGTCATGGGGCGCCCCTTTCTGTTCCTTTTATTTCATTCATTTTCCATTTCACGACGGATCATTGAAGCCCCTTGCGGGGCGGGTAGGGAAGGTGTGTCATGAAAAGAATTATTGACTTTTTGACGAAAGTTGAAATCATTCTCGGCTCCGTAGGTCTCTGCGCATCCATTGCGCTCACTTTTTGCCAGGTGGTGAACCGGTATTGGCTGAACTTCGAAATCATGTGGATCAGCGACCTTGCCCTTTACATCTTCATCTTTACTGTGTACGTGGCCATTTCCTACGGTGCTTCCCAAAAGACTCATATTGCCGTGGACATTCTACCGGAGTATTTATGCGGTGATAGCCAGACAAAAAAATACGCGTTCGAGATTTTTAAGTATAGTGTGACCATCCTGATGGTCCTGAGCATGGCGCCCTCGGTATGGCGCCTTTTGAAAAGGGCGTTCCGGTATCCCGAATATGCCACTCTCATCCGCTGGTTCAACACGAGCTGGTTTGTCTATGCTCTTGGTGCCATGATGGTGTTAACTGTTCTTCATTGTCTCTATCACATTGCCGCCGCCGCTCACGAGATGAAAAAAATTGCCTGGGTAAGCGGGAGAGAGGGGAAGGGGAGTTTCGATGTTTGATACAGGTACGATCACCACGATTGTCGTTTTTTTGGTGGGCATTGCCATCGGGTTGCCCATTGGGTGGCTCTTCATCGGATCCACGGCGCTGGGGCTCTTTGTCTCTAGCGCTTCCAGCGCCTTCATGGCAAACACGTTCTTCCATTCGCTGGACTCTTCCACCATCATGGCAATCGCCTTTTTCGTCTTCGCTGGGGCTCTTATTTCCGAGGCCGGCCTGGCAGACAGGATCGTGAACTTCTCTTATTCTCTCGTGGGGCGCCTCAAAGGAGGCCTGACCGCCGTAGGCATCTTGGCTACCCTATTCCTTGGTGCACTGACGGGGTCTTCCGTTCCCTGTATTGCCGCCCTGATCCCCCTTCTTGTTCCCCGGCTTGAAAAATTCGGCTACAAAAGAGTCTACACTACCGCCTTGCTCTGTTCCTCGAGTTATCTCGGGTATTTGATCCCGCCGAGCGTCCCGGCCATGATCTACTGTCTCCTGGCAGGCCAGTCCGTGGCCGCCCTCTTTATTGCTACAGTCTTTCCTGGGTTGCTTCTTGCCATAGGGTACGGCATATTGAACTATTGCGTGGCGGATAAATACACCATGGAAAGCTCGGAAATTCCGAAGCTTCCGGCAACCTTCGGCGAGGCGTGGAAGGATATCCTCCGTTCGGGGCGCGTAGCTATCCCCGCCTTGGGCTGCCCGGTCCTGATCCTGGTGGGTATTTACGGTGGCATCTTCACACCCAACGAAGCGGGAGGGATTGCCGCAGTCTATTGTTTGATCGTCGGCTGGTTTGTTTACCGGGAACTGACCAACGAACGGCTGTTTGGGGCTTTAAAAAGTACTATAGGTACCTTCGGCATGACAACCCTGCTTCTTGCGGGCGGCACGGTGTTGACCCGGTACCTTACCCGGCAGGGGGTGGCCCAGGAAGTGGCCGCCTTCATGATGTCCCTTTTCGAGAGCAAGGTCCTCATTCTCCTGATGCTGAATCTCTTCCTTCTCTTCCTGGGCATGTTCCTGGACGGGATTCCCATCCTGATCCTCGTCGTTCCCCTTGTCCTTCCCCTGATGCAGGAACTGGGGGTGAACCTTGTCCACCTCGGGTCCATAATGGTGGTGAATGTTGGCATCGGCGTCATGACGCCTCCCTTTGCCATGTCCATTTTCGTGGGTTCCCGCCTGGCGCAGGTTTCACCCGCGGCCTTGACAAAAGCCATGCTGCCCTTTCTCTTGCTTGTTTCTCTGCCGGTACTCCTTTTAACAACGTATATTCCTGCGTTGTCCTGCTGGCTGCCGGAATTGCTGCTCGGGTCATCCGTTGTTGGTCCCTGGTGAGCCTGGCAAGAGTTATTTCCTTTTTTGTTTGTGAAGGGAGTTGGACCGGATGTTTGATATCATTATAAGAAACGGGACATGTTATGCTGGGGATGGACGCCCAGGTTTCCGGGCTGATATCGCGATTTCCGGCGGAAAAATACGGAAAATTGGAGTCATGGGAGACACAGAGGCCCGAAGAGAAATAGATGCGGAAAATCTTTCCGTTGCGCCGGGATTTATTGATACCCATAGTCACTCGGATCTTGTCGCTCTTGTTGAGCCGGATATAGCCAATAAGACAACCCAGGGAATTACTTCCGATATTATCGGGCAGGACGGGATGTCGCTTGCCCCTGTCATGCCCGAATATATCGATTCCTGGAAAAAGGTCATGGCCGGTTTGGAAGGGAATTATGAAGTGGAATGGAATTGGCGTCGTTCGATGGAATATCTTGAACGACTTGACTCTCAGAATTTAGGTCCGAATATAGCGTATCTGGTTCCGTACGGGAATATAAGAATGTGTGCGGCCGGACTTGAAAATCGGCCTGCCTCGGAGAAAGAAATTGCCGTGATGTGTGGGCTGCTGGAGGAAGGAATTGCGAACGGAGCGGTCGGTCTTTCCACGGGATTGATTTATCCTCCGTGCAGCTATGCATCAGAGCAGGAAATAACTCAGGTTACCACCGTTCTTGCAAGATATGGCCTTCCCTTTGTGATTCACCAGAGAAGCGAGGCCGATGATATCCTTAATTCCATGGATGAGGTCATCAGGATAGGCAGAAATTCTGGCTGCCATATCCACTTTTCTCATTTTAAGGTTGCGGGGATGAAAAATGCCGGGCTGTTTGATTCAGTCATGAAAAAACTGGACGATGCTTCGAAAGAAATCAGTCTTTCCCTGGACCAATATCCCTATACTGCTGGAAGCACAACATTCAGTGTCATTCTTCCTCCCTGGGTCCATTCCGGCGGTGCTGAAAAAGCATTGGCACGCCTGGCCGATAAAGATCAGCGGCGTAAAATGAAGAAAGATATCCTTGAAGGAATTCCGGGATGGGATAATTTTGTAGATTTCGCAGGAATGGAGAATATTTTCGTCACATTTGTAAAGACGGAAAAGAACCAGGAGCTTGTGGGCAAAAACATGCTGGAAATAGGCGTCACCCGGGGGAAAGATCCGCTGGATGCGGCTTTTGACCTTCTGCTCGAAGAGGATATGTCGGTGGGTTTGGTTGATTTTTATGGCCTTGAAGAGCATGTCGAGCAAATTCTTGTTCATCCCCTGCAAAATCCCTGCACAGACGGAATCCTGGGATCTCATCCCCACCCCCGTGTTTATGGCAGTTTCTCCCGCATCCTGGGACACTATGTCCGAGAACGGCGAATTCTGGACCTACCCTCTGCAGTTCAAAAGATGACTGCCAGACCTGCATCCATTTTCAAACTTGAAAACAGGGGACTGCTCAAAGAAGGATATCAGGCTGATATTACACTTTTTGACGCAGAAAAGGTTACTGACAAGGCGACCTACGAGAATCCTAAACAGTATTCTGATGGGATTCCCTATGTTATTGTCGGAGGAAAACTGGCAGTGGAGAATGGTGAGCCAACCAAGCAAAAGAGTGGTTGTGTAATAAGGAATACAACAGTTTCCTGAAAATGGATTCTAATAGCTGTCTTTCGCATATTGGGAGGTAATGAAATTGGATCGGCAATGGAAAGATTCTCTTGTTGCATTATGCTGCGGTATGGTGCGGGTGCCCAGTTTGTCGGGGAAAGAAAAAAATGTCGCGGATTATATTCAGCAGTCAATGCGGGACTTAGGTTTTGACTCGACTGAAAGAGATGAATTCGGCAATATTTCTGGGAGAATCGTTTTCGGCGTGGGAGGAAAAAAGATCCTCTTCGAGGGTCACATGGACCATGTGGATGTGGCTGACCCTTCGAAATGGACCTATGAACCTTTCGGAGCTGAAATTGAAAACGGGCGGATTTACGGAAGAGCCACCACGGATATGAAGGGGAATCTGGCGGCTGCCATTATTGCCGCAGTCAGAGCAAAGAAGGAACTCAACGGACTGAATGGTGAAGTGATCGTTTCAGGGAGTGTATATGAAGAATTCTTTGAAGGAGTTGCTTCCGAAGCCCTGGGAAAACGCTGGGCTCCCGACTGTGTGGTGATAGGTGAACCGTCGTCCCTGACTTTAAAGCGGGGGCAGAGGGGGCGGGCGGAAGTAGTTGTTGAAACATACGGGAAGCCTGCTCATTCGTCAAGTCCTGAAGTGGGGTTGAATGCAGTAAAAACAATGCTGCCTCTTCTTTCCTCCTTTGAAAACTGTTTCCGGCCTGAGAGTCATCCCGTTCTCGGGAAAGGAATTCTCGAGCTTACTGATATAATTTCCTCACCATACCCCGGATCAAGCGTTGTTCCGGAAAAATGCCGTGTAACCTTTGACCGGCGCCTGCTCGTTGATGAAACCGAGGAAAGTGTACTTTTGCCTCTGAATGAGATACTTTCCTCATCGAAAGACGCAGATCCCCGCCTTGACGCCTTAATCTTTTTCGCTGAAGATAAGGGTGTTTGTTATACTGGACATACATTTTCCGCAAAAAGATTTGCCCCGGGATGGCTTTTCCCTGAAGATAACTGGTTTGTCCGCCAGGCAAGAAAGGGGCTTCAGAGTGCCGGGCTGCAGGCCGATGTTTCCCATTACGCATTTTGTACTAATGGAAGCTATTATGCGGGAAAAGCAGGTATCCCTACTATCGGTTTCGGCGGCTCACTGGAATCTCTTGCCCATGTGATAGATGAGTATATTGAAATTGAACAGCTTGAGAAGGCCTGTGAGGGCTATAAAGGCATAATTTCCTCTGTCCTGGGTGTGTGATTCGGGAACAATCCTATATTATCGCCCATTCTTCAGGCACGGTTGCCAATAATGTTCTGAGCGAATCTCGAGGACATCGTATATGTATGATCTTGTTATCCAGGGGGGGACGGTTGTTTCTCCCCACAGTGCAAGAATCTTTGATGTTGCCATAAAAGGTGAGGAAATCGCTGCCCTGGGAGTGGGACTTCAGGGTAGAGAATATGTGGATGCCTCAGGAAAGCTGGTTTTTCCAGGAGTGATCGATCCCCACGTTCATTTTTCCCTTCCCGTGGGCGGCACCGTGTCGAGCGACGATTTCTACTCCGGATCCTTGGCTGCGGCCTGCGGGGGTGTGACCGCCGTAATCGATTTCACCGTGGGGGCACCCGAACGGACCATGGCCGAAGACCTGCGGAACCGCCTCGAGGACGCCAGCCCTTCGGTGGTGGATTACTCCTTCCACGGGGAAGTGGTGGGTTGGCGGCCGGGCCGTACCGCTGAAATCGCCGACGCCATGGCCAAAGGTATTAAGAGTTTCAAGTTCTTTACAGCCTATGGCGCCTCGGGAAGGAGAACAGACACTGGTTCCCTCTACCACGCTTTCCGGGCCATAGCGGAAGGGGACGGCGTGGCAGTGGTCCACGCCGAGGACGACAGCATGATCGAGGCTTCCGCAGCCCTTCTCTCCAAGGAGGAGTGGGGCCGTATGGGGACTTTGGCGGAAGTCCGGTCCGACCTCTGCGAGGCTTCGGCGGTGAATTCCGTCGGATGGATCGCCGCCAGGACAGGAGTGCGGTGCCACATTGTCCACCTCAGTTCCGCCCTCGGCCTCGGGGAAGTCGAAACGGCACGAAAGAGGGGAGCCGTTATGACGGCGGAGACCTGCCCCCAGTACCTTCTGCTCACATCCAGCGTCTACGAAGGGCCCCAGGGGCATCTCTATTCCGCTGCGCCTGCCCTCCGGACCCCTGAAGACAACGAAGCCCTCTGGCGCGGCCTTTCTACCGGTGCGGTGGATTTCGCCGCCACGGACCACTGTCCTTTCACCAGGACCCAGAAGGAATGGAAGGGAGCCTTTGACCGGCTGCCCGGAGGCCTGCCGGGTGTGGAGACGCTCCTTCCTCTGCTCTATTCCGAGGGCGTGCTCAAAGGAAGGCTTTCCCTTTGCTCCCTCGTCCGGGCGACGTCTGAACAGGCGGCGAAACTCTATGGGCTGTATCCAAAAAAAGGGTGCCTCCTTCCCGGTTCCGACGGAGACCTGGTTGTCTTTGACCCCGGGGAGGCATGGACCATCAGGGCCGGCGCCCTAAGGATGAACGTGGACTTTTCCCCCTACGAAGGTATGGAAGTCCGGGGAAAAGTATGCCAGACTATCTCCAGGGGAGAGGTCATCTATGCCGACGGACGGTTTCTTGGCAGGAGGGGGAGGGGAAAGTTTCTTCCAAGATAATATGAACCCCTTTCAAATGAATCCGAGAAAAGGACGCAAGTAATTTGTGCTAATCTGTGGAGTGTTGTATGTTCTGAGAAATTTCTGAATGGAAACAGACGAAGGAGGAACCACAATGAAAGTACCGAGCGACATAGAGATTGCCCAGAGCGCGAAACTCCGCCCTATAGTCGACATTGCGGAAAAACTTGGCATCGGCGAGGAAGACCTTGAACTCTACGGCAGATATAAGGCCAAGGTCTCCCCGGCGGTGTGGGAGCGGGTGAAGAACAACCCCGACGGAAAGCTTATCCTCGTCACCGCCATCACCCCCACTCCTGCCGGAGAGGGAAAGACCACCACCACCGTGGGGCTTTCCCAGGCCCTGGCGAAGCTGGGTCAGAAGGTGAGTTTCGCCATACGGGAACCGTCCCTCGGCCCCAGCTTCGGCGTCAAGGGCGGGGCTGCCGGGGGCGGGTACAGCCAGGTGATTCCCATGGAGGACATCAACCTCCATTTCACCGGCGACCTCCATGCCATCACCACGGCCCACAACCTCATCGCCGCCATGATCGACAACTCCCTCCAGCAGGGCAACGAGCTCAACCTCGACCCCCGGAGGATCGTGTGGCGGAGGGTGATGGATCTGAACGAACGGGCCCTGAGAAGCGTCATCCTCGGCCTCGGGGGAAAGGCCAACGGCGTTCCCCGGGAGAGCGGCTTCGACATCACCGTGGCGTCGGAGATAATGGCCATTCTCTGCCTCTCCACGGACCTCATGGACCTGAAGGAAAGAATACGGAAGATCGTCATCGGCTACACTTATGACGGCAGGGCCGTCACCGCTGGAGATATCGGCGCGGCGGGTTCCGCCGCCGTGCTCCTCAAGGATGCCGTCAAGCCGAATCTCGTCCAGACCCTGGAAGGGGTTCCCGCCTTCATCCACGGCGGTCCATTCGCCAACATCGCCCACGGCTGCAACTCTCTCCAGGCGACCCGTCTCGGCCTGAAGCTCTCCGACTATTTCGTCACCGAGGCGGGCTTCGGCGCCGACCTCGGCGCGGAAAAGTTCCTGGACATCAAGTGCCGTCTCGGCGGCCTCACCCCTTCGGCGGTGGTGATCGTAGCCACGGTGCGGGCCCTGAAGATGCACGGAGGAAGGAAAAAGACGGAACTCGCCCAGGAGGACCTGGCGGCCCTCGAAAAGGGCATGACCAACCTGGAGAAGCACATAGAGAACATCGCCTCCTTCGGGCTGCCCGCCGTGGTAGCCATCAACCGGTTCCCCACGGACACCGAGGCGGAGCTTGCCCTGGTGGAGGACAAGTGCACCCGGCTGGGTGCCTCCGTGGCCCTCTCGGAAGTGTGGGAGAAGGGAGGCGACGGCGGGCTCGACCTTGGCAGAAAGGTGATGGAGGCCTGCGGAAAGCGGTCGTCCTTCCACTTCCTTTACGAGGCGTCCCTCAGCCCGAAAGAGAAGATAGGGAAAATAGCCCGGGAGATCTACGGCGCCTCCGGGGTGACCTACACTGACCAGGCGGAGAAAGACCTTGCCCAGATCCACGACCTCGGCAAGGACGACCTGCTGGTCTGCATGGCCAAAACCCAGTATTCCCTCTCCGACGACCCGGCCCTCCTCGGCCGCCCGGAAGGTTTCACGGTGACCGTGCGGGAAGTCCGGCTGTCGGCCGGCGCCGGGTTCCTCGTCGCCATTACGGGATCGGTGATGACCATGCCGGGGCTGCCGAAAAAGCCGGCTGCCCTTACCATAGACATCGACGAAGAGGGCCGCATTACGGGGCTCTTTTAGGGAGGCGAGGCTGCCATGACCGCGAGGATACTCGACGGCAAGAAGCTCTCGGCCGAAATACGGGCCTCCATAAAGCAAGAGACCGCCCTTCTCCGGGAAAAGGGCATCGTTCCCGGTCTCGCGGTGGTCCTTGTGGGTGATGACCCGGCATCGAAGGTCTATGTCGGGCAGAAGGAAAAAGGGTGTCTCGAGGCGGGATTCGCGTCCTTCCTTCACAGGCTGCCGGCATCAACCACCCAGGAACAGCTCCTCGACCTTATCGGCAGGCTCAACGGGGATGCCCTCGTCCATGGAATTCTCGTCCAGCTCCCCCTGCCGCCCCAGATCGACCCTGACACCGTCCTCGCGGCGATACGGCCTGAAAAGGACGTGGACGGTTTTCACCCCGTAAACATCGGGCGTCTCGTGGCAGGGCTCCCGGCCTGCGAACCCTGCACCCCCAAGGGAATACTCCGCCTTCTCAAAAGCACGGAGATCCCCCTGGCGGGAAAGGAAGCCGTGGTCATCGGGAGAAGCAACATCGTGGGCAAGCCTGTGGCCCTCATGCTCCTGGCTGAGAGCGCTACGGTGACCGTCTGCCACAGCAGGACAAGGGATCTCGCGGAGCATGTCCGCAGGGCGGATATCCTTGT
>Ga0334884_1006558_pt1 | contig 10418 bp, 9 predicted proteins | sample GraSluR1_MG_7_FD_207215 | JGI IMG/M metagenome (GOLD analysis project Ga0334884, IMG submission 207215) | Sludge microbial communities from methane-producing bioreactor in Wageningen University, Netherlands - Granular Sludge_12_05 R1 | ecosystem: Engineered > Bioreactor > Anaerobic > Unclassified...
GTAAGAGGAATATATTAGGATGTTCCAGAGAGCCGTTATTAACTTGAGCAGATTTAAAAAGCTTGTTTTCGTTGTGAATTTATCTGCAATTAACGAGTACACTCTGAAATCCTTCGACAAATGTTTCACCATCGTGTCGGTAGTTATATTACCCCAAGACGCTTAATTTTTTAACATAAACTACAAAATTGTTGCCCTCATCACCCCACCCAGATGAACGTCAAGCCCAAGGCGAGCATCTTTGTTCTTGACAATAGGTTTGGGGACATCACCGGTTGCATTGTGTACAGTATGTACTATTTCCAACTTCTGTTCCGGATTTCTGACACCATTTCCATGATTCAAGATAAAATCTGCGGTGCGGACTACAATTTTCGACCGAGTTACTGCCACCCCCATAAGAGGTGCTTACCAGCAGGTATCATCCGGCATGCTGAATTACTTTAACATGCTCGATCAGCTCACATACCCGATCAGGTCTCTGAATATGATTCACCTATGCATTAGCGCCACATTCATGGTTAATTTCTATTAAACGGGAGAGTATGTCACACATGAATATCTCCTCGAAAAATTTTATGTTTTTGACATAAAAGACGATGTTTATGTCAATAGGTCAGGTGTATTTTAGGTAAAATTATCAGGAATGAGCAAGCTTAATGAACAGTACCTTACTGTATACTCGAACTTCCTGGTAATGTTACGTCGATCTATGCTCTCATGTTCGATATTGAACTGCATCAACATTATGTTTACAGCCAATTGAAGATACAATCAAGAGCAACATGTGTTCTGAAGGCTCAATCAAACTTTTTTATATAGTTTTTTATTTTGGTAAGTAAGGCTTCAGGTGAGATTGGCTTTTCAATGAATGCAGTGCCAGGCTCGAGTACACCATGGTGAACAATAGCATTGTCTGTATAGCCTGACATATAGATTATCTGGACAGTTGGGCGTAACACCTGCAACTTTTCGGCCAATTCGCGTCCTCCCATCTTTGGCATGACGACATCTGTCAGTAATACGTTAATATCGCCAAGGTGTTCTCGGCAAATTTTCAACCCTTCATCAGGGTCTCCGGTATCCAGTACTGTATAACCTGCTCGCAGCAGAACTTTTCTGATCAAGCCTCGAACTGCTGCATCGTCTTCCACAACAAGTATGGTTTCTGTGCCTGAAGTCTTTGCAGAGTTAGTATCAGGCTGTTTAGAGAGCACATGGTTTTCGGCACTGGGCAGATAAATTTTAAATGTCGTGCCGTGGCCCAGTTCGCTATATACCCAGATGTTGCCTCCGCATTGCTTGACAATACCGTAGACCGTGGAAAGTCCAAGCCCGGTTCCCTTGCCATCCTTTTTGGTGGTAAAGAATGGCTCAAATATCTTTTCCTTTACTTCAACAGACATGCCAGTACCAGAATCCGTAATTGCTATCATGACATGCGCTCCAGCATGTGCGTCAGGATGTTCACGGGCGTATGCTTCATCCAGATCAACATTGGCTGTTTCGATGGTCAATTGGCCACCTTTCTGCATTGCATCTCGTGCATTTACTGCCAGATTCATGACAATCTGTTCGATTTGGCTGGGATCAAATTCTACAGGATGTAACCCGGGTTGCAGTCGGGTGAAGAGGTCAATATCTTCACCTATAAGCCGTTTAAGCAACTTGTTCATTCGTGCTACAGATTCATTTATATCAATGATTTCAGGTTGTAGTATCTGCTTTCTGCTGAAAGCCAGTAATTGGCGGGTCAGTGAGGCAGCACGTTCTCCGGCGGAGCGTATTTCTTCTAATTGTTCTCTGAACTCGAACTCCTTTGAGACCATGTCGAGAACCATATCGCTGTAACCGGTAATAACCATGAGAAGGTTGTTAAAATCATGGGCGATACCACCGGCCAAGCGGCCAATGGCTTCCATTTTCTGGGCCTGGCGAAGCTCACCTTCTAGCTGTTGCCGATCCTTCATTTCTTTTTGGGCTTGCTCGTAAAGTAAAGCGTATTCATCCGCTCTTCGTTTGAGGTCCTGATACAACTCGACATTTGCGAGCGCAAGTGCGGTACAGTCAGCCAAGGTCTGAAGCAACCACATCTCACGATTCGTGGCGAGATGGCTTGACGCCCAATATGCCCCGATAGCGGCAATCGGGTCTTCACGTCGGACTGGTACCATGGCTAAACTTTTAACAAATGTGGGGCGATAAGCATCGGCGGGTATGCGAGGATCACTATAGATGTCTTCGATGGCCACAGACTGCCGGTTCATCATGGCCCAACCCGAGATGCAAGACTCAAGTGGAAATCGTTTACCTTTCCACAAAGGAGCGATGGCATTTTCTTCTGCGTAATAGCACTGCCCGGCGTCTCGTAGAACGAATGTTGCTCCATCTGCGGCAGTCAAGGTACGTGCAACTACACGGACAATCTGCATTACATCATCCAGAGATCGTGCTTGTGAAAGATCGCGAATGGCACCCATGAGGCGGGATAAGTCGGTTTGTGTTTCAAATGAATCTTCCATAAAGTCTCTCCTCCATCAAAATATCGGTTCTGATTCATAGAACACAACCTTCACTAGGTGGTTCTATTTGATGATTAGATTTTACCTGAATAATTCGTTAAATGGAAATACATGAGGCTGATTTATTTGACATGATACTTTGTGGCAGAAACATAGAATATAAAATAGAATCTACTAATGCTTACAGAGTGTACTGTGGTGATGATAAATGTTCTGGTTTTGTAAAAAAATCCTTACTTCTACCCTTTTTTATGGTAATGTTACGTAAGTCGGTCATGGTCCAGTGTGCGATATTGAACTGCTTCCGCGATGTGTGATTCTGCAAGGTGGTCTTTGCTTTCCAGATCAGCCAGTGTTCGTGCCACGCGTAGTATTTTATCGTAAGCACGTGCACTGAGACCGAGTTTGTTCATGGCTAGCTCAAGGATGCGTCTGGCACCGTCACTCATAACACAATGAGAGCGAATCGATTTACTGTCCAAGTGAGCATTGCAATGAAACTTGCCTTGATATCGTTCTCTTTGGCGTTCTCGCGCCTGCTGGACAATGTTTCTTACCACAGCACTCGAGTCGCCACTGGGCTGGTCATCAGACAACTCATCAAACGACAAAGCTGGCACATCAACGTGAATATCGATCCTATCCATCAGAGGGCCGGATAGACGATTGCTGTACCGTTGTATGTCGCCGCTGGAGCAGCGGCAAGCTCGTTTTGGGTCTGTGCGATAGCCACATGGACAGGGATTCATGGCTACCACCAAAGTAAAACGGCTGGGGAATGTAATGGAATAACTGGCCCGACGTATATGAACCTGGCCATCTTCCAGTGGTTGGCGTAATACTTCCAGTGAAGCCCGGTTAAATTCAGGTAATTCATCCAGAAACAGCACACCGTTATGTGCCAGGCTGACCTCCCCCGGGTGCGGCTGTCCCTGACCTCCCCCCGCGATAGATACGGTTGTGGCTGTATGGTGTGGACTGCGAAAAGGGCGCCGAACTATGAGTGACTGTCGTGTACCAATGATTCCTGCTACACTGTAAATCCGTGTAGTTTCAAGGGCTTCATCAAAAGTCATGTCTGGTAATATGCCTGGTAGTCGGGAGGCCAACATGGTTTTCCCTGTACCTGGGGGACCGCACATGAGTATGTTATGGCCGCCAGCAGCAGCTACGGTCAATGCCCGTTTTACATGTCCCTGGCCTTTTACCTCATTCAGGTCGGGTACATGCTGGTGATTATTGGAAAATAATGCTGCAACATTGGTTTTGTGTGACTCTCTATGCAAACTCCCTGACAAAAAGGCATGTGCATCCTGCAAACTGCGCATGGGGTAGATTTCGATATCTTGAACCACACCGGCTTCTTCCGCATTGGCTTCAGGCAACAAGATACCTTTCAAGCCGCGGTCTCTTGCAGACAACACCATGGCCAGTGCTCCTGCAACAGAGCGAATTGAACCATCGAGAGCCAATTCTCCCACCAAAAGATAATCACGCAGCAGTTCACCACCAAGCTGATCACTTGAAGCCAGCATACCAATTGCAATTGGAAGGTCCAGCGCGCTGCCCTCCTTGCGCATAGCGGCAGGTGCCAAGTTTATAACCACTTGACCACGTGGCACCCGAAACCCGGAATTGCGCAAAGCGGAGCATACTCTGTCTTCGCTCTCTTTGACTGCCGTATCCGGCAGACCTACCATGCGAATTTTATTCATACCTGGGCGTGCATCAACTTCAACCGCTAAAGCATACGCATCAATACCCAACACAGCGCATGACTGAACCCTCGCCAACATACCTGTTAAAAACCCCATACATATTTTTAAAATTATTTATATAATATTAGCACAAGAGAACGACTATTGTGTTGGAGCGGTGAACTGGATGTCAACATGACGACTGTAATGAAAAATGAATCTAAAAACAAAAGAAGCGAGCTTCTGTTCTTTTTTAACTTGACATGACCAAATCTGGAAGCTAGTAGCAGTATTGCTAATGAGTCAGTTGCTCATAAACTATTCTGGAATTCAGTCCAATACTATCCAGTCCTGCAGGAACCGAGCTCAAGTTTCTGATAAATCTTGTCGATAAAGTGTGTAATGTGGAAAACATCAGTTGAGGTTGGTTTATAATGTCGCAAATTACAACGATTCAAACTATTTCGGAAATGACTTCATCATCATTACATTCTACTGTATCCGATGTTGTGCCGGATAAGTCGGGGTATGATGTGATGCAAGCGGTGGACCGTGTATTTAATTTGACACGGGAAGATCGGAATATTATTGAATCGTACAATGAGATGACTGTTGAAGAACAGACCCGATTCCTTGGTATGATTGCCAAGTTGTTACAACGGGGTTTTGTTGGCATGGAGACGTATGATATTGGCGGTAGACCGATGGAAACATTTGTTGAAAGCCGTATTGCTGAACCGGATTTACATAACTATCCACCCTATCGCAGTCTGGATTTGCGTGCCTGAACAAATCTAAAAAAATTGTCTGCTGTCGCGTAAGTATTAACTGTGCGGTGCGCCGTTAATCATACGTTCATGAATTTCCAGTAAGTCTGCCATGAGAAGTTGATTGGTACTATCTTGCATGAGTTTGTAAGCTTTCGTCAGATTTGCCAAAATACGTTGCATGATGATTTCTGCTCCAGCTTCATGATGCAGCAGACTGGATGCCGCATCACGTGATGGGCCTTGTTTTTTGAGAAATGATTCTTCATCTATAATCTTGCCACCATTAAAACAATCGACGACAAATAAGTTATTACGCGCGTAGGTCAAGGCCAAAAAGTGTCCTGGCCAGTTGCACCCTCCTATTGGCATATTCAGACGGTGTCCGACCAATATATAAATACATGTCAAACTGATAGGTAAACCGGATTTATTCTGAATAACATGAACTAAATTGCTGTTCTGAGGCGAATAATAATTGTCTTTCGCTCCTTTGAATCCAGATGCCTGAAACAAAAATCGGGCCAGGTCCAAAGCATCGCCAGGGTGCTTCATATTGTCCCATTCATGGTATTGAATTGCTAGGTCGTCTAACAATTCATGTACCTTGTTGCATGTATGATTTTGCCCCAGGTACCTGGCTAGACAACTGAGCGCGGTTTCCAGTCTTACTTTGTCATCATCAAGTCCATACCAGCTACTCCAGCATTCACGCAAGGTATGCCGTGCGTGCTCATTCAGCATATCGTTGATTAGTTTGCGCTGCTGGTTTGAAGGTGGTGGTGAAATTGTGTCCAGAACAGTATCCAATTCAGGCCCAAGCGAAAGCAGTGCCAGAACAATTTCCTGGCGGACTACAGGTGAGGGATCATCCAGTAATTGCAAAATATAGGGCATGTCATTGACACTTGCCATCAGATATATGTGACTCCCTTCGCTACTGCCTAATAGCTGTATCTACGATGGTACAAACTAAAAATTAAGGCTGCCTATGGTGCGTTCCACACTGGTCAGGTAACTGCTTCCAAATAAACGAACATGTACAAGCAATGGATATAAATTGTATATATTGCGACGAACATCAAAGAATCCAGGCTCAATTGGATTCAATTCTTCGTATTGTTCAAAAAAAGCCTGACCAAACGTAGAAAATAACGTTATAAAAGCCAATTCAATTTCCGGGTGCCCGTAATAAATAGCTGGATCGAGAAAACCGGTTATCTTATTGTTCATTGCCAGAACATTTGTAGTCCACACATCGCCATGTAAGAGTACTGGAAAGCTTGGCTCTTGAATAAAATCTTCAATGTTGTTGGTGAATGTCTCTATTCGGGAATACAAGCTTTTGGGCATTCTCCTCTCACGTACAGCTTCCTGCGCCATGTAAAGTAAACGCTGCTCGGTAAAAAAGGATATCCAGGAATTGTTCCAGCTATTCGGTTGGTGCAAACCACCTATCAAAGTTGGCTTTTCGAGTCCGAAAGCCTGTCCTTTGATTTGATGCAATTCTGCCAATAGTTTTGCCGCGTGCTTTTCAGCATTGATTGGGAATTGGCTTTTACCTTCCAGAAAACTCATGATCAGCAGCGATGGACTGTTGTGAATGATATCAGGAACAGGTAATTTGCTGTGATCTTTCAGGTACTGGAGCATGTAGCCCTCAATATCCAGTTTTGGATTGCGTCCCTGGTCTACTTTGACTACCACGCTTTTATCATTCTCCAAAGTAAGACGATAAACTTCGCCGATGCATCCACCATGTAAAGTAGTAGTAGATTTGACTGGATATCCTGTAGCACTTTTAACCATATTGCGTAAATTATTTACCATGATCTGATTCCCCCTGGTCAACTATTTGACTCGACAGCTTTGAGTAAACCTATTGCAGATGCTTCAATGATTCCGAAGACTTTTGAGAATCCATTAGGGCCACCATAATAGGGGTCCGGAACACCTTGAACTTCAAGCCCAGGTGCATAATTGGTTAACAGGTGTATTTTGTGTTGCAGGTGTTTTGGACATATTTTGCGTAATTCACGACAGTTTTCCTGATCCATGCCTACAATATAATCGTATTGTTCAAAATCTTCCATAACAACCTGACGAGAACGTTGTTCACTGATGTTTATTCCGTGGCATTGTGCTTCATTAATTGCTCGTGGATCGGGTTGTTCGCCAATATGCCAATGGCTGGTACCGGCAGAATCGATTTCATACTTGCCATCCAGGCCATTCTCCTTAACGAGGTGCCGAAATATACCCTCTGCTGTTGGGGACCTGCAGATGTTGCCCAAGCATACAAAAAGTACTTTAATTTTATTCATTTATGCACTCTTCCTCTAAAATAGAACAATAAATTGTCCTGCTATGGATATATAAAATCTTCAGATTAATGTTAACTCTTAGATTTTTATTTGTGTACTATATATATTACCTGATTAAACCACTTAAGTTCTATGTTTGATGACCTTTCATAGAAGGTGTCTCAAGTCAAGGATTCTAAACGTAAAAATTTGTTATAATTTAATACAGTTCGATGATTTTTTTTTGTGTTTGATAAAGTCAATTCGTGGATGTGTTTCTTATGAGGAAGACAGATGAATTTTAATGTGCTGCGTATGGTTGCGATGACGTTGGCCTTGATGCTGTGTTGGCTTAATGTTGCCATGCCCCAAGCGGACCCCAATCCACCCAGTATCAGATCAAATCGTGGTGCCTGGCCTCTCTTGCGTCAGTGGAATTTGGAAGAAGTACAGCATTTTTCGCGCTGGATCGAGCATATTTACTTCATGAAAACTGAAGGTGGAGATGTTGACCAGCGACAAGCAAAATTGGACCGCATCATAACAGACCCACAGATGAATTTACTTGAAGATGCCACATTCCGTGGCCAGGGAAATCCCCAATTGCCGCGTTCTACGCTTCAGTTTGTACATAATCATATTGATTGTGCCAAACTGGGAGTCTACATGCCAGCGTATTATGCCTATCGTCGGGGGCTTCCGTGGATGATGTCCTATGTATCTTCAGATGGTGCCGGTGACGTACGTACTGCTCCCAGGAACATTCCTGGAGGCCACATAAGCAGCTTTACCTCTGGTAGTGTTAACAGTTTTTTCAGAGATATGATTGTCGGGTTTTCAACAGGCAATTTCCGTGTTGAACTTACTGGGCGAAATGCCCATCTTTCTGATACGTTGCCAGTGGCCATCAGACCGGATGTTTTATTGCCCGGTGCCATTAATTACCTTGATGGACATACCTTGATTCTTGGTCAGGTCAGCCCGTACGGTGAACTGCAATTTCTTAACGCAAGTATCACTGTTACGCGGGACATTTATACTTACAACGGAATGAATACGGTATCTGGTATAACGCCGCGAGGGGTTCAATCAGAAGAGAATGAATGGGCTGGTTGCTTTCAGGGGATGCGTATCTGGCGTTTCCCCATTGCTGAAACGAACAGTCAGGGGGTTGTGACCAATGTGAGGCGTCGAACCAATGAAGAAATGAAAGAATTTGGTTTTTCTACCGAGCAATATACCGCTCTGGAATCCATGATGAAAAATCAATATATTGACATGGGTGATTATCGACCCACCAATTACCATGCTTTTGTCCGACTACGCATGAAGAGCGTCGATTATATCGTTCCTCTCAAATTTATTGAGCAATATGCCGAAGAAATTCGTGAGGCCTTTCATTATCGTGAAGATTTTGTGCAAGAAGCCTGGCAATATGTTCTTCGTAATGGTGCCATAACTTTTCCGGCTGAACTACCAGATGAAAACATTTTTCAGGCACATGGCAGATGGGAATCCTGGAGTTCTCCATCTTCCGATGTTGATCGAAGAAACAAATATCATTATCTCTCTGATTGGGTACGCTATGCTGTTGATTGCTTTGGCATGATGCCGGATTTTGTTGACCTCACAGGTCTGGAAAAATATGAAATACGTTCGCAAGCGGACTTGGCTCGTGCGCTGCTGGCAGAGAAACAACGGATATTTGAAGAGAAGTATATTTATTATACCAATTCCAGAGGAGAACGTGTTCGCCTGACTCTGGCACAAATTGAAGAACGCCTCTATGACATGTCATTTGATCCCAACCATCCACCTGAATTACGTTGGGGTGCTGCCTGGGGAAGTCCCGAAATGGAAGGCGCACCGGAACGCGCTACACCTGTACCCAAAGGTCCACCGGTGCCTATGCGAGAAGCCTATGAATTACAAGCTTATTATCGTTCTGTTGGACAACGTGAAACCGAGATGAGTATTTTGCGTGGTATGTTCACTGAAGGCTATCCGGTGCTGGACCGATTTGATGAACAGATCGCCCGTTGCTTTTATATGGTAGAACCGACCGAGCCGCTTCAGGAGTGGTTGATAAGCCATTTTCCGGATGAATTTAAAGAAGCAGAAGCGGAAGAAGTGAAAATTGATATTCCTCCTTTGCTTCCAATTTCTATGTCAGTCAGAGAAGCGATGGAAGATAGCTGATAGTTGGCAGTTATTAATTTACATCTTGCATGCTCAATTCAAAGTGTTCAAGATAGTTTATATGCTTGTTACAGGCTTGTTAATCTTTGTAAACCCAGCTTGGCTGTTTCCAGTTCAGGTGCTAGTGAAAGCGATTTTTTAAAGTCCGAGCTTGCATGTTCTGGTTCTCCCAGTTTGAGGTAAACCCAACCCCGTTCAGCATAAATATTTGCGCGAAATGGGGCAAGTGCTATGGCTTTCTCAAATGCTGATAGGGCTTCATTTAAATTATTGTTCGCAATACAATGCTCTGCGCGTGCAAGATATACTTCTGGATGCCAGGACATAAATGCTTCAATTGTGTTTATTGTCATTATTAAGTTGTCTGTGCTTCTACCAGCTTCAATCTCTGTTTGGACTCTGGTCAATTGATTTATATGCCATATTTCTTGTTCTTCAAAGCTGGGCACTGGATCTGGATCACTGACGTATGACATCAGATAATCTACTGGCGCGTAGTCATCTCTCAGTAAACGAAAATTGCTTCTGGCAACAATATTGTCTAACTGTGACTCACTTAAAACTTGACCGGGAAAGCTTGGGTATTTACTTCGGATACGTCCGATGATCCTGTTGGCATCGACAGGCGTGTTTGAGCAAACCACTATAATGCTGTCCCGGTCTTGAACATGTTCCGGGCGATTGGTGATTGCAGTCACATAGGGAAAGACAGCGCGCGCGCTGTGTACTACCGCACCGAGAAATAGTCCATTTTGTACACGATCCGTGGTATTCAATAGGTAGATGCCATCTGGTTTTAACAATGCACGTACTTTTTCTTTGAATTCAATGGTCGTGAGTTGGAATGGTACAGAATATTGATCAATTGAATCTCCAATGATGCAGTCGAACTTCGGTGGCGCGCCAGTACGGTTTTGCGTGTCTAGCAAC
>Ga0334884_1006564_pt1 | contig 10412 bp, 7 predicted proteins | sample GraSluR1_MG_7_FD_207215 | JGI IMG/M metagenome (GOLD analysis project Ga0334884, IMG submission 207215) | Sludge microbial communities from methane-producing bioreactor in Wageningen University, Netherlands - Granular Sludge_12_05 R1 | ecosystem: Engineered > Bioreactor > Anaerobic > Unclassified...
TGGCTCGCCATCGGCACCCTCTTGGGCCTCGCCATCCTCTTTTATTGCCACCAACGACGGGCGTGCCCTGCCCCCCCCTGGGGCAGGTGATCACCCTTGACCAGCCCTTAGAACGCCAACGTGCGACTGTTGTGGCCCCCCTGAAGCACCACCGTCTTGACCCAGCGCTTGTCGCCATAGGTGATGGTCATCTCGTGGCTGCCTTCCCACAGCTCCAGGCCCGTGACCGGCAGAGCACCCACGGCGTTGCCATCGATGAGCACCGTGTAGCCCAGAGGATCGCCCTCCACGGCGATGTCCAAGGTCGCCTTCTCGAAGTTCAACTCCAGCTCATAGCGGCGCCCATCGTGCACGGGCAACGCATAGAGCTTCTCCGCCTTGACGTCGCGCCCAACCAAACGCAGCTCATAGTCGCCAGCGGGGAAGCTGAAATTGCGCGCCGCAGGGCCAATGTTGATACGCTGCCCTTGCAGGTGCGCCCGCGCCGGCTGGTTGCTCTTGATCCGCAAGACGCCATAGCCCGCCTTCTGATCGTCTTTGGGCAGCTTGTCGATGTCGCTGCGCACCCCCACCTGATGAACCACCACCCCACCTTCGCTCTCGCCAATGAGCCTAGGCTCCTTCTTCTGCGGCGGCGTCTCGACGACATCCGGCGAGGTCTCGCTCCCCGCGCCGGCCTGTCCAGCATCAGCCTGGGCCACATCTGCAGCGCCCACTTGTTCCCCCGCGTCATCCCCCGTGGCGGGGTCCACATCCGCCTCTTGGCCACCTGCTACGGCCGCCGCACCACCGCTGTGGCCATCGGCCTCGTCCGTGACCGTGGGATCAGCATCATGCTCCGCCCCCCCGGCATCGGGATCAGCGGCCGTAGCAGGGTCACTGGCCTTGGCCGTCGCACCACTCTCAGTGCTGGAGGCATCGAAGAAGAGCACATAGGCCAAGAAGCCGCCGCCCGCCAGCACGGCCAGCAGCACCACGAAGAGCACCACCATCAGCAACGTGTTGCTCTTGCCCGCCGTGGCCGCTTCGTCGTCGAAGCCAGCCGCCGCACCCGCCACCTGGGCCTTGGGCACCTGCTGACTCGCCTTCTTGAGCTCATCCAGGCTGAAATCGTGGGTGTGTCCCGCACCCAGACCCAAGGCATCGGCGCTGGGCGTGTCGCTGAAGAGATCCTCCAGGTAGCGCGCCACCTCACGGCTGGAGATGAACTTGCCCGATTGCTGAAGAAAACGCTCCAGATCCGCCTGCATGGCCTGCGCGTCAGGATAACGCTCGGCCGGACGCTTGGCCAAAGCGCGGTTGAGGATCTCCGCCAGCTCCGGTGGAAAATTGGAATCGATCTCCCGAGGATTCTTCGGCGGTTGATTGACGATCGCCGTAATCGCCAACAGATCACTGTGCTCGCCGAAGGGTCGCATCCCGAGTAACAGCTCGTAGAGGACAATCCCCATGGCGAAAACATCACAGCGCCCGTCCAGCGCTTCACCGGCGATCTGCTCGGGTGCCATGTAGCAGAACTTGCCCTTGACCGCCCCGGCCTGGGTCTTGTTCGAGCTGTTCTTGGCCTTGGCCACCCCAAAATCAACCAGCTTGGTCTGCCCGTTGCGGTTGACCAAAATGTTCTGCGGGCTGATGTCCCGGTGCACTAGGTTGAGGTCCTCCCCCGTGCGTGGATCCTTGAACTCATGGGCATAACCCAGACCACCCAAGGCGTCGCTGATGATCCGCGCCGCGATGGGCGACGGCACCCGCTTGCCAAAGTGGTTGAGTCGCTCGATGATGTTCGAAAGGTCGTAACCGTCGACGAACTCCATGGCGATGAAGTAGGCGCCTTCGACCTCGCCCAAGTCGAAAATCTGGGCGATGTTCGGATGATTGAACTGCGCCGCGATCCGCGCCTCGTCCAAAAACATCTCGACGAACTTCTTGTCATCCGCCAGGTGCGGCAAGATGCGCTTGATGACCAGCTCCTTGTGGAAGCCGCCCGGCCCCTCCTGAGAAGCCAAAAATATCTCAGCCATCCCACCTTGGGCCAGCTTCCGCGTCAGGGTGTACTTGCCCAGTTTTTGCTGTCCTTGGCTCACCGTCACGTCTTTTCCAGCTCCTACACCCTGGGGCACAGTCACCCTTTGCCCACGTCGACCCATCAAACGCCGCCAGTGTAGACCAGCCGCCTACAAGGGAGCAACCACGCCTCGTTTACACACCCACCTCGCTGGGCGCCGGCGGCGCCTCCCCCGCATCGCTGACCTGGGCCGGCGAAGCCAGGCGCCCTGTCCCGTGGCACGCAGCGCCATCGACAATCCACTCGGCCAACAGGCCAAAATCTATCCCCCGCGCCGCGGCAATCTTCGGCACCAAGCTCTTCTCCGTCAAACCAGGCACGGTGTTCAACTCGATGAAGTAGGCCTCCTCGTCGTTGGGTGCCAAAAAATCGACCCGCGCGACACCATGACACCCCATGACGCGATAGAGGAACTCAGCCGCCGCCATCACCCGCCGCTCCAAATCCGCTGAACGCGTGCTCGGGATCAGATAACGCGTATCGTTGCGCTCGTACTTCGCCGCGTAGTCGTAGAACTCGCCCCCGGGGCAGATCTCGCACACCCCGAGGGCGACCCCGTTGACCACCGCCACCGTCAGCTCGTGGCCAGGGACGAAGCCCTCGATCATCACATCGCCGAAACCCGTCAAGGCCAGCGCCACCGCAGGCGCAAAGGCCGCAGGATCGTGCACGATGCTCACCCCGACGCTCGAACCATCGGCGCAGGGCTTGACCACCACCGAACCCGGCAGCGGCGAATGCGCGCTCCCCGACGCCAGACGCGCCTGCGCTTCGCTCCGCGACCAGCAAAACCATGGCGCCGTCTTCACCTCGTAGCTCTTGGCCAAGGCCTTGCTCTTTTCTTTGTCCATGGCCAAGGCGCTCGCCTGTACCCCGCTGCCAGTGTACGGCACCCCAGCCATCTCCAAAAAACCTTGGATCTCACCATTTTCCCCAGCCCCGCCGTGCAACGCCACCACGGCCACCTCGAAGCCCGCCGCGAGGAACTCCGCCATGCGCTGCGCGGCCCAGTCGAAAGCCGTGACGGCGTAGCCCCGTGCCTCTAGCGCCCGCACCAGCGCCGCGCCGCTGCGCAAGCTGACCTCGCGCTCAGCGCTCTCACCGCCCAAGAGCACGGCGATCTTCTTGGCCCGCTGTCTCCCACTCAGATGGACCTCATACGGATGCTCGACCATCACCAGCACTCCTACCGCCGCCCTCAGGCGAGCTCTAGCTCACACCCTTCTCCGCGGCATCTCGCGCCGCCGCGGGATCCTTCCAACCTGCCATGCCCAAGGACTCCCGCGCCACATCCCGCGCCGCCTCGGGTTGCGCGAGCGCCAAGGCCTTGGCGGCGCGCAGCCTCACCTCCTCGGGATCGCCCAGCAATCGCTGCAACAGCGTCACCAGCGCGTCGCCAGCCAAATCGTCGTCCGTCAGCATCCACGCCGCGTCGGCCGCGACCATGGCCTCGGCGTTGCGCGTCTGATGATCGTGGGCTGCACGCGGAAAGGGCACCAGAATCGCCGCCTTACCCGCCGCCTTCAGCTCCGCCAGGCTCGTCGCCCCAGCGCGACAGATCACCAGATCTGCCCAGCGATAGGCACCAGGCATCTCGTCGATGAACGCGCTCACCTCCACCTGACCGGCGAAGCCGGCGTAGGCCTCCTCCGTCTCGGCTTGCCGCCCTTGCCCTGCCTGGTGCCGCACCACCAGCTTGGTGCCCTGCTCCCCAAGGGCACGCAACGCCCGCGGCACCTGCCGATTGAGCGGCACCGCGCCTTGCGAGCCGCCGAACACCAATACGTGCAACGCCTCGGCACGCCGCTCCCTATCGGCCACCGCATCGCCCATCTCTCGCACTGGGTTGCCCAGGGCCCGGATCTTCTTCGCCTTGAAGGGATAGCTCACCCCCGGAAAAGAGACGAATACGCGGCGCACCAGCGGCCCCAGCAGGCGATTGGTCAGCCCAGCGATGGCGTTCTGTTCCATGATCGCCGTGGGAATGCCCATCAGCGACGCCATCGCCACCAGAGGCCCCGAGACGTAACCACCCGCGCCGATCACCACCTGCGGGCGCAAACGGCGCAACAAGCGCCAGCACTGCCAGGCGCTCCGCGGCAGCAGGGCCATGTGCTTGAGCTTCTTCAACAAACGGGTGCCCTTCAAGAAGCGGACATCCACATAGTCCACGGCGAAGCCGTAGCGCGGCACCAGGCGCGACTCCAAACCGTGGCGCGTGCCGACGAAGGACACCTGCACCGCAGGCGCCAAGGACTGCATGGCCTGCGCTACCGCCAAAGCCGGAAAAATGTGGCCGCCCGTTCCGCCAGCGGCAAAGAGCACCCGAATCGACTCACTCACGCGATCCTCTCCTGCTGACGCCGGTCCAGTATGCGTTGGCGTTTGCGCTCCCACCGCTCCTCGCGCTTGCGCTGATCCTCAGCAGCGCGTTTCAGCAGCCACTCGTCATCGGCGCAACGCGAAATCGATAGCAGAACCCCAATGGCGAACATGCTACACATCAGCGATGAACCCCCATACGAGACGAAAGGAAGGGTCAGCCCTTTGGTCGGCAACAGCCCCGAAATCACCCCCAGGTTCACCGCAGCCTGGAAGCCAAAGAGCAACGTCAGCCCAAAGGCCAAGTAGGTCCCGAACTTGTCTCGGGCGTGGATCGCAATGCGAATCCCTCGCCAAATCAACACCAAGTACAACGCGATCAACACCGCGATGCCAAAAAAGCCCAGCTCCTCGGCAATGGCCGTCCCAACGAAGTCCGTCTGAAGCTCCGGCACGAAACCCAGCTTGCCCAGACCATCACCCAGCCCTTGCCCCGTCAGACCGCCAGAACCAATGGCGATCATGCTCTCCGTCAACTGATAGGCGATGCTGTCCTGGTGGTCCCACGGATCGAGGAAGGCCATCACCCGCTTCATCCGGTACGGGCTGTGCACGATGAGCTGCCACGCCGCCAAACCCGCTAGCACCAGCGCCGACAAGATATAACTCACCCGCGTCCCCGCCACGAAGAGGATGCTGAACATCAACATGGCGATGATGACGCTGGTCCCAAAGTCGGGCTGCAACATCAACAAGCCCACCACCAAGCCCACCACCATGAAGTGCGGCACCAAACCCACGGCGAAGCTCTTGATCCGCGACTCCTTCTTCGCCACCGAGTAGGCCAACACCATCACCATGGAGATCTTGGCGATCTCTGCCGGCTGGAAGTTCAACGGACCCATACGAATCCACCGCGTGGCCCCACCCACCGTCGTGCCTTTGAAAGCCACGATGACCAACAAGAGGATGGTCACCCCCAATATCGGGTACACCGCCCGCTGATACCAGCGGTAGTCCACCCGCAGCCCCACGTAGAGGAAGGCAAAACCCAAACAGAGGAAGAGAATCTGTCGCTTCAGGAAGAAGGTCGGATCGTCGAAATTCCAGGTCGCCGTCACGGCACTGGCGCTGAACACCATCACCACGCCCAGACCTATCAGAATCGACACCACCAGCAGCAACCAGCCGTCCCACTGCTGCTCCACCCCGACCGCTGCCAAGCCGTCGTCGCCCTTGCTCGCCCTTTCCATGGCTACTCCCTCGACCTAAATTGCCCCCATCCACCGTGATCGGGGCCGCCTCCCTCAGCGCAGCTTCAAGCTCGCCAAGGCGACCAATGCCAACAGAATAGAGATGATCCAGAATCGCACAATAATTTTAGGCTCCGCCCAACCCTTCAGCTCAAAGTGATGGTGAATGGGCGCCATCTTGAACACCCGCTTCCCCGTCAGCTTGAAACTCGTCGTCTGGGTGATCACCGACAGGGCCTCCACCAAAAAAATGCCAAATATCACCAGACTCAACAGCTCATTCTTGGACAGCACCGCCAACATCCCCAAGGATCCGCCCAGCGCCAAGGAGCCCACGTCGCCCATGAAAACACTGGCCGGATAGGCGTTGAACCACAAAAATCCAATGCCGGCCCCCAAGACCGCTGCGCAAAACACGGCCAACTCCGCCATCCCGTGCACGTGGGGAATCCGCAAATACTCCGCCACATCAAAGGACGCATAGACCTTCAGCCCGTCCACCTCGGCAGGGATCGTCAAGATCGTACCCGCGCCATAACACAGGATCAAAAAGGTCGCCCCCGCCACGATCACCGGACCAATGGCCAAACCATCCAATCCGTCCGTCAGATTCACCGCGTTCGAGGTCCCCACCACGACGATCATCGCGAAGAGACCATAGAGCACCGTCGGCAACACGATGGAGAACTTGTCCGCCGCCACGAAAGGCAAGTACAGGTGGTTGTTGAATTGAATCCCATCGTCCCAGAACAACACCGTCACCACCGCCGCCGCCAAGGCAAACTGCAACAACAGCTTCCACCGACCCGGGAGACCCCGGCTGCCCTTGTGCTTGATCTTCTTGTAGTCATCGATGAAACCGATGATGCCATAACCCACGGTGATGGTGATCACCATCCACACATGAGTGTTGCTCAAATCTGTCCACAGAAGCGTCGCCACCACCACGCACAACAGGATCAACGACCCACCCATGGTCGGCGTCCCCCGCTTCTTCAAGTGCGTCTGCGGCCCATCATCCCGAACCACTTGACCGATCTGCGCGCGCTGTAAACGCCGGATGAAACCCGGGTACATCATCCAGCTCATGAACAGCGCCGTGATCGTCGCCATGACCACGCGAAAACTGACGTAGCGAAACACGTTCAGTGGCGCAAAAACATCCTTGTACTCATGCAACCAAAAAAGCATCGTCCTGCCCCAATTCCTAGCCTCGACGGCTCGCCTTCAGACCCTCGACCACCCGCTCCAATGCCACGCCGCGGCTGCCCTTGATCAACACCACGTCATCCGCCGCCAGCCGCGACTCGAGCAGCGCCACCACCTCGGCGATCCCATCCACGCTGACCTGGCGCACCGCTGCCGGCGTCATACCGGCTGACACCGCAGCCCCCGCCAACGCCACCGCCCCTTTATCACCAACGGCAAAGAGATGCACCAGCCCTAGCGCCGCCACTTCGCGACCCAGCGCCGCGTGCAAGGCCTCGCTCTCCGCACCCAGCTCCCGCATCTCGCCCAAGACGGCCCAGCCATGCCCCGGCCGCGCCCGCTCCCTCAACACACCCAACGCCGCCCGCATACTCGCGGGATTGGCGTTGTAGGCGTCGTGCAGAAGCTCGGCCCCCCCGGCACACGACCACAACTCCAAGCGCCCAGAGGGCAAGCGCAGCCCAGCTAAAGCACCCTGAATCTCTGCCTCACCCAAGCCCAACGGCTCTAACGCCGCCAAAGCCAAAGCCAGGTTCAACGCGTTGTGGGCGCCCAACAGGGGCAGCCCCACGCGCAGCCTCCCACCGGGCGTGTCCAAAATCACCTCTTGCCCATCGCCGACACTGCGACGCGACACCACCCGCCAACCCGAAGCAGCGCCGCCAGCCGCCTCTGCCGCGCCACCCTCGTCCACCCAGGTCACCCGGGCGTCACCGACCAGCGCCGGATACCACGCCGCAACGCCTCTCGGCACCACGATCTTCGCCAAAGATGCGCCGCTGAACAGCTCACCTTTCGCCGCCGCCACCCCCGCCAGCGAACCAAAACCCTCCAAATGCGCCGGCGCCACACACGTCAACAAAGCGACATCGGGCGCCGCGATGTCCACCATCGCCGCGATCTCACCCGGCGCGTTGGCACCCATCTCCAGAACCAACGCCGTGTGCGCCCACTTCAGACCCATCACCGTGAGCGGCATGCCAATCCAGTTGTTGAAATTACCCGCCGTGCGCAACACCTGGTGCCGCGCCCCCAGCAGGGCCCCCAACAACTCCTTGGTCGTCGTCTTACCATTGGAACCCGTCAGCGCCACCACCTGCAAGCCGCCGCGCTGCCGCCGCCGCGCGATCACCGCCGCGGCCAAACGCCCCAAGGCCCGCGTCGTGTCCGCCACCTCAATCACCACCAAGGCCGCCGGCCACGGCCCCTCGCCGCGCTCCACCACCACGCCCCACGCCCCGCGACGCACCACATCCGCCACAAAGGCGTGACCGTCCAGACGCTCTCCACGCAGCGCAAAGTAAAGCCTCCCCGCCACCTCGCGCCGACTGTCCGTGCTCAGATCCGGCAGCCGCGCTGTGGCGTCTCCCTGCACCAGGCGCCCACCCAGCGCTGCCGCCACCTCACCCGCCTGCAGCCCATGCAAGACGAAGCCAGACCCCTCAACGCTCATAGCGCCCCTCCTCTCTTCGCCCTTTGGGCCTGACGCTCGGCCAACGCCGCCGCCACCAACGCACAATCGTCCATCTCCAGCCGTCTCCCACCCACGATCTGGTAGGTCTCGTGCCCCTTGCCTGCCACCAACACCACGTCCTCGGGCGCCGCCTGCATCACCGCCGCCTGCACCGCCTCGGGGCGCTCCAGAATCACCTCGCTCCGTCCCCGCCCCGCCGCCGGAACCCCGTCCCAAATGGCCGCCGCGATGACCTCGGGTGCCTCCGAGCGCGGGTTGTCCGTGGTAATGATCACCCGATCGGCATAGCGCGCCGCCGCGGCACCCATGAGCGGTCGCTTGCCGGCGTCACGGTCGCCGCCGGCACCGAAAACCACCCACAGACGGCGCGGCGCGCTCTCCCGTAGGGCCTCCAAGGCACACACCAGCGCCTCCGGAGTGTGGGCATAGTCCACATAGACCCGCGGCGCGGCACCACCGCCTCCCAACATCTGCAAGCGCCCAGGCACCTGCGCCACCTGCCCCAAGACCTGGGTCACCGCCGCAGGATCTTCGCCAAGGGCCACGCAAGCCCCCACCGCCCCCAAGGCATTCTGGAGGTTGAAACGACCCGCCAACGGCAGAAAAAATGGGAAATCCTGGCGCCCATAACGCAGGTGACCGGACCACGTGCCATCCACCTGGTGACCTGATGCCACCTGCAGCGCCCGCCCAAAAACAGGCGCTGTATCAGCGGACGTGGAAAACCAAAGACTCTGCCCCCAGCGCGCCGCATCGGCCGCGGAGAAGCTCTCTGAGATCGCCGCGTCATCTTGGTTCAACACCGCCCACGTCGCACGCCCCTTCGCGCTTGACGACGCTAAATAGCTTGAGAATAAGCTCTTCTTGGCCTCGCGGTAGGCCTCCATGCTGACGTGGAAGTCCAAATGGTCCTGGCTCAGGTTGGTCCACACCCCCACATCGAAGTCCATGGACGCGACCCGATCCTGCGCCAGACCATGGCTCGACACCTCCATGGCCAACCACTCCACCCGCGCGTCCACCATGTCCCGCAACAGCGCTGCCAGCTTGAGCACCCCCGGCGTCGTATTGATCGACGCCTCAGAGAACCCAGGATAACGATGGCTCACCGTACCGATGACCCCGACCCGCTTCCCCAAGCCGCGCCCCAGCGACTCCAGAAGGTAGGTCGTCGTCGTCTTGCCGTTGGTCCCGGTCACCCCCACCACCCGAAGCGAACGGCAGGGATCGCCATAGACCAAACGGCTCAGGGCGGGCAGCCGCAGCCGCGTGTCGTCGAGCACCACCCACGCCGCGCCGTCCACCCGGCCGCCCGCCGCGAACCACGCCTGGGAGCAAAACACCACCGCAGCGCCGGCCTGCACCGCCGCACCGATGAGGCTGTGCCCGTCCCGCGCCGAACCTTGCAGCGCAACGAAGCCCCCACCGGGCCGCACCGCCCGCGTGTCATCGCTCAAGTGGACGAGACGCCCTGGCAGCTCACCGAACACGGCGAGGGGAGACAGCCCTTGCAACTCCGCTCTCAGACTCATTGCAGCATCCCCACGCGCACGGGCTGCTCTTGCCCTTGCAGCGCCTCGACCTGACGATAGCGGCGCCCCATCTTGACATCGACCTGAGAGCCCATCCCCACCAGCGTCCCCGCCAAAGGCCACTGCTCGACCACGAAGCCGCTGTCCTCGACCCGCAGCGTCAAGCCCGCCCCCTGAGCACGCTGCAACGCCCCCCGCACACTCATCCCACGGAAGTCAGGCACCCGCACCATATCTGCCTGCAGCGATTGCCGCACCAAGGGCCACCCCTCGCCCATGGTCGGCGCCCCCGTCACCTCGGGCGACGGCGTCGGCAACGCCACCAGCTCGCCCGTATACACCGCCTCGGGATAGACCCCGCGATAGGGCAACACTTGGCTGACGATCTCCGCGAAGGCAGGCGCCGCCACGACGCCGCCGTAGTGGCTCTTGCGCGGCTCATCGATCATCACCACCACCACCACCTCCGGGCGATCAATGGGCGCTATCCCAACGAAATTGGCCATCCACTTGTTGGTGTAAGCCCGGGTACGCGGATCCACCTTCTGCGCCGTCCC